>Ga0209537_1000045_pt1 | contig 122613 bp, 123 predicted proteins | sample BioPla4DNA1_FD_187698 | JGI IMG/M metagenome (GOLD analysis project Ga0209537, IMG submission 187698) | Biogas fermentation microbial communities from Germany - Plant 4 DNA1 (SPAdes) (version 2) | ecosystem: Engineered > Bioreactor > Anaerobic > Digestate | place: Bielefeld, North... | reverse complement strand
GGGGGATGCTCCCCCCTCCCCTGAAACCCCACCCCCTATTGCGATATCCCCACGGTCCAGTGCACCGGGGTTTTACCGATCATTCGACTGGTAGAAACTTCATTCTGTAATGGACGGTGCCGCTTCTCTCACCCAATGGTGCTTGAACTCCGCGCGTTCCGCCCATCGCCCACCCTTAATTGGCGATAAATCTTCTCTCGCTTCGGTCACTGCGTATGCCTAAAATCGGCAGTGTTCAGGAGTATTTACCTCGACTTGTGGATTATACAGCCACCGTTCCAATTAGAACACGGCTAGTTGCAATTACTGAAAAATTGTGGGTTCAAGAAATTGAGAGGGCCAGCCCTACCGTCCCCGGCTGATCTCGTCGACGGCCGCGATCAGGAGGTCGATCTCCTGCTCGGTCGTGTAGGCCGCCATGCTCGCCCGGACCGTCCCCTCCGGGAGGCCGAGGTGCTCCATCAGCGGCTGGCAGCAGTGGTGCCCCGACCGCACCATGATATCCGCCTCCTCGTCGAGCATCTGCGCGACCTCCTGCGGGTGGATGCCGTCGATGGTGAACGAGACAACCCCGATCCGGGTATGCGGGTCTTTCCCGGCGTAGACCGTGACCCCGTCTATCGCGGAGAGCCCCTCGATCAGCCGGGCGGTCAGGCGCTCCTCGTGCCGGTGGATCTTCTCCATGCCGATCGCCGCAAGATAATCCACGGCGACGCCGAGCGCGATCCCGCCCCCGACGTTCGGCGTCCCGGCCTCATAGCGCTGGTAGCCCTCCGCCGGATCGTAACCTTCCACGGTCACGCTCGTGACCATGCCGCCGCCGAGGGTCGGGGGCTCGAGGAGGAGATCCCGCATCCAGAGGACCCCGGTCCCGGTCGGCCCGAACATCTTGTGCCCTGCAAAGCAGAGGAAGTCGCAGCCGAGGTCTCGCACGTTGACCGGCATGTGCGGCAGGGACTGCGCTCCGTCCACCAGGAAGAGGGCGCCGTGCTCCCGGCAGAGGTTTGCGATCTTCTGGATCGGCGTTACCACGCCGAGGACGTTTGAGGCGTGAGTGACGGCGACGAGCCGGACGCTGCCCCCGGAGAGGATCTTCTCAAGCGCCGCAAGATCGAGCTCATAATCGGCGTCGATCCCGATCACGTCGAGCGCGACCCCCTGCTTTGCCAGCATCCGCCAGGGGAGGAGGTTTGAGTGGTGCTCCAGGATTGTGGTCACCACACGGTCACCCGGCTTCCAAGAGAGCCCCTGCGCGACCATGTTTATTGCCTCGGTGGCGTTCTTCGTAAAGACCGTCAACCCCGCCTCCCCGCCGATGAACCGGGCCACCTTCTCGTGGGCGTGCCAGTAGCGTTGCGTCGCGATCCGGGTCAGGCGGTGGACACCCCGCCCGACGTTCGCCCGGTAATTGTGCTCGAACTCGACGAATGCATTCACCACCGGTTCCGGTGAGAAACTCGTCGCTGCATTGTCGAGGTATATGATGTCGCCGAGGATCGGGAAGTCCTTCCGGATCTGATCGGGAGTAAACTCAGTCTCGGCCGGCGGTGCCGGCTTATGGGTCTCCATCGTCTTCGTCGTTGCCACCTCCGCCCTCTTTCTTGCCGGGTCCTCCTTCAGAGTGAAGTCGTCATTCACGCCGATACCCCACTCCCTGCAGAGTTCGCGCATCTTCGGGGGCAGTGCCCGCCACCGCCAGAGTCCCCAGCGGTGATAGGCCTCCGGCAGCCCATTCTTCTCCGCCCACCTGATAAGGAATTCGTCCCAGCGGTCTGTCAGTTCAGGGTGCATCACGCGGAGACCCTCGTACTCGCTCTCGAGTGCCGCCGGGCAGAGGTAACAGCCTATCCGCTCAAGGCCCATATCGTAAAGCGGGTTTATTGGGACCTTCTGCCACCAGAGGTAAAGGAAGACCTCGAGCGCCCGCCAGCTCCGGATCGGTGAGATATTCAACTGCAGCGGATTTGCCGGATTCTGACTTGTCTCGTCGAGCTCAGCCCGGTTCCAGGACTCATACCACCGGTTCCCCTGGATCGTGACGCAGGGGGCGGTGCCGGCGAGGTAGATCTTTAAGGGGTGAAGTTTTAAGAGTTTGCAGCACCAGCGGTGGTCCTTCCCAGGCGGCCCGGCCTTCTCGACCGCCTGGAAGAAGTCGCCGCCTTTTTGGATGATCTCGACTCCCTGAGAGGCCACGAACTCCACCGTCTCGGGGAGTTCGATCCCGGTATCGATGAAGAACGCCTTCTCCACCCCGGCCTTTCGGGCGAGATGGAGGACGGCGGTGCTGTCCTTGCCGCCGGAGAACGAGACGTTGACGCACGGCCGGTCGTTCATGTGCTTCTTGATGGTCCGGATTGCATTCCTCTCAAGGTTCTTTAAGTGGTAGCGGTTCTTCTCGATCACCACTTCCCAGTCCGGATTGGACCGGGTCCGGGGTGTGATGGGGGCGAGGTCCTTCACCCGGACCTGGCCGTCCCTGACGACACCGGTGCCGAACCGGTTCTTGTAGGCGACGATGACCGTCCCGTCGGGAACAGGGTCTTTTAAGGGGAATCGTTTTCCACCGATACGCCCCCGATGGGCAATCACTGCGGGTTCGGCCTCAAGGTCGATGATCCCCCGGGTTGCATGCGGCAGGATGTACGAGAGGGCTTCGGGAGCGATATCAAGGCTGAATTTTCGGGAGACCGGATCGAACGTGAGCCAGCCGAACCGCTCGCCGTGCACGATCACGAGGTCGGCCCGGTCGGTGCCCCCGGTCTTGTTTAAGAGCACGACGTGGGGCAGGGGGACATCACCGAACCGCTCCGCAAGAAGCCGCCGGATGAGAGCCATATCCGCCGCAAGGGCGGGGCGGACATCGTACGGCTGCAGGAGCGGAACCTCTCTTGTGCGCGTCTTGCAGGCACAGGTGCGTCCAATGAGAGGGACGTTGCACTGATCGCACCAGTAGAGGACTTTTTTGACTGACGGTTCGCGTATCACTTTAATACTAGTTGGTTGCCGCAGACATTAAGTAAACCGATGGTGAAGATCCGATAGAATCGCGGTCCCTTGAGCGGTCTTTCCTCACGACCGCCTGATCAGGAGGCCCAGAACGGTACTGAGGAGAATCAGGAGGAACACAGCAACCAGGGCGAAGAGAGTATCAGCAGACCTCTGCATATGGACATCCGGGAAATCCGGCCCTGTCTCGGTGACGTTGACCAGCATACGAGCATCAGCGCCGGAGACCGGGTCAGTCACGACGAGCGTGAGCCTGTCCGCAGGCAGCTCCGAGGAGGGGATAAGCCCGCGGAAGTACCGTATGTTCTCTTCAGATGCTGCATGTTTGTCCTCCGGGATTGTATACCCTGCGATGAGCGAGCCGGAGGAGGCGCTGTAGATCTGTAGATAGAGGCTCTCCGGAGGACGGTAGAGACTCACATCCCGATCCCATACGGCGGAGATCTCGAGGTCTTCACTCCGGGAGAGGGTGTCGTCCGATACCGAGATGACATGATCCGGGAGCGGCGGGGGTGTTGCGGCCGAAGCAAAGCAGGGGATGAGGAGGAGAGCGGATAAAGCCAGCAGGAGGTAGAATTGTGCACCGGGTGGGCGGCCGGACATCCCATGCGGCTTCATGAGAGGCTTGTTCGTTCGGCATACGATAATCTTTTCCTCAACGATGGGGATACGCCAAGAGAACACTCACTCGTCCATTCCATCACTGCGGTCGAGAGCGGTAGGTTCTTTCGGAGATACCGCCCGGGCCTGGAGACCTGGATAAGCAAAAGTTTATTCGTATACAAGCGAACAAAATAGTGATGCCATCGTGTTGCGTGAATAACCTTGGCGGAAAGGTGCTCCTCATGGGCGTAACCCCCAAGGAGGTAAACGACTACGTGCGAAAGCACTGCAAGGAATATTATGAGATGCCCCCGGGCTTTGTCTTCAAAGGTATCCGGATGCTCCTAGCATCCCCGATGCTCGTTGGCATTCAGAACAAGAAGAAGAAGATCCTGCTGCCATTTACGAAGCGCTGCGCCAACCCCGGGACTATGCTCTTCGAGATCGCAGCAAAGGACGATGATCTTGACTTCATCCGTAATAATCTTGTGAGAGTCCAGGAATAACCGTTGCGATTATACAGGTGGTCCTGGAGCATTCAAGTCGTTATGAGGCCAGGTCACGATGCCCCGCCTTCGGCGTACTGGCCCAATCAATCCATTTCATTCTCTCCTGTCATACCGTGCAGGTGCCACAACCGAACGCTATATAGGCCCTGACGGAAAAATCTATAGCGATCATTGTGGGCATCAAAGAGTGGGTAGTCCCTCAGGATAAGGTTTTTTTTGATCTCTTCGACAGAATGGCCGCGACAGTCGTCTCTGCCGCCAATCTGCTCGTTGAACTCGTTGAAAACTTCGAGAATGTGAAAGAGCAGTGCCAACGAATGAAAGAGATCGAACATCAGGGAGATGAGATATCACACGAGATCTATGAGCAGTTGAATCGAACTTTCATCACACCACTCGAACCGGAAGAGATATCCCGCCTTGCCTCAGCGCTGGATGACATCATCGACTACATCGACGGTACCGCACAGCAGATGTACAGTTATGGTATTACTGCCACTGACGACTCGATGGTTCAGCTTGCAAAACTGATACAACTCAGTGTTGTCGAGATTGAGAAGGCCGTCAACGGCATTCGAACCATCAAGAATCCGAACCTGATCGAGGAGCGGTGCATTGAGGTGAATCGCCTAGAGAATGTCGCGGACAGTGTCCTCGGTCATGCCATCATGGATCTCTTCAAGACAGAGGATGCGATCGCCATCATCAAGCTCAAGGATATCTACGAGAATCTGGAAATAGCGACTGATAAATGTGAAGATGTCGCAAACGTCCTGAGCGACATAGCCATCAGACACTCCTGATCGCTATGGACATAATCATCATCGGCATTGCTCTTGCCCTCCTTTTTAATTTTGCAAACGGCTTGAACGATGCCGCAAACTCGATCGCAACAATCGTCGCGACCAAGGCCTTAACCCCTCTGCAGGCGGTCCTCCTTGCCGGGGTCTTCAACCTCCTTGGCCCCCTCCTCTTCACGACAGCGATTGCGGCGACCATCGGAAGGGGTATCGTTGATCCCTCGTTTCTCACCCCAACACTGATCCTCACGGCCCTTGTCGGTGCGGTGCTCTGGGTTCTTGCGACATCTCTTCTCGGGATTCCGGTATCGAGCAGCCATGCCTTGATCGGGGGGCTTCTTGGTGCCGGCATTGCAGGTGCCGGAGTGGGAGCGGTCATCTGGCCGTCGCTCACGATGATTGAGCAGACCGCCTTCTATGGGATTATTGGTATCATCCTCGGTGCGGTTGCCGTGGGAGCATTTACGCATTGGAGGGGCGAGTTCAAGCCCTGGCACCTCCTCCTCGGCGGAATCATCGGGGTGACGGTGGCCATACCGCTCGCCATTGCGGCAGGGCTTTTGCATGTCAGCGGCATCCTCGCGGTCATCCTTTTCATCGTCATCTCCCCGATGCTCGGATTCATCGTCGCATTTGTCTTCGGCATCGTCGTTACCTGTATCTTTCGCAACTATGCTCCGTGGCGCGTGACAGGTCTCTTTAAGATCCTCCAGATATTCTCGGGATCGCTTCAGGCGATCGGCCACGGGGGCAACGACGCACAGAATGCGATGGGGATCATCACCGCCATGCTCCTTGCCGGGGGGCTGATCTCCGAGTTCGCCGTCCCGCTCTGGGTGATCCTCGCCTCTTCGCTTGCAATCTCCCTCGGCACCCTCCTAGGTGGGTGGCGGGTCGTCGATAAGATGGCCAACCGTATCACCCGGATCCGGCCCTACCAGGGGTTTGCCGCATCGGCCTCCGCCGGGGGCGTTCTATCGCTGATGAATGTCTTTGGTGTCCCGGTCTCGACGACCCACGCAACAACCGGGGCGATCATGGGCGTCGGTGCGACGCGCGGCTACTCGGCGGTCAAGTGGGGTGTGGTCCGCGAGATCCTTATCGCGTGGGTTCTGACTATTCCGGCATCAGCGGTCGTGGCCGGGCTCTGTTACATCGTCGGGTATGCCCTGATTGGCGGGGTGTTTTGAGAGGGCTACATTGGGAGCCTTTCTCAACCCCGCCAACAAAAATTACCCCAGCGATAGAACAATTATCACTTTCGGGCGATCACGTAACGCGCTTTCCAGATTTTCACTGCTATTACTACAAAAGAGGGAACGCCTGACCGAAAAGCAGTCGTCTGTGCACCGGAGGCGCTCAGTCTTACCTATCCTCAGGGCAGGAAACCTGCTCCCCGGCCAGGAGTTCCTGGTAATACCGGCAGAGGTCCGCCACGACACACTCATCGTGTTTCGGGTTCTGTGCGGTGCAGACAGCGCGGCCGTGGCGGATCAGAAGATAGTTGATGTCCCGCCAGACCTCCTGCGGGAAGAGAGCCATGAGATCGCGCTCGATGATATCGGGATTTGTACTCTCGGTAAACCCGATCCTCTTTGAGAGCCGGCGGACATGGGTATCGACAGCGATGCCGACGTTGATCCCAAATGCGTGAGAAAGGACGATGTTTGCGGTCTTTCGTCCGACACCGGGCAGCGTCCGCAACTCCTCCATCGTTCTCGGGACCTCGCCTCCGAAGTCGGAGACGAGCTTCCTTGCCGTCTCGACAATGTGGCGGGCTTTTGTGCGGTGGAACCCGATGGTCCTGATGATCGGCTCTACTTCCTCTGGCTTCGCGCGGGCGAGCGCTTCCGGTGTCGGGTAACGGGAAAAGAGGGCATCGCGGACGGCGTTGACGGCTCGGTCGGTTGTCTGCGCGGAGAGGATCGTGAGGATCAGCGTCTCATAAGGGTTATGAAAGTCGAGAAAGTGGCGCCTGTCATTGATGATGGGATACTGGACAAGAAGTCGGTGGTAAACTTCACAGGCGGTCTTACGGTTCATACTGATGGGGCAGGGCAGATTTGAACTGCCGTCAAAGCGTCCCAAACGCTCTAGGATGGACCAGGCTACCCTACTGCCCCTGTGCCATTATATGTTGGAGATGGAGACAAAAATAGTTACCGATGGGAGGAACCCTCAGGCCGGCAGAGGGATTGTATTCTCTTTGCTCACGATGGTGCCTGTGTAGATCCCCTCTACGATCGCGCGGTAGAGGTTCTCCGGGTCACGGCCATCAAGCACCAGGAGCGGGATCCCCGACCGCTCGATGACCTTCCCGGCTACGATATCGAGCACCGTGTTTGCACCTGCATCCATCCTGCACCCGGTGATGATATCGAGGAGGTCCTGCGGTGTGAGGTGCTCGTATCTCACCGCGCGTGCATCCTTCTTTGGATCAGCGCTGTAGATCCCGTCGATCGACGTGGCGTTGATGAGGAGATCGGCACCGACACTCTCGGCGAGGACCGCGGATACCGCATCCGTCGTCTGCGCCGGGGTGATACCGCCCATAACGATGATCTTACCCGTCTGTGCGAACTCCTGCGCCTCCGTATAGTCCTCTGCAACGCGCGGGTAGGCCGCATCCCCAAGTCCGGCCACCAGGAGGCGTGCATTCATCCTGGTCACCTGGATGCCGAGTTCGTCTGCTGCCGCCTCGCTGAGGCCGAGGTCGCGGGCAACACGAATATATCGGCGCGCCTCTCCACCGCCGCCGACAACGATAAAAATCTGACATTTTCCGATGATCTTCCGAAGAACAGAGACATATTTGCTGATATTATTCGACTCAAGTGTGGGGACCAGAACCGAGCCACCCAGCGAGATTACTATCTTCTTCATGCCACCCTATTATTATCCCCAATATCACTCATATACCTGTTGTGAAGAGGCTGCACTGCCCTATATGCAGTTCTACAGACGTCTGGGTAGTTACCGGCGGCTATACCGGCTGCGTCTACCGCTGCAAGCGTTGTGGGTATCATGGGGCGCTGGTTATCGAGTACGAGGAGCAGGACGAGCAGGCGGTCCGCAAGGATAAATAAGATGGCTCCCCTCACGTGATGATCGTATGCACGAGGCGCGACTCTACCAGAAACTGGAGGACGATACCGTCCGGTGTTCTCTCTGCGCCCACCGGTGCACCATACGGGAGGGTAAGCAGGGCGTCTGCGGTGTACGTATCAACCGCGGCGGCACCCTCTATGCCGCCACCTTCGGCAAGGTCATCGCTGAAGCGGTCGACCCCATTGAGAAGAAACCGCTCTACCACTTCCTGCCAGGAACCCTCTCCTACTCGCTTGGGACCATAGGGTGCAACTTTCACTGCGAACACTGTCAGAACTGGCACATCTCACAGCAGACACTGGAGATGGAGGCGCTCCGGGACCTCGCCCCCGAGGAGGGCGTGGAACGGGCGCGTGCCAGCGGCTCTGCAAGCATAGCCTGGACGTACAACGAGCCCACGATCTGGCACGAGTACCCGCTTGCGATGGGGGCCCTGGCACGCAAAAAGGGACTCGGAACAGTCTACGTCACGAACGGCTATATCACCGAAGAAGGGCTCCGGGAGATCTCTTCGGTACTCAACGCCTTCCGTGTCGATCTCAAGTCATTCTCCGATACCTTCTACCGGAAGGTCTGCGGGGGGCGGCTGCAGCCGATCCTCGATGCAACAGCGCTTGCAAAGGAACTTGGCATGCACGTCGAGACCGTAACGCTGGTCATCCCCGGTCAGAACGACTCGATGGAGGAGATGGAGGCGCTCATTCGGTGGGTGCTCGAGAACCTCGGGCCCGATACCCCGATGCACTTCACCCGGTTCCATCCAGACTATAAGATGCTTGATGTGCGGCCAACCGAGATCAGGACCCTTGAGAAGATCTACGAGCGTGCAAAGGAACTGGGGCTTCACTATCCGTATCTCGGCAACGTCGGGGGTCACCCCTACGAGAATACCTACTGCCCGGCCTGCGGCGGCCTCGTCATCGAGCGATCGGGATATTCGACCCGAATAGTGGGGCTCGAGGATCACACCTGCACTGAGTGCGGCGGACATATCGAGTATGTCTCGAAGATCGACTGAATGCCCTAGATTCCTCACCGACAGGATGCTTGGAACGCTCACCCGCTACCTCCGGTTCATGGGTTACGATACCATGAGCGCAAACAGCCTCACCCCCGGGAGCACACGGGAGGATACCCTCTTGCTTGAGATCGCCGCTCGGGAGGGGCGAATCCTCCTGACACGAGACCGGGAACTTGCACGGCGGGGTGGTGAGCAGGCGGTCTACATCGCATCCGAGGCCATCATGGATCAGATCCGCCAGGTCGCCGATCTCGGCCTCATCGAACCCGAGATCCGGATGATCCGGTGTTCCCTCTGCAATACCCGCCTCCGACCGGCTACTGTCCGGGAGATCCGGGAGGCACGCTACGCACCACAGTCTCATGCGGGAAAGGAGTTCTCGTGGTGTCCCACCTGCCGAAAACTCTACTGGATGGGTTCACACAGCCACCGCCTCAAAAAGCGCCTCGAAGAGATGCGCTCCTCCTGACCGTAAGTTACCAAATCCCAATACGGGACATTTCAACTACTTTTGGAGATCCAGGAAAAATATATCAACTTTGAGCGGGTATGAGGCACGATAGTTAAGGTCAGCAGGTCTGACCAACCATCAACCGGAACCAGGCGTTCCAGTGCAGGAGAACAGGTGGTTTCGGCGGTCCCGGTGCCGAACCCTGGACCTCGTGCATGAACCGGCGGGGTTTGGGCAATTAATAGAGAGGAATGGTATGGAACACCTTAAGATTGCATTTTTCTGCTGGGAGTCACTGTATGCAGAGCGAGTCGGCGGGCTGGCAAATGCGGCAACAAACCTTGCCGAGACGCTGGCACAACACCATGAGGTGCATTTTTTTACCCGGGGCTGGAAAAGAGACGATGAGATTAACGGAGTCCAGTACCACTACTGCCGGCCAGAAGGAGAGAATATCATCCAGTACTGCTCCGATATGAGCAGAGGGATGTTCGACCGGTTTAGAGAATTTGATACGCCTTCATTTGACGTCCTGCATTTCCATGACTGGCACGTGGTCGACGTGCTCCGCCGGCTCCGGGAGCGGGAGACCATCTTCACCTATCACTCAACAGAGTTTGGCAGAAATGGGAACCGTTTCAGTAACAGCTGGCCCTTTGTAGAGATAACGAGGATTGAACATTGTGGGGCATCGTTTGCCAAACGCATAACGGCAGTATCTTCTACTCTCCGCCGGGAGGCTATGAGCCTCTATCAGATTCCCGACTGGAAGATCGACGTCGTCCCAAACGGCATCGTGCCCGGTCGATACCAGGCGGACGTCGATCCCAGGGCAGTGAAGCAGCGCCACGGGTTTGACCCGGACGCTCCGCTCATACTCTTTGTCGGACGGCTTGCGTGGCAAAAAGGGCCAGATATGCTGGTGGACGCAGTTCCCGATCTCCTCCGGGAGCATCCCGATGGCCAGTTTGCCTTTGTCGGAGAGGGGCAGATGCGTCCGGGTCTCGAGGCGCAGGCCCGGGAGCTTCCCATCCGATTCCTGGGCCGGCTCGATGATGCGGACTACGTACCGCTCCTCAACGCCAGCGATATCGTTGCTATCCCGAGCAGGAACGAGCCGTTTGGACTTGTGCTTCTCGAAGCGTGGAGTGCCGGCCGATGCGTGGTCGCTTCCGACGTCGGCGGGCTCTCCGAGAACATCAATCATGGAACTGATGGCGTCAAGGTGCGGCCGAGCCCCGACTCAATCGCAAATGGCCTCGCTCAGGTGGTGGGTTCCCCCACGAAGTTGCTCTCCCTGGGCCGCGAAGGGCTCAACAGGGTTAAGAAAGATTTCAGGTGGAGCCGCGTTGCAGCGCAGATGGAGGGCGCGTATCGCAAGCTCGCAGACCACGAGACTCTCCTCTGCTGACCGTCCGCTCACGGTTGCATGACGGCTGCAAGGTGCTCCATCAACCGGAATGGATCCGACGCGACGACGGGAGTTCCTGCATAGAGTTCCATACCACCAATATCCGATGTCCGGGATTGGAGATCGCCCCTATCGACCACCCAAGCAACGTGATACCCCTGCTCTTCAAGCGGGGGCATATACACCGCCGCGTTGTAACTCTGCACCCCCATGTTTCGGTAACTCTCAAGCACCTTTGCGAGCGCGGGGGCAAGGTCGTGCGGCAACTTGGCGATGATCATGACCTCATGCTCCTTCCTCGGGGTGAGGTGTGCCATAACCCGGGCGTTTTTGTAGACAAGCCCGAGCCCGATCGCTGTATGTGCCGCAAAGAGGTCGTCGTAATACTCGCTCCCGTAGCGGCACCGGTACTGCTCCCGGGTCTTCTCGATCCGCGCCGGAGTGGTATACGGGCGGTGAGTGAGCAGGATCTGGGCATGGTTATGTACGATACTTGCCCCCGCACGCCAGAGGAAGTTCCAGATGAGAAAGGGATGGATAGCTTTAGGATTTGTGCGGTGCGCCTCCTGGCACCACCGGATGGCCACATTGATCATGTCAGTTACCTGCGCCTCTGTGGTGATGTAGAGGTCGCTTTCCTTCGCGATGATGATAGCGTGAAGATAGTCGTACTTTGCGATGTTGCTTGCCGTAATCCAGTGATCGCCTTCGATTCGGCCGAACGTATCGGCCGGCGTCCCCTCAAGCGGGTTTGAAAACGGCCCTCCATCTGCAAGATCCTGCAGATCGCGCGTCTCCTCGGTCTTTGGAGTCAGTACAGGACGACGCGCTCGAATAGAATTAAACAGCGTGCTCTCATCTGTCTGGTTGTTGGTCACCCGAACAATCTGTTGCATCTCAATATCGCCATACTTCTCGCGCACCCAATCCTGCATCGCGTCAGGGAGAACGAGGTACCCGGGTTCGACGTACCAGGAGTAGATTCGCAAAACCAGTTCTTCCATCTCTGGCGCAAGTTCCTGCACAATTCCCGGCAGTCTCGTGATATCCAGCCTAACCATAGAGGCCCCGTATACCAGTCTCATCGGGATAAAGATTCGGATCAGGCCATGGATGGGTCTCAGTCAGGGGAGCAAAATCGTTCGCCGCAACAATGCGTCGATAGACATGAAATGGAAATTTTATTGGGGTTGGATGGTAGATATAATTTGAATTCAAAGAGATCCATACAAACTGAATACTCTAAACACCATTTGCGGATACGAGAGAGACATGGCATTTTTTGACAGGTTCCGAGTAGGCATCAAGAAGATTCGGCAGGAGAAGGATTATTCTGGGCTAATTCTGGCCCTGGATGATGACGATCCTGGTAGCCGCGCCGATGCGGCGAGAACCCTCTCTGCACTCGGCCCCTCAATTATCCCCAATCTGCTTGGAGCACTGGAGAATGCCGCCCCCGTATCACGGGTTCGGATGGCAGAGGCTCTTGTCTCGATCGGCACATCCTCAATTCCACTGATCCTCGCACTGATTGTCCGGGCAAGTCCTGCCTTACAGGCATCCTTTGTCCGCGCAATCGCAGCGACGGACGGCGAGTACTTTAGCGCTCTGCTCTCATCACTGCATAGCGAAGAATCGACAACCCGGACTGCTGCCGTGATTGCCCTCCGGGGGACAGGCAAAAAGGCCATTCCGCACCTTGTCCGGAGGCTTCAGGATCGTAACCATTCCGTCCGGAAAGAGGCCGCAAGTTCGCTCGCCGCACTCGGTTGGGTGCCTAATGACCCCCAGGAGAAGGTGCAGTATTACTACCTCCTGGAAGACTGGACGGAACTCGCAAAACTCCAGGGGGCAGCGGTTCCGGTTCTCATTAAGGGCCTCAACAGTAAGGATCCCCGGATACGGAGCGAGTCGGCGCGGACGCTGGGAAAGATTCGTGACCCCCGGGCTATTCCGGCACTTGTCAGGGCGGCAGACGATCCGGAGGCGGATGTCCGTACACGGGTCATAGAGGCGCTCGGTGAGATTGGTGATGACCGGGCGAAACCACACCTGGTTGAGGCCCTCAGCGACCCCAGTCACCCGGTGCGGATGGAAGCTGCATGGGGACTTGAGCGGTTGGACTGGATTCCGCAGAACGATCTGGAGAGAGCTAATTATCTGATTGCCAGAGAGCAGTGGAACGAACTTGTCCGGATGGGGAGACCGGCAATTGCGCCGCTCATTAGTGCTCTGCAGGTCGAGTATTCCGCGTCCGCACCGGTGCTAGCGAGGCGCTGCGGCAACTGGGTCAGCCTGCACTCGATGCCCTGAACGCGGCAGTGCGTTCAGGAAATCCCAGGGTCCGGGAACAGGCAGAGATTGCACTGGAGTATATTCAGTCGCGTCGGGAAGAGAATGCACGGGCGAGACCGGCACAGGAGAAGTCTTCCGATTACGACCGGGAACTCAAAGAAGGGCTTGCCGCCCGGAAGCGGATTGAGGACCACTTCGGAAAGGCAGTTCAGGCCCCCACCCGGCCTCTCCGCCGAAAATCCCCATCACCGGAACAGAACGAACCGATGCAGCCCATCCTCAACAAGGGAGGGACCGTGCCGAAACCTGTCCCCCAGCAACCCCCCGATGGTGAGGATATCGAGAGCCTCCTGAAAGAGAGCCAGAAGGGTGATGAGGCATGGACCAGTGTGAAGAGACAGCTTGACCGGCGAAAGCCGGCTCCACTGGACCAGATTATCCCGGCCGGCAACGACAAACAGGCGGGCAATGAGAAAGAGTATACGGAAAAGGAGACCCCCGCTCCAGAAAAACCGAAAGATGAAATTCCGCCGGACCTCACTCCTTGTGCAGAATCGCCGGAACCCCGGGCACCGGTCGTGGAGGAGGCATCGCTTGAACGGTATCTCCGCGCCTTGCAAAGCGACAATGAAGAGATCCGGGCTGCAGCGATTGCGGCGCTACGGAGCATCGGGGAGCCGGCGGTCGGGTTCCTCATCCAGGCTCTCTCCGATCCGCACCCCGGAGTGCGGATCGCCGCAGCTGAGGGCCTCGGTGAGATCGGTGGCGATAGCAGCGTCGATGCCCTGCTGTTGATCTTAAACGACGCCGATCGGGACGTTCGCATCGCCGCCGCCGGCGCGCTCGGGCAGGCCGGGGACGCACGTACAATTCTTCCACTGATAGGCCTCTTCCACGATGGGTATCCTGAAGTTCGGTCTGCTGCAGCCGCAGCAGTTGCGGCGTTCGGTCATGCTGCGCTTGGCCCACTGGATGCGGCACTGGAGAATCCCGCACCAAAAGTCCGGGTGACGGCGGTAAAAGCCCTCGGGATTGTTGGGGATCCAAGATCGATACCCCTCCTCGTCAGACATCTGGAGGATCCTGCCCACGAGGTTGGTGTGATTGCCGCCCGGACCCTGGCAGGATTTGGGCAACCTGCAGTTGAACCGCTCTCCGCAATTCTGAGGACGGGTGAGAAAGAAGGGCGCCTTGCAGCGATTGATGCGCTCGCGCTGATCGGCACCGCCGAGGCTGACGAGGCACTGGAGTATGCCCTGCGCGACAGAGATCGAGACGTCGCTGATAAAGCGGCTGCCGCGCTCACGAGGCGACGGGGGACGGACGTATGGCGTAAAACCCCCGATAATGAGGTCCGGCAGGACGTCCATACACTCATCGTTGCACTCAAAGATGGTTCAGTGGAGGTGCAGGTTTCTGCCGCCACCCGGCTCATCGAGATGGGGCGTCCGGCGGTTGAAGGGCTGATTATGGCCCTCAAAGATGGCGACCCTGAGATCCAGGCTGCTGCCGCCGGGGTGCTCGGCGAGATGCGGGAGGCCGCGGTCGAACCGCTCATGGCCGCCATGAATGATCCGGACCGGTTCATCCGGATCGTTGCTGCCCGTAACCTGGGTAATATCGGGGATAAACGGGCTATTGGAGTTCTGAGCAGATCACTGCAGCGAGAACCGGACAGCATGGTCCGGGCAGCTGTGGCGGAGGCGCTGGGCTATATAGGGAGCGAGGAGGCGATAGAACCGCTGGCCCGGGCGTTGCGGGATAGCGACGAGGTGGTACAGATTGCCGCCGCCAGGTCGCTTGGCTATATCGGGGACAAGCGGGCCATTGAACCGTTAATCCTGGCGTTGTGTGATGTGGACGACCGGGTCCGGTACGCTGCGCTCGAGGCCCTGAACGACCCCGATGGAACTGTGCGGGATCACCTGGTGGGGGCGCTCCGCTCAACGGACGAGGCGCTTCGGGCAGGGGTTGCGGAAGCACTGGAATCGGTGGGCTGGGAACCGAAGACCAACGTAGAAAAGACACTCTTCCTTATGGCCCGGGATCGGTGGGCAGAGGTGGGGCAGATCGGCCCTGATGCGCTCCCGATACTGGTTGAAGCCCTCTCCAACCCATCTATCGAGATACGGATGAACGTCGTCAAGACCATATCCCGGATTGGGGGAGAGGGAGCGGTCTCTCCCCTCATCCAGGCACTTGCAGATGACGCCCTCGTGGTTAGGATGCGGGCCGAGCGGGGGCTGGTCGAGATGGGCGATACGGCGATCCCGGCGATTACCCGTGCGATCGAAGAGGCGCGCCCCGAGGTGCGCGAGGGACTGCAACGGATCCTAGAAAAGATTCGTCGGTGAACGGCGGATACCCTAGGGTATCCGCCCTGCTGCCTTCCAGTAGTTGTACTCGTGATGCCAGCGGTCCTTGTTTGCCATAATAAGAGCCCGCATCCGTTCGATCATCTCGGCGTGGAGTCTCTCCTGCTCTGGATAGGTCTCCTTATTCGCGATGGCATGTACGAGTTTCGCGCCAAGTTTGCGGGCTTCCTCCTCCGCTGGCGCCATGGCCGCCTCCGGGTCTCCCCCGAGGACCACCGCAACGCCGCCGACGGTATTAGCACCCAGCGTCTGGAGGACCCCGTTGAGGTAGGTCACAATCTCATCCGCTTTCGATCCGCCCGCCGTGGCGACGGCACACCCGTACTTACCGATGAACATCTGGCAGTGAATGGCGTCTGCCATCCGATCGAGCAGCGTCTTTATCTGAGCCGTGACGGAGTCGATGTAGTTGGGCGACCCGAGCACAATCCCATCGCTCTCAAGCATCTTCTGGTACAACTCGATGAAATCGTCTTCCTTGACGCACTCTCCCCTCTCGCAACAGACCAGGCACCCATTGCAGTACTCGATCTGGAGTTTGCAGACATCCACGAGTTCAACATCGGCCCCGGCACTCTCCGCCCCGTCGAGGACTGCACGGACAAGCCGGAGCGTCTGACTCCGCGGACCTCGCGGACTTCCATTAATGGCTAGAATCTTCATGTCTCTTCCTCGGTCATAATGTTCTACTGCCGATATTAATCCCCGTTGCCCGTAGCCTAGGGGATGTCGTGTGTGACCACGATCTCGGCGCGATACTGCCGATCACAGTCGCCGGAGAGTGGATTGGTTGTGAATATCTTCGTTTCGCCCGCCTGGAACCGGGGGACGAAGATGGTCTCGGTCGACCGGATCATCTCGTTCTCGTCGTCGATGAGCATGAACCGGATGACGACGTTTCTTGCGGCCGCATCACCGGTGTTGGTCACCGTCCCCGTCGCGACCCAGTAGCAGGACGTGTCGGTGCGGTAATGCCTCTCGGGTGCCGTGACGGAGGCTGTGAATGACGGTTGCGGTCCGGAGGGCGAGTAGGTGGCATGGGAAGCCGGCGTAGATTCCAATGTCGGCGTCACCAGTTCTCCAGGCGTCTCTGTGCAGCCTGATACGGCAACAGCGCCTATGAGGCAGGCAAGAAGCAGGAGACTCTTGCAGATCTTTCTCGTGAAAGACGCATCCTGCATGATGGTTCATCGACCGGAGCCTATATAACAAATTCGGAAGCGTATTTGGGTCAGGAAACGGGATCCGGACATGCGGTTGAGTAGTACCTGCCCCCCTCCCGGGCGGACCGAGGGATAGATATACATGCTCTCCGGATAAGGTGGCCGGGAACGGAGGAGTTCGTGATGAACGGAGATGTTGCAGAAACCGTCGGGACCGTGAAGGTCTGCAACGCTATAACGAAAGAGGTGGAGGAGGTCGAGAGGGTCGTCAAGTCCGACGAGGAGTGGCGACGCCAGTTGACGCCGGAAGAGTTCTCTGTTGCGCGGAAAGGAGGAACAGAGACCGCCTTCACCGGGAGGTACTGGGACTGCAAGGAGAAGGGTCTGTACGTCTGCGTCTGTTGCGGCAATCACCTCTTCTCCTCGGAGACGAAGTTTGAATCGGGGACCGGCTGGCCAAGCTTCTGGAAGCCTGTCTCGGACCTGAATATCAAGACGGACCTTGATACCCGGTTCTTCATGAGCAGAACCGAGGTGCTCTGCAGACGGTGCGACGCCCACCTGGGCCATGTCTTTGACGACGGGCCACCGCCGACGTACCAGCGCTACTGCATGAATTCAGCGGCACTCAGGTTCATACCGCAGAAGGACCTGCAAGGGGGAAAAGGAACGGGCCTGCCATGATGGAATCAAGGTAATGATACCCTGCCCAGATTCCAGACGACGCTCTCTCCGCCAATATTGACCTGGAGATACGCGCGGGCCGGGTCAAGGCCATCCGGCACCTCGAAGAAGAGGTATCCTCCCACAGACTCGTGCCTATCGAGCATGACTCTGGAGTATGACCCTCCTCGGGTGGTCGATCCGGGCGCTTTCAATGGGTGATATGTCTCACCGGCATAGTGGAGGACGAATGCACTCTCCCCTGGCGTCTGAATACGTGTGTTCGCACCGTTCCCCTTATGGCCAAGGTGCGTCACCTCAACAGCGACCAGGAGGTATGCTTTCCCGCTCCCAGCAACATACTGGACCGGTTTGGTGCCGGTGGTCTGAAAAGCCTTCGACCACGTTATCGGACCGACGATCAGCGAGATGGCGTTTTCACCTCGCTGATCGTCGTAACGGTACCGTTCACCGATCGAAAGAGCGTCGGAGAACAAAGAAGCAGGCTCTGCGGCGAGACTCATCATATCGACAGGGGCCTTTGAATGTTCGATATGAGAGCGATTGCAGTCCTGCATGGCTTGTGACAGGCGTTCGATCCCGAGGCCAAGGTGACGCAGTGCATCGTCCGCCATGCTCTGGCTCAGGGGTCTATTCCCATTAAGCAGGATGCCGGCTCTAGAAAACTCGTCGAGTGCAGCGGTAAAATGCTCGTATGAGGGAGCCATAGCGGGGGAAGCATCGAGGGTCGCAGCCTCGGCACGATAACTGTCCACAAGCGAAGATATTTCGGTTGCCAGATTCCTGACTGCCATGTCGTCAGATCTATACATAGAATAGATTGACTCTACAGAGACCTCCAGGAGGGGTATACTGGCTCTGGCGATCAACGACTCCAGCTTCTCGTCATCCGTGAGTTCGGAGGGACAGGTCGTATTGCTGTCCGGCCCTGACCTGACAACCAACGTGTTCCCGGGATCGTTACCTCCCTCCACCGACAGATCGAGGAAGGAGAACGTGTATGCTCCGGGAAAGATGAGAACGATGAAGAGGATCACCCCGGCAAGACTGGCTACAGGCAGTAACGGTCTTTGAGAGCCTCTCATCGTCATTGGCTAAAATATCTCCTGTTAAATGGTTATTTGTTGCGATGAAAATCCTAAACGCCGGAGGCGCCATTCCCTAGCCGGCGGAAGGAATCGACGTAGGAAAAGGTTATGGGGTCTTCCCGAGTGCCCAGACAGGTGATGCGTCGGGGAGTTTCACCTGGATTGAGCATTCATCAAGCGTGAGCGCCTCTGGAACATCGAAAACAATGTATCCAGTTTTAACCTTATACCGGTCCAGCGTCACCGTTGCATATGACTCGCCAAGCGACGTCCTCGTTGGTAGTTTCATCGGAGAGTACGTTGTCCCGCGATACTGGAGAGCAAAATCGCGAAGATCCGGGGTTTGTATCCTGTACATTCTACCCTCCCCTATATGACCCAGGTTTGTGACCCTCACCTTAACGAGCAGGAACATTCTTCCGGGTTCTGCCTCAATCTTATTGCCACTCCCATCGAGGTAATAAATGGTGTCGATTCTCTTTACAGACTCCAGCATCAGGGAGATCTCGTTTGCGCGGCTACGATCCATATAGACGTACCGTTGCATGAGCTCCAGTTCATCCCTGATTCCGGGTTTGGCATACAGCAGGGACGAAGAGAGATCGATAGCCACGATCTCTTCCGGGACCCTTTGCACAGGGCATTGCAGGTATTCAAAAGCCTCACGAAGGTGATGTGATCCCATTCTGTTCGCGTCGAGGGCAATATCCACCATTGTGCTGTTGAGGGGAGTGTTTCCCCGGAGTACCGTGCCTGCCGTTCGATATGACTCGAGAGCACGGATGAATGAAGTTTTCAGAACATCGCATTTGCCAGAGACATCTAATGCCTCCACCTCTTCAAGAAGGCTCGTTGCGAATGTCCGGAGTTCTGCAGCGCTCTCTTTTACCAGACTCTCATCCCAGACGTAGAGGGCGTAGGAGTTCTGCAGGGAGAGCAGCAGTGATGCGCTGCTCTCTTCGACCAGCTGCATAAGCTCATCGTCATCGTATTTCGGGACGGGCGGCGTGATCTTCTCGGTCCGCAGAGCGGTCTCATTCCCGTCCGGGGTGACGGTCGATCCGGCTGCCCCCGGCACTGAAACGGGTGTGGGGTTCAGGAAGTGGCCGTCCCGGAACCGCTCCTCAACTCCGGTGAAGATGGAGGAGAGGTCCCGGGAGGGTGCCTGCTGCGTTTGCCCGGGATCGGATGTACCCAAACCGGTGGCATCTGATACCACCGGGGAGGGAATGAGCAGGAAGGCGGTGAAGAACAGGAGGGCCAGTATCATCGAAACGGCGTCCGGGAAGTCCACAGTAACTTGGATCTTCACTTTCCAGGGAGAAAACTTCTTCGAAATCCAACGCCCCGGATTTTGGGCGTTCCAAAGACCTTATCACGCCCGTACCAACCATTATCCCGGAGCAGCGCCGATCTCTGAGAGGTGTCTACTCATTCATCGGCTTGGGACGAGGACTACCGAAAGCGCCGGGCTCTCTGGGGCGGTGCACCGGGGCCGCTCCCGGACATCCCTGCCGATACTGCCGTCCTGGAACTTGGATGCGGGAACGGCAAGACCCTTGCAGCCCTTACCCGGCGCTCCCCGAACGTGACTGCGGTCGACATCTCCCCCCATGCCATCAATCTAGCCAAACGGCATCCCGGCACCGCGGGAGTCAATTTCGTGCTTGCAGACGCAGAGTGTCTGCCGTTCTCCCGGGAGTCATTTGATGCGGTCTTCCTGGTTCATATCGTCGGCCACCTGACCGAATCGGGTCGGAGAGCCATTGCATCCGAGGTCTGCCGGGTGCTCAGGCCCGGTGGCACGGCGTTCTTTCGGGAGTTCTCCGTTGAGGACATGCGCGCCGGGAAGGGTGTGGAGGTAGAGCCGCAGACTTTCCAGCGGGGTGACGGCATCATCACCCATTACTTCACCGAGACCGAGGCGGCGGAACTCTTCGCATCGCTCACCCCGGTCTCGGTCCGGACGCACCGCTGGACGATGCGGATCAGAGGCAGGGATCTCCCCCGGGCGGAGATCGAGGCGGTGTTCCGGAAGGGAGAGGTAATCTGAATTTTTCGTTTACAAAAGATCAGTGACGCGTGAAACCCGGACCGCGCAGCCTTGTAGTACTCTGATGAGGATTTCAACTCCACCAACCACAGACCGCACCCCAATCTATTCAGCGCGTTTTGCCCGGGAAGATCAACCTGGCAACCACATCCGACATAGATACACCGGACAGAAACATTAGAAGGAGCAAAACAAGGTCGGCCCTGCCTCAAACCCCACAAACCCTGAAATCTGAGGCAGACATCTATTTCACCCGCCTAAATCGACCTATACATACTGAATACGGAGGAATGGCGAGCCGCGCCGGTCGATGCAGCTGCTCCCGGATTCCTCCCTGCAGTATGGTCAACCTTTTTTGATGTTCAGGCGAAAGATCAGATGAGGGAGAAAGGTCATGTGTATTGCAATGCCCGCTGAGGTCCTGGAGATAAAGGAGGGGAACATCGGCGTCGTCGACTTCGGCGACCTGCAGCAGGAGGTCCGGCTCGACCTCGTTGATGTAAAGGTGGGGGAGTTCGTGCTCGTCCACGTCGGATTTGCCATCCAGCGGCTCAGCAGAGAGGAAGGGCTTGAGACCCGTGAGCTCTTCAAGCAGGTTTATGCTGCGATGGAGGAGTGATGCACGAGTACAGCATCGCCTACGACATCTACGCGACGGCCCGCCGGGCTGCGATCGAGAATAAGGCAAAAGAGGTGAAGTGCGTCTCGGTGGATGTCGGCAAGATGGCGATGGTAAACCCCGAACAGGTTGAGTTCCTCTTTAACGTCATCATCGAGGACGACCCGCTCTTTGCGAACGCACGACTCTCGTGCCGAGAGGTTGAAGCGCGCACACGCTGCTCCTGCGGCTATGAAGGAGATGAGCGGTTTGTCTGCCCTCAGTGCGGTAAACTCCCGGAAATCGTTGCAGGAATGGAGATTGTAGTCACCAATATCGAGATAGAAGTGGACGAAGAATGAAAGTCAACCTCATGCATGGTGCGGGAGGTGAGGTGATGGGCGAGCTTTTGCGCGTCATCACCAACCTTAAGCACAACAACGCTGGCGGAATAGGTCTTGAATCGCTTGACGACGGTGCGGTCATCCCGCTCAACGGTCAAAATATCGTCTTTACGACCGATAATCATGTGGTCTCTCCAATCTTTTTCCCTGGAGGGGATATCGGACGTATCGCCGTCTGTGGAACCATCAACGACCTCGCGATGATGGGTGGACGACCGATCGCCCTCTCATGCGGCATGGTCATCCCCGAAGGCTTCGATGTCGCCGACCTCGAACGCATCGTCGCATCGATGGACGCCACTCTTGAAGAGTGCGGGGCAAACCTCGTCACGGGGGATACCAAGGTGCTCGAGCGGAGTGCGCTTGATACCATCGTCATCAACACCGCCGGCATAGGCGTTGCCGAGCGGGTGGTGCGGGATAACGGCCTTAGGGTCGGCGACAAGATCCTGGTCAGCGGCACCATCGGCGACCACGGAATCGCCATCATGGCACACCGTGAAGGGTTCGACTTCGGCGATCAGATCCGCTCCGACGTCGCCCCACTCTGGCCGCTTGTCGAGCAGGCGCTCGCCGCCGGCGATATTCATGCCATGAAAGATCCGACGAGAGGCGGATTTGCGAACGCCATCAACGAGATGGCGAGAAAGAGCGGAGTGGGGGTCATCATCGAGCAGGAAGCCCTCCCCCTCCGGGCGAGTGTCCGAAGTGCCGCCGGGATGCTCGGGATCGACCCCCTTGAGGTGGCAAACGAAGGCAAGGTCGTCATGGGGGTCGCACCCGACGATGCCGAAGCGGTCCTTGCGGCTATCCGGAAGCACCCCTACGGACGGGACGCGGCAATCATCGGTGAGGTCGTCGAAGGCTCCCATGTTATCATGCGAACCGAGATCGGCGGGGAACGGTTTATCGAACCGCCGATCGGCGACCCGGTCCCACGTGTCTGCTAGTAGTGCCATACTTTTTTTAAATTCCCAAAACCCCTTGCAGTCATATACAATCGGTGCTATAAGCACAGTCCTATGGAGAGGCATGTGTAATGATGGAGGAAACAGACATCGAGGTGCGCCTCGTGGATGTCTGGGACGTGGAGACGATCGCCGATCTCTATCGTGCAGGCGGCTGGTGGAACGAAGCGTGGGACCCTGCAGGACTTCGGGATCTCATCGCCGGGAGTTTCGCATTTGCCGTCGCAATCGATTCTGCCGCAGGGAGGGCGGTCGGCATGGGCAGGGTGATCTCCGATGGGGTCTCGGACGGCTACGTTCAAGATCTCGTCGTCCTCCCTGGCTACCGGGGCCGGGGCATCGGGACGATGATCTTATCAACGTTGCTCAATTACTGTAAGTCTGCAGGTGTCACCTGGGTCGGCCTTATCGCCGAACCAGGGACCGAGGCATTCTATACCGAGCTCGGGTTCCGGAGAATGGAGGATCACGTACCCATGAGATGGTATCCTCAAGAATAGGTGAGATATGCTGAGATTTGCCGACTTCAAACCCGTGAGCCTGGATGATCGCGACTTCTTCGATGAGCACTACCGGCGGTTCCCCCAGGTGCACAGCGACAACACGTTTGCAAATATGGTCTGCTGGAACCACTATGCGGACTACCGATACATAGAAACCGGGGGCGCCATCGTCCTCTCCAGCACCATCGAGAACGTTACGAGGTTTCGGATGCCGATCGGGCCGCGGGATCCGGAACTGCTCGAGGACGTCATAGACCTCGCGCTCAGGGAGGGCGGTGAGATACCGCTGTTCATCCTCGATCCGGCAAACGAGGAGTGGCTTAGGGAACTCTATCCGGATCTCCCCCTGCACGAGAGCCGGGACTACTTTGATTATATCTACCGAACCGAAGACCTCGCGGAACTTGCAGGGAAACCCTACGCCACCATCCGACGCCAGGTTCATCGGTTCGAGCGGGAGTATGAATACACGGTAGAAAAGATCACCGAAGAGAACATCAACGAGGTCTGGGAGTTCCTGGTCGTCTGGTGCGAGTGGCGGGACTGCGACTCCGAACCCATCCTCGCTTACGAGAAGGATGCCATCCTTTTTGCGGTCAACAACTTCTTTGCCATAGGACTTGAGGGATGGATCATAAGGATTGGAGGTACCATCGGGGCGATATCGATAGTCGGCCCGGTCAACGAGTCCATGGCGGTCGTTCACTTCGAAAAGGCGCTTCCCGAGACCTACCGCGACATCTACAAGATCATCATGACCGAGACGGCAGCAGGGCTCCGGGACCGCTATCGCTATGTCAACCGGGAGTGCGATATGGGCGTGCCCGGACTTCGAGAATCAAAGACGCGCTACCACCCGGCCTACATGGTAGAAGTGCACTACGTGACCCGCAAAGACCTGGAGGCGTACTGCAGGTGAACGCAGATATAGTTCTCCGGAACGTGCGGCTCCCATCGGGCCGCGAGGCTGATATTGCCATTTCAGACGGGGTTGTCCGGCACGTCGGCGCACCGGTGCATGCCGACGAGACGATCGACTGCAGCGGGTATACCTGCCTTCCCGGAGCGGTCGATATGCACGTCCACATGCGGGGCGGGGTCCAGGCCGGGAAGGAGGGCTGGCGGACCGGCACGGCGAGTGCGGTCGCCGGGGGGGTGACGGTCGTCGTCGACCAGCCAAACACCGTCCCGCCCATCACCACGCCCGAGATTCTTGCGGCCCGTATCCGTGAGGCGGAGAGCGAAGCTCTCTGTGGGTTTGCGGTGAATGCAGGCGTCGTCGCTGGCGCCGACCTTGCCGGGATGTGGAGCGCCGGTGCGATGGCGTTTGGGGAGACTTTTGCTGCTCCGTCAAGTTACGGCGAGGGACTCGACCCGGAGACCCTCCGGGAGTTGTTCTGCCGCATTCAGGCTCTCGGGGGGCTTGCCACGGTTCATGCCGAGGAGGTCTCCGGCACGGCCCCAAGAACGCTCGCCGATCACGACAGTGCCCGTTCCGGAGCCGGGGAAGCACGCGCCGTCCAGGCCGTCCAGGCTCTCGCTCCTGCTGGAATGCGGCTCCACTTCTGCCACTTAAGCACCGCCGCTTCAGTCAGGGCCGCACGCGGGACAGTCGAGGCGACACCCCACCATCTCTTCCTCTCGCACGAGATGTTTGATGAGGACGAGACCCATGCCCGGGTGAATCCGCCCCTCCGTGACGAGAGGACCAGGCGCGACCTCTGGTCTTGCTGGGATATGATCGACGTCGTCGCTTCGGATCATGCCCCACACACGCTCCAGGAGAAGGCGTTGCCGTTCGATACCGCGCCTTCCGGCATCCCCGGGGTCGAGACGATGGTGCCACTCTTGATGGCGGCGGTGCACCGGGGAGAGATCACTCTCTCCTCCGTGATCGAGAAGACATCGTGGCGGCCTGCCGAGATCCTCGGCATACCGCGCGCAGGGTTTGAGCCGGGCGACCGGGCGGACTTTGCCCTCTACCCGGACGAAGTCGTACGTATTGATCCTTCAGCTCTGCACTCAAAGTGCGGCTGGTCGCCGTTTGAGGGGTTTGGTGCGATCTTTCCGGAGGTGGTGATCATTCGGGGCACGCAGGCCTATGCCCACGGAGAATACGGCGAGGCGTGCCCGATCTGGTATCCCGGGAAAGGATTTTCATCTCTGAATAATAAATAATATAAAGCCGATAATGCGCACCTTATAGGTCCCCGGGTGACTGCTTGGCGAGATGCCAGATATGATCCATGGGACAACCCAGGTGCGCGACAGGCACGCCTGGCATATGGGTACGATTGGGTGAGGATCGGCATAACGCCGCCTGTGATCCGGGATCGTTAGTGTCAGGCGACATTCCTGATTTCAGGAGGTCTTTTCTTATGGATCCCTATGCCGACGCCGTTACGGAAACCGCGCATGGCGTGACTATAGCTCTCGATGTTACGGCTGGCGCAAAAAAACAGTCTTTTCCAGCAGGTTATAATGAATGGAGGAAGAGCATCCGCTGCCAGGTGACAGCCCCTGCCGTCGGCGGGAAGGCGAACCGTGCTATCATCGACCTCGTAGCAGAGACATTCGGCGTCCCTCGCACTGATGTGAGCATAATTGCGGGGCATACATCCTCATCAAAGACTGTGGCCATTGCTGGCATACCGCGATCTCGTATCCTCAAAATCCTTTCCGCTTCCAATCCCTGACCCTACAGGCAAAAATCCGACCTATATTGGGGTAGGCACTCTTTAAGAATTTATAATGGGAAAGATTTTCGAAAATCGGACATATAGGCACTCACATTGGCTTTTGCCTTGGAAATATCTTATGCTTGTGATGCCATCTGGTTTAAGTAATTGAACCCTAGATATATAATTGACCCCCTATGCCCGCGCATAGTATATCTGCACGGCGTATGGCGATCAGACTTACACGAAAGGGGCAACATTCCCATGTATTCATCCGAAACCACGAAGTATCTTATTCATCTTACTCTGCAGATTGAGGGGGTGGTCGACAAACCTGACGTAGTGGGCGCCATCTTCGGCCAGACTGAGGGTTTGCTCGGCGAAGACCTCGATCTGCGTGATTTACAAAGAACCGGACGTGTCGGCAGGATCGACGTCCAGATCACTACAAGAAGAGGTGAGACAAAAGGTGAGATACTCATCTCATCATCGCTCGACCGAGCCGAGACAGCTCTCCTTGCCGCTTCACTTGAGATGATTGACCGGGTCGGGCCATGTACTGCACACGTCAAAGTCGACCGGATCGAGGATATCCGTGTGACTAAACGGCGCAAGATCGTTGAACGTGCGAAAGAACTCCTCCTTGAGGACTTTGATGAGGGCACCATCAACAGTGATGACCTGCTGGATGAGGTCAGGGAGGTCATCAGAATAGAGAAACTCGAGTACCTCGGTGAGGAACGGGTGCATGCTGGCCCAAACGTCATGGAATCCGATGCCATCATCCTTGTTGAGGGGCGGGCCGATGTCATCAACCTGCTCCGCTACGGTATCAAGAATGCAGTTGCGGTCGAGGGCACCAACATCCCGCGCATCATCATCGATCTTTGCTCACAGAAGACTGCGACGGCCCTGCTTGATGGCGATCGAGGCGGCGAATTGATCCTGCGCGAGCTTCTTCAGGTCGCTGAGATCGATTTTGTAGCATACTGCCCACGGGGGAAGAGCGTCGAGGAGATGAGCCGCAAGGAGATTGTCAAGGCGCTCAGGAACAAGGTGCCCGTGGAGGTCATCGCCGAGCATACCCTCAGCGAGGGGGCGGCAGAGCGGTTGCCCGCCCCAGTCTCTGAGTTGATGGAGGACGAGATCTCCGCAGAGCAGCAGAAAGATACGGGTGAAGGGGGCCGTAAACCGCCCTCGACACTCGGTGAACATATGGCCGATGTGCGGGACAAAAAGATCGCGCGTTTCCTCTCACCAGATTATACCATCCTTCAAGAATCAAAGGCAGCCGACCTTGAAGGCGCACTTCAGACCATAAATGGCGATGTTGAGGGGCTGATCGTCGATCGTATTGTCGATCAGAAACTTCTGGATCAGATCGGAGGGAAAAACCTTGAGTTTGTGGCGGCCCGGGACTTTAAAGGGATTATAAAACGCCCACTCTCCATCAGGCTTATAAAGATCGGGTGAAGGACTTCGCCAAAACCGGGATCCGGACCCGGTGACGGCACGGCATTCCAAAGTTCATAACAAGCCCCTCATCTTATTGTGCCGTGCCCAAGATGACTGCTGACGCGCCGGATACCGGCCACATATTTTTTGAAATGTTCACGCGGCAGGTTGCAGCCGATTGCGCGATGCTGCCCAGTTGATGGAACGTATCTGTTGGGGGCAAGACCGATGCCTCCCCTGTCCATCGAGAGCATACCCCCGAGTGTCTCTGTTTACCTTGAAGATCCTCGTGGAGGAAGCGAATAGATAGATCTATATATCAGACTGGGATTATCTGGGGTGCAAATTTATATATGTTTATATTCACTATTTTTATTTCCGGGAGAGAATATGCACAAGGATGAGTTAATAGCCTTACATAGGATTCTTACAGAGATTAAGGATTTTTTTGAGATGACGAATCCAGAGTTAAAATTCTCGCAGTATTATGCGCTGAAGATTGAGCCGTCTCAGGTGCATAAAAGCAAAATGGAACATAAATATGCAATATTCGTGCTCGGAACGGAACTTGCGAACGCCATGAAGGATGTGGAGTTCTCGTCATCCGGGAGGATCTCTGCCCGGATGAAGGAACTTGCAGAGAAGACTCTCAAAGAGATCGAGTATCTCCAGTAAGAGTTTCCGGTACCCACGTGGTGCCGCTGCGAAGTTTGGGTAGGGGTCTTCCCCTTCCCTGCTCTCCTCAGGCCCGCATCGTGCGCTCACATTGGATGAGGTACGCGGCGAGCAGGCTCGGGATGGGTGCGGCCATGCAGTGCCAGTTCGGCGTCCCGTTCACTTCAAGAACCGTATAGCCCTCCCTGTCCCGCAGCAGATCAACACCACAGTAGTCAATCCCGATTGCCGATGCCGAAGCCTCAGCAACGGTGCGCATCTCCTCATCGATCGGAACAGGTGTGCCGATCCCGCCCTGGTGAATATTGTGCGTCAGGCTATCGGATACCCTGGTTATTGCGCCAACGGCCTCTCCCCCGAGGACAAAAACGCGGAAGTCCCGGTCATTGGGAATGTACTCCTGTAAATACCAGGGCCCCGGCCCGAGATCGTCCGGCGTCGTCACGAGCCGGATCCCATTCCCGTCATACCCATAAACCGGCTTATACACCACTTTTCCATGCCGCAGAAGGAATTTTTGCGCCTGTTCCTCCGAGCGTATGTATGCGGTCTCCGGCGTTCTTATCCCATGGCGCAGAAGAAGGGCAGACGTCATCACCTTCGATGCGCAGGTAACAATACTCTCGGGCGTGTTGACCACGCGATTATCGAGCGAGAGCACGTTTAGCGTCTCGAATTGGTGACCATCCTGGCGGATTCCGCAGACCCATATAAGTTCGTCCTGAATCCCCGTATCAAGGGGATCGATTGCGTCGAGATTGAGGACACGGTATCGCGCACCGGCTTTCTCCAGTTCCCGCATAACAGCACCGGTCGAGTTATCTTCCGGCGTATCGGTCGGTTTTGGTACGATGTGGATCATACGCTTCACATCCTGCTCCCGGGACCACAGCTCACAGTCAAAGGTCTCTTCAGTATCATTTTGAACCTTACTGGATATAATCGATAGGGGCGAAGATTATGAAAAAGAACCGGATTGCCATCATAGGATGTGGAAACCCCTTCATGGGAGATGACGGAGCAGGAATTCTGGTGATGCAATACTTTGAAGGGAGAGATGCTGCCGGTATCGACGCCATCGATGGTGGATCCGGGGGAATGGGCTTGATCCCTCTGATGGAAGGATACGAGAAGGTCGTGATTGTCGATGCAATGCAGGGTATCGGCGACCATATTGGCGATGTCCGTGTCCTCAAGGTGCCGCCGTCCTGGGATCTTCCGATATGCGCGCTCCATGATATCGGGATTGGAGAGGTGGTAGCAATAGCCCGTGAACTCGGGTATGTCGCAGAGATTGTGGTGGTTGGGATTGAGGTGGGCGAGATCCGCGCATTCAGTCAGGAGATGGACCAGGCAGTCAAAGCAGCGATCGAGGTTGCCAGGCAAGAGATAGAAATGATCCTGCGGGATTGGGCTGATCCGGTAGACAACGTTTCTTAATACGTTTAAATGTAACTATAAGCGATATACACATCATAACAATATAGAAATCTATAAATAATATGATATATGTTAATAGCACTGAGCTGAAGAAGTCTTTATGCAACTGCCACGAGGTCGGTTCCATCGTCTTCTCAAGTCCACGAAATCCCGTGCCCTGATAGAAGAGATGGGCTCAGAACGGTTCACCGGGATCTGCACAATCGTCCTTGGCAGTAAGAGTCTCATCCTGGTGCTGAATGAAGGTCAAGTGGTGCTTGCCGAATACGGGGGCCTGAAAGGGCAGCATGCACTTGATATGGCGTTAGAGGACGGAGATAGCGAAGCAGCGGCTGAATTGAACACCCTGACACCCGAGCAGATTCAACTTGCTCTGGAGTTCAACAAACCGTTTGCAGTCGCTGATAGCGGTAAAGATCTGGAAACCCCGCCGTCTAAAGGCAGGTCCGTGAGGATGAAGTCTCAGATGGGGCCAGGGAGAGTTGATATGCCTTCCATGCCAAAACGTCGCCCGGAGCCGCTCGTTGAGAGACGCGGTATCCCCACGCCGGGATTAAAACCCGTAAAAGAGGCGAAGGACCCTCAACCTGAGAGCGATGAGATCAGCATGCTCATGCAGGACATGGAGAGCCTAGACATTGACCAGCTCGTCAGCGATTTCAGGGTGAACTGCAAGGATATTCTCCGGAAAATTCACCTCGATCACCTCATCCAGGACAAAGACACATGAAGATTTGGCAGGAGATGAAGACTGAATGGATCCGATAGGCATCATCCAGGTAATCCTCACGATCATTACAGCAGTGATGATAGTTGGATTCGCCGGCATTCTTTACTTCCTTCAAAGAATTGATCGGGCGCTCGCCGGCGAACAACAAAGAATCGCCGCAAGTGGTAAAGCGACGTTTGCGCAACCGGCGCAAGCGCCCGCCCGGACCCAAAAAGAGTTCGATCCCAAGGCGATTGGAAGCCTGGAGGAACACCTGAGGGCGATCGGTGAAAAGTATCGCCTTGCCTCCTTAACGCTGGCAACCTCAGACGGCCTCCTCATCGGTTCAACGAGGTCTGGAGCACAGGACGAGGCCGCACAGTATAGTTATCTTTACACGCAGGGAACGCTTCGCGATGAGACCGGAGCGGAACTTTTTGACATCCCACACCGGGGAGAGAAGGTGATCGGGATCGCTCGTCCTTCGGAGCGCCTCCCTGCCGATTTGATGAGCGCACTCAAACAAGACGCCCGCGACGCCTTACAGCGCTGGGTGTAGGTCATCAGAATTGGAGAACTCAAAGCCAACGAGTGATTCTATGGTAAAAGTATATACAATTGCGTCCGGTAAAGGTGGGACCGGCAAAACGACGGTCACAGCCAATCTGGGACCGATGCTTGCCCAATATGGGAAGAGGACATGTATCCTGGATGCTGATGTAGGGATGGCAAATCTCGGCCTCATTCTAGGACTTGAGCACCTGCCGGTGACTCTGCACGAGGTGCTGGCTGGAAAAGCACGCATCAGAGATGCCATCTACGACGGGCCGTTTGGTGTGAAGGTGGTCCCATGCGGCCTCTCTCTGCAGGGCTTTCAGCAATCAAATCCAGACCGGCTAAAAGATGTCATGACCGACCTCGTGAGTGAGTTCGATGTTCTCATCCTGGATGCTCCTGCGGGGATCAGCAGAGACGGCGTCATCCCGCTGACGATCGCCGACGGGGTGATCCTCGTTATAAACCCCGAGATCTCCTCAATTGTCGACTCGTTAAAGACGAAGATCCTAACCGAGACTGTCGGTGGGCACGTCCAGGGAGTGATCGTCAACCGGGTCGCCGGGGGCGGGGACGAATTCAATCGTGCACAGATGGAGAAACTCCTCGGTGTACGGGTGATCGGGATCATACCGGAAGACGGAAACGTTCGACGTGCCTCGGCCGGCAGGTCGCCGATCGTGGTGAAATATCCAAATTCTGATGCGTCACGGGCTTTCAAGCGGATCGCCGCCGATATCGCCGGCATTGAGTACGTCGAAGAGGAGGTGCCAGCGCCACGTGAGGGGTTTGTTGATCGGCTCGCCCGGGCTCTCTTTAGGGCGAAGTAACGAGTCGCTTCCATCTGTATCAGGGAAGCGGTTCAATCATTTTGAAATAAATTTTTATCAGAACTGAATATCAGAAAAAATCGATAAAAATTGATGAAATTACATATTCTGCATGGAAAATTTGTTTACTAAATGGAATAAATCATATATAACCATGTTTTAATATCGGAAGCGATAACCACACTTTCAGAGGCGCACAAATGGATATACGTGTGGATAAGGACGCATGCGTCGGGTGCGGTCTTTGCGTCAAAGATTGCCCGATGCATGTGTACGAACTCCTGAACAATGTGAGTGTTCCGGTCAGGCCGAATAACTGTATGGGGTGCCTGTCCTGCCACGAGATCTGCCCTGCCCAGGCACTCGAGCATCGGGGCATCTACCCGGCTCGAAGGCACTATATCGACATCAAAGTCTGCGAGATGCTTCGGAAGGTGATCTGATGAGTGCAGGCTACGTCGATGAGCTGCACGAGGCTTTTCACTCCGATCTCGTCTATCGTGCCGAGGAGATCCCGCTTGAGTGCTCGCCGCGGCCGAAGGACCTGGAACAGACGCTTCACGGCGTGATGAAACTCAACGGTCTTGTGATCCGGTCGCTGGAAGAGATCGCAGGGCGAGGAGCGAACGCAGTCACCTATCGTGCCGGGAAGAAGTTCGGCCATGAGGTGGCCAAGTACTTCCAGAAACGCGATGACGTGGAGGGAGCGCTCCATGAACTCTCCGACCTGCTGCGGGGCCAGTACTCCTTTGAGATCTGGAAGCCCGAAGATAAGGAGACGTTCATCATCGAAGAGAACGGAGAGACGTTCATCTATCTCGTCTTCCACGACTGCATCGTCCGCCAGACTCTCCGGCGCAACGGCCTCGATCAGGGCGGTCCGCTCTGCCAGACGCTCTTTGGCTACGTCGTCGGCGCAATCGAGGAGATCACCGGCAGGAGAGCCAAGTTAGAGATCGTTCATACCGGTCCGAATGCCTGCTTAAAGAAACTGATTTTAAAATGAGGTGGAAGGATGAAAATTGCTATTGAGGAGCTGGCAGGCTGCTCGGGATGCACGATTGCAGTGCTCGATCTCCACGAGATGCTCCTTGACATCGTCAAGGACGCTGACATCGTCTACTCTCCGGTGATCATGGATGTAAAAGAGCCACCTGAGGGTATTGACATAGCATTCGTGACCGGCGCTGTCCGAAACGCGGAGAACCAGGAACACCTCGAGAGGATCCGGAGGCGGGCAAAGACGCTGGTGGCGTTTGGGACCTGCGCCTGCTATGGCGGCATATCGGGTCTCTCAATGCTGAACTCAAACGAGGACCTCTTCTCCTGCGTCTACCAGGGTGTGGATACGGTGAAACCTAACGGCGCTATCCCTACGGATGTGCCGCCGTTCCTTTACCGGGCGTTTGCGGTGGGCGACCTCGTGAAGGTTGACTACTATATCACGGGCTGCCCGCCAAAAGAGGCCTTCTTAAAGCAGATCATCCCGGCGATGATCAAGGGGGACACCCTTGAACTCTCGCGCAAGTCCGTCTGCTCCGAGTGTGACCGGATCATGGGGCCGGTCGAGGGCTGGAAGCTTTCGCGGCGACACGAGGGTATTCCCGACCGCGAGCACTGTCTCCTCGGACAGGGCTACTTGTGCCTAGGGAGCGTCACCTTCGGGAGGTGTTCCGCGGCGTGCCCGAAGAACAACGTCCCATGCCATGGGTGCAACGGACCGTCGCTCGATATTCTCCGCGAACCCTGCCGGGATATCTACAGCATGATGGTGCGCAGGATATCGGATCTCACCGATAAGCCTGCAAAAGAGGTGGAGAAGGAACTCTACGATGTTGCCCATACGATGTATGCCTTCACCATCGGGAGCCTGATCATGGAGGACAAAGAGAACTCAAAGATACGGGACCTCGTTAAGGAGAGGAGCGTATGAAAGAGATCACGATCAGCCCGGTGACCCGGATCGAGGGGCACGCCGGTGTGAAGATCTTCCTCAACGACCAGGGAGAGGTTGATTCGGCTCACTTCCAGGTCGTCGAGCTCAGAGGGTTTGAGAAGTTCCTCATCGGCGCTGCAATCGAGGAGGCCCCCCGGATCACCCCCCGCATCTGCGGCATATGCCCGTCGGCGCATCACCTGGCGGCGGCGAAAGCGACCGATCAGATCTTCGGCGTGGAGCCGCCCGCGACCGGGAAGAAGCTCCGCGAGCTCCTCAACATCGGCCAGTTCGTCCACTCTCATGCGCTTCACTTCTTCATGCTCGCCGCCCCGGACTTCATCCTGGGCTACGACGCCCCGGTGGAGAGCAGGAACGTCATCGGGCTGGCCCGTCAGTCGCCGGAACTTGCGAAGAAGGCAATCGCGGTCCGGAAGTTCGGCCAGCGCCTGACGGAGGGCGTCGGCGGCAAGCCCATCCACCCGGCAAATGCTATTCCAGGAGGGATGTCGGCACCGCTCACCGAGGGCAAGAGGGCGGAACTGGCTGGCATGGCTAAAGAGGCGCTCGAAATCGCCCTTGAAGGCTGGGATATCGCCCGCACCCTCCTTGACGGCGTCGATACGGAGATCGGTGCTGTCAGGACCGGGTTTATGGGTATGAGCAAACACGGCCTTCACTCAACCTACGAAGGGCCCGTCGCGATGCTCGGGCCCGATGGGGGGAGGATCGGTTCGTTCTTCGGCGAGGAGTATCCGAACTTCATCGAGGAGTATTCGGAGGACTGGTCGTACCTGAAGTTCGCCCGGTTCAAGGGCGGTGACTACTACCGGGTCGGGCCGCTCGCCCGGCTCAACATCGTCGAGAGGATGGGCACAGAGCACGCTGATGCCGCCCTCAAAGAATATCGTGAGCGGTTTGGCGCCGTCACCCAGGCTGCGCTCGCCTATCATCTGGCTCGCTACATTGAGTTCGTTGCTTCGTGCGAGCGGGCGGTGGAACTGCTCTCGGACCCCGGTATCACTGCATCGGATACCCGGACTCCGGTAGGAGGGGTCGTGAACAGGCGGGGCGTCGGGATCATCGAGGCTCCACGGGGGACCCTGATCCACGACTATACCGTCAACGAGGCCGGCATCATAGAGCGGTGCAATCTCATTGTAGCGACCTGCCAGAACAACTACGCGATCGACCGCGGTGTGGAGGATATGGCACGCCGGGTGGTGGAGAACGGAGCACTGACCGAAGGAGCCGCAAACCGCATCGAGATGATCATCAGGGCGTATGACCCCTGTATCTCATGCGCAACCCATGCGATCGGGCGTATGCCTCTCCGGATCGAATGCGTCAGACGAACGTGAGGTGAAAGAATGTTAAAACAGATCCTGAGTGAATTCTTAAGACTTGATGGCGTTACCGCCGCAGTCGTAGCTGGGCGGGACGGTTTTGTGATCGAGAGTGTCGTTGCCGGGGACGTGGATGTCGAGGCCCTGGGCGCCATGGCCTCGACCGGCATGGGTACTTCCGAAGCGATGAGCAACGAACTCGGCAAAGGGGAGATGCACCAGATGCTCATCGAACTGGAGAACGGACCCATCCTCCTCGCTCCGCTCACTGAGGACGAATTGATCGCCATCGTGGCGAATGCGAACGTCAATGTCGGGCGGATCCGATACGAGCTGAAGAAGAATAAGGATCGTATCATCGCTGCACTGTGAGACGATGCTACCCGATGGCGTCTCACTCGGGCGGATACAAGGGCCTCTTTCGGCCCTTGCCTCCATCAATCCTCACTTCACGGGAGCGGTGCGAATTGATGGCCCCTCCGGGACCGGCTTTATCCTGACAGAGGATGGAAACCCGTATGCGGCGGCATTTGAGAGCGCCGACGGCGATCTGTCGCTCGGTGGAGACGATGCCTACAGGCACCTGATCAGCCAGACGTCCCTTGATTACGAACTCATCGCGTATACCGCAAGAGAGATCGAGGTTGCCCGGGCCACCTCGCGAGAGATGGGGTATATGGTCAACAGGAATGATCTCATGCCCCTTCCCGGTTCCGGGCCGATGAGCAGGGACGGTCTTGAGCAGATCGCACGTCAGCCGGGTGTCGTTGCCGTCTCGGTCTTTCACGAGGGATTTCCCCTTCAGTCGCTCGGCTCTGCCGACTTTGAGCAGGTGGCTGCGATCGCCGAGGACTTGCTTCGGGCCGGCACCCGGATAACCGGCGATATGGAGATGGGGCACCTATCGCAGATGATCCTTGAGACCCCAGCAGGGAAACTTATCATCGCACCCTACGGGGATCTTGCCCTCTGCATACTCGCAGAGCCTGACGCCAACCTGGGCTTGATCCGGCTCTCGATACGGGGCGTGCAGGGCGGGCGAATCTGACGATTGTGTTTGGGGTTCCTCCCCCACATTAGACTTTTTTGCATCCAGGTTAATCATCCCGGAGTATGGAGAGGATCTCTATGCATCTCTCTACCGCACCGCAATCTCTACCTGCGGCAACCCATCCCGGATGGAGGATTTGGCCACCTTGCCGCGAGGTGATCGCGAAATGAAGTACTACCCGGTTCAGTCTGGATATCCGCCGTACCCCGCAGTAAATCTGGCAATTGAAGCGGTTTTTGCTGAGCACGGGAGAGGTAACGTTCAGATGCCGCCTAAGGTCTACGTGACGTTTGTTGAGAGGGGGGACTTTAGGACGATGCCGGCCTACCTTCCTGCGCTCGGAATTGCCGGAGTCAAGATCGTCAACGTTCACCCGCACAACCGGGCGCGAGGACTTCCTACCGTGATGGCGCTCACGGTGCTCATCGACGTGGAGACCGGTATGCCGAAGGCGCTTGTCAACGCCACCGAACTTACGGCAATGCGTACCGGGGCGGCGGGAGCTGTCGCGGCAAAGCACCTCTCACCCTGGGATTCCGTCAGCCTGGGCGTCATCGGAGCCGGACGGCAGGCGGAGGCGCTTGTCGATGCGACGGCTGCAGCGCTCAAGATCGAGGAGATCCTGGTCTGGAGTCAGACGGAGAAGAGTGCAGAAGCGTTTGCTACCAAATATTCCGAATACAATGCTCGTGCCGTCTCGATTGAGCGCGCCTGTGACTGCGACGTGCTATTTACGACGACACCGTCGACCAAACCGATCGTGAAAGCCGACTGGATCCGCGAGGGGACGCATATCAATGCCATCGGCGCGGATGCTCCCGGCAAACAGGAGCTGGATCCTGCGCTCCTGCTAAAATCTGAGGTTTTCGTTGACGATCTCGGTCAGGCGGTTCACTCTGGAGAAGTGAACGTCCCGATCAGCACCGGGATCTACAATGCGGCGCAGATTGCGGGAACCCTCGGCGAGGTGGTTATCGGAAAGATTGGGCGGTCGTCTCCTGAAGCGATCACGATATTCGATTCCACAGGGCTTGCCATACAGGACCTCGCCATCGCTGCTCTCGTCGTGCGGGAGGAGGACGGATACGAACTGCCGTTCCCCTGACTGGCGCCAGTTAAGTCCGCTCACCGGCCCCGGGTGGTCATCGGCGATCTGTGTCTTGTGATATGCGCGCTGCTCTAGCCGGTACCAAAACTCGCAACTTTTTCCTGAAGGCACCTATGATTGAGCACGCCACGCCCGGAACAGCCGACGAAGCGGCCTCCTGTAATCTAAAAAAAGCGGTCCTGGGAAGGATCATCGAGCCCATCCCAGCGTTTATTTGAGTGTTACTCGTCTTTCTGGGGTTGTGCGAAGGCTTTCCAGACCTTTTCTCGGTAGATGGGACCACTGTTGTATGTGCAGAACGGGATCAGACGGCCGTCTGGAGTCGCGTAGTGGATACAGCAGCGCTCCACCCGGGAGAGGTCGTAGTTGTAGTTGTCCATGAAGTGCATCGTGCCGATGAAGAGGGCATTCCAGTGGAACTCTCGCAGGGCCTCGAAGTTCTGCATCACGAGCGTCTTTCCGATCAGTTTCAGGAACTCCCCGGTATTCTTCTGTTCCGCCTTCCTCGTTGAATTGTAGAGATCCTTGACGCCCTCGACGAGGGTCATATACTTATTCAGCGACCCGCCTTTCGAGAGTTTCGTCTTCATCTTCTCGACCGACTCAAAGAAGGCATCGACATCCACCATCTTGTTAATCGGAACCATTCCCTCATCAGTGACGAAGACGTACGTCGCTGCTCCGCAGTGCTGGTGCGTGGTGAACGTGACCTGGGGTTTGCCGGTATATGCCTCAACGAGTTCGGAGATCGGGACGACACAGGGCACAGGATAGAAGTAATCTTTCTTGATAACGCCGCCTGTCTGCTCCTCGATCCGCTCTGTAAGTTCCGGGATGGTTATCCGCTCTTTCCTGACGTCATCCTCACTCGCCGCCCCGGTGAACGCCACCGGCTGGAAGTTGACACCCCGGATGGTCTTGATATGCTCTGCTGCATATCTGATGATGTCGCCCACCTCATGGTCATTTCTGCCCTTGATGACCGTGGGCACCAGCACCACTCCCAGACCGATCTTTTCGCAATTTTCTATGGCACGCTTGTCGCTTGCGATCTTTGTATTGGTCTCTTTGGTTATGCCGTCAAAGTGCAGGTAGACTGTGGAGAGTCCCGCCTCTTTCAACACTCTGGCGTAATCAGGCTCTTGCGCAAGCCGAATACCGTTTGTCGCGATCTGAACCTGATACAGCCCAATCTCTTTCGCCTTTCTGATGAGGTCGGGGAGATCCTCACGCAGCGTCGGTTCACCGCCTGAGAACTGGACGGCTGGTGTGGGGACGGGTTTCTCCTCGCGCAGCATGCGGAGCATTCCGACAACCTGATCATAGGTTGGCTCGTAGACGAAACCACATGCTCGGGCATTTGCAAAGCAAAAGTCGCAATTGAGGTTGCACCGGTTTGTCAGGTCAATGTTTGCAAGCAACGTCGTTGACCGATGATTCTGACAGACACCGCAGTCGTGAGGGCATCCTGCGGGGGACGTGGTCGTCTGCGGGTTTAAAAGTCCTTTCCCGATACGCTCATAGGCGTCGAATCGCTTGTACATCTCCGCGTCCGACCAGTAGAGGGCCCGGTACATGCCGTGCTCAGAGCAGGTACGGACCAGCCAAACCTTTCCCTCCTCCTCAACAATCTCGGCGTCGAGCACGCGACCACATGTTGGGCAGAGGCTCTTTGTCTTTTTTATTAGCATTCTCTCACCGTGCCCATCTTTCCGTATCTCATACTTCGACACTTTAATCTTTATATTTACTGATTATACTGAACATTGACGATTGTTAATACGGACATGGGATACTGGGTCATAGCGCTATTTGCGGCGTTATGGGCTATGCTTCCGGCATATGTGCCGAATTCAGCGGCTGCAGTCTTCGGCGGCGGGACCCCAATCGACTTTGGTAAGACATGCGGTGATGGCAGGCGAATCTTCGGCGACGGTAAGACCTACCGAGGATTCTTCGGCGGTGTACTCTGTGGGGTGCTGGTCGGTCTCATACAGATCTGGGCGTGGAGAGCATTTGACCTGACAGCTCTTCCCCACCAGACCATCCTCTCCGTTACGCTGCTTTCGTCAGGCGCGCTCCTTGGCGATCTTGCCAAGAGCTTCCTGAAGCGGAGGCTGGGCAAGGAGCGGGGCGAGTCCTGGTTCCTGGCCGATCAGTATGACTTAGTTATCGGTTCCTTTCTGCTCATCCTCCTGATTTACCCCCAGTGGTTGTTCGAGAATATTACCTTACCCATTGCAGTCTGGATCATCATCATGACACCTCTGCTTCACCGAATAGTGAACATTATCGGCTACTACATCGGAGTTAAAGACGTACCATGGTAAACCCAATCGCGAAACTGTTGATTGAGAGCAGGGCTATCGAGTTCGGGGACTTTGTCCTCGCGTCCGGAGCCAGAAGTTCTTATTACATCGACATCAAAGCTGCAACAACAAATCCTACGGTTCTTGCAGCAATCGGAGAAGCCATTGCCAAAGATCAGGAGTTTGATACGGTGGCTGGAGTGGCCGTCGGTGCTGTCCCGATTGCTGTCGCCGTCTCGCTTGCAAGCGGGCGACCCTACGCAATCATCAGGAAAACGGAAAAGGATCACGGCAAGGCCGGGACGATCATCGGCGACGTGAGCGGCAAAAACGTACTACTCGTTGAGGATGTGACCACATCCGGAGGAAGCGCCCTCTATGGGATTGAAGCGCTGCGTGCCGCAGGCGCCCATGTCGACCGGGTGGTGACCGTTGTTGACCGGGAAGCGGGCGCTGATAGGGCGCTTGCTGAAATTGGCGTATCGCTTATGGCGCTTGTGCGGGTCAGTGAGCTACTGAACGGATAAACATTTTTTTCGAGCAGGCGAATATGATGGATATGAAAGTACTCGTTGTAGGTGGTGGTGGCAGAGAGCATGCGATCACCAGGGCGCTTTCCTGCAACAGGGACGTGAGAATATTTTCTGTTATGGCACGCAAGAATCCGGGAATATTCCGGATTGCAGAGCGAACGCTCCTTGAAAAAGAGACCAATATTCAAGAGATAATACGGTTTGCCACCGAGAACGCGGTTGACGTTGCGGTCATCGGGCCAGAGGCGCCCCTTGAAGCAGGTATCGTCGATGGTCTTGCGGCGGCAGGGATACCGTCTCTCGGACCGACGCGTGCCGCGGCCCGGATTGAAACCGATAAAGCGTTCTGTCGCCGGCTGATGGAGCGGCACGGGATCGAGGGATGTCCTGAATACCAGGTCTTCCACGACCCCGAGGAGGCTGGGCAGTTCATCGAGACCTACAACGGCGATCTCGCCATTAAGCCGATCGGCCTGACCGGGGGGAAGGGTGTGCGGATCATGGGCGAGCACGTCGATGCAGCGGGTGCTATTGAGTACGTCCGGGAGATCGGCGGAAACGTCGTGCTTGAGGAGCGGCTCATCGGGGAGGAATTCACCCTTCAGGCGTTTGTCGATGGCGAACACCTGGTGCCCATGCCGCTCGTGCAGGATCACAAGCGTGCATACGAGGGGGATGTGGGACCAAATACCGGCGGGATGGGATCATACTCCCTGCCAGACCACATGCTCCCCTTCGTCTCCCAGTCCGACTATGAGAAAGCACTCCAGATTATGAAGGATACAGTCGCTGCCATGCGCGCCGAAGGGACTCCGTACAAGGGGATCCTCTATGGCCAGTTCATGAACACCCGCGACGGTCCTAAGGTCATCGAGTTCAACGCCCGTTTCGGAGATCCTGAGGCAATGAACGTTCTCTCCCTCTTTGAGTCCGATTTCACCGAGATCGTCTATCATGTTACTGAGGGAAACCTCTCGCCGTCGGATGTCCGGTTTGCTCGTAAAGCGACGGTCTGCAAATACCTCGTCCCCGAGGGTTATCCGGCGGCCCCGGTAACAGGCGCGCCTCTCACCCTCGGGGATTACGGCGACGCTCTCCTATACTATGCAAATGTTGAGGAGCGGGACGGGACGCTCTACACCCTGACGTCACGGACGCTCGCGTTCGTCGGGAGGGGCGATACACTTGAGGAGGCTGAGGCGATAGCCGAGAAGGCGGCATCCTCCGTCGTTGGTCGTGTCTTCCACCGCAGGGATATCGGCACCCGTGAGATCCTCGAGAAGCGGTGCCAGCATATGAGGGAGATTGCATGAAAAGGGACTTCCTTTCGATCATCGATATCGACAAAGACGAACTGGAGAGTATCATCGCCGACGCAAAGCACCTGAAGCGGTTGAAGCGCTCAGGGACCGCGCACGAATATCTCAAAGGAAAAAGCCTTGCGATGATCTTTGAGAAGGCGTCCACCCGCACCCGGGTCTCGTTCGAGGTCGGGATGACCGATCTCGGCGGCCATGCACTCTTCCTGAACCCGCAGGATATGCAGCTTGGGCGTGGTGAGGAACTCCGGGATACGGCACGAGTACTTGCCCGCTATGTCGATGCCGTGATGATCCGTGCCTACAGTCACGCCACCATCGAGGAGTTCGCCCGTTACTCGACTGTCCCGGTCATCAACGGGCTCTCCGACCGGCTGCACCCCTGTCAGGTTCTGGCTGATATAATGACCTTGAGCGAGCGGTTCCGGGACCTCCACGACTTAAAACTCGCCTGGATCGGGGATGGCAACAATGTATGCAACTCATGGATCCTCTCCTCGTCCCTGACCGGGATGGAGATTGTGGTCGCAAGCCCCAAGGGCTACCAGCCAAAAGATGCGATCATCGAGCAGGCGCGGGCGCGGGGCAGCCGGGTCAGCGTCGTCACGGATCCTGCTGACGCAGTTAGGGATGCGGACATCCTCTACACCGATATCTGGGTCTCCATGGGCGATGAGCAGGAGCGTGCGGAACGCCTGCGGGCCCTCAAGAACTATACAATAGACTCCCGCCTTCTTGAACTGGCGTCACCCGATGCTCTCGTGATGCACTGCCTCCCTGCCCACCGGGGCGAGGAGATCTCCGATGAGGTGATGGAAGGGCCGCAGAGCATCGTCTGGGACCAGGCTGAGAATCGGCTCCATGCACAGAAGGCTCTCCTGGTGCGGCTGATTGCCGGCGAAATGCCGAAGACGGATTAAACCATCTCGCGACCGCTCCACCCGCAAGTTCAACGGGGTGGAGTCGATCCTGGATACCCCTGATCTGTTGCCGCGGATCCCTGATTGAACCCGGCCGCAGACTTTTTTTGAGAGGTGAACACAATAACCCGGGACTATATCCTAGCCGGGTAATCCCGGTGCAGCGATTCAAAAAAAAGTGTATTTATTCCGCGATGAACTCTTTGAGTTGCTCAAAGAGGTATTTTTGCACCTCTTCGACGACCTCTCTCTTGCCGCGGAATGCCAGTAACTCCCTCACATCCCCGTCCATATTTGCAAACGATAGTCTCTGCGGCCGCCGGACCACTTCAACGTCGTACTTCTCGACGACATCGTAGATCATCTTCCTCGGCACGCCCGGGGGGACAAGCAGATCAAACAGTTCTTCATCAGCCATTGCTACCAGATCCTACTTTCCTATTTTGATCCGGCGGGACATAATACATGGCCCTCCCCGGACTCCGCCGAGCGGGGCCTTGGGTTTACCGAGAGAGTTCATACACCGCCCCATCAGCGCCGCTCCCCGGGCAAGACCATCGTCTACAAAGACCAGGTGGTCGTTTGGGTTATCATAGAGGTTCCGCTCCATGATCCCCTCGAGGATATACTCGGGTTTTCTCCCAGAGATTGCCGCCCTTCCGGTGAATCCGATCGATGAGTTCGGTGGGACCATTCCCTTCTCGACGGCAACATCGATGAGCCGGAGCGCCATCCTCGCACAGACCCTGTCAACGACCTCGGCCAGCATTCCCGTGCCGTGCTCCTGGTAGATCTCATGCCCGATCTCCTCGAGCACGGGCATATCGCTGCCGTTGACACCGCAGTCACACCCGATGAGAGCGACGCCCGACTTGTCGGCTACGTCGGCACAGACCGGGACCCGCCCAAACCTCGTCCTGTCGGGTGGAACGATGCGAATATCGATATGCTCGTGGCACCGATCGACGTACTCCTCGACGATGGAGCGTTTCCGGCCTCCGAATGCGCCCTTGATGCTGTGGTCGCCAAAGAGGTCGAGGGCTGTTCCAGTCCGCTCCTTCACAAGCCCGGTTCCACGGACGATCGAGTCGGGGATGGCGCCGGCAAGCCCGCAGAAGTTCCCGATCGTCTGGGCGAACGGGTTCGGATCGTCCGGGGCGACATCGCTCGTGATCCGGCCATCCAGCGTGGTCCCGAAGTCGATCGATATGCAGGGATTCCGGAAGTCGACCGGCGTCCACTTGGCCCCCTCCTTGATGCCTGCCATCGCGAGTTCCCCTTCCATCTCGTTTGCAACCATCTCAACGCCGGTGCACCCTACCGGCGGCACCACGCCAGCGACGGCACCGACAAAGACCAGTTTATCTGCAAACGAGTACGGTCGGAGTTTCGGGGGGAGGTTGTCGATCGACATCGGCGGCGTCATCTTCCGCGGAGGGACCCCCGCCGCAAGACAGCCGTTCGCAAGAGCGATGATGAAGTCCCCGACCTGGTCCGGGGAGTCCATCGCCGCCACAACGCCGGTGCTCCTGACGACGAAGTCGAGATCATCCTTGATACTCAGGTGTGCCTCGTTGTGGCACTGGATCAGAGTATCACGCACCAGTTCCGTGACCGACTCCCTTGTTAACTTCGTGCCGTCCAGAGTCTCCCCAAAGATCGTCTCACCCGGCTTTGGGGGTCGGACGTCGCGGCTCATAGTCACGGTCTTGTTGATGATATACGATCTGCCCGTCTCGAGGTTCGTGCCGGTCAGGATGCACTTGGTCGTCGTATTGCCCATCTCGACGGATGCCACGATAAAATAGGGCTTCACCCGGTACTCGGGAACACCTGCACCCGCTCCATGGGAGATAGATGGTGGAGGGGGGCTCTCGACGATATGCGGAGTAGGTTTGAAAAAGCGCTCCAAAAATCGGGCACACATAGTAGTTTTTTTCCCGTCTCTTACTTTATATCTTTCCATGCCCGCATACGGTATCGGGACTCAGAAAAGATAAGCCGCTCAAAGGATCTCTTGATCCGGGCCAAGGAACAGGACGATGGCATTTTATGGAGTGTTTGCAGAATTTGCTGGATTCGCCAGTCAGAGGCGGGTGTAGTCAAGCATAACTTCAGGTCTGCTTAAACTCCTCCCTATGCAGCCTTCGCGCCCTCGTTGCACCTGAATCGTTCACTACGCCCACTATCGACTCACAAAACGGCGCAAAAGACGTGGTATTTACGATTGAATGATTCTGTTGTACTCTGAAAATGCAAAACTCGCGCGATTGTTAACCATACTCCACATGACGACGCCATTGGCAGAGGTGTTATATACGCACAGCACGGATAACCAGACTATCGGACGGGTTGAGGCACCCCGCCGTGCCCGATCCGCCCCCCAGGATGGTGAATCGCATGGTTGCGCTTTCAGGCGAAGTTAAGGAGATATTTACAAAGACCAAAGTCATGCCGATGGCCACTGCTTCAAAGAGCGGCGTCCCGAACGTGGCGCCAATGGCATCGATCCAGCTCGCGGCCGACGACACAATCTGGATTATGGATAATTACATGGTAAAGACGCTTGAAAACCTCAAAGAAAATCCTCTTGTTGCTCTCTACTTCTACGACCAGGACTCCAAACGGTGCTTCCAGATAAAAGGCTCAGCCGAGATCCGGACCTCCGGCCCGGAGTACGAAAAGTTCCGCGATCAGATGAAGGCAAAGAACGATAAGTTCCCGGCGAAGTCCCTCATCATCATCAAGATCACCGACGTCTTCGAGTGCACGCCGGGAAAAGAGGCGGGGAAGAAGGTGCTGTAAGCACCTCTCTCAGCACTTCTTGAGGTTTTTGAGCAGGCGTGCCTGCAGTCCAAAGAAATGCGAGAACCCAACAGCGTAATTCTGATCGATCGTCTTCGAGTCGAAGGAGACCAGATCGTCTGAGTAGAGCGCGGCATCCGAACTCCGACCGAGGACCTTGACGCTGCCTTTATAGAGACCGACGTCCACGGTGCCGTTCATCCGCTCCTGCGTTGTATCGATGAATGCGGTTAAAGCGTGGAAGAGCGGCTCGTGCACAAGCCCCATATAAGCGAGTTCGGACCACTTGTCGTCGACGATATGCTTGAACGCGAGTTCCGAACGGGTCAGGACGAGGTGCTCGAGGTCCCGGTGCGCGGCAAGGAGAACGGTTGCGGCCGGGTGTTCGTAGATCTCGCGGGCCTTCAAGCCCAGGATCCGGTCCTCGACCATGTCGTTGCGGCCGACGCCGTTTCTGCCTGCAATCTGGTTCAGCTCCCGGATCAGGGCGATGCCGGGGAGCCTCTTGCCGTTGAGGGCAACCGGGACACCTTTCTCGAACTCGATCTGAATCTCTTCCATGGTATCCGGGGCGTCTTTTGGCGATACAGTCCAGGCGTAGATCTCCTCGGGCGGGTGGAAGGCCGGATCCTCGAGTTTGCCTCCCTCTATGCTCCGGCTCCAGCAGTTCTCGTCGACACTGTAGGGCTTCTCCTTTGCTACGGGAACCGGAATGTTGTGCTCCTGTGCATAGCAGATCTCCCACTCGCGTGTCAGGTTCATCTCCCGCATCGGTGCGATGATATCGTAGCCTGCGGACCGGAAGATGAAGTCAAAACGGAGCTGGTCGTTTCCTTTTCCGGTACAGCCGTGTGCAATCTTCGAGGCGCCTTCCTGCTGTGCGACCTTTACGATCTCCTCGGCAATCAGCGGGCGTGCGAGCGCCGTGCCCATCGGGTAACCCTCATACGACCCGTTCGCTTTTATCGAGGGGAAGATACAGTCGGATATAAACTTCTCTTTGGCATCGATAGTGTAGTGCTTGTCCGCGAGCATCTGGCCTTTCTCTGTTGCCTGGACGATCTCCTCCTCGGGCTGGCCAACGTCGACTGCGACGGTTATGATCTCATCGAATCCATAGTGCTCGCGCAGGAGGGGGATACAGACGGAGGTATCGAGGCCTCCGGAAAATGCAAGGACGACTTTTCCCTTTTCCATGGTACTGATCTCCGCGTTCTTGATCTCAGTCAGTCAGACTGTCTGGAGTAATCTACAATTGTATGACCTTTCACACAATAAAAGAAATGGTATGGACGGGCACACTGGGTGGAATCTGAGCCTTTTTCAGTATCTCTTGGGGCTCGGGGATATCTGGGAGTATGTGCCTGAGGGGTATAGATGAGCCTGCCTAGGCATCAGGATCCTATTGCGCGACTGGGACTTCCAGTGCAGATGAGCGAAAGTTCGGAATCTGGGAAAATGGACATAATATGAGGAATAATTCTCAAACTGTGAGTGAATTACGGGATGGCGCTCATGATTATATTCTATCTCAAAAAACTCCAAAAAATGGCGTAAAAATAAAAATAATTCTGAATATAGAGTTTTTTGGATAAACAAAAATTATAAAATAGATGAAATAGTAATTGTGAAAACTGGAGGGTTTCGTTATTTTTGAAAAGTTACCCGTAGGGGACACAAAATTATTACAACCAATAATCAGCGTCAGAGATCTGACCAAAGTATTCGGTGAGAATCCTGAAAAAGTGCTGGCACTCCATCGTTCCGGACGCTCAAAACAGGAGATTTATGAAGAGACAGGTATGACGCTGGCCCTCAATAATGTCTCGTTTGAGGTTATGCCGGGCGAGACATTCGTCCTGATGGGGTTGTCCGGGAGTGGAAAATCAACGCTTCTGCGCTGTATCAACCGGCTCATCGACCCAACTGAGGGCGAGGTATGGATCGACGGCAAAAATATTGTCGAGATGAACCGCGAGGAACTCCGGGAGATCCGGCGGCGGAAGTTGGGTATGGTCTTTCAGAACTTTGCTCTCCTCCCACACCGGACGGTCCTTGATAATGTCGCTTTTGGTCTTGAGATCCAGGGTGTACCGGTAGAAGAGCGCCGCAAGAAAGCCGAAGAAACGCTCAAATTAGTGGGACTCGGCGGTTATGGGGAAAGCATGCCCAGTGAACTCTCCGGTGGCATGAAGCAGCGTGTTGGGCTTGCCCGTGCCCTCACGAGCGACCCCGATATCCTCTTGATGGATGAGGCGTTCAGTGCCCTCGATCCCCTCATCCGCAGGGATATGCAGGATGAACTGCTCGATCTTCAGCAGCGGCTCAGCAAAACGATCATCTTCGTCACCCACGACCTGGATGAGGCTTTGAAGCTCGGCGACCGTATTGCCTTGATGAAAGATGGTGCGATCGTGCAGATCGGGACACCTGAGGAGATCCTGACGAATCCCGAGAACGCTTACGTCGAGAAGTTCGTCGCCGACGTCGACCTGACAAGGGTCCTCTCGGCAAGCGACGTGATGCGCCACCCCGAACCGGTCGCCCGGTGCACCGCGGGACCGAGGGTTGCCCTGCACCTCATGGAAGAGCACGATATCGGGAGCGTATTTGTGGTCGACCGCGATCGCCGCCTCAAAGGTCTCGTTACGCTCGAAGATACTCTCAAAGCAGTACGTGCGGGCAAGGGGCTTGAGGAGATCATCAACACCGAGATCCCGACCGTGGCGCTTGACACCCCACTTACCGACATCATATCAGTAATCGCCGGGAGTCCTTATCCTGTTGCGGTGGTTGATGACGAAAACAGACTTCGGGGATTAGTATTCCGGGGTGCCATACTCGCTGCCCTGGCACGAAAGGGGGAGGATATCAATGCAACTGCCTAAACTCCCTGTGGGAGATGCAATTGAAGCGCTCGTGGACTGGATCGAGCAGTACTTCGGCTGGTTGCTTGATGGGGTCAGTGATGCGCTCGGATTCCTCATCAGCGGACTGCAGGATCTCCTGCTCGCTATACCGGCGCCGGTCCTGATCGTCCTTGTAAGCGTGCTGGTCTGGTTCGTCACCCGGCGCGATATCAAACTGGCGGCACTCACGGCGCTCGGTCTGTTGCTGATCTGGAACCTCCAGCTCTGGAATCTCGCCATGCTCACCCTGGCGCTCGTCCTTGTCTCAACAGGTCTTGCGCTCGCGATATCGATCCAGCTCGGGATCGCGGCTGCAAGGAGTGAACCGCTGAATGCTGTACTCAGACCGATCCTCGACTTCATGCAGACGATGCCCTCGTTTGTCTACCTGATCCCTGCAGTGATCTTCTTCGGCCTCGGGAACGTGCCGGGGACCATCGCGACGGTCGTCTTTGCGATGCCGCCGGCGCTGCGCCTCACCAACCTTGGGATCCGACAGGTGCCCAAGGAGTTGATCGAGGTTGCGGATGCCTTCGGCTCAACACCCGGCCAGAAACTTCTCAAAGTGCAACTTCCGGTTGCTCTGCCCACCATCATGGCCGGGGTGAACCAGTGCATCATGCTTGCCCTCTCGATGACCGTCATCGCATCGATGATCGGAGCAGCGGGTCTTGGGTATCAGGTGCTTGTGGGCATCCAGCGGGTAGACATTGGTATGGGATTTGAGGCGGGGCTCGCTATCGTGATCATTGCGATCATCCTTGACCGGATCACCCAGAATCTTGTACCCCAGCACGAGAACCAGTGATCCATCTCAATATTATTTTTGAGGGGAACGGGAGGCTGGCTCATCTTCCGGCATTCATCGTCATATTGACCGAAGAGACGGCGGATGATCAGCGTATAATAGAGGGGATCGTCGTCATATCTCCGTTCAAATCTCGTTTCAAAAAGGCTTCATTCGCCAATCGGAACTCGTAAAACCTAAATAATGTTACATCTATATGTTGAATCGGTCAACATCTGGCCTTTTTGCCCTGGGGTGCAAGCAAGCCAGGAGTGGCATACTTCGCCACCTCTGCTTATGTCCAGACTGCTGGTAACTTGCTGCCAAGCTGGATTGTTTGTGAGAATCCGGAACCCCACACAAGCCGGATTCTGAACGCGATCTATTCGCTGAAAGCGAATAGATACCGATGTTGAGGTAAAATCATGAATCGAAAAACAGGAAACCTGCTCGCACTGACAGGTATTGTTCTGGTGCTCTGTCTCTTCTCTGCCGGTTGCACCGGCACACAGGCAACTGAGCCCAAGAAAGAGATCAGGATCGGCTATGTCACCTGGGACTGTGCCATCGCGAGCAGCAACGTGATGAAACTGGTCTTTGAGGAAGCAGGATACGACGTCGAACTGATTGCCGTCGATGCAGGACCGCTCTTCCAGGCGCTTGCAAGTGGGAGCGTCGACTTTACGACAACCGGATGGCTCCCCCACACGCATGAGCACTACTGGGAGCAGTACGGCGACCGGATCGATTATGTCAAGGAGAACATCCCCGGAGCGGCACGTATTGGGCTTGTTGTTCCGACCTACGTAACCATCGACTCGATTGAGGAGATGAACGGCGTGGCCGATCAGTTCGGCGGCAGGATCGTGGGCATCGAGCCTGGTGCGGGGATCATGACCCGGACCGAACAGGCCATCGATGAGTACGGCCTCAACTATGAACTGGTTGCAAGCAGCAGTGCCGGTATGGCAGCTGAGCTCTCCTCCTCCATCGAGCGCGAGAAATGGGTCGTGGTGACCGGGTGGTCGCCGCACTGGAAGTTCGGCCGCTATGACCTCAAGTTCCTCGATGATCCGAAGGGTGTCTACGGTGGGGCCGAGGATATCGTGACCCTCGCAAGACAGGGTCTCGCGACTGACGACCCGGAGGCTTATGCGATCCTCACCCGGTTTGAGTGGACCGGCGAGGATATCGCCACGGTCATGACCGATATCGCTGACGGCATGTCAGAAGAGGAAGCCGCACAGAAGTGGATTGATGCCAACCGCGACAAGGTTGATGCGTGGCTAGGGTACGCATAATCCTCCTTTTTTTGAGCAGAATCTTCCGGGATCTTTTCGTCCAGGTAGCTGATCCCAGAAACGGTGGATGAGAGCGATGAAAAAAAGTCTCCCGGGCCGGGTTACGCCAGCCCGTGGTAGTGCCCAAGCGGCTCGATGGTGATCTCCTCGCGCTTGATAGCATCAATCGCCATCGCAGCAGCGCGTGCCGCCTGAAGCGTGGTGATGTAAGGAATGCCGTAATCGACGGCCGCCCGCATGATCTGGATGTGATCCTGCCGGGACGCCTTATCTGCCGGGGTGTTGATGATCAACCGGATCCCGCCAGAGCGCATGACGTCGATGACGTTCGGTGATCCTTCCTGGACCTTCCGGACCAGATTCGCCTCAACGCCGTTCTGGGTGAGGAAATCGACCGTCCCGCTCGTACCATAGAGCGAGAGGCCGAGTTCCCGGAGCTTGCGCGCAATCGGGAGAAGTTCCTCCTTCTGATCGTCCGTCACTGATATGAAGATATTCCCGCTCGTCGGCAGGGTGTTGTCCGCAGCGGTGCTTGCCTTGTAGTAGGCGCGGCCGAAGTCGTAATCGATCCCCATCACCTCGCCGGTACTCTTCATCTCCGGCCCAAGGACGGTGTCGACGCCGGGGAGTTTGTTGAACGGCAGGAGCACTTCTTTCACCGCAACATGCTCGATCTTGGGCTCGACAATATTCATATCGGCAAGTTTCCGACCCACCATCACCTTCGCCGCAAGCTTCGCGAGGGGGATGCCCGTTGCCTTCGAGACGAACGGCACGGTCCGGCTTGCCCGTGGGTTTGCCTCGAGCACGTAGACGATGTCGTTCTGGACGGCATACTGGATGTTGATCAGCCCGACGACCCCGAGGCCGAGGGCAATCTTCCTTGTGTACTCCCGGACCCGCGCAATCACCGAGGGAGAGAGGGACTGCGGGGGGATGACGCAGGCCGAGTCGCCGGAGTGGACCCCGGCCCACTCGATATGCTCCATGATACCGCCGATCAGGACATCGGTCCCGTCACAGACCGCATCCACATCGATCTCGACGGCGCCCTGGAGGAAGGAGTCGATCAGCACCGGGTGTTTCCTGCTCACCCGGACAGCCTCTTTGATGTAACTCTCCAGTTCAGTCTCGTCGTGGACGAGTTCCATCGCCCGCCCGCCAAGGACATAGGACGGCCGAACCAGCACCGGGTAGCCGATCGATCGGGCAATCTCCCACGCTTCTTCCTCCGAATGCGCAGAAGAGTTCGCCGGGCTCGGGATACCGAGCTGGTTGAGGAGATGGCTGAATCGGTCTCGGTCCTCCGCCACATCCATGGCATCGGGCGACGTCCCCAGGATCTTCGTCGAGAGACCGAGGCGTTTGATCTCCGCCTCCAGGGGCACGGCCAGGTTCACCGAGTTCTGGCCCCCGAACTGGACCATGACACCGTAGTAGTTATCCTTTTTGAGGACATTTACGACATCCTCAAGTTGCATCGGCTCAAAGAAGAGCCTATCTGAGGTATCAGCATCGGTCGAGACCGTTTCTGGGTTATTATTGATGATATGGACCTCGATCCCTTCCTCCTCGCGGAGCGCCATCACCGCGTGGACGGTGCAGTAATCAAACTCGATCCCCTGCCCGATCCGGATCGGTCCGGAACCGAGGATCAGGATCTTCTTCGCGTCGCTCCTGGTGAGTTCGCACTCATCTTCCCACGTTGAGTAGAAGTAAGGGGTTGTGGCCGGGAACTCTGCGGCGCAGGTGTCCACCATCTTGTAGGTCGGGGTTCCAGCGATGGCCTCGATCTCGGCGGCGGTCTTCCCCGTGAGTGCCTGCAGTTCTTCGTTTGAGAAGCCGTAACGCTTTGCAACCTGGATATCTCCGGGTTCAAAGGCATTCTTGAGTTTCCATTCGAGATCCACGATGTTCTTGATCTTCTCAATGAAGAACGGCGCGATGGAGGTGAGGTTAGCAATCTCCTCGACCGTGAACCCCTCCCGGATGGCATCAAATAGACAGCCGAACCGCTCGTCCGTCGGAGATGTAAGGATCATCCGGATCTCGCTCGGGTTCGTATGCCGCTGCATATCGGTATCGATCGACCGGAGCGCCTTCTTGAACGCCTCCTCGACCGTCCGGCCGATTGCCATCACTTCGCCGGTGCTCTTCATCGCCGTGGTGAGCGTCCGGTCCGCCGACTTGAACTTATCAAACGGCCACCGGGGCACCTTTACCACCACGTAATCGATCGCAGGCTCGAATGACGCAGGGGTGACACCGGTCACGGGATTCATGATCTCGTCGAGCCGAAGCCCGATCGCGATCTTTGCTGCAACCCTGGCGATCGGGTAGCCGGTCGCCTTGGATGCGAGCGCCGACGATCGCGAGACCCGGGGGTTCACCTCGATGACCCGGTAATTGCCGTCGCGGTAGGCGAACTGGATGTTGCACCCGCCCTGGACGCCGAGAGCCCGGATAATCTTTATCGCGGCGGTTCGAAGCATCTGGAACTCATCATCGCGCAGGGTGAGGATAGGTGCAACGACGATGCTCTCGCCGGTGTGGATGCCCATCGGGTCGACATTCTCCATCCCGCAGACGATGATACAGGTATCGGCCGCGTCTCGCATCACCTCAAACTCGATCTCCTTCCACCCGGCGACGCTCTCTTCCACGAGGACCTGGTGGATCCGGGAGCGGGCAAGCCCTAACTCACAGATCCGCCGCATCTCCTCGGGTGTGTGCGCCACGCCGCCTCCCGAGCCGCCGAGCGTATATGCCGGCCTGATGATCGCCGGAAGACCAACTTCGCGAATAGCCTCGTCGATCTGGCTCATGCTCTCGAGGATCATGCTCCGGGGGACGGGTTCGCCGATGGCATTCATCAGGTCGCGGAACTGCTCCCGGTCTTCGCCGCGGTAGATTGCCTCGAGGGGTGTTCCGAGGATCTCGACGCCCTCAAGCGCACCCATCTCCGCGAGTTCTGCGGTCATGTTGAGAGCGGTCTGGCCGCCCATCCCGCTCAAGATTCCATCGGGCTTCTCTTTTTTGATAATCTTTGCAATGAGTTCGGCCTTCAGCGGCTCGATGTAGATAACGTCTGCAGTATCCGGGTCGGTCTGTATCGTCGCGGGGTTCGAGTTGACGAGGACGACCTCGACACCCTCCTCCCGGAGGGCGCGGCAGGCCTGCGAACCTGAGAAATCGAACTCGGCCGCCTGCCCGATCTGGATGGGGCCAGACCCGATGATGAGGACTTTTTTAATACGAGGATTCCTTGGCATGTTAGAGCCCCCTATAGATGCGGTCAAAGAAGCACATCTCCGTATCCCGGGGGCCGCTGTGCGCCTCCGGGTGGAACTGGACGCAGGTGATGTTGAGGTCGTCATCCTCGAACCCTTCAACGGTTCCGTCGTTCACGTTCCGGTATGAGACTATGCATCCCTCGGGCAGCGTCTCCTCGTCCACCGCAAACCCGTGATTCTGCGTCGTGATGTAGATGCTCCCGTCCCGGTAGCGAACCGGCTGGTTTGTCCCACGGTGACCAAACTTCATCTTGTAGGTCTCGGCACCGAGGGCGAGCGCTGCTACCTGGATACCCATGCAGATGCCGATGATCGGCACCTCACCCACAAGATCGCGGACGCACCTGATGGCGCTTGTTGCCCTCTTCGGATCGCCCGGTCCATTACTGATGAAGAGCGCATCAGGCTCTACTGCCATTACCTCGTCGGGTACGGCATTGTGCGGGAAGACGTAGATATCGGCGCCGCGAGATCTGAGACTCTCAAGGATATGCCGTTTTACACCGAGATCGATGACCGCAATCCGTTTTCCTGACCCACTGATCCGGTAGGGCTCAGGGCAGGAGACGCTCCCGATAAGATCCACCTCGCTGATCGGAGGGACCGCCCGAGCGCGCCGGACAGCCTCCTCACCATCCGTGCTTCCGACAATGAGAGAGGCCCGGAGCGTCCCGACCGTCCGGGTCTTTATCGTCAGGCTGCGGGTGTCGACGCCTGAGATCCCGAGCAGACCGTTCTCTTCAAAAAACTCCGCAACTGAAGGGCGCATTGCAGGCGCGCGAGCGATCTCGCGCGCGATGCAACCCCGCGCGTGCACCCGTGCGCTCTCAAAATTCTGATAATCTACACCATAATTCCCGATGAGAGGATACGTAAACATCAAAATCTGCCCGGCATAACTGGGATCAGTCAATGCCTCCATGTAACCGGTCATCTGCGTCGTGAAGACGAGTTCCCCGGAACATGTCCCCTCAACGCCAAAACCATCCCCTACAACAAATGTTCCGTCTTCAAGACCCAGAACCGCCTTCATGAATTACCATACCATGTGGATCGGATTCCGTATTAACGGTAATGACCGATCGCGCACCGCCCCCGGTCACCGCGTCTGAAACCTAAAACAAAGAGTCCCATAAACACGAAATATTGATGGCGGCCGAGCGCCAGATGGCATGCCGTGGGTGAGAGCGCGAGAGAGTTGACTGAGATCATCGAGACGCCTGAGGGGACGTTTACGGTCAAACTCACCCTCGATGACCTTGGGAGCATCTATCCTGGCATGATCCGGTACACGATCGAGGTCCTCCACGGCACGACGACAGTATACACCTACGCAATCAACTCCTACGAGGCGCCGCCGATCTCCCTCTTTGATACCCGGAAGGCGGCGGAGATCGTCTTTGCGCGGCTCGTTCACGACGTGGCCTCCCGCCCCGAGGCCTATGTGCGGCCACGTCTCTTCACCCGCCCGCTCCCGGGGACCGGCGCGGCCGACGTCGTCATTCTGCAGGGGAGTCCGCGCCGGTTCGGGAACTCCGCGAAAGTTGCGTCGTGGTGCTACGACGAGGCCACCCGTATGGGTCTCACCTCCCGGGCCTTTTATCTGCACGAGATGGATATCAGGCCATGTATCGGCTGTTACGTCTGCTACAACCATGGCTACTGTCCGGTTGATGACGATATGCCCGCGATCATCCGGGCGCTTGAGACCGCATCGGTCCTCGTCGTCTGCACCCCGGTCTACACCGGGACCGTCCCGGCTCCCCTCAAAGCGCTGATGGACCGCTGCCAATGGCTCCATGCCCGGGAGAAGATACTCGGGAAGGAGGTGCACGCCCGTGGGCTTCTCGTCACGGTCGCCGGCAGGCGGGGAGCCGAGCCATTCGTCTGTGTGACGCGTGTGGTCGACATGTTCATGAAGAACCTGGGGATCCGTCCCGCCGCACCGGTGCTGATCGGCGATCTCGACCGGGCGGGTGATGTAGGCGTGATTGCTGGAGCTGAGGACGATATCAGGGCGGCGTTCCGTGCTCTGCTCACTCCCCGGGACGAAGGATAATATAGCCCGAATCCCTCACCGAAGGTACATGGCAGAAGTGACTGTTGAGATAGTCGGGTTTATGGAGTCCGAATGCGGTCCGTTTCCCTGCGATGAGACGCGATCCTGCGGCCTTGAGACCTGCTACCCGTCAAATAGCCTGATGGACGCCGTCAGCGCCCTGCGTGATGAACTCCTCTACGATTACGGCGATAAGGTCGAGGTGAAGATGACGCTGCTCGACGATGAGATGCCCGACCACGTGAGGGAGATCATTGAGGAGCGTCACCCCCCCATCCCGATCATCCTCGTCAACGGGAGGCTGACGTCGATCGGGAGGATCTCGCTCGATCTGATAAAAGAAGAGATTGATTATGCCCTGGAGGAATCCTAGAATATCTTCTCCAGTTCTCCGGTCGCAAGATCGAAGTAGAGGCCGTGAACCCCAATTCGTCCCTCTTTTTCCGCAGCCTTGACCGTCGGGTAGGTGCGGAGGTGCTCAATCTGCAGGGCAACGTTCTCAATCTCGATCTCGCGCAGCCGGTACTTTTCCTCTTCGGGGGTCTTCGGCGCAGGGATCCTGGCATCAACCCGGTGTTTCGCCTCCATCGCGTTATTCAGCCAGAGCGGGATGTATACGTCATCGGTCTCATGGCCGAGCGCCTTCATAGCGCCGCAGTTCGAGTGCCCGCAGATGACGATATCCCCGACCTTGAGGTGGTTGACCGCGTATTCAAGCACTGTCGCGAAGTTCCAGTCGTGGATTGGGACAATGTTCCCGATATTGCGGTGCACGAAGATCTGGCCGGCTTTTGCGCCGGTTATGCGTTCGGGATTCACTCTTGAATCGGAGCATCCTATCCAGAGGACCTCTGGATGCTGGGCCGATGCAAGCGGGCCGTAATGTTCTGGGTCCTTTGCAAAGTCTTCCTTTACGAAGCGCTTGTTGCCCTCAAGAAACTTCTCAATCATCCGTAAACTCCGTCGTCAATATTGGCGACCGTCCTGGACGGATGCGCCTACCGTGGAGGTTGCGTCCTGAGATTAAAAACATATTCGCCGGGATGTTGCAAAGAGATGGCCAAAGATAAAGGCAGTAACCTGCTGGATTTTGCTTCAGGCATTTATGAACACTCCTGTTCGTCAACGTGCGGTTTAGGGATGCAGGGTACAAAATCATCGCGATTATAGGGTATATTTATCCAATCGGGGCTCTCTATCAACGAAAATAGATCGCCGCCGGGAGCCGTTGCACGGGAAAAGTCCATGCGCTCATCCCGGATGGGAAAATAAAGGTCATTCCGCCCGTTCTAGCAAAAAAGAGGTTACTTCTGGACGGCGCCCAGGTTAGCCTGTTCGACGGTCTGCGCATACCGGGCGAGCACCCCGGTAAGCCGACGTTCCGGCGGTCTCCAGGTTCGCCGCCGCTCCTCGAGGGTCGCCGTATCGACAATGAGGTCGAGGCGTTTCTCGTAGAGGTCGATCACGATCTCGTCGCCGTTCTCCACAAGAGCGATCGGCCCACCGATCGCGGCCTCGGGAGCGACGTGCCCGATGCACGGGCCCCGGGTGCCGCCCGAGAAACGTCCGTCCGTCACCAGTGCGACCCTGGCATAGCCGAGACCCATCAGCGCCGAGGTCGGCGAGAGCATCTCGGGCATCCCCGGCCCTCCCCGAGGTCCTTCGTAGCGGATAACGATGACGTCGCCCTCTGCGATCTCACGGTTGAGGATCGCCTTCATCGCGGCCGCTTCCCCGTCAAAGACTCGTGCCGGACCGCGGTGACGCCACATCTCCTTGGAGACGGCCGCGCACTTGATGACGGCGCCGTCGGGGGCAAGCGTTCCTCTGAGGATCTTGAGGCCGCCGGAGGGGCTGACAGGAGCATCGGTCGTGTGGATCACCTCCGGGTTGGTGACTCTCGCGGCTTTCGCGATATCGAGGATCGAGCGTCCCGAGACCGTCGGGGCGTCGTCGAGATAGCGCTCGAGCATCGAAAGGACCGCGGGGATTCCTCCCGCCCGATGGAGCGCGAGCATCGAGTGCGGTCCCCCGGGCTGCATGTGGCAGATATGCGGGGTCTCCTCGGCGATGGTATTGAAAGTCTCAAGTTCGAGGGGGACCTCCGCCTCCCGGGCGATGGCCATCAGGTGGAGCACAGTGTTTGACGACCCGCCGAGCGCCATGTCCACGCGAATGGCGTTTTTGATGCTTCTTTCGGTGACGATGTCTCTTGGATGGATGCCCTCCCGGACCAGATCCACCACCCGCTCCCCGCTCTCCCGGGCGATGCGGAGTTTTGCCGCGTCGACTGCAGGGATGGCGGCAGTCCCCGGGAGGGAGAGGCCGAGGGCCTCGGTCACGCAGGCCATGGTATTTGCGGTATAAAGCCCCTGGCAACTCCCGCACCCGGGCATTGCCGCGCACTCGAGTTCCCCGAGTTCCTCCTCGCACATCGTCCCGGCGGCGATGCGGCCCACACCCTCAAAGACGTCGATGAGGGAGAGCTCGCGGCCCGCCGAATAGCCGGGGAGCATGGGCCCGCCGGTGACGACGATCGTCGGGATGTTGCACCGAACCGCCGCCATCAGCATCCCGGGGACGATCTTATCACAGGTCCCGATGCAGACGAGGCCGTCGAACCGGTGCGCCTCGACCATCAGCTCGACGGCGTCGGCGATGTTCTCACGCGAGGGGAGGGAATAGCGCATCCCCTCGTGGCCCATCGCAATCCCGTCGCAGATACCGATGGTCCCGAACTCGAACGGCACGCCGCCCGCGGCCGCGACACCCTCCTGCACCTTCTGCGAGAGCGACCGGAGGTGGATGTGCCCGGGGACGATCGTGTTGTACGCGTTCGCTATCCCGATGAAGGGCTGGTCCATCTCCCGGTCGGTCACGCCGAGCGACCGAAGCAGCGCCCGGTTCGGAGCACGCTGGTAGCCTTTCTTTACCGTCTCACTCCGCATGGTAATTCTCATAGGAGGTAAGCGTGCGAGGGGAAAAGAGGATTCCGGTTGCAGGGAGTGGTGCACGGATAGGATGGAGAAATTTTCCGGCATAGTTGAGGGTAAGAATACTCGTGTTTGAGAACGCCTTACCTCGCCCGCTCCTCAAGGACTCATATTTTACGGTTCGAACGTTCCGAACATGGATTTCCAGCGGCTATCGCCATGCACTGCCCGCCCCCTTGGGGGCGGAACGACTTTCCCGCAGGGAAAGGAGTTTGAGCACCGCCAGGTGCGATTGAGGAGCGCGAAGCGCGGGCGGTGGGGGTTTGCGGCATCATCTCGCAGGCAAGGACCCTCAAAGCCCCACAGATATTCTACATCTCTTCTTGAGGGGATAATTTCGTCATGTCAACGAATCACACAGAACATCTATTTTAGGTGCGGAGACAGGGGAGGGGGGCAAGCCCCCTTCGCACCTAACGGTGCTCGAACTCAGGGCGTTCCGCCCTTCGTTCTCGAAACTCTTCGAGTTTCTCAAGCTCGCTTCGCTCGCACCTCGCACCTAACGGTGCTCGAGCTCCGGTCCTTCGGACCATCGCACTCCCCGTCGGCCCCTCCCCCAATGGCGATATCCACCGGAAATCCGTGCATGGGTGTGAATGACTACGAGCAGAAACAGAGGACTAAAAGCACAAAGGCCCTCACGTCACCCCCTGAAGGGCATGCCCTATAGAGCCGCCCAATTCTCGCCAACACTTCTTAAAACACCACCAACCCGGAATAATCAGTGCAAAAAAAGAAGATGCTAGAACAGCGCAGGGGATCATCCGCCCCCCAAATCTCCTTCAACCCTCGTAAAGTTCCACCACCCACCCGATCACGATCACCGCCGGCGGCCGGACACCTGCGGCGCGGGCCTTCTCGGCGATGTCGGCAAGGGTCCCGACCGTCACGCGCTGGTCCGGCCGGAGCCCCCGCTCGATGATAGCCACGGGGGTCGCGGGGTCCTTGCCGTTCGCCGTGAGGGCTTTCGCGATCGCGGGGAGGTTCTTTACGCCCATCAGAACGACGAGGGTCCCTTTCAGGCGGGCGAGGACCTCCCAGTCGAGGGCGGACTCGGGTTTCGTGGGGTCTTCGTGGCCGGTGATGAACGTCACCTGCGACGCGTATCGCCGGTGAGTGACCGGTATACCGACCATCTCGGGAACGGCGATGGCGCTCGTCACTCCGGGTACCACCTCGACGGGGATGCCGTGCTCCCGGAGGGTCTCGACCTCCTCCCCGCCGCGGCCGAAGAGGAAGGGGTCGCCTCCTTTTAAGCGGACAACGGTCTTCCCTGCCTTGACACGCTCGACCATCAGCGCCTCGATCTCGTCCTGCTCCATGGTGTGGTTGCCGCCGTACTTCCCGCAGTCGATGAGTTCGGCGCTCTTAGGAAGCGATGCGAGGATCTCCTCGCCGGGGAGCTGGTCGTAGAGGATTACGTCCGCCGCATCGATCACCTCGCGGGCCCTCATCGTCAGGAGGCCGAGCCCGCCCGGGCCAGACCCCACAAGATACGCTTTTCCTGTCATGGTTTTATCCCCAGTGCTGCATATGCCTCCCGGATAAGGTCGGCCGCCTGTCGGCGCAGTTCGCGCCCGCACTCCCGCGCCTCGTCGATTGTTGTTATGTGTCGCTCGATCCGCTCCCAACGGGAGCCGTCGAGCGCGAGCACCTCGGCGGTCAGGTTCCCGTTCCGGCAGTAGATCCCCTGCGGGGTAAAGCACCCGCCGCCGACCTCCTCCATGACGGCACGCTCGATCTCCACATCGAGACGGGTGGGCGCGTGGTCGAGGGGGGCAAAGACCTCGGCGACGGCCGGGTCGTCCCGGCAGACAACCGCAATGGTCCCCTGGTTTGGGGACGGGACGAACCGGTCGGTCGGGAGGGGCTCGCCGGGGAGCGTGAGGTTGAGCCGCTGGAGGCCCGCCTCCGCGAGCACGATGGCGTCGTACTGCCCCTCGCGGAGCTTCCGTATCCGGGTATCGACGTTCCCCCGCAGTTGCTTCACCTCAAGCGCCGGTTCCTCGCGGAGGAGCTGGGCGCGGCGGCGGGTGCTCGAGGACCCGACGATCCTGACCGCATCGAGGGGACCCTCGTGCGCAAGAAAATCCGCAGGCGAGTCCCGTTCAAGCACCGCACAGCAGACGGTTCCCGCAGGACGGGCTGCGGGGATATCCTTCATACTGTGCACCGCAGCGTCGATCTCGCCGCGGATGATCGCCTCATCAAGCGCCCGCACGAAGACCCCCTGCCCGCCGATGGCATGGAGCGGGACGCCGGTTGCGGTGTCGCCCTCGGTCGTGATCGTGATGATCTCCGTCTCGATACCCCGGTCGGCGAGGAGGCCGGCCACCTTCTTTGTCTGCGCAAGCGCGAGAGCGCTTCCCCGTGTGCCTATGCGAAGAGACATGATCCGTATGCGTCTGCTATCTGTTCGATATCCTCTTTCGTGTGGGCGGCGGAGAGGAAGTTCGTCTCGAACTGCGAGGGCGGGAGGAAGATCCCGGCATCAAGCATCGCCCGCCAGAACCGCGAGAACGCTTCCGTGTCGCACTCCTTGACCTCCCGGTAGTTCCGCGGAGGTTCGCCCCGGAAGAAGTGCTTGAAGAGCGAGCCAATTCTCACGAACGAGCCGCGGTGCGCGTCTGTGGCGACCTCTCCGATCGCCCGCGTGGCCTCGTCGAGCCGCCGGTAGATCTCCGGGTGCTCGTGGAGGTGGCGGAGGGTCGCATACCCCGCCGCGAGGCTCGCCGGGTTGCCGCTGAAGGTTCCGGCCTGATAGACCGGGCCTGCGGGGGCAACCAGTTCCATGATCTCGCGCCGCCCCCCGAACGCCCCGATGGGGAGACCGCCGCCGATGATCTTTCCAAACGTTGCAAGGTCCGGCTTTACCCCGTACAGCACCTCCGCGCCGCCGATTCCGACCCGGTACCCGGTGATCACCTCGTCGAGGATGAGGAGAACATCGTGAGCCGCGGTTATCTCCCGGACGGCGGCGAGGTAGCCGTCATCGGGGAGGACCGGGCCGACGTTCCCCATGATCGGCTCGAGTATGAACGCGGCGATATCGTCGTTTTTGGAAAGAAGGTCTTCCAGCGCCTCGGGGTCGTTGTAAGGGACCTGCCGGGTGTGTGCTACAAGGTCCGGGAGGACGCCTGCAGAGTCAGGCACCCCGAGCGTGGTCGCTCCCGACCCGGCCTTGACCAGGACAGCATCGTGGGCGCCGTGAAACCCACCCTCGACCTTGACGATGTCCTGTCTCCCTGTATAGCCCCGGGCGAGCCGGATCGCGGCCATCGTCGCCTCGGATCCCGACGAGACGAACCGGACCATCTCGATGGCGGGGTGATCGTCAACAAGCATCCCCGCAAGGTCGAGTTCGAGCGGCGTCGGCGTGCCGTAGAGCCACCCCTTCGTGAGCTGCCGCTCGATCGCCTCCCGGATCTCCGGGTGCGCGTGGCCGAGGATGAGGGGCCCGTAGCCGAGACAGCAGTCGATGAGGTCTACTCCGTCGACGGTCGTGAGGCGGGACCCTGCGGCGCGCTCCACGTAGAACGGGTAGGGCTTGATCGCCCGGACAGGACTGCTGACGCCGCCCGGCATCAGGGTCTTAGCGCGACTAAAGAGGTCACTGCTCTTCATCGAGCCACCTCGCCGCATCTTCTGCAAAGTAGGTGATGATCAGGTCGGCCCCGGCGCGCTTGATGGCGGTGAGGCTCTCGAGGGCGACGGCACGCTCATTCAGCCATCCGCGTTCTGCGGCCGCCTTGATCATCGCGTACTCCCCGCTGACCTGGTAGGCCGCGACCGGCAGCCCGAGATCTTTTATGGCCGCGAGGATGTCGAGGTAGATCCCTGCCGGCTTGACCATCAGGATATCCGCCCCTTCGGCCGCGTCGAGCTCCGACTCCATCACTGCCTCCCTCGCGTTACCCGGATTGATCTGGTAGGTCGTCCGGTCGCCGAACGCAAACCCCGAGTCTGCTGCATCGCGGAACGGCCCATAGAGAGCGCTTGCAAACTTCGAGGAGTAGGACATGATCAAAACATCCTGATATCCGGCCTCATCGAGAGCCCGCCGGATCGCCTGCACCATCCCATCGAGCATACACGACGGTGCGACGATATCAGCGCCGCTCTCCGCGTGAGAGACGGCAATCTTAGCCATCAGGTCAAGCGAGGGATCGTTTAAGAGGTCTGGACCGTCGGCCGTCTCCCCGACGATCCCGCAGTGGCCGTGGTCGGTGTACTCGCAGGCACAGACATCGGTCACAACAACCATCTCCGCCAATCGCTCCTTGATCCTCCGGACGGCCTGCTGGACAACGCCGGCCGCCGCGTATGCCTCCGTCGCCGCGCTGTCCTTGGCGGCCGGTATTCCAAAGAGGATCACAGCCCGGATGCCGGCGTTCCAGAGGCGCTCGCAGCAGTCGGCGACACCGTCTACCGGGTAGCGGAACTGCCCGGGCATAGAGGCGATCGGAAGCGGTGCGTCTATCGATGCGTCGACAAAGATCGGCGCAATAAGATCGGTCTTCCTAAGTTCTGTCTCGCGGAGGAGCGGCTGAATGATCCGCCGCCGCATCCGCCTCATTCTTCGTTCTGGGAACATAACTCCCCCTGGGTAATTGCCCTCATCAGGGCTTCTGCTGTCGTAGTATCACCACGCTCTGCGCTTGTTCGGATGGCCATCGTCACGTCGGAGAGGAGTTTTTTGGTGAGCGCACGACAGAGGTCGTCGATGACCTCCACCGTCCGGTCGTCCATCTCCCCGAGGCGGGCAAGCGCCCGATCCCGTTCACGCACCCGGATCGACTCCGCCCATGTATACAGGAGAGCAAGCGTCTCATCTGCCGCTGTTCGCCGGAGGAGCCGGATGAAATGGTCGAGTTCTTCATCGATGATCTCGCGTGCCCGATCCGCCTCGCTCCTTCGGGAGTCCATGGCGGCGTCGTTGATGCTCCGAAGGTCATCGATTGTAAAGAGGTGTACGCCATCGATCGATCGAACCCCATCTTCGATGTCGCGGGGCTGGGCGATATCGATCAGGATCAGGTGGCGGGGGTGCGGATCGAGCGGCCAGAGACGCTCCTCCATCACTCCCATGATATCCTCGGTTCGGATGACCGGGTGCGGCGCTGCAGTGCAGGAGATGACGACATCAGAGAGCGCAATGTAACGGTAGAGGTCCTTGAAGTTGACCGCTCGCCCTCCGATCTTTTCTGCAAGCATCACCGCGCGATCGTAGGTCCTGTTCGCAACGTAGATGGCCGTAAGGCCCTTCGCGGCGAGCGCCTGCGCCACGAGCACCCCCATCTCACCGCTCCCGACGACCAGGATGTGCCGGTCGCGAAGGGTCCCAAGAAGCCTCTCTGCAAGTGTCACGGCCGCAGAACCGACCGAGACCGAACCCCGGTTGATTCGAGTCTGACGCCGGACTCTGACCCCTACGTGGACCGCTTTGTTGATACAGAGCTTGATCATGCTGCTTGCTGTCCCCGCTTCCTCTGCGGCCGCAAGCGCCCGTTTGAGCTGTCCTAGGATCTGGTCCTCCCCGACGATCAGGGAGTCGATGCCGGCAGCGAGCTCGAGGAGGTGACGCGGGACGGCCTCGCCTTCGATAACCGCAAAGTCACGCCTGCCATGCTCTTGCAGGAACCCCTCAAGGCTCTGCGCATCGCCCTGCACCAGCACCTCGACGCGGTTGCAGGTCTGGAGCAGGAGGGCGCCCTGGAATCGCTCCCGCGCCTCACGGAGGAACGCCGCTTCATCGGGGAACCGGAACGCTTCGAGCGTTGCGATATCTGCAGTGTGGTGACTGATACCCGCGAGCGCGAGCGGGATCGTGAGTGAATCAGGCATGCAGATACCTCTTGATGGCCAGTCCGCGTGCCCGGCTATAATCGGAGGCGAGCGCTTCCCAGATCTCGTCGTCCGAAAGGATCTTCCAGAGGATACGGGATCGCTCCTCCTGCACCGGTTCAGTCTTCTTGAGCATCGAACGCACCTCTTCTTGCAGGTCGATCATCCGGTCGAGATCTGCATACTCAGCCTCGAGCTTTTCGCGGAGGTAGCGGGATACGGCGGGGCTTTTTCCGCGGGTGCTGATCGCGACCAGGTAGTTGCTGCCCCGGACGATCGAAGGGATGATGACGTCACCCGGTTCTCCGGCGGCGTTATTGAAGAGAACTCCCATCTCAGCGCATAATTTCCCGATGCGGTTGTTAATCACCGGATCCTGTGTCGCGGCTACGGCGAGGAACGCACCCTGCAGGATGCCACGGAGCGCTTCGTCCGTGAGGGATGAGAGGTCGGCCTCCTGCCGCTGGACTGCAAGACCTTCAAGATCCGGCGAGAACGAACGGCTGATCACCGTTACCTCCGTCTCATGCTCGAAGTATGCAGCCTTCCTGGCACCGACGTCGCCTCCCCCGAAGATGAGCACCCTCCTGCCCGTCAGGTCAAGCATGAGAGGGATCATTTGTTCTATAGTCTGGTGAACGGACTAGATTAAGATGTTGAAAGGCCCCACATCCCTGGATCGGGCAGATATCACCCCGGGTCCCGGCTGCTGGGCCAATGCGCTTAAAGAAGGATTTAATGGCTGGAAGTTCCTCTTCTTCATGAGATCTATGGCTGATGAGACGTATGCTTTCAGCAGGCTGGATGGCGCCTTTAAGCGCACGAAAAGCCTGCTCTGGCCGTTCCGGTGGGGTGTCTGGCTCCGCCTGGCATTGATCGCGCTCTTTATTGGTGGTGTAAGCCTCCCAGGCACTTCCGACTATAACTTCGGGGAGGGCGATCTTCCGCCCGGGATCGAAGGCTCCCTTCCCGGGATCCTGCCGCTCGTTGGGGTCATCATCCTCGCCGCACTGGCACTCGTTCTGATCTGGATGATCGTCGGCGCGGTGATGCAGTTTGTCTTCGTCGATATGCTGAGGACGGGGGATGTCCACATACGGCCTTTCTTTGGAGAGCGACTCGGGAAAGGGCTGCGGCTCTTTCTCTTCGAGGCGGGTTTTGCGATCCTCCTGGTACTCGGTGTCGCGGCGCTCGCCGTTCTGCTCTTTGTGTTTTCCGGAATGGGACGCGTTCCCGGTGCGCCGCTTCTCCTCCTCGTCTTCATCCCGGCTATCCTGGTTTTGAGCCTCATATTCGGGATTATCTTCCTCCTGACCACCGACTTTGTCGTCCCGATCATGATCCGCGAGGACTGCGGTGTCATCGAGGGGTGGCGGAGGCTGATCGGGGTGATCTCTACCAACGTCTGGCAGACTCTCCTCTATATCATTCTCCGGTTGGTGCTGGCTTTCATCGCCGGAATTGTTCAGATAGTCCTGATCGTCCTGGCAATGATGGTCATCGCGATACCGTTCATTCTCATAGGGTTCGTGTTCCTTGCCGCACCCATGGCAAACATCCTGCTGCTCCTTGCGCTCCTCATTCCCTATCTCGTCATCGCAATCCCGGTCACGCTCCTGATCATGGTGCCGTTCGTCACGTTCTTCCGGTACTATGGTCTGCTGGTGCTTGAGGGTCTCGCCCCGGAGTACCGGCTCCTTCCGGAGTAACTCTTTTTTTCGGGCTGTCCACATCCAGCCATACACCACCACACATGCCCTCCCATCATGATAGGATGAGGGCCGTCCTGTACTCTGCGTCACCCCTCCATCGCGGAGAGGGTGCTTTGCAATCGTCATAAATGGAAAGACTCTTCCACAATGGCACCCTCACCTCCACCAGCATGGTTGAGGTTGAGCCGCTGGTGATCCTTGCCCTGGCGCTGGGGCCGGGAGTCTTCTGGGCATGGTATTTCTACCGCAGGGATAGGTATGAACCCGAACCGGCGGCCCTGATCGCCAAGATCTTCCTCCTCGGGGCCCTCGTCACGTTTCCCGTGGCTTTTGTTGAGGGATTCTTCGGCCTCTTCATCGCATCTCCGCTGATCATGGGTGCCATCGTTGCGCCCATCGTCGAGGAGTACGGCAAGTTCTACGTCGTGCGCCAGTTTGCCTACCAGGACACGGAGTTCGACGAGCCGATGGACGGGATTGTCTATGCCGCTGCCGCAGCCCTCGGGCTTGCATCGCTTGAAAATGTCTTCTATGTCTTTACGGCCTATCTTACCTCGCCGGCACTTGCGCTCGGCACGATCGTCGTCCGTGCAATCTTCTCCGTTCCGGGGCATGCGCTTTTTGCCAGTGCCTGGGGCTACGCCCTCGGCCGGGCCAAGTTCATGGCGCCCGAACGGCGCCCCCGGATCATCATCGGAGGGCTTCTTCTCGGCATGGCCCTGCACGGCGCCTTCAACTTCCTGCTCATGACCGCTGAGATCTTCGCTTATACCATGATCATCTTCATCCTGATTCTGACCCCCGGGCTCTGGATACTGGCAAACCGCAACATTGCAGCCGCACTTCGCTATGGGCGGCAATAGATGCGCGGTGGGGAGTGTAATCATCATCTTGGGGCGGCCCACAGGGCTTGAACCCAGCCTGAGGGTGTGAAACCGTCGGGGACGACACCCCCAGAGTCCCGGCGTCATTCGATAGATTTATTACCAAGTGAGTGCCATGCTGTAAGGCACACAGGTGCGAGAACACGCGTGCGCCGATAGTGTAGTGGTTATCACTAGGCGTTGCCAACGCCTAAACCCGGGTTCGAGTCCCGGTCGGCGCACTGGGGAACTTCTTCTTTGAGTTTTTTATCCACTCAGCACACTTGCACAAGTATCCGCTATTTCAAGGGAGAGCGCCAGCATTCCCGTTGCTCTACCTTCATGAGCATCCGGTGATATCCCCGATAGATCGACGCGGAATACTTATCTCATCTACTGCCTCCTCCCCCTGCTACGATGGGGCTACAGCGGGAGATCTCCCAGTTTGACCTGACGAGCATCATTGTCGGGGCGATCGTCGGTGCCGATATCTACATAGCCTCAGCACTCACGGCCGGCCTGGTCGGCCCGTTCTCAATCGTTCTCTGGGTGGTGGCCGGCCTCTTTGCCATAACGCTTGCGATGATCTTTGCCTACTGCAGTTACTACACCCCCAGGGTCGGTGGGCCGTTTGCCTACGTTTCTGAGGCGCTGGATGACTTTTACGGTTTTCTTGCCGGCTGGAGCATGTGGGTCGCGGAGCTCCTCGCTCTTCCAGTCTTTGCAATCGCGTTTACGAATTATCTCCAGACTCTCGTCCCCCTCACCCCGGCTGCAGGAGTCACCGTGAGAGCAGCCTTCGTCGTCTCCTTGACGCTCGTCAACATAGTCGGCGTCCGGGCAGCAGGGAGACTGAACGATGTCCTGACGCTCATCAAACTCTTTCCCCTGCTCCTCCTGATCATAGCGGGGTTCGGTATCTTCATCCTCCGGCCGGAGATGCTCATCGGAAACTACACCCCGCTGCTCCCTCTCGGACTCGAGAATATCTCCCACGCTCTGGTCCTGATCTTCTGGGCTTATGCCGGGTTCGAGATGGGGACACTTCCAGCCGGCGAAGTACAGGACCCGCAGAAGGCCATCCCCCGAGCCATCATCAGCGGAATACTGATCGTCGCTCTCTTTTACCTCTCGACGAACTTCGTCCTCTTCGGGCTCGTCAACTGGACCCAACTAGAACAGAATCCCGTGCCGCTTGTCACAGCCGGCACCATCCTCTTCGGGTCGATAGGAGCGCTCATCATGACGGTCGGCGCTCTCTTCTCGGTTGCGGGGTCGGACGAATCGGGAATGCTCGGCAGCGCACGGCTCGCATATGCGATGGCGATTGACGGGCTCTTTCCCCGTGCGTTTGCGAAGGTTCACCCGAACTACGGAACGCCGTACGTAGCTCTCATTGTCCAGGGGGTGCTCGCGTTCGTCCTCTCGAACATCGGGAACCTTCCCGGGATGATATCGTTTGCTGTCTTCAACCTCGCGTTCTCGTTCCTGCTTACCTGCTTTTCCCTCATCGTTCTCCGGAGCGACCGGGCTACCAGCCTCCGCGGCCAGCGCATCCTCCCCCTCGCAGGGATCGCAATCTGCCTTTTTCTCCTCTTCTCCACCACAACCTTCGATAAAGTCGCGGGGGCCCTGGTTGTCCTCGCAGGGATCCCGGTCTACCTCTACTACTCTCCGAAGGCAGATATGCGCCACCTCAAAGATCTCTTCCTCTCCGAGGAGGCCGTGCTCCTGCGACGGCTTGAGGCAAAGGAGACTTACCTCGCAAACTTCCTGAACCTCATCCACAGGATTCTGAGATGGACTCGGGGATAACACCCGTCTCCTCCCGCTCATGGAAAAGCAGCCGATGGACCCGGTCGCCGCCCTCAAGATTTTTGTCGCAGTCATCATGACGGCCGTAGAGGCAGATGCGATGCTTTGGTCCATATCGCGGATTCGCTGGCCATCGATAGCCACATCTGCCTCATCACCTGCTCGAACCGGTCAACCAGATGCTACAGAAGCGTCGGTCGTACTCCCAAAGGGCCGGATCGCTCTCCATCTCCCTGGCGCATTCGTGTGGACCAAAGTCACCCCGCTAATAAAAAGAGAGGGAAAAAAATCGTATCATATCACGCAAAGGGGTGCTTTGCAGTGTCCTTCTGGGCGAGCACCTCTCGCATCCTCGGCTCGCCGGTCATCGCCCGGCGGATGGCGGTCTTTGTCGCCTCATAGTTCCAGTCATAGATCTTCTTCTTGTCCGACGCATCCCACTCGATGAAGACCGACGCAATGATCAGCAGGTCATCGGCCTCTTCCTCCGGGATGATGCCTTCCGCGACGCTGTCGACCACCGCCTTCGCGACGGCGGCCTGTGCCGGGCCGAAGATCAGGAGAGCCTGGTTTGCGTGTTTGATCGTGACTTTGTTGACCATCAGTGTCGAAGGCCTTGCAGGAACGTTGGGGGTGAGGACAGCAAGGAGCGGCGTGTGGCCCTTTGCCGGCGATGCAAGCGCCGAAACAAAGGCCTGCTCCACGCTGCTTCCCTTCTTCCCGATGACAAGGTCGACATGGGCAACCTCCGGCCCTTCGCCGACCAGTGCTTCTCCGATGAGTGCATGTTCGATATTGACCATAGTCTCACACTCCAAGAATTGTGAATGATGGTAATGGAGTATCTGGAAGGAAAAATGTTATGAAATACATCCCTTTTCTTGGCAGAGGAGACTCGAGTGCCTCTCGAGCGGCGAGAGGGCATCGGCCCCTTATCGGTCTCGTTCCTCGTTCCGAGGCATGAACGGCAGGGCTGTCTGTAAACCTCTGATGCTTCTCAAAACCATACCCTTATATCCCTCGCTCCGTATTATAGGTTAAAACGCAACGGTCTTCACAGTCGTGTCCGCATAGGGATGCTTGAACGCATTCAGAAGATAATGGTTGCGTCAGGCATATTGAATCAATTGGGGGGCTTTCGTGGATTCGATCAGGATTGCAATTGTTGGCGTCGGGAATTGCGCCAGTTCGCTGCTCCAGGGAATCGAATATTACCGCGGGAAAAGCGAGGATGTCGCAACCGGACTGATGCATTGGGACCTTGGCGGCTACCTGCCGTCTGATATCGAGGTGGTCGCAGCCTTCGATATCGATGCAAGGAAGGTCGGGAAAGATCTCGCCGAGGCAATCTTCGCACCTCCAAACTGCACCACAATCTTTTATCCAAACATGCCCAGGACCGGGGTGACCGTCCAGATGGGGCGGGTGATGGACGGGTTCCCCGAGCACATGCAAGAGTATCCGGAGGAGTGCAGGTTCGTGCTTGCCAGCGAAGAGGAGGCATCCCGTGAAGAGGTCGTCCGGACGCTCAAGGAATCCGGCGCAGAGATGCTGCTCAATTACTTGCCGGTGGGATCGGACGAGGCTGCACGGTTCTACGCCGAGTGTGCGCTTGAAGCGGGCGTCGCCCTCATCAACAACATGCCGGTCTTCATTGCAAGCGATCCTGCCTGGGCGGAGAGATTTCGTGAGAAGGGCCTCCCGATCATCGGCGACGACGTCAAGGCCCAGATCGGCGCGACGATCACCCACCGGGTCCTCGCCGACCTCTTCCGGCGACGGGGGGTGAGGCTGGATCGGACCTACCAGCTCAACACCGGCGGTAATACCGATTTCTTAAACATGCTCAACCGCAGTCGCCTTGCCTCAAAGCGGGCATCCAAGACCGAAGCGGTGCAATCTGTCCTCGAAGAGCCGCTCGAAGATGAGAATATCCACATCGGCCCGAGCGATTATGTCTGCTGGCAGAAAGACAACAAGGTCTGCTTCCTCAGAATGGAAGGGCGACTTTTCGGGGACGTTCCCATGCATCTTGATCTCCGCCTCTCCGTCGAGGACTCGCCCAACTCCGCAGGGATCGTCATCGATGCCATCCGGTGCTGCAAACTCGCCCTCGACCGGGGAATCAGTGGCGCGCTGATATCCCCGTCTGCCTACTTCATGAAGCACCCTCCGGTCCAGATCAGGGACGATGACGCCTATCGCAGGACGGAAGAGTTCATCCGGGGTCTTCGAGATGAGTGAGAGCCTTCGGCAGATCCTCTCAATGAGGGCGAGATCCCCCGAGATCTGCCGATGCTCAATCCCGTTGTATTTGAGATTTCTACATGGGATGACGTGCAGATCCCACTCCATTTTCGTGTAATGAAAAGACAATCGCTCCCGCATCTCCATTGACGGTCGAGATGCATCTCTCGGCCGTGGCGCAGGGTGGGAGATATGCTTCTCGTAGCCCAATCCGTACCGACTGGATCTCATCCATTCATCAGCGACGGCGCCGCTGGTGGCTGTTCGGCGTGTATAGGTAGCGTGGGAAGAAACGGCGTCTGGCGGGTGAGGGGACGCTCCCCTTGAAACTTTTCGAGTCAGGGCCGTTTGAAACGTGCTGATACCCAGTCCTGATACGGATTCCATGGGGGTATCGCATTAGGGGGTGGGGTTTCAGAGGAGTGCGACGCTCTGAAAGAGCGGAGCTTGAGCACCGTTAGGTGCGAGGGGGGAGCATCCCCCCTCCCCTGTCCCCTCCCCCCCGAAATGCGATGTCCCCACGGTCCAGTGTGCTGGGTTTTGCCGCTTACTTCCGGTCTTACTCAAACTTGATCCTCGCTCCTCCCTGTCTCTATGTTGTACGTAAGTATCCACCACCCCACCCGGCCTTGCTCATGCTCCGCTCTTTCCGAGCGTCATAAGTCGCACCTCCGGTGCTCCAACTCCTGCCGTTCCGGCCGTCGTAACTTGCACCTGTCGATGTTCCAACTCCTTCCTCTCTGGGAGAGTCGTTCCGCCCATCTGGCGGGGGCAGTGGGTGGCGATAGCCCATGGGAAACCAACTCAGCAGATATGCGACGATAAATCAAAAACCGGACAGATCGTAAGGGCGCAAACCACTTAAAAAGAGCATCCCAAAAACCGAAGCCCGCCGCCCTCACCCCGCCGGTTCCCACCCGGTGCAGACGTCCCTCTTCGGGTCGAGGAGGACGTCGTGCGGGAGCCCGATGAGCGCGACCGCCGCAAGCGCTCCGATGACGCCCCGACCCCCGTGGAGGTGCGCCCCGAATCGTTCGGCGGTCTCCTTAGCCACGTCGCGGGTGAGCACCGATTCCCTCGCGCTCCTGCCATAGGCCCGGAGCGCACCGGGCACCCGGAACCCCGGCCGGACGGCGATGCCCCACTCCAGGGAGACCGCCTCATCGGCGACGAACCGCACAGCCACCTCCTCGATCTGCGGCACAAGGTCGGGCTCCACCGCGAGTTCGATATAACTGCATGAATTTCCCGCGGTTCTGGGCTCGAACCGGGGATTGAGCATCGCAACCCGATGACCGATCGGCATGACGCCATCGAGTTCCGCAAGGTGCTGGAGGAGGGCAAGAGCAAGGGCAAACGTCGCCCCCTCGGTCTCGGTGTCGGTATCGTCGAGCCCGATGGCGACGTAGGTGAGCGCCCGGGTGACCACTTCACCCTCGACTACCGCTCCCTGGCGGTGGACAGTGACCTCGCAGACGCCCTCGGCGAGAGAGAGCATATCCGTAAGGGAGTAGGCCGGGCCACCGATGCACCGGATCTGCTGGCGAATATAGTCGCCATCGTGGTAGACACCGATGATCCCGACCGCCGGGGCGGGATCGAGTCCGACGGCCACCTCCCGACGCCCGATGACCGCCCGTTCCCTGAGCAGGGTTCCGTCCCTGCGGACTGACTGCAAGGGACCGCCGGCGCGGGCGTGATGGAACTCACAAAAGGCGGCACACCCCCCGCTCATGCATTCGTGGTAGATCTCGACCTCGTTGCCGTCGACGGTCGTGAAGACACGTCTGCAGGCGCTCTCCGGCATCACGCTGCTTGCAGCGTATCGGGCCGGATGCCGCCCGCGCTGCTCTTCTGTGATGACGACGCACCCCTCCTCGATGAGACGGTTCACCCAGTCCTGGACCGTGCTCCGGGGAGTGTTGGTGGCCTCCGCAACATCGACCACCGTAAAGAAGCCCTTCTCCAGCGTCATCTGACGCATCAGCCGCAGGTACTCTTTCCTTCGTTCAAGAACCCTGGACATGCCTGTTCCGGAGATAGAGGAGATCGCCAATCACAGCACTCGCAGTCTCCGTGGAGCCCGCGCCCCTTCCGATGAACGTCAGGTCCCCGGCGAGATCGGTCTCAACTGTGACGGCGTTGAGTGTTCCTTCGACGACGAGCGGGTGATCTTTTGGAATGAGCCTCGGTGAGACACGGAGCACCCCGGTTTCCGGAACGATCTCGCCGATGAGCCGGATGGTGCAGTCCTGATCTTCGGCAAGCCGCAAGGCGTCGGGTGTAAGAAGGGTGATCCCCGTCCGCTCTACATCGTCAAGCGTGGTCTGCATATCAAGGATGGTGTTTGCAAGGATGACCAGTTTGATCGCCGCGTCGATGCCTTCGACATCGTAGGTCGGATCCGCCTCAGCATACCCGAGTTCCCGGGCCTCGGCAAGAGCCTGTTCGTAGGTGAGGCCGTCCTTAGCCATCCGGGTAAGGATGTAATTGCAGGTACCGTTGAAGACCCCGTATAGTCGGGAGATGGTGTTTCCCGCGAGCCCCTCCTGCAGGGCATGGATGAGCGGGATCGCCCCACAGACAGTCGCCTCATACTTCAGGAAGACGCCGTTTTTCTCTGCAAGAGCCCGGAGTTCCGGGTAGGCAATTGCTATAGGGCCTTTGTTTGAGGTGACGACGTGTTTGTGGCGTTGAAGGGCAGCCCGGATGTGGCTTAGTGCCGGCTCGGCAGTCTCCACGTTCGTCGGGGTCACCTCAACGAGAACATCGTAGTCCGCCTTTGCCACCACATCCATGGGGCTGATCCCTGGATTGCCGCAGGGAGTGCCGTTCCCTTTCCGGTCGAGCGCCGCCGCAAGGTCGATCCCTTCGGCATCGATGATCCCGCTCTTCGAGTCGGCAAGACCGGTGACGGTGATATTGAGGTCTTTTGCAAGGAGCGCCCGGGCAACCCCCTGGCCGACGGAGCCGAATCCAAGAATGGCGATCCGCATCATGCTTCCTCCAGAGGTTCGATGATGAGGAGGTTTTTCTGCTTCGCGACGCCGCGCAGGATCTCGATCGCCTTCTTTGCCTCAGCCCTGGTGGTCGAACGAATGGTGATACGGGCCGAGGAGGGGGAGTCTATGGCAGGCATGACAAGGGAGAGTTCGGTCACCTCCGCAGAACCGGTCCTGTCGATCTGGTCGACAGTATCGGAGAGATCCGTGTGCATCAGGTGGCCGATCATGATCAGCGTGCATTCGTAGAGGAGACGTTCCTCGCCGATGCGCACGACGCTGACACCCTGCTCCCGGAGGAGTTCGAGAAGAGTGTTCAGCCGCCCTTCAGGGAGTTCCAGCACGATCTGGACATCCAGAGTCTCTGCGGCCGTGGAGATCTCCCTTTGATGTATAACTGCAATGATATTTCCTCCGACAGTTGAGATCGGTTTGAGGGCCGCGACCAGCTGTCCGGGCTGATCCTTCATCTCGAGCTTCATGGATACCCGCAAAAAAACCACCTGCTGAATAGTTGACCTGCTGGGAAGATAAGCCTTGTACAATTCAGCAGGCCAACCGTTGAGGTTCCCGCTTGCAAAAATGAGTGAAATATCGGGGTTGGTCGTTACACCGATCCCGGAGCACCGGCGACGATCGAGAGAGCCCGGGTAAACTCCGGGAGAATCTCGGCGGGAATGCCCATAACGAGCTCGTCATTCTCGATTCCGGAGAACCGGCGCGAGCCATCGCAGCCGAGGGAGTAATTGATTCTGCCCGTGAGGTAGGGCTGCGCGGTCGCGTCCGCACAGACCGACTGAATCCCCGACATCGAGGACTCGATCCGGCCGCCAAGATGGTAAAGCGTGGCTTGAGCGAGTTTGAGCATTTCCCGGGGCTGGGCGACGATGACGACGACGTGTGGGTCAAACGGCGTCTTCTCAAGCGGCGCATAGACCGTCGCGTAGGTCTCAAGTTCGGGGACGTGCGGCACCTGCTGGATGGTCCGCATACAGGCGGCCCAACTCTCGAACTTGCCAAGTTTGTGGTAGAACTCCCCGCTGCGGAGGCTTTTGGTGAGTTCTTTCAGCCCGAGGGCCCACCCACCCCCCGCGCAGACGTGCTTGTCGCCGGTCGCGTAAAAGATCTCACCGTCGAATCGGGCTTTGCTGATCATCTGGCAATGGCGGATCGTCTCCTCGATCGGCTTGACTCCTTCGGGAATACCTTCAGGGCTCTTTGCAAACTTGACCGCAACTGGAGAGCCTCGCAGGTTGAGGATTCCCTGCAGCGTCTTTGCGATCTCCGCATACGGGATCTTCGTACGCATCTGGTCTTCCATATCTCACTCCTCTGTGGAGATAGTCCCCGTGGTCATTCATAAAATCTCTGTTTGGGTATCAACAGGGTCAGAGATTGCGCAGTTTGTGATTCACCTTCTCAAAGAAAGGCTTGTCAGTATGGACGAAGAGGGCCGGTTGGTCCGATTTCCTGACCGTTACGGTGGCATTTCGCTCGAGCTCGAACGTGCTCTGCCCGTCGATGACGAGGTGAGCCGGTTTCTCGGTCTCAAGCCTGATCTCAAGATCCCTCCTCGTGCTGATGAGGTGCGGTCGGGACGAGAGCATGTAGGGAGCGAGCGGAATGATGAGGATCCCCTCGATCTGCGGATCGATGATGGGCCCTCCTGCGCTCATAGCATATGCAGTCGATCCGGTTGGGGTTGATACAAGCAGGCCGTCGGCCCTGACCCGTTCTGCAGGCGTCCCGTCGACGTAGACGGTGAATCTGAGCATCTTTGCCGGCCGATCGGTGACAATGACCGCCTCGTTGAGGGCATCCCCAAAGTATCTTCCATCGACCGAGAGGCTGATCCGCATCCGGCGCTCGACCTGGAATCCAGTTTTATGTGCGGCAAAGAACGCACGCGCTTCGTCGGGCTCGAGGTCCGCAAGAAACCCCACCTCACCCCAGTTTACTCCGATGACCGGGAGTTGCGTCTTCATCTGATGAACGGTGAGGAGGACCGATCCGTCGCCCCCGACGACCACGACCAGGTCGCCCGAGAAGTCCTCAAAGGGGATGCCCTTCTCTCCGATCTCTCTTGCCGTTCCCTCCTCGAGAGCAACCTCGTGCCCCAAAGCCTCGAGATCCCGGGCAAGTTCAGCAGTGTAACGGAGCGCGTCCGTATCGTCGATACGGGATACCAGTACAGCCTTCATTCCAAGGTTACCTCAGATACTCGATGACTTTGTTGTGCACGATGCTGTTCGTGGCAACGAGGCTCCTCCCGACGGAGACCTCGTCAGGGAAGGTAAGGGTGTTTCCATCGAGATCGGAGATCCTCCCACCCGCCTCCTCGCAGACCAGCATTCCGGCGGCCGCATCCGTGACGCGGAGTGTCCCCCGCACGTCGATAAATCCATCGATGCGGCCGCATCCTACGTAGCAGAGTTCGAGCGCGGATGCGCCGAGGAGGCGCCACCGCCGGATCTTCTGGTTGATCCCGAGAACACGGGTCGGGTCGAACTTCCGGCCGTAGACGCTCATGGCGCTCTTCTCGAGGAGCGATACCTTCGAGACGTGGATGACACGCCCGTCAAGGTAAGCGCCTTCTCCCCGGACGGCATGGAATGTCTCTCCCGTGGCGAGATTCTGGACGTATCCCGCCTGTACGACGCCATCCTCAGCATACGCTATGGAGATGGCGTAGAAGGGGATCCCAACCACAGCGTTATAGGTGCCGTCGATCGGATCGAGGAAGATAGTGCCGCTCTCGCCGCCCATCTCGGCACATCCGAGTTCCTCGCTGATCAGGCGGCGGCAGAACGGATGATGCGTAAAGTAGTCGACAACGATATCCTCTGCAACCTGATCGATCTTTTTGGTGGGCGTTCCGTCTGCGCCCATCTTTACATACTCCCCTGCTTCCGGCGTTCCGACCATGCCGGCCACTGCATCCCGGACGGCCCCGGCCAGGTCGTCACATGCCCGGATGAACTCCATCAAAGCCCTCGTACCTTCCCTCGTTCTACGGTGTATTTATGTAATGTAATCCAGATACATTAATCACGCGTTTTATCGAGTGAGTCAATATGAAGGAACAGACTGAAGTTGGAAAGCTGAAAGAGGGACGCTATGTCGTCGTTGATGATGAGCCGTGCAAGATTGTCGCCATCGCTACATCCAAACCAGGGAAGCATGGGGCAGCAAAATCCAGAATAGACTGCATCGGCATCTTTGACGGCGTCAAGCGTTCGATCGTTCAGCCGGTCTCGGCAAAGACCTACGTCCCCGTAGTAGAGCGAAAGATTGCGCAGGTTATCTCGATTGCCGGTACAACCCTCCAGCTCATGGATGTCAAGGACTTTGAGATGTTCGAGCTGACCGTAAGTGAGGAACAGGTCGCCGGTCTAGAGCCTGGTCAGGAGATCGCGTACATCTCATCCCTGGGTAAGAAGAAACTTGAGTGACCAATACTGGCTATCAAAGACGGGCATGCATGAGCTTGCTCATCTCCATTTTGCGGACGCGGATGCGTCCTATGAGGACGCCCGCTACGCCATCTTCGGCGTTCCCTACGATGGCACGACGTCGTTTAGACCGGGAACGCGATTTGGACCGAGGGCGATTCGAGAACTCTCGTTCAACTTTGAGTCTTACGAGCCGTCGACCGGGATAGACCTCTTCGAGGTTCCGGTCGTGGATCTTGGCGACCTTGAAGTCTCCCGGCTGCCGGAGGAGGTTGTTGGGCAGGTGGCTGACGTTGCGGGCGATATCGTCGGCGACGGCAAGATCCCGGTGATGCTCGGCGGCGAGCATACAGCCACAATCGGCACGGTGAGAGCCGTCCGGCCGGAGGTCTACGTCGTCTGCGACGCGCACCTGGATCTCCGGGACGAACTCGATGGGACACCCTACAGCCACGGCTGCGTCACCCGGCGCGTCCTCGATACGGTCAAGGATATTGTCATCATCGGCGCACGGAGCGGGGACCGTGAACAGTTTGAGTTCGCAACAGAAGAGACCCGGCTCTATACCGCCGATACGGTGCGGGAGCGAGGCATATCCGATATCCTCCGCGAGATCCGGGAGCATATCGGCGGGAGAAGGACCTATCTTTCGATCGACGCCGATGCGATCGACTGCTGCCTCACGCCCGGCCTCGGCACGCCTGAACCGTTCGGGCTGACACCGCTTGATATCCGCGAGATCGTGCGGGCCCTTGCACCGGATGCTGTCGGGTTCGATTATGTCGAGGTCGCTCCGTTCGATACCGGACAGACGGCAACGGTGGCCGCGCAGATCGTTCGAGAATTCATCGCCCGGCACTGGATCGCGAATCAGTAACTGCTCAGCAAAGATCAGTTACTTAGGTCTCTTTTTGCTATTCTTTCTGAAACGGTAGTAACTCAAGGGATGGCTGATCCGCTCGCAGTCTTTGTTTTTGTTGGTGCAGAGCCCGAAGGTGCGCATCGTGGCGCATGACGGCGGCGTATACTCTGTCCCCCCACGGCCGGAGATGTGCTCCACCTGGTACATCGTCATATCCAGGTCGAAGTCGGGCGCCCGTGAGAAGATCTCCGCGATTCCGGTGGTGTTCATACCTATCGTATGGAGGAACGACGTGATAGCAAACCGACCCATGTGTGTCAGGTTTGTCCCTGCACCGATCGCCTGGATGAGCGCACTTATGCAGGGCGGGAATGCCTCCTCTTCGATATCGCCGAATTGTTCCAGAATCTGTTGTTGCTGCAACGCAGTGATCTCGTTTGCAATCGGACGGAGGCGCTCGCAGATCGCGGGCGGGATCCGAAGCGGCAGCTGATCTACGAGGATGAACCGGATCCGCTCCCGGATCAACTCATCGATATCGCCCGGCTCAAGGCGGACCGCACCCTGGCGTACATCCCTGTTCACGAGCCGCCAACGCCGGTCGCGCATGCGGGAGACCAGTTCGACGTATTCGGTGACCGGCAGGGTTGTTGCCTCGGTATTGATCCCGATGCTCCAGGCAACGAATTGCCGGATCAGTGGATCGTCGTTCTCAAGAAAGAACGAAGCGCGCTCTGCCTCGTAACGGGCAAGCCGATCGATGAGGGAGCGATCTCCGATGCAGGAGACCAGCACCCGGGCAAGGGCGTAACTCGCAATCTCAAGCTCGGGTTTGAGGTTCTGTGTGGTCTCGTCCTGGAAACTTCTCTTTGAGTTCAGAGCGGCGATGATCCGATCTTTTGCCCGTTCGAGCGCCATGGCTCCCGAACCACTTGCGAGAAATTCCTCGAGCGACTCGACGTGCCGACGGGCCAGCTGCTGTGACTCTTTTAAAAATGGGTATTTGGTGAGTTCTTTATGGTCCAGTACGACATCCATTAATCAGCCTCAATCCGAGGAGCAAGGAGATACTCAACGCGGCCGTTGCCGTCCGCAATGTCAAAGGCAAACCGTACGGGGTGATCGATGCCGAGATAGACCTCCACTTCATCAGCGCGTGCCATGACCTTGCCCATATCCTTCAGATAATCTATTGAGAAGAGGGAACGTGCCCGAACCGGGTTCAAGGCAACAAGTTCGTCCTCACCGAGTGCGAGTTTGATATGGTCGGTGTCCCCCTCCGCTTCCATATAGAAGGTCATGCTATCCGGGTCGATCCCGAGCGCGATCTTATCGGAGATGACGGCAGCCGCTTTGATGGCGTTGTTCAGCGCGTCGCCCGAGAGGACTGCCTTTCCGGGAAGCTCGATCCCCGGCGGATTTGGATCTTTGCGGATGGTGTTGACGTCAAGCAGCGTGACCGAGTAGCGGTAGCCTCCGAAACTCATCTCCAGCTTCCGCTCGTCATCGAGCAGATTGAGCGTCAACGCGTCGCCCTTCCCCATCATACCGAGGATGTTCTTCATCTTCGCGATATCGAGACCCAGCTCCCCGGGTGTCGCCGAGAACGAGTTGAACGCCGTGCTCCGGAGGTTCAGGGAGACCATGGCCACGTTTGCGGTATCGACGGCCCGCGTCCAGATCTGATCTTCTGCCGTGTGCAGGCGGCACTCCGTCACCAGTGCGGCGATTGCGTCGATGGATTCCCGGAATATTTCTGCATCAATCGTTGCCTTTAACATTCTGACCCCTTATCAAAATCTCGTCTAGAGTATATAATCGCGTTATTCATTATAGTGCTTTACGATATGCGCCAATTGCTATGCGCTCCGCGAACCAGATGGAACCATTGCCTTCATGATGACCTGAATCATACATTATACATAATCTTCTGGTTACTTCGATAGTACAGGCAACCGCCTGCCAGCCCAAATGGGGGGAGATCTTGCGATGGGTTCTCAATGGACAAAAGATAGCGTCTATAGAAAGGCGATGAAGGCCGGATACCGGGCGCGGGCTGCATACAAACTGCTGGAGATCCAGCAGCGCAACGGGATCATCAGGCCCGACGATAACATCGTCGACCTTGGGGCGGCACCGGGAAGCTGGCTGCAGGTACTCCGCGATCTGACGAAAGGCAAGGTCATCGGCGTGGATCTCAACCCAATTGCTCCACTCGAAGGGGTCACCACCATTGTCGGAGACTTCACCGACCCACTTGTCCAGGAACGCATCCGAAAGGAGGCTGACGGCGTCGTCAACGTTGTGGTCTCCGATGCCTCGCCGAAACTCTCCGGCCAGAAGAGTTACGACCAGGCCCGTGCGATTGGGCTCGGTGAGGAGGCCCTAGCGTTTGCATGCACGATCTTAAAGCCTGGCGGAAATATGGTGATCAAATCGTTCCAGGGCGAGCTCTTCGGGGAATTGATTGCCGAAGTAAGGAAGCACTTCCACTCTGTCCGCGGGTATCGAACGAAGGCGACGCGGCGAGGGAGTGCCGAGACCTACATAATTGCGAAGAACTTCAAGGGAACATGCGATGGTGCTGAAGGACCCCTATAACCGAACCGTGACCAATCTCCGGATCAGTCTGACCTCCCGGTGCAACCTGCGGTGCATCTACTGCCATGCTGAGGGCGAGGTGAGCCCGGAGGAGCAGATGAGCGCTGAGGATATCGCCGAACTGATACGGGTGGGCGTACAGTTCGGCGTCAAGAGTGTCAAGTTTACCGGCGGGGAGCCCCTGCTCCGCCGCGATCTCGTGGATATCATTCGTTCGGTGCCGCCGGGCGTCGAGTCCTCCCTTACGACGAACGGGACGCTGCTTGCAAAAATGGCGGCTGAACTCAAATCTGCCGGTCTTGCCAGAGTGAATGTCAGTCTCGATACGCTCCGCCCCGAGCGCTACCGCCAGATTACGGGGAAGGACTGCCTCGCTGATGTCCTCGCCGGGATAGATGCGGCGATCGAGGTCGGCCTCACTCCGGTCAAGATCAATATGGTGCTCCTTGAAGGCATCAACGAGGATGAGGTAGACGACTTCATGGCCTTTGTCCGCGGCAAGCGTGACCTCATCCTGCAGGTCATCGAGTTGATGGAGTTCAACGAGTGCAAGTTCCACGGCGATGTGGACAGCGTCGAGCAGGAACTCAATGAGAAGGCAACCCGGGTCGTCACCCGCAGGATGCATCACCGCAAAAAGTACTGCCTCGATGGTGCTGAGGTTGAGGTGGTCCGGCCTCTCCACAACACGGAATTCTGTGCATTCTGCAACCGCCTGCGCGTGACGTCGGATGGCAAACTCAAGCCCTGTCTTCTGCGAAGCGACAATCTGGTGGATACCAGAGGCAAGCACGGCAAAGAACTTGAAGATGCATTCAGGGAAGCCGTGAGCAGGCGTAAGCCGTTCTTCACGTGAATACCGTCATCATAGGCGGAACCGTAACTGAAGCGACAGACGGAACCAGGGTCATGCGCCTTGCCTGGGCAAGGCCAGAACCTGCCAACAGGCAATGGATAACCCCTCCCCCTTGTCCGGGATTGCCGGTCCCACCACTGTATGAGAGGGGTACTTTTTTGTACCATTCTTCCCAATAGGAAGAAGTATGCTAGAAATGAACGAGTATGCTCGCGTCATGCAGATGTTCTACAACAAATCGTTAATTCTAGAAAATCCCAGCGAGTTTCACCCGGTCCTGTACTTCTACTTCACTGATGCTCTTGCCCACATTGATTACACCCTCAGTGTTCTCGCCTACAACTACATGTCGCCTCGAAACATCATGAGCATGGAGTACATGCGGTGGCGCCTGGACGAGGAGAAGGTCGGTGAGCGGGCGCATTTCCCCGAATTCATCAACTGGCTCAAAGAAAAGCACCCGGACGTATTCGAGGAACTCCCGATCCTCTGGTCCGGCATCTACGACCGTGAGGACCCTGCTCAGTATCGGAGTTTCCGCATTGTGCTCAACCCCGACGAGAAAAAGGCTATCCCGGCTGAGTACCTCTCGATGTTCATCGACGAGTTCTTCGACCCGAAGTTTATCAAACAGCTCTACAAGACCTCGAAACTCGCCCGCCTCTTTGACGAATATGTAGCAAGCAGATCTGCGTAAGGAGACCCGCATATGGATGTCGCCCGCCTCACCTCATCGCTCGTCCAGATCAGGAGCGAGAACCCGCCAGGGAACACCGCAGATATCGTCGCATTCATCGGGGAGTTCCTTGATGCGCTTGGAGTGAAGAGCCGGATTGTCTCAAACCCTGGCGGGCGTGATAACCTCGTCACGACCGAACCCGATCCCCGGCTCCTCCTCTGCGGCCACGTCGACGTAGTCCCTGCCATCCCCGATGACTGGAGACACGACCCCTACAGCGGGGAGATTGGCGACGGCTACGTCTGGGGGCGGGGCGCTACCGATATGAAAGGCGGGTGTGCCGCTCTCCTTACCGCGTACCGTGACCTGATCGAGGAGGGAATAGACCCAAAGGTGCAGCTTGCTTTCGTCTGCGACGAGGAGACCGGCGGGGAATATGGGATCCGGTCGCTGCTTGCACAGGATCTGCTCAAGCCCCGCGAATGCCTGATCGCCGAACCAACTCCGGCACTCAGCCCGGGGATCGGCCAGAAAGGCCTCTACCGGATCAACCTCTCGTTCCGCGGCCAACCGGGACACAGTTCGCTCTATCCTATCGTCGGGAAGAGTGCTGTTATGGCGGCGTTCGATCTCATCGGCTACCTGCGGGAGCTCCACGCGCATCCCTTCCCGCCAGGAAAAGACCTGCAGCCTCTTATCACCCAGTCCGCCCGGGTCTTCCGCGACGTCTTCGGTATCGAGGGGGGAGAAGAGATCCTCACCAGGTTGATGTTCAACCCTGGGCGCATCGAGGGCGGAGAGAAGGCGAACATTGTGGCGGAGCAGTGCCGGATGGATCTCGACATCCGGGTGCCGTGGGGCTGCTCCCTCGAGGACCTCCGGAGAGGTATCGCCGAACACGCACCGGACGCGACAATCCGTGAGATGGATGTGGCCGAACCGACCCTGACGCCTCTGGACGCCCGGATTGTCCGAGCGGTCTGTCAGGAGGTGGAACGGGTCTACGGGATGCCGGCGGTCCCGTTCCTCCAGTGGGCGGCAAGCGACGCGAAGTACCTCCGCGATAAGGGGTTCGACGTATTAGAGTACGGGCCGGGGGAGATCCCGACGCTGCACGCGGTAGACGAGCGGGTCAGCGTAAGGCAACTTGAGATGGCGGTGGATGTGTACCAGGGGGTTATTCGGGGGTACTCAGGGTAACCAGGAGTCTTGGCCGTCATCAACCGCAAGTTACTTTCCGATCGAAAATGAAGGCCAAGCGGAATTGCATTGGGTGCTGCGTCAGTATGCTCTTGCCCACGTGTTGTGCCTATTCATCGTATAGTTCCAGGCAAACGCGATGAATATCCCCACAAGGTTCGCGATGAGATAGTAGACCCCGACAATATCCGCAAGAAGATAGAGAATGACCATGTTGATTGCGAGCCCACCCATTGATACCGCCTGGAACGATCCGAACCGCGAAATTTTCTGCTTGAACTTCAGGTTTTTTGCTGAACGAAATGTCCAGACATCATTCCAGATGAAATTGTTTACGATTGAGAGTTCGATTGCGATTGCTGCGGAGACCAGATAATAGAGGCCAGCGATCTCAGTCAGAGCGTAGAGGAGGCCCATATTGACCAGAATCCCGGAAAGCCCGACAAATCCGAACCGAAGGACCTTCGTCCACTCAGCCCAGACCGGCCCAGTCCTATGTGCCATCGCAAAGTGGATGATACTGGCGCACTGTCCGAGGTAGTCGATCATCGTGCCGAGCCGCAGTTTGCTTTCTCCCTCCTCACGATCTTTGAAGACGAACGGTATCTCGGTAAACGAGCGCCATCGGCCCTTGCCAAGGATCTCCATCAGGATCTTGTAGCCCCGTGGCGCAAGGGGAGCACCGGAAACGACCTCCCGCCGCACGGCAAAGAACCCGCTTACGGGATCTGTGACCTCCGGGAAGAGAATACGGCCAAATGCGGTGGCGCCGAGGGATATGATCCTTCGTTTGAGCGGCCATTGTTCGATATCTCCACCCTTCATGTACCTACTTCCTATGGCGATGTCTGCCCCCTCTCGTATCGCCTCATAGAACTTGGGAATGAGCTCCGGTGGGTGCGAAAAATCAGCATCGATAACCTGCAGGATATCGGATCGAGCCGCTCGGAACCCCTCGACGACTGACTGAGAGAGACCGTGATCTTCTCTCCGGACAATCAGCCGTACGTTGCTATTTTTGCCGGTGATCTCCCGAACGATCGGGATCGTACGGTCCTTCGAGTCATCGTCCACGACCAGGATTTCGCCGTGGATGCTGTTCTTCGTGAGAACAGTGTTGACCGCATCAATGATTGCTGCGATATTCTCCTCTTCATTGAAGGTCGGGATGATTACTGTGAGATCGTAAGTGTCGGTCGTTGTCCCCCCTCCTTAGACCGACTTGAAGAGGTAGATCCCCATGCGCTGCCCGGCAAACTCTGTATTCGCTTGGAGCCAGTTCACCGCATCTCCGGTGGGGTCTGCGGCGAAGATATCCCCGGTTACCACATAGTACGTCTGTTTTCCAGGATACTGATTCCTGATCAATTCAAGATCCCCCTCGGTCGTCGCCACAAGTTCGATGGTCCCGTCTGTTGCATTGCTGTAGTAATAATTGAGCGGAAGCGTCATGTAAGACGGCAGCACAACGACGAGATCGCCATCTTTGGTCATTTCGTCAAGTTCTGCGGAAAAACCCCGCCAGTCGTTCTTCTGGGGTGTCGTATAGTAGGCTGCAAGGAATGGCGTGCTGACGAGAAAAGCCGCCGCGAGAGCCAGATAGACTGCTCTCCTGTCCTTGACAAGAGCGTAGAGTCCAGGATATGCAGATGCAATCCCGACAAAGTACACCGGAAGGAGGTAGATGAGGTAGCGCGGGATCATCGGCATCCTCGAAGAGAGGATAAGACTCCCCACTATCGGGAGGATCATCATGAAGACAAGGAGGAGTGCTCCGTCCCGGTCATCACGCCAGGTATAGGCAACGCCGAGCAGGAAGAGGATGAGAAACAGCACGAGGAGGTGGTCGCTGAACCCTGAGATCTGGAGGAAGGTCTGGTAGACGACGTCGAACCCTTGCATACCGAAGGTCGGGGCGGACGACGTCCTCACCAGGAAGAGGTTGGCCGTGACAAAGAGCAAGGGAAGGGTCGTGACGATGAAGGCAGTAAGCGCGAGGGCCGGTGCTCTCGCGCTCCGGACATCACGCCGAATATCGCCCGCACGGGTGATGAGGGCATGGAGGATAAGGACGGCGACCGGAACGAACGCGTAAAAGTGCATCCAGAAGGCAACGGCGGAGAAGACGCCGAAGAGAACCCAGGATCGGACCTCATCGGATCTGCTCGCCCGCACGTAAAAGAGCAGCGCGAGAGAGAAGAAGAAGAGCATCGGGGCGTATGCCCGGGCTTCCTGTGAGTAAAAGATGTGGAAGGGCGAAAACGTAAGGAGTGCGGCGGCTATGAGCCCGACGTTTTTGTCCCGGAACTCTGTTCCAATATAATAGACGACCGGGATTGTCAGAACGCCAAAGAGCGCAGGAAGGAACCGAAGCACGAACTCACTCTCCCCGAAGACGAGCATCGCGTGCTCCAGCCAATAGAAGAGCGGCGGGTTGAACTCCCCGCCAGCAATGCTCTCCCAGATGCCGATGAGCGATTGCCGGGCGAACGAGAGTGTCGCGGCTTCATCGAGCCAGAGCGAGTTTCCGGCGAGGTTATAGAACCGAAGGAGGGCCCCGACAAGCGTCAGCCCGATAAGGATCTGAACGTAGCGGTTATACTTGATGGACGCTACGGTTCTGTCGAGCGTAAGCGAATCTGAGCGTGTCGGTATAGGGGTGTCCGAATCGAGATCTCCCCCATTGTTGTATGTTTGTTCCCCGTGCTTTGCTCTTTTTCCCTGTTTTCTGCCCATCGTTATCATAGAACGTTGATGTCTGGCGCAGATATACATTACTGGATATCCAGGAAGCAGTGCCCGGGACGCACGAGTCACTATAATTGGCGCTTAATGTCCTACAAGTTTTTAGAGAATTCTCAAGAGGTCAAGACAACAAAATTGTTTCAGCAAGACGGTTTATGGCGATAACATACTATCTTAATATATATTTATTGTGAAAAATTTTTCTCAAAAAATCCAAGAATAAAAGCATAAATGGCCAATAAAAATAATCCCATTACGGTGAACTGGGTGTATAGAACATTCTTTGTAACCGTGGTGATGCTCCTAGCTCTCGCGTCCGCCGGGTGCGCGGAACCGCCGCCGGGCGGCGAACCCAGCTGGTCCAACATCTTTTCGGGCTCAGCCCCGGAAGAGACGCAAGACGAACAGGACTTCGATCCGGGGTACCTGACCCCGGCAACTCCATACCCCACCGTAACAAGCGGTGTAGCCGGTCCAACACTCAGCAGGCCGCCGGAGATAACGCCGACCCCGGATCCCTACGTCACGATCTACAACAGGACGACGCAGTTCAACCTCAGCCATTCGGTGGAAGCCTTCTCCTTTGACCTGACCGCACCCCCGCTCATCATCGACTTTGAGGTGGAACCGAAGATGATCACGCGGGAGAAGCACGGTACAAGTGATTACGGGAAGAAGAGTGAAGGGGTCTTCAAGCAGACCTATCCAAGCGAAGATTCGTGGTTTGAAGTGACGGTCAGGGACCGTGAGTCCGGCAAGATTGTGGCCCAGGACGGGTTTGGAAAACGCTACAGTGCGGATATCCGCAAGCGGATCTTCGTGGGTCAGTTTGGGAACTACCTGATCCAGTTCTCCGGAAACGATGTGAAGGTGCATACGGTGATGCGCGCGGGAGGTGTATGAGGCCCCGCGGGCCTCATCCTCGGGTCAGTTTTTACCAGACAAGAATCCCGATAACTCCAGGAATTTTCAGCTCCCCCGGAGGGTTTGCACCCTCCGGTGGGCAATCCTTTTTAACATGAACAGCGTAGTTATTAGGGACAAGGCACATTTTCTTGTGTCCCGGTAGGGTAGTGGATATCCTAGAAGCCTGCGGAGCTTTTGACCCGGGTTCAAATCCCGGCCGGGGCGTCTTAGATTTTAGTTTTCCTTGCTTTTGTATCGCAATCGGGAATTGCTCTCCGGCGCTCCACTCACATGTCGTCATACCGCTCCCGACTCACCGGGAGGGCAGGCTTTACGACGTGGCTGGAGTTTGTGCTGATAATCCACAAGACTGTTAAAGTCCGGGAAACTCCTGGACACCAGTTCAGAGCGAGATTGGATTCAGAACAGCACGCCAGCTGGATCAGGTACTCTCACCCAAAGTGCAAACGAGAGTAGAGATCGAGGACCATAAAACGTAATGGGTCGGGATCCCGCGCCCCATTCAGGCATCCGAACAGAGTTTCAGCCCAACAATTCCCGACACGATCAGCAGGATGCAGAGAAGGCGGACAACACTCCGCGATTCGCCGAAGAGGACGATCCCCGCGATGACCGTTCCGATCGCCCCGATGCCGGTCCAGACAGCATACGCTGTTCCGATCGGGAGGTCGGCAAGCGACCGCGAGAGGAGATAGAAGCTTCCTCCCATCAGAACGAGGGTTGCCACCGACGGCACGATCTTTGTGAAGCCCTCGGTATACTTCAGCCCAAGCGCCCAGCCCGCCTCCAGAAGCCCGGCGAAGAACAGAGTAATCCAAGCCGTATTTTGCATGAACCCTCTTATGTTTGAGCAGTCGGATGTTATACCTTCTCTCTAAACACGTGGATCGTCACACATCCGTCATGTTTAACATGGAAGAGCGCCCTTCCGTGCTATATCAACGTGGAGGTATTACGCGTGGTAAAGGTTACCATCGACAGATCGGGATGCATCAGCTGCGAAAACTGCTGGACGCTCTGCCCGGATATCTTTGAGCAGAACCCAGATGACAGTCTCTCCGAGGTTGCGGAGCAGTACCGGGTTAACGGCAATCCTGCAGAAGGTGAGGTGCCCGAAGACTTTGCCGACTGCACCATGGAGGCTGCCGACTCGTGTCCCGTCACGGTCATATTTGTTGAAGAATGAGACCTTTTGAGTGATACGACAGCGAGATAATTGTTATTCTTATGAGCGAATAAAATTAATAATCTCTCAGAACCAGGGGGTGATCTGCCTGGGAGAGGGATCAACCCGAGGGTGCAATCACCGGGATGCAGCCAGTTCGCAGGTCAAGGCGGTAAGGCCTGTGAAACCCAATAATAGACTGCACCCGTGAACCGATACGCATCCGGGTTATGATGCCCACTTCCCGGGCGCACCTTTTACTGTGACTACAGAACCAAAAAAGGTATTTTAGAGCGCCGGTTTGCTCTTCAGCGCCTCTACCAGGAGCCGGACCCCCGCCTCAATATCGGCGGTGTCGACCACTTCGACCGGGGAGTGGATGTAACGGGCCGGAATCGAGAATGGGATGCTCGGGATGCCGCCCCGCTCGAGGTGGATGATCGTCGCGTCGGTGTTACCGCCGGTCCCGACCTCGAGCTGGTAGGGAATGTTGTTCTTCTCCGCGGTCTCCCGGAGCCACGCCGTCATCCTCGGGTCGGCCATGAGCCCGCGCCCGCTTGCGCTGACGAGGACGAGGACCGGGCCCTTGCCCATCTCGACGCTCGCATCCTTCTTATCGATCCCGGGGTGATCGCCGGGAATGGTAACATCGGTTGCGATTGCGCAGTCCGGGTTTAAGGAGTAGGCACTCACTTTCGCCCCTTTCAGCCCCAGTTCCTCCTGGACGGTGAAGACGGCGTAGAGCGTGTGGGGCGAGTCTGCCTGCTGCAGGGCCCGGATGAGCATGGCGACACCGACACGGTTGTCGAGCGCTTTGCCGGTGACGCGGGTGCCGGCGAGTTCTCTATATTCGCGGTCGATGGTGATCGGGGTGCCGATCTCGATCCCGAGGTTCTTCACCTCCTCTGCGCTCGCCGCACCCACATCGATGAACATATCCTCGATCTTGATCTCTTTCCTGCGCTCCTCTTCCTTCATCACATGGGGAGGCTTCGCGCCGATGACTCCCGGGACCGGCCCTTTCGTTCCGTGGAGGATCACCCGCTGACAGTAGAGCACCGGTCCGAACCATCCGCCGAGAGGAACGACCCGGATGAACCCCTTCTCGTCGATGTACTGGACCATCAGGCCGATCTCGTCCATGTGAGCGGCGAGCATGATGGAGAAGCCGTCGCCGCGCTTTATGGCAATCAGATTGCCCATCTTGTCCTCGCGGAACTCGTCGACCACTCCTGCAAGTTCCGCCCGGACGATATCTCTGATGTTTCCTTCCCTGCTCGTGACGCCGTGAGCATCCGATAATTTCTTGAGTAACTCTTTCACCATTCTAACTCACTCCATCAGTCTTTTGAGCCGTGCAATCGCCCGCGAGAGGTTTTCCCGGGAGGTTGCGTAACTGAAGCGCGCGTATTCGGGTGCCCGTGAGCCGAAAGCCTCGCCCGGCACGATAATGACACCCGCATCAACGGCCTTCTGGATAAGGGTTCGCCCCATCGGGACAAACATGTAGAACGCACCCTCCGGCCGGGGGAAGTCGAACCCAAGTTCGGTGAGCCCTGCATACAGGAGGTCTCGCCGTGCGCGGTACTCCTCCCGCATCCGCTCAACGGGGCTCTGGTCGCCGGTGTAGGCGGCGAGCGCGGCATACTGCGAGATCGACGTTGCACATGCCTGGGAGTACTGGTGCACCTTGAGGAACTGGGGGATATAATCCTCGGGCGCCGCAAGGTAGCCGACCCGCCAGCCGGTCATGGCGTAGGTCTTGCTCGCGGCATTGATCGTGATGACGTCTTCGCCGAAACGCGCAGCGCTGACGTGCTTTTTCTCGTAGACGAAGTGCTCGTAGACCTCGTCGGAGATGACAGTGACCTTTCGGTCGTTTGCGTACTCCACGAGGGCACGGATCGACTCCTCGCTTTCGACGGCCCCCGTCGGGTTTGCAGGCGAGTTCAGAACGAAGACCCGCGCCCCGTCCATCTGCTCCTTCGCCCGTTCGACGTCTATGTGCAGGGTTGCATCGAGCGGGACGCCTTCCGGCTTCCCCCCGGCGAACGTCGCAAGCGCGGCATAGGAGACGAAACCCGGGTCTGTGAAGAGAACACGGTCGCCAGGGTCCACAAGGGCTTCCATCGCGAGGTGGAGCGCCTCGCTCCCACCTGCCGTGACCAGGATCTGCTCCGGCAGGTAATCCAGACCGTTCTCCCGGGCAAACTTCTCGGATATCGCTTCCCGAAGTTCAGGGATGCCGGCGTTTGGAGTGTAGCCGGTCTTTCCCTCCCTGATGGCGGCGATTGCGGCCATCTTGATATGCTCAGGCGTATCGAAGTCCGGTTGTCCGATACCGAGGTTGATCGCGTCCGGCCCTCCGGCATCGAAGAGTTTCCGGATCCCGGACATCTCCACCCCGCGCACCCGGCCGGCGTACCTGTGCTCGTTCACGACTACTCCTCACTCAATGTTTGCATGCCGGCACTGGAGATCTTCTGGCTTGCACTGGGTGATCTCCATCAACCGCGAGATGATCGCGTCTGCAAAGACCATTGCGGTCGTCTCGAAGATGGTGCCGAGCGGTGCGAACGATTTGTGCTCACCCATCATCTGCCGGATCTCGAACTCCGCCGACTCATCGGCCACCTTGTCCCGCTGGCTCTCGATGATGACGACGCAGTCGGCGATGCGGCCGATCCTCGAATCTTTCTTCGACGTGATGAGGCAGACCCTCCCACCGATCTCCTTTGCGGTCTCTGAGATATCCGCAACCGTCTTGGTCGCCCCGGAACCGGAGAAGACAACGATGATGTCTCCCGGCTTCATGGCCGGGGTCACAGTCTCCCCGACAACGAAGGCAGTAAAGCCAAGATGCATAAGACGCATGGCGAACGCTTTTGCAACCAGTCCTGAGCGGCCGGCGCCTATGGTGTAGATGCGGTTGGCGTTCAGGATCTCATCGAGGAACGCATCGATCTGATCGTCGGACATTACGTCCGCGATGGTCCTGATCTTGGTCGCCATCAATCGCATCATGTTTTTAACCGGGTGATTTGTCATCGCAATTCCTCTGTTACATTTCACGAGAAGATACATTAGAATATCTCAAACGCCCGGTACGTGAGGCGGTTCGCGATGGCAATGAGCGATACTTGATCGACGACCCCTGAGTAACACCTATATGCGCTCCCGGCATCCGGAGTTCTAGAGTTGATCTATGTCACGCCGGACCGCACTCATCCTCACCACCGTTGCTGTTCTTGCCCTACTCGGCATCGCCGTGGTTCTCCAGGTCTCCCCGGGCGGCCCTACCGGCAGCCTGCCGCTCGAGACGATCACCCTCCCGCCGGGGTTTGCCATCGATCTCTACGCCGGAAACGTCACCGGGGCGCGGTCGATGACTCTGTCTCCAAATGGGACGCTCTTTGTCGGGAGTCGAGAGGCGGGGAACGTCTATGCGATCCCTGATCGTGACGGCGATGGGAGGGGCGATGAGGTGATCGTTATAGATAGTGGTCTCGACTCCCCTAACGGCGTCGCGTTCCAGAACGGCTCCCTCTATGTCGCCGAGATCGGACGCATCCTGCGCTACGACAACATCGAGGCCGACCTCACAAAGCCCCCTGATCCCGTGGTCGTGAGCGATGCCTTTCCGGACGACCGGCTGCACGGGTGGAAGTTCATCGCGTTCGGACCCGACGGGAAACTCTATGTCCCGGTGGGGGTTCCCTGCAACGTCTGCGATCCCGGCGACGAACGGTTCGGGACCACCCTCCGGATGAATCCGGACGGGACCGATCTCGAGATCTACGCCCGGGGCATCCGAAACACTGTAGGGTTTGACTGGCATCCCCTGACCAATGAGTTGTGGTTCACCGACAATGGCCGGGACTGGCTCGGCGACGATACCCCGCCGGACGAGTTGAACCGTGCGCCACAGATAGGGATGCATTTCGGGTTCCCCTACTGCCACGGGCGGTCGATCCCCGATCCTGAGTTCGGGGCGGGGCGGTCGTGCAGCGAGTTCACGCCGCCGGAGCAGGAACTCGGTCCGCACGTGGCGGCGCTCGGCATGCGGTTCTATACCGGCGATCAGTTCCCGGAAGAGTACCAGGGCCGGATATTCATCGCCGAGCACGGCTCCTGGAACCGGCTCGAGCCTATCGGCTACCGGGTGACGATGGTTACCCTTGAGAACGACACACCCACTGCCTACGAGGTCTTTGCCGAGGGCTGGCTCCAGGGCCGGGAGGCGTGGGGCCGGCCCGTGGATGTGGAGGTGACGAGAGACGGATCGCTCCTGGTCTCGGACGACCGGGCGAACGCCATCTATCGGATAACCTATCCGGGGGTCACTTCCCCTTCCGCATGACCTTGCCCAAATGAGCGTGGAACGGGGTCGGGCCGGGCACGGCGACCGGGAACGTCCCCTCCGCAGCCCGCCGGACGTCCTCGATTGAGTAGAACGCTTTTGGGTTGAACTCGTGAATAGCCTTCTCCACGTCGCGGATGTTCTTCCTCTTGACCACCGAGAAGATGACCTTGCCGGGGCCCTGTTTTCCCTGAGCGTCGAGAACGGTCACCCCGTATCCAGCGCCCCGGAGATAGTCGATGAGATTGGTCGCGTCACGCTGGGTGATGATCCGGATGATCGCAAGCCCCATTGCCAGTCGTTCCTCGACGAGCATCCCAACGAAGTTCCCGGTGGCAAACCCGGCCGCATAAGCAAAGTAGTTGAGCGGGTTTGTGAGGTTCTGAAAGATCTGGCCGATGGCGATGATCCAGATGAAGATCTCGAAGAACCCGAAGATCGGAGCGATCATCTTCATCCCACGGGAGACGAAGATGATCCGCATCGTCCCGATGGTGACGTCGCATATCCGTGCAAAGAAGATGAACACCGGGATAATAATCAGGGAGAAGGTATCCGGGCTGATCTCCGGGACGATGCTGAGCATAAATTATGGTTGATGGCGAATATCATAATGATATCTTTAAAAAACCTGTCGGGCACCAATCAGCGATTGATAATTTACTATATGAGATTTTATAGTAAAATATTCGTGAAATTGACCTGATGACCGCGCATATCCCCATCAAAAAGAGACTGTATGTTGGCTCACTCCTCCTTATGAATGAGAGCATACCTGTTCATCGTTCTCCTGCGTAAAATTCCTGCGAGGTCTTCCCCTTTTGATCACATAGCCTTCCTGATCGTGCCCCACACGCTCCCAGAGATTGCTCCGGGATCCCATCCGGCCGTTTCCAGGCGGAGAATGGCCGAAAAGGGCTGGTATCCGATGGTGGGCTGTACGGCCCAATGTATATATGCCGGGTTACTGGAGAGGAGAGGCACTTTGGGTCAGTCTGACGCGTTAACCCACGATGGCTGAAGAGAGGGTGTATGAGATGGGATACGTTCTCCTCAAAAGGTTTGAAGAGTCACTGCGTTCAGTCCTGCCGATCTGCGCCATCGTCGTTCTGCTCCACCTAACCCTGACTCCTCTGCCCACAGGAACAATGATACTCTTTGCAATAGGTGCCGTCCTGCTCATCGTAGGCATGAGCGCCTTCACACAAGGGGCTGATATGGCCGTGATGCCGATGGGGGAACTGATAGGTTCCAAATTGACCGAATCTCGCAATGTCTGGCTGATCATCCTCACCAGTTTCGTGCTGGGCGCAGTCCTCACAGCCGCAGAGCCCGACTTGCAGGTGCTGACACGTCAGATCCCCGCCATCCCCGATCCTGTCTTTGTAGCCACAGTTGCCTTTGGTGTGGGCATTTTCCTGGTTCTCGCCGTCTTCCGGATCCTCCTCCGGGTCCGGCTGTCTTATACGTTTGTTCTCCTGTATTCTCTGGTATTTCTCCTGGCGGCGTTCACTGGACTGGACTATCTGGCCGTAGCCTTCGATTCAAGCGGGGTTACGACGGGACCCATCACCGTGCCCTTTATCCTTGCAATGGGTGCCGGCATCTCGGCCGTCCGTGGGGAGAAGAGGTCGGAAGACAGCTTCGGACTCACTGCGATCTGTTCGATAGGGCCGATCCTCGCGGTCCTGATCCTGGGGTTGTTCTTTGACCCCGCCGGAACCGGTTATGCCTATGAACCCACCACCACAGTGAGCAGCACAGCGGAACTCGCAAGACTGTATGCCGGAGGATTGATTCAGTTCCTCAGGGAAGTTTCACTGATTCTACTACCCATCGTGGTGATCTTCAGCGTATACCAGGTGGTACACCTGAGACTCTCCAGAACTCAATTGATCCAGATCGGCGTGGGAATCGTCTACATCCTCTTTGGACTTACGGTCTTTCTGACCGGGGTGAACATAGGTTTTGTGCCTGCCGGGATCTACCTGGGCCATGCTCTCACGTCTCTGCCGTACAACTGGATCCTGGTCCCGCTCGGTGCCGTCATCGGTTTTTTCATTGTTGCCGCGGAGCCCGCCGTGCAGATTCTCGTCAACCAGATCGATGAGATCACCAGCGGCGCGATCTCACGCCGGATCATGCTGCTGAGCCTCTCTGTAAGCGTAGGAGTTGCACTGGCGCTCGTCATGGTCCGTGTCCTAACGGAGATTGAGATCTGGCTATTCCTGTTGCCGGGCTACGCTGTTGCCCTGGCACTGACATTCGTTGCGCCCCAGATCTTTGTCGCGATCGCGTTTGATTCCGGTGGAATTGCCGCAGGCACCATGGCGGCGGCATTCCTGCTTCCGTTCACAACAGGGGTCTCAAGGGTTATGGGGGGCAGCGTGCTGACCGAAGCTTTCGGGATCATTACCGTGGTGGCCATGATGCCGCTGATCACAGTGCAGGTTATGGGGTTGATCTATAAGATGAAGGTGCGAAGGGTGAGAGCCATGGCGAAGGCAGTATCCTTTGATAGAGAGGATACAGATATCATCGACTTGTGAGATGCGGGGACCGAAATGCTCGACGAGACGTCTGCAGGCGGGTCGCTGGTGGTGATGATTGCCATCTTCGACCGCGGACGAGAGGAAAGGGTAATGAACCTCCTTAAAGATGGGAGGGCGAGATGCACTCTCCTGACACGGGGGAAAGGCACCGTTGATTCAAAAATTATGGCATATCTTGGGTTGGGCGAGAGAGAGAAGACGATCCTTATCGGCATGGTGCCGTCCGAGTCGTCAAAGAGTCTGCTTGAGAAGATGCACGATGAACTGACACCGGAACAATCCGGTCGCGGTATCGCGTTTACGGTGCCTGTAGGGAGCGTTTGTGGCGCAAGAACGGTGGAGTACCTGCGAGGCTCACTGCAGGGAGAGGGGAGGCGATCCGGTATGGAACAGGGTATAATCCGTCACGAGCTGGTCATTGCGGTTGTAAACAAGGGTTTCTCAACTGAAGTAATGGAGGCGGCAAAGGGTGCGAACGCTACAGGAGGAACCGTCATCCCGGCATACGGCACCAATTTCGAGAGCATGGAGACGTTCTTTGGAGTGCCCATCCTGCCCGAGAAAGACCTGATCCTTATCCTCACAAAGAGCGAGTTTAAATGCGGCATCATGCAGGCGATCGCCACCCGGGCAGGACCGCACACCGACGCCGGAGCCATCGTCTTCTCCCTCCCGGTGAACGGCGTGGCCGGGGTGCCCCCCGGGATCCCTGAGTAGAGAGTGCAATCGCTTGCTCGCAACCCAACTCTCTGATACGGCACAAAAGGGCGGTCAAGCCCCGCCCTTCTTCAACTCCTCGATCATCTCCTCGACCTCCTCGTAGCCGTGCCGGTAGAACTCTTCCTCGGCAGGTTCAATCTCCCGAAGGAGGCGGAGGAACTCCCCGGCGTGCTCTCTCTCCTCGTCTGCGATATCCCGCATCACCTTCTGGACCAGCGGGTCGTCGGTCGACTCGGCGATCTGCTCATAGAACTGGATCGCCTCATACTCCGCGGCAATCGAGAACCGGATCGTCCGGATAAGTTCCCCGCGATCCAGTTTGCGCTCCATATGGTTCCCGGCAAAGGGGTTTGTAAAATCAGGCATGGTCAGATCTCCAGTATCGGTGAAGGCCTACAGAGGCGGCCCTCCGCTCCGGGCCGTGCGCTATCATTCTATAAATATATTAGGTCTGCTTCGTTCCAACCGATTCCAATGAATACCCGCCGGGATGTACCGCGGATGCATATATCCCACAAACATTGACCGGTACAAAGGGCATGGATAAATGCAGAGCAGGTTCGTGGATAAATTCTAAGAACCAACGCAGTCGGTTTACCGAACGGCGGTATTTTCTGCACGTTACGATAGTCCTCTTACGCTTGGCACGCTCATGCTCTTTGTACCAGGGGATCCATCCACTCATTCCCGTCACGAGCGCCTTCACGCCCGGCGCCGAAGTGGTACCCAGACGGTCGCGTTCTCTCCTCCGGTGAACGGCGCGGCCGGGGTGCCCCTGGGGACGACGGAGTTGGGGACGGCGGCCGAATTTCCCCGGGCTGATCCGGGGTGCGCGGGAGTCTGGGTGAGTGCGGGTTTTACCAGACCCAGACCTGATCGACCCAGTGCTTGTAATCACCCGGCCACTCGGGTTTTTCGCCGGTGATGACCGCTTCGAATTTCTTCTGGAACCGCTCGTGGAACGCTGCGATCTCCGGGTACTGCCGCCGGGTCCGTATTGCCTCGGCAAGCGTCTTTCCGAGTTTGCGCGCATCCTCTTCCGACCGGATCAGGGCATCCGGATCCTTCCCGGTTGCAACTCCCAAACCGCCGATCGGCGTCGCACCGAGCATCTGGAGGAAGTGGTTCAGGTACTTAACAACCTCCTGCTCGGCGTGGTCGCCTGAGGTGGAGACCGAGCATCCGTACTTCCCCGAGAGCACCTGGCACTGGATTCCATCGGCCATGCGATCGATGAGCAGCTTCATCTGGCCGGTGATCTGGTCGATATACACAGGAGACCCGAGCACAAGCCCATCGGCACCCTTGATCTTCTCGTACAGCCCCGGAAAATCGTCATCCTCGACGCACCTGCCCTCCTGGAAACAGGCGCTGCAGGCGTTCCGGAATTTGATATCGAGGTCAATGATGTTTACGAGATCGATCTCTGCCCCTTCCTCCTTTGCACCTTCGAGGACCGCGGCGATGAGCCGCAACGTGGCGCTCCTTTCGCCCCGGGGACTCCCATTGATACCAAGTATCTTCATGACAACAACTCCGGACAGCGGCGCCTATCGCTCGTGCTGGATTATGAAGGTTGCTGCCGGGAGAGCAGCGTCGAGCCCCGGACCCAGGTAGTTACTCATACAGCCATTCGGCTGAAAAAACGGAGAGACCGCAAATTCACGCGACCTTTGTAATCCTTCCTTCCACCTTCACATCCACCGGCCCCGGGAGAGATTCCATGTAGGCGACCAGTGCATCGCGATCGAGCGGGCCATAGACCACATTCTTCCCTTCCGTAAAGATGGTATATCCATCGCCGCCGGTCGCGAGGAAATCGACCATCGCGACTGTGTATTCTGCGTTCGGGTCGAGCACGACGCCGTCCACCCGGACCTCGGTGACCCTGCTGCCGACGGGCTTGCTTTCATCGAAAGCATACGACAGCCCGGAGACGGCGAGGTTGTGGGGCGGCAGCGGGGTCTCCCACTGCCGTTCCAGCGCCTCGAGGACCTGTTCGCCCGTCAGGGTCATTGATAGGACGGTCGAAGAGAAGGGTTGGACTGCATAAAGGTCTCCCCATGTGACGTTGCCCTCTTCTATATCGGCCCGGAGCGAACCGGTGGTGATGAACGCGATATCGGCGCCCATAGCCGCCCGCTGGCTGTCGGCGACGAGGTTGCCGAGCGCGGATTCGCCGGCGTCGGTCTCCAGCCGCGTGATCTCCGCCGAAGCAACCACGACGACCCGGTTCGTCAGCGGCCCGACGACCTCTTCGCTCATCCGGAGTAGCGACACGGCCTCCGGATCGGGGGTGACACGGGCTTTGTATGCCGGGACGATCTCTGCCGATGCATGGGAGACCTCCCCGGTGAGGGGATCGATGACGAGGTCGACGTCGGCAAACGCCCTGCCGTAACTGTATGCCTGCGTCACCAGCACCGGGTTTCCGCCGGCATTCTCCAGGTAGGCGTTGGTGAATTTGTGGGTGTGGCCCGAGAGGACGAGATCCACGTCAGGGTCAAGGCCGGCGACGATCTCGGCAACCCTGCCCGTCACGTTGCCCCCATCCCTGGTAGGACCGTCGTAGGGGTCTTGCTCGCCGCCCTCGTGGAGGAGGACGACGATCGCATGCACCCCCTGTTGCTGGATCTCCGGGACGTAGCGGTTGATCGACTCGGTCTCGTCTTGAAAGACGAGGTCTTCGACGTAGACCGGGCGCTGGATCGAGGGAGTCTTTGTTGTGGTGGCACCGATGAACGCGATCTTTGCACCTCCTGCATCCAGGATCGTGTAGGGTGCCGCAAGGAGGGTGCCGTTCTCCCTCCAGACCACGTTCGAGCAGACATACTCCGCTACCGCGCCCGGGTAAGGGTCCACAAGGCGGGTGACTGTCGTCGTACCGTTCCCGCCGTGGACAATCCGCAACAGTTCGTCGACGCCCCGGTCGAACTCGTGGTTCCCAAAGGTTGCGACCATCTTCGAGCAGTCGTCCGCAAAACTGTTGAAGAAGAGGAGCGTGGGTTCGTCCAGCAGCAGCCCAGACTCCGGCGGCGACGCGCCGACGACGTCTCCGGGGAACACGATGAACGTGGTCGCATCATCGGCATCCGCCATCGCGCCTTTGAGGTATGACGCAAGCACCGGCGCGCTCCCGGCAGGTTCGCCGTCGAGTTTCTGCCCGTCGGGGAACTGTCCGTGGAAGTCGTTGACCGCGAGGATCTTGACGTGCACCGGTTCGGGACCCGGGGAGAAGGGGCCTGAGAGTGCAATGGGGATAGACACGACGACCAGCAGCAGAAGTAAACCGATGATCGCCTGTGCCCAAGGCGATCCCCCGTCTCCGGATGAGCCTATTCTCATGAGAAGAGGTTTTTATGGACCGGATAAATACCCGCTGGAGCAGACCCGGTTGAAAACCAAAAATACAGTGTTTATACGACTCTTTGACGTAACGTCCGGCGGGCGCGGCGGGGCATCGCCCGCATTCACCGGACGGGGCTTGCGGTCTCTCGAGGGCTCAACCCTCCCGGGGGAGGATCGCCACGACCGTGATCGTGTAGGTGATCGTCTCACCTGCAAGTGGGTGGTTGGCGTCGACGGTGATCGATTTTTCGTCCACGTCGACGACGGTCACCAGGCAGGGTCTGCCCATGACCTCGAGTTTGAGGAATTCGCCGGGGACCGGCTCGTGGTCGAGGTTCAGTTTCTTTCGCTTTACCGTGACGACGAGTTTTCTATGAAACTTCCCATATGCCTTCTCCGGGGGCAGCACCACCGTCACCGTCTCGCCGGGCTCTCTTCCAATCAATGCCTCTTCAAAGAGGGGATTGATCTGCTTTGCTCCAAGGGTTACCCGAATCGGCTCGCCCGACCGGGAGTCCTCGAATATCTCGCCGTCGGGACGTGTGCTGGTGAAGTGCAGGAGGAGGGTGTCGCCGTCTTGTACAGGTGCCATCAGTGCCAGATTGGTTTGTCGGGAGAGTGCCTTAATGCTCGCGATATGCACAGGAGTTGGGGGCCGACATAAGCGTCCGGTACGGCATGGTCAAGATCGATCGTGATGGCGGCCCGCCGGGATCGAAGAGAAGATCGCCCTGCACTCTTCGAACCCCTCTATATACTCTGCATCTGAGGAGTTACAAACCCAGCACCGTGCCGCATTTCTGATGAACTCAGGAGGGATCGCGCCATCCAGCACTGAAGTGCTGACGCTACGGATTAATTTTCGAGAAGAGATTAAGAACTCGGGCTCCCAAGCCTCGGGCGGGAATCGAACCCGCGACCTCGTCCTTACCAAGGACGCGCTCTACCGACTGAGCCACCGAGGCACGAAGCACCAATTATGTTGGAGTTTTTCCTTATAAAAGGTTACGGCCGATCCAGGGTGAAAGGTGGAGGTACCGGGTCAGAACAGAACTATGTACCCGACACCGCAGGATCGATCGCTTCCAGTGCGGTGATGCTGGCGGTCACTCCATCAAGGGTCTCCACCTCAATAATGGGGATGACGTTGTTCCTCTGCACGGCCTCCATCACAGCCACAAAGTCGATCGTCCCGGTCCCTATAGGAGAGTGCGTGTCATCATCGCCATTGTTGTCGTGCAGGTGGTAGTGCGCCGTAGGGTGTGCGAGGAAGCAGTCCAGGCACCCGTTCAAGTTGGCGTGGCCGACGTCGAGCGCAAACCCGATCCCATCGATGAGCGGCAGATCCTCGCAGGAGCGCAGGAAGAAATATTCCCAGTTGCCCATATTCTCCAAAAAGAACGTCACTGAGAGGTCTTCGGCTGCCGCCGTCAGCTCTTTGAGCGATTGCTTGAACATCCCCAGTGCATGATCCCGCTCCTGGATCCACGCGTAATAGCCCGGGTGGATTACCACGTCTGCCCCGACTTCCGCAGCGAGAGTGAATGTCTGCGTCAGGACCTCGATGCTCGCCCGCCGGATGGGCTCATGGATGCTTGCAATGTTGATCCCTCGGGCCGGCGCGTGGATGAAGTAGAGGTACGAGTAACTCTCCAGCGGCTCTACGCTCTCGAGGTGGTGCAGCCCTTCGTCCATCACCTCCACGCAGTCGGTTATCGGAGAAAGTCTTTCGAGTGCTACTGCGAGCGGCTCCTGGTGAAGGCAGTAGGTGGAGACACCGAACATACAGAATGTTCCCGGCCGAAACATTATATACATTCGGAATAAGCACCTTCGCGCGTCGTGTCATGAGGCACTTTCGGCACTCTGTACCGATAAACTATGGCTGATGGCTTCAGAAGTTCTTGTCTCGAATCTACCTGAGAGATCAAAGGCTAGATCATTTCCTACATCGAATCCAATGCCGAAGCCATCGACGAGAGCTTCGCCTCTCTGGCAGTATCGTAACAATCCTCGACCGCGCAGGCGTACGATGAGTTTATCGACGCGATTGTCTACCGGGTCTTTTCTGTCAGCAATCGGGCCGGTATTCCTGACCGCCCGAGCGGCATCAACCGGGCGGCCTCACTTCCATCGACCACTTTAGTGCCGCAAAGGGAATCCTCATACCTCCTCACGCTAGACTATACCCCGGATATGGGATATCACCACCTTTTCGGCCCGGTTCTCTCCCGACGCCTGGGTACCTCGCTCGGGGTCGACCTGATGCCGCAGAAGACTTGCGCCTACGACTGCATCTACTGTGAGTGCGGGCGGACGCTCAACCTCACCTGCGAGCGGCGCGAATACGTCCCAGCCGACCAGGTCATTGCGGAACTCGATGATTTTCTCGCGACGGCACCGGATCTTGACTATGTCACGTTTGCCGGCTCGGGGGAGCTGACGCTCCATACCGGCATCGAGAGGATTATTGCCTTCATCAAAGACAACTACCCCCATTACCAGGTCGCGGTGCTGACGGGGAGCATGCTCCTTCCTGATCCGGAGGTCCGGGCTGCCCTCATGCGGGCAGACCTCGTGGTACCGTCGCTTGATGCGGTCTCAAAAGAGGTCTTTGAAGAGATCAACCGGCCATGCCCGGGCATCACCGCAGAACGGGTGCTTGCAGGGATTACGGCATTTGCCCGGGAGTTCACCGGTCAGATCTGGCTTGAGGTCTTCATTGTCCCGGGCCTCAACGACACCCCAGAGGAACTCCGGCTTCTCAAGGACGCCGTCGCGGCGATCAACCCCGACCGCGTCCAGATCAACACCCTTGATAGGCCGGGCACCGAGATCTGGGTCAGGCCGGCAAACCCTGGAAAACTTGAGCAGATCGCGTCGATGCTTGGCGGAGAGGTGATCGATGCGGCGTCTCCCGGCCGGGCGTCGTCGAGAGATGCCATAGATACCGGGGAAGGTTTGGTCGAGCCCGTGCGGGAAGGGAAAGGGACCTTCTATCGGGCTGCGTGAATCCTCCCGGTGTCACCACCGGCACCAATATGCTCTATCGGCGAGAGATCAGTATGAGAATCCATGGCGGTAGGTAAGGAGATCCTCAAGACACTTCACGATCTCGTCGATCGGGATATCACGCTCATGCATATCTGTGGTACCCACGAGGCGGCGATCGCGCGCGCCGGACTCCGGAGCATCCTTCCCGAAAGGCTCAAGATCGTGATGGGACCGGGCTGTCCGGTCTGCATCACGCCGCAGGGGGAGATTGATGCCGCGCTCGACCTGGTTGAGCGCGGCTGCACCATTACGACCTACGGCGATCTTTTACGCGTCCCGGGGACGAAGGGCTCGCTCGAGTCGAGCGGTGGAGACGTCCGGGTGGTGCAGGGCGTCCACAAGGCGGTGGAGATCGCAAGACGGGAGCCTGACCGGGAGGTCGTCTTTATATCGGTCGGATTCGAGACCACCGCGCCGACGGTCGCCGCCACGATCCTCACCCGCCCGCCAGAAACCTTCTCGATCCTCTCGTGCCACCGGCTCGTCCCCCCGGCAATGGAGTGGCTCCTCTCTCAGGGGGAGGCGACGCTTGATGGGTTCATCCTCCCCGGGCACGTCTGCACGGTGATGGGCTATGAAGAGTATGAGCGGTTCCCCGTCCCGCAGGTCGTCGCGGGGTTCGAACCGGAGGACATTCTCCTTGGCCTTCTGATGGCGGTGCAGCAGGTCCGCGATGGCGTGCATAAGGTGGAGAACGCATACCCGCGCGCGGTCACCCGGGAGGGGAACGTCAAGGCGAAACGCCTCATGTATGAGGTTTTTGATCCGTTCGATGTTGAATGGCGCGGGTTCCCGGTGATCCCGGCATCGGGCCTCCGCTTAAAGCCGGAGTTCGAGGCCTACGACGCGCAGAAGAAGTTCGATATCACGATCCGGCACGTGGATAAGCATTCGGCCTGCATCTGCGATAAAGTGCTGCGCGGCGTCGCCCGGCCGTCCGATTGCCGGCTCTTTGCGAAGGTCTGCACTCCGCGCACTCCGGTCGGTCCCTGCATGGTCAGCCACGAAGGAGCCTGTAAGATCTGGCATCTCTACGAGTCAAGGAGGAGATGAGGGGCTCCTTATCGCTGGCCTTTTATACAATAGGCAACAACATGTTATGACGGTCCCGGTAGGGTAGTGGATATCCTGAAAGCCTCCGGAGCTTTCGACCTGGGTTCAAATCCCAGCCGGGGCGTCCTATTTCTCAACTCAGTTCCACCACAAAGCACATTTACGATTTAGCAATGCAATTCTACTATCTAACTACCTCGTTCTGCCGTCCGCACGAGGGTGCGCCGATGCCATCCGGGCATACTCTTATCAACACCGCAGTGATGTCATGCACGTATGACCGAGCAGAGTCGACCCCCGTTGCCGCCGTTCACGTATGAAACGGCGGTGCAGAAAGTCCGTATGGCTGAGGACGCATGGAACTCCCGTGACCCGGTGAGGGTCTCGCTTGCGTACAGCCCCGACAGCGTCTGGCGCAACAGAGCGGAGTTCGTGAACGGCCGCGAGGAGATTGTCAAATTCCTGCAGCGGAAGTGGGCGAAAGAACTCGATTACCGCCTGATCAAGGAGGTCTGGGCGTTCCATGAAGCGCGAATAGCCGTACGATTCGCATACGAGTGGCACGACGACTCGGGGAATTGGTTCCGCTCCTATGGGAATGAGAACTGGGAGTTTGATGAGCATGGGCTGATGCGCCGCCGCTACGCCAGCATCAACGACCTGCCGATCACAGAGGGGGAGCGAAAGTTTCACTGGCCGCTGGGGCGGCGCCCTGATGATCATCCTGGGCTCTCCGACCTGGGGCTGTAATCCTGTGCCGCCGGTCCTTGGGGTCGTTACCCGGCAGCACGACGCTGTCCATCCCCGGTGTTACGGTACCGTGACCATGAGCGACGCAGGACTCGGTATGCCATGCCCGAAGACGGTGGACGACCGGTTTCTTCTTCACCCCCCGGCTCCATACCCTCTCCAATGCCCGACGACCAAGAGATTATCAGAGCGGCCCTCCGGAGAGCGCGTGAACTCGGGGCCGACGTGGCGGGAGCAGTCCCGGCAAAGCGGCTTATCGACTGTCCTTCAGCGGTTGCGGATGGATACCGGGGATCGCAGAGAGACCGGGGGACCTACATCGTCCTCGGGCTTTACCACGATCCAGAGCACCCCGAACTCGACCTCTGGGAACCAGACCGTGGGACGCCCGGAGACCGGATCCTTACTGGTATCGGGAGAGATCTCGGCCGCTGGCTGCAGGAGCACTATGGGGTCGAAAGCCGGGTCATCCCCTACCAGCCGGAGGCCGGCGGGATCTACCTCAAAGACGCGGCATGTATGGCGGGCATCGGGCGCATGGGGAGAAACAACCTCGTCCTGGTCCCAGGATACGGGCCGAGGGTCCGGTTCCGGGCGGTCTGGGTGGAGCTGGAATGCCCAGATCGTGACCTTCCAAAAGGCGATCTCTGTGCCGGCTGCGAGGGCTACTGCATCCGCGCCTGCCCGATGGACGCCTTATCCACCGGCAGGTTCAGCCGGGAGCGGTGCCTTGAGCGGATGAACGCCGACAAAGCCTCCGGGAGAGAACGCATCGATCACTGCCGCGCCTGCGAACTTGCCTGCCCTGCCAGGGGGGAGTAGAGGGCATGGTGATAGTATTATGAAAGTGCTCGTGAGAACCCCCGAGGGCGCTGAAGAGGTCAGAGAGGTCGACTCCGAATGGGTCATCCCCGGAGACGTTCTCGCCGACGGCTCGATCGTCCTTGAACTCTGGGACGAACTCTCGGACGACGATCTCCTCGCGATCGGGCTCTATGACTGAAGCCGCGGGGAGGCCGGTGCGAAAACCTCTCTTTACCTTACCCCCTGCTCGTCTTCTTTTCCTCCCTCGATCTCCCTGACCGCACGGGCGATCTCGGCAAAGACCCGATCCTCGTCCACCGTAACCTCAACCCAGCGATCGAGATCGACGAAGTAGAGGTAGGGTGTCACCGGCGCCCCGAGAATCTGCCTCGCCGCACGGCGGTAGATCGTCATCTGGATTGCGTAATCCTCAAGATCCCCCGGCTTTCCTGTCTTGTAGTCGATGAGCAGCCAGGCGCCGCCCGGTCGTTGTACCAGTCGGTCGATGGTCCCCTGGAACGCAAACCCGTTCACCCGCACGAGGAACGGCACCTCACGGTGGTCCTGGAGAGCGTCCTGCATCAGGGGCGAGGCGAGGAACCGCTCGTAGAGCTCCCGGTACTCGTCTGCCTTGCCGGAATCCATGCCGTAGCGCCGCAGCACCGTAGCGGGGTCCCGGCCTTGGAAGACCTCGTGGACGACGAGGCCGCGGGTCAGGCCGTCTCCCCCGGTGGCAAACCCCGGTGACCGTGATTCCAACGAGCCGCGGAGGTACGCCTCAATCTCGCTTGCCGAGTATACGCGCTCCTCCGCCCCGTCCGGGAGAATGCCCACCGGGGCGGCCGCCGCGGGAAGATCGTCCGGCAGTGACAGGCAGACCCTGGCGGTCTCCTGCACCTCGACCGGGATCGCAGAGGGATCGGTGGTGAGCGGGATATGGAGTTCCTCGTCGTTTGGGAGGGCGAGCACGGCCTCGCCCCGGGCGCGGACCTCTGGCGTGAGACCGAGACAGTGCGCGAGCCAGGCCATCCGGGTTTTCCCGTCCTCAAGGCTCTTTGGGACTTCATCCAACGCCTCTCCGCAGAGGATGAGGTGATCTCGTGCCCGGGTCACAGCGACATAGAAGAGCCGTTTGCGCTCCGCCTCCTCTTTCTGCCGGTGCTCGTCCTTGAGTATCCGGAGGATGGGCGTCTCCTCACGCTCGTGGTCGTTTGCCGGGTTCGGGATCGAGACCCCGAGCATCAGCCCTTCCTCCACCATGATGGTCGCGCCGTCGGGCCGCGGGGTCTCCGAAAGGTCCGGGACGACGACAACCGGAAACTCCAGCCCCTTTGCAGCATGGACGGTCATGATCAGGACCGCATCGGAGGACGCAAGATCCAGGAGAGCATCCCCCTCCCGCTGCTCGTCATCGATGCATCGCCCGAGTTCTGCCACGAGATCATCGAGCGTGGAGGAACCGGCCTCCCTCGCGATGGCGATCAGTTTCTCGACGTTCGCTGCGGCCTGCTCACCCCCGATCATCCCGCCGAAGACGACAAAGATGCCTGAGGATTCGACGATCCGGCGGAGGAGAAGGGCTGGCGGGAGCCTGCGGGAGAGCGAGATCCAGTCCCGGAGGGTCGCCGCAGCCCTGACTGCATCCGCGCCCCCGTCCGCCAACAATCGCTCCCAGAGGTATGCCCCCGGTGATGCGGCGAGATGATAGAGCCGGGCATCGGAGAACCCGAAGTATGGTGACCGCAGCACGCCGTAGAGCGCCGCATCGTCCAGGTGGTTTACAAGGAACCGAAGGATATTATAGAGGTCGTAGACCTCCTGGCGCTCGTAGAACCCGAGGCCCGCGTGGACGTGGTAGGGAACGCCGTACCGGGCGAGCGCCCACTCGTAGTAGGAAAGGTTCGTCCGCCGCTCAAGGAGGATGGCGACGTCCCCATACCCGGCCGGCCTTGATCCCCCGTCCAGATAGACCCGCTTCTCTCCCTGCTCGACGATGGCGCGGATCTTTCTTGCCACCATCTCCGCTTCGGCCCGGCGGCCTTCCGCCCGGTCCTTGATCTTTGGACAGAGGAGGAGTTCGACCGAACCGGTCTCGCTCTTTCGGGATGCGTGCAGGGGCTCGTAGAGGAACTCCCAGGGGCGTTCGCACTCCGCCATCAGAGAGCCGAAGATTGCGTTGGTAAACCCGAGAACCTCCGGGGTGCTCCGGAAATTGACGTCGAGCGCTATCGTCTCCCCGCCGAGGGCGTGCTCGATCAGGTCGCGGGCGTTCCTGAACTGCGTCACGTCCGCCTCCCGGAAGAGGTAGATGGACTGCTTCGGGTCGCCGACGATGAAGAGATTCGCGGGGTTCTCGTCCGGGTCGCCGAGAATAGCCCTGATGATTGCGATCTGGACGGGATCGGTATCCTGGAACTCATCGATCAGAATGTACCGGAACCGATTCCGGAAGTGCGCGCTAAGGATATCCTCGCGATCGGAGAAGAGCCGGTGGGTGCGGTTCACCAGGTCATCGTAGTCGAGGGCGTTTTGCCGCCTCTTTTCCGCTTCAACCGCTTCGAGGAAAGTCAAGAAGGTCACCCCGAGGTCGCGGAGGAAGTCGAGCGTCGCCCGGGTGAACGGGTCGGCAGGGTCGAACGCAAGCGAGAGGATCCCGGCGTGGTCCTTGAGGCACCTATCCAGGTTCTTGTAGGCCGCCTGGAGGGCATCGAGGTCGTCACCGCTCCAATTCTTCTTTTGCCCCATTCTCGCAGAGAAACGCCGGTCTTTGTGGACTTCGAGCATCTCCGCGACCCTGATCTCACCGGAGAGGCAGGGTCCGATGGCTCGAAGGTAGACCTCCCCCGGGTCCCGCTCACCCGAATAGCGGGCGGCGAGATCCCGGAGCGTCTCGATCGATGGGGCGGCACGTTCGAGGAAGGTTGCGAGGGTCTCCGCCCGATGCCGCTCCACGGCCTCCTGCCAGGCATCGAGCACTTTCTCCTCGCCCTCTGCGAGCGCGGCAAAGAACGCCTCGGTAGCCCCGCGGCGGGAGTACAGGGTCTCCAGGTATCTCTTCAACTCGTACGGCCCTATCGCCCGCAGGACAGCAATCACTGCGGCGCGGCACGTTTCTGGAGGACAGCCATGGATGAGGTCCTCCGCCACCTTCTCCCGGAGCCGGAACGCCTCCCACTCATCAAGGACGGCAAAGGCCGGCCCCACCCCGGCCTCGATGGAGAATTCGCGAAGGACTGAGGCGCAGAAGGAGTGGAAAGTCGATATCTTCGCCCACAAGAACTCATTCCGGGTGGCGTCCCACCGCTCTCCCTCTTTTGCTGCAATCGCCTGGCGGACCCGGACTCTCATCTCGTTCGCCGCCTTCTCGGTGAAGGTCAGGGCGAGGATCTCCCCGACACAGGCACCGGCTTCAAGGAGGCTTAGGTACTTCTGGACCAGGACGTGCGTCTTTCCCGTCCCCGCCCCGGCGGTGACGCACCGGCTCATTGAATGGTCGAGCGCGGCCCTCGCCTGGCGTTCAGTCAGTGCCATCGGGGATCGCCTCCGCTTCGAGTATCCGCAGGGGATCGAACCGGCAGATAGTCTTAAAGCCGCAGTAGGTCGGGCATGGACCGGAATCCAACCGGGGCGGGAAGAAGCCCCTCCGAATCCCAGCAAGATACTTCTGCACCCACGAGAGCGTGGTCTCGACCAGTTCCCGGACATCCCCGACGCCGTTTCTCTGTGAACCCGTGTAGCAGGAGAAGCACTCCGCAAGACTCGCGTCCCAGAAGACCGGCCGATTCCGGACCTCCCCGCGCTTGAGGGTGTAGTAGGTGCCTGCGACTCCTTCCATCCCTGTCAGGATCTCGACTGCCCGAAGGTATAGAGGGAGCTGGAGCGCTTTTCCAGCCTGGATATCCTTGAGTCCGTGGTGTGAGGTCCCCGTCTTGTAGTCGGTGATCATGAACCGGCCGTCGGGCATGACGTCGACGCGGTCGACCCTGCCCCGCAGGCGAATCGTCTCGTTGCCAAGCGGGATGGCGATTGCATCCTCAATCGAGGCAGCGTCGACCTCTCCCGGCACCAGCGGGAGGCCGAACGAGACCTCGAAGGCCTGCGGGACGAAATGGGAGCCCGCGACCGCCATCTCGTGCTCGAGAAACCGTTCAAGGAGGCCCCTTCCCACCGCGGGCGACCCAAGGAGGACCTCCTTATCCGCAACCCAGAGGGGGCTATCGAGGGCAAGCCGTTCTGTCTCCTCCCGGCCGGTATCGAGGATCCGCCGGACGGCATCCGGGTAGCACGCCTCGGTGAGCGCCCCGTTGCCGTCACCCTTCCAGCCGGAGTAGAACCGATAGGTTATCCGGTGGATGAGGCTCCCCCGCTCCTGTGCCGTCAGGTCGGGATCGGCATCGGGAAAGGGTGCAAGTCCGAGGACCTGCTCCAGGTAGAACCGGAACGGACAGTCCGCGTAGGTCTCAAGCGCGGTCGGAGAAAAGATCGCCCCGTCGCCGAACCGTTCGGCAAGCGCCGCGAGGATTGCCGGGTCACCCTCGAGGAGGCCATCGTAGGGGGAGTCGTAGGCGCCCTTCCTGTGGTAGTTCTCGATGTTGAGCCGGGAGACCGCCTCGGGAACCGTGAGGCCCGGCGGCATCCTCTCCGGCATCTCCCCCCGGGCGAGGTGGGCGCCGGCTCGCCTGGCTGCTGCGAGCCGGGAGTCCGGGAAGTCACCGCTCCCCCACGGTGCAGGGGAGAACGCCTCTTTGGCGGCGTCGATGAATCCTGATCGCACCAGCGGCGTTGCGCCGTCGGATGCGGGGTAACTCAAGTAGACACGGGTCCGCCCGGAAAGGAGAGCCGCGATGAAGTGGTAGCGCTCTTCCCGGAGGATATCCTCTCCTGTTCGTGTCCCAAGGCGCCGAGTCTCGGCATCGGTGGTGAACGGAAGCCGGGTGGTGAGCCGGGGCATCGCGCCCTCCACGAGGTCGCCGATGAAGAGGTAGGGGACGGAAAGGTGTGCAACCTCCCGGACGCCGACCACCTGGACGGCGTTGCCGTGCCGCTCTCTGCCGGTCCGGGTCCCGGAGAGAAGGAGTTCAAGCATGGAGAAGAACTCCGCAAGCGGTATCTTCTCCCCCGGGAGCAGCAAGGCAAAGCGGTCGAGCGCCGCGAGCGCCTCCGTAAATCCCCTAAGATCCCGGGCCTCACGATCGAGGAGATCGGGGTCGCCGTCTGCCGGCATCACCGGGGCCTGCCACCGCTCGAGGAGCGAGCGGTAGGCAGCAAGGTGCTCCCGGATTGTCTTTTCACCCTCAAGAGCCGCAAGGTCGGCAAAGAGCGACCTGATCTTCTCCTGTGCTGCCGTGACGGCAGCAATCTTTGCCGTGAGCCGGTGCTTGGGCGCATCCGGTCTAGCCCGCTCATTCTCAAGGGTGCGGATGAGCGCGGCAAACCGCTCCTCCCAGGAGGCGGCTCCGGCGGTGATCCGGGCCTCCCGGGAGAGGAAGTCGATCTCGCAACCGCCGGCGTTCGGCAGGTAAGGAGAGGCCGTGAGGGCGACGACGTCCTCCCGTCGGTAGCCGCGGATCGGGACGGCGAGGACCGAAAGAAGCGCCCAGACAAGCGGTGATGCAGAGAGCGGCCGACCGCCGGACGCGGTGTACGGGATCGCGAAGTCGGGGAATACCTCTTCCACATAGGGCACCATTGACGCGAGATCGGGAAACGCGACCGCGATCTCATCGGGCCGGACCCCTCCCGCGATCAGGGAGCGGATCTCCTGGGCGATCGCCCGGACCTCATCGAGTCTGTCCCGCCGTTCTGCGACCATAATGGACTCGCTGTAGTCCGCTGGCTCGCACCGGGAGAAGAGCCGGGCAATGCGCAAAGAGCGCTCGTTTTTTTCATCCCCGGAGACGACCGCATCCGGGCCAAGCCACCCGCCGTCGTCCGAGAAGACCGCCGGGTTTGGGGCGTAGGGCAGCATGTAGTAGAACTCATCTGCACTCTGGCGCAGGGCAAGAAGCAGGTCCCGCTCGAGCGGCATCGGCTCGAAGAGCCCATAGACGTAGACGGTCCGGAACCCGACGCCTTCACCGGCGATCACCCTCATTGCGCGGGAATAGAGCGTGCTTTCGTCGACGAGGCGGTGCTCGTCGAGGAACTGGAGGTAGGCGTCGAGGAGGCGGGCAATCTCGGCGCTCTTCTGACTTGCAAGGTCGCCGAGGGCGGCCGGATACTCGACCTTCCGCATGATGAGGACTTCAAAGAGGGTCGCGAGTTCCTCGACGGCCCCGGACCCGGAAAGGAGCGGGCACCTGCCGGCGGCAAGCAGCCGGGCGAGAATGAGCCGTGACTCGGTAGCGGAGATCAGCGTCTCCGATGTTGCATGGGCCAGGACCACCTTCCTTGCAAACCCGGGGAGGGTGGTGACGGTATCGGCGATGACGGGGATACCCTCCTTGCCGAGGCGGTGGACGATCCTCCGGGCAAGGTGGGAGGTCGGGACGATGAGGATGGTGGCGAACGGGTCGCGGGCGGCAGATCTCCGGAACTCCGCAATGAATCTCTCTAGACCCTCTCCGGGCAATTGGCGGTACAGAACGGCGCGGGACATTCGGCAATCTCTCTTGATGAGAGATAGGGAGTGAGGAAGGGATGAGAGTTGCTATTTGAGCCGAAACAGAACGCTCTTTGGTGAAAGTGACGCCAGAGTTGATCATGGAGAGGATCGACCGTTACCGCGGCTGCCTGCTCGGGCTCGCCGTCGGCGACGCCCTCGGGGTAGCCGTCGAGTTCCGGCCGCCGGGAACGTTTGAGCCTGTCACCGGCATGGTCGGCGGCGGACGCCACAACCTCAAGCCCGGGGAATGGACCGACGATACCTCGCTCGCCCTCTGTCTTGCCGAGAGCCTGAACGAGAGGCAGGGGTTCGACCCCATCGACCAGCTGGATCGTTACGTGCGCTGGTACCGGGAGGGGCACCTCTCGAGCACAGAGAGGTGCTTTGATATCGGGACGACGACCCGAAGGGCCCTCGAGCGCTTCATGCGCACCCGCGAGCCCTTCCCTGGTCTGACCGACGAGTGGTCGGCAGGCAACGGATCGTTGATGCGTCTAGCCCCGGTGCCGATCTTCTACGCTAAAGATCCTGCCCGGGCGATCGAACTACTCTCCGGCGAGAGCTCGCGGACCACGCACGCACTGCCGGTGGCCGTCGACGCCTGCAGGTACTTCGGGGGGCTGATCTTCGGAGCACTTGCCGGTGCGCCGAAAGAGGCGCTGCTTTCGGAACGCTACTCGCCGGTTCCGGGCTACTGGGAAGAGCACCCGCTCACCGGCGAGATCGATGCGGTCGCGGCGGGGTCCTACCTCCGCAAAGAGCCGCCCGAGATCCGGGGGCGCGGGTATGTCGCGGCCTCGGTCGAGGCGGCGCTCTGGGCGTTTGGCCGGAGCAGCACGTTTGAAGAGGGCTGCCTCCTCGCGGTGAACCTCGGAGAGGATGCCGATACCACCGCGGCGGTCTACGGGCAGCTCGCCGGGGCGTACTCCGGGGCGTCCGCGATCCCGCGGGGGTGGCTCGAGTGCCTTGCAAAGCGCGACCTCATCGAGGCGTATGCCGAGCGGCTGATGCGGTGCAGTGACGCCTGCGTCGAGCAGTTGTGCGGCACAGGTGACCCACAACGGAACCACTGAACGCCCATGGACACGAACTTCTGCCGCCACTACTCCGGCGACGGCACGCCGCCGTCGAACCGCTACTGCCGGGTCTGCCCGGAGGTAGCCTGCGGCCGGCTCTGGCGGCGGGTCCTCGATCTTTCAGAGTCAAACGGCGGAGACACGGTCCAGCTCCCCGGGACGCGGGCAGTCCTCTTCCCGAATCCGAAGAACCCGGATTTCGTCCGGCTGCAGGTCAACTGCCGGTGGGGTCTCCCGAAAGAGGACTTTCTGCACTACATCGCCACCGGCCACGCAAAGATGGGCCGGCAGGGGCAGCGGAGCGACCCCCGTGCATCCCCGAGCTGCACCCGGCAGGAGCCCTACGTGCAGGCGATCGTCCAACTGCTCGGCGGGATGGATATACCGGAGATACGGGCGGTGCGGGAGGTGCAGGGTGGGTGATTCATTGAGAAGCAGCCGCGTTCGTGAACGGTGCAATCTGTAGAGCCCCCTGTATGCAATGAAGCCAGATAGGGTGAGACAACACAGGCTTTCCGTGCAGCCCAAAAAAAGCCGTCGCTAAAACGGATTTAAGACCCTGCTGAAGGAGGAAAGCCGATATCGGCCCCTCAAAAGCAACGAAACTTAAACAACCACATTATATATAGCAACGAAAAGAACTGTAAATCAGTGTCTTATGTCATGCGATCTCCCCGATGAAGCGCTCTTTATTCTCAATGTTTTGTACAAGGGGAGGCACTTTCGGACAGATGCAGGCTACCATTCCGAAAAACTGTACAAGATTTATATAAAGAAATTCACAGGACGATCTTGTTTGTCCATTGAAGACGCACTTCAGATCCTGATGAACGACGGATATGTGGCACAGATCAAGAAAAAGAAGGTGAAATACTACGTAGCCGACATGAAAGGCGCCATCTTTGCCCTGAAAAGTCATGGACATAACGTCGTTGATGGGCGATATCGTAAGCTCTAACGTGATGCAAAATATTTTTATCACTTGCGACAATATCAGTTATCAGTAAGCGTAGAGTATTCTTGATCACCGCATGAAATTATGTGAGATCTATGGCACGTCCGTTTGAAGGATTATTTGGAAACACCTGCGAGTTGAGAATTCTCGAGTTCCTCCTGCCGCTGTCCGACATGGAATTTAACGTTACCGAACTCGCAGAAGAGGCAGGCGTTTCGCGTGTCACCGCAGGCAGGGTCGTGAAAAAATTTGTTGCATGGGGCCTCCTGAACGTGGGTGCTGGAAAGATCCCTCTCTACTCGATTAATACGGATTCTTCGATTGTGCGGCGCATTGATGACCTGAACAATGCCCTCATCGAGAAAATGCTCGGTGAAGAACGGCTTAAAGAAATCCACGAGTATATCCAGGACAGGGATGTCAGCGCACCACTGAACATCTCCGCAGAGGAGGGTTGGATTTCCAGGTATGCCCCTTTTGAGGGTGAATCCTGGGGAGGCAGTGTCATTGGAGCGACATCCGTGTTCGTCTCACCGTGCGTGACTGCAGATAGCATCTATGGCAATGAGCATCCGAGATATTTCCAGTGAGGGAAATTATGTCAAGGCAAGATTTCTTCAGAAAGGAACTCGTCACCGAGTTGCGGCGGGTAGAAGCGATGATGCGAAAGGAAGAGAACATTGAGAAGAAAATTTACTATTTCTCTGCAGCATATGGCATAACTAACCGCACGCTCCGCTATGCATTCACTGATGACTACCTTATGGCTGATTTCGTCCTCAATACCTGTTATACGGGGTTGATGGATCGGTTCAAACGCATCCGTTCCGGCGATAGCACAGTTCCGCTTGAAATGAAGCATTTTGAAAAAATTCAAGAAGGGATGAGGTTGCTTGCCGATGCTTTCGACGAAGGTACATCGATCCTCAAACCTCTCGAAACCATACTGACTGCTACCTTCGCAACATCAGGCCCCGGGAATTACCTGCGGGAGAAAGGAGACCTACAGATCTAATCCAATAATCCCGTTTTCAAAGAATTTCCACGCCATCGAAGATCTTTTTTACAGCACCAAAAGAGCGAAGCAGCCTGCTAATACATCCTGACGCTCGACTCAAGAACGTCACCCGCAACGCCGCACTCTCACCCCCACCCGAATCCGTACGCCAGCACGGCGACCAGCAACACCATGATCCCGTTCCGGAGCGCCGTCGAGACGAGCATGATCTCCGTTCCCGTCCGCATCCCGAAGATCGCGACGTAAGAAGACCCGAGCCACCGGATGCTCCGCGTCACGCTGGTGAGGACGTTGCCGACGAGCAGGGTGAGGACGATCTGCTGCCAGGTCATATCCCCGGCGGCGAGCAGGGCGGAGGCGACGCTCGCACCCGCGACGAAACTGCCGAACTGTGCCGCGATGATGGCGAACCCCTCCGGCGGCACGGGGAAGACCGCTCCCGCGCCCTGCATCATCACGGCAAGCCGGTCGAAGACGCCGGCGTTGATGAGGAATGCGACGACGACGACGGTGGGGACGGTGATCGAGAGCAGGCGCGTGAGGGTCTTCTTCGAGGAGGTGCACGCCGTCCGTAGCGCCTCCCGGAGCGTGATGGCCGGCTCCTCTGCCGGAACGAACGGTGCGCATGGCGAGGGGGTGAGGACGGCACGGCCGAAAAGCATGACGATCACGGTCTTTGCGAGGCCGACGAGCATCAGCAGGCCGAAGTAGACGAGGCCGGGGATGCCGAGGAGCGGGACGTAGACGGGGAGGAGATAGCGCCAGTGCATGACCACCGTCGGAAACGAGTTCATGGTTGCCGCGATGATCATCTCCCTGCGGCTGATGATCTCCTTTGCATGGTAATCCACGAGCATGGCGTTCGCGGCCGGAGGAGAGACGAAGGCCATGAGAAAACTCGTGCCGCATTCCTCCCGCAGGCGGGCGAACGAGGTGAGGGGGCGGGAGAAGGCCGCAATCCTGCCGGCAATCTTCAGGGCGACGAGCACCTCGGCGAGGAAGACCCCGACGACCATCATCGGGACGACCTCGCCGAGCAGTCCGGCCGCGAGCGTCGCCGTCTGAATGATACCGTCGTACATGGTTCCCCCGGAGGCGGCAGCGCCCCTGTGATGTGAAGAACCTCAGCCTGGAATCTAATAAATAATTGGATTCAGGCCTAAAAATTCCACTAAATATTATATAGATCAATAAAAGTAACACTTAAACCGGGAAGGCGTCCTGCCGTCCGTTTTCCCTGGCCCGGCGTCACCTGCAGCGTACGGCACTCGATAGGCACGTATCCGGACGTGGAGGGGGTTCAGGAAGTGCCCGGGCACCCGGCCCGGTGAAGATCTGGTGGGAGAAGACGGACTCACCCTCGTAGCCCGGCCGGCAAAACCTATATCCCCCGGGCGGAAAAGGAGACCGTTATGCCGAACTGCAGCGACTGCGCCCTCTATACGAAGAAGACCGAGACCGAGGGGGAGTGCAGCATCAACGGCCCCGTTCCCGCCGACCGGGACGCCGGGCGGTGCCCGTCCCGGACGTTTCGGCCACGCGGATGATATCGTCATGATATCTGACAGGCATGCCCGTCTCCACCGGGAGCGGATGCCCTGCGTGCGGGGCGGGCACCACGCCAATCCCGATGACTGTCAACCCGGCACGGCCGATCGGGTTGAAGTGAAACCCGATCACTTCGGACAGTCGATCTCTTCCGAATAGGGTTTGATATCGAGAACCGGCGTCCCGTCGAGAGCCTCCAGCCCCCGGACCCGGATCGTCCCGCCCCGGATGTCGACGACGTCGACGAGCGACAGGCTGATCGGGTTCGGCCGGTTGGGGGAACGGGTTGCAAACACGCCGTGCTCCACCGGGTTGTGCGGAGGCGTCGCACGGAGCACGGTCCGATCGGACCGGTCAAACCAGCAGAGCACGAAGAGGTGTTTCTTCTCCTCGACCCTGAAAAGGCCGGGGAGGTATCGTTCGTCGATGACAATCTCCGCTTCGGTGTCGGTCAGCCTGCCCTGCCGTGGGGCGTCCCCTTTCTCTTTATACGGCGAAGAGACGTACCCAATGGGATTCAGGTCGACGTTCATGGTTCCCTCCTTCCGGCAGCGATGCCCGGGCGGGTGCGCCCGCGGCCCTGAAAACCCAACGGCAGTACATCGGTTTTCATGGCCTCATTCAGTTGTTCCATGTCTTTCCTCCAGGATCAAAAAGTGGTGGTTAAAGTGATTCTTACCGCCTGCGGGTGAGCAGCAGGAGGGAGCCGCCTCCAAGGATAGCCGCAACGGCCAGGATTCCGGGAAGCGGAGCAGCGGTCTCGGCCGGGGCGGCCGCTTCTCCCGACGCAGCCTGCACCGGAGTGACCAGGCCCTTGTTGTAGCGGATGACGTCGGGGAGCGAGTCGACGCCCGGGAGCGACTTGGGGAAGTTGGTGAAGATGATCCGCTCTGCAGGCACCCCGTTGTCGTGAAGCGCCTCCTCGAGGCCCTTTGCCAACTCCCCCGACTGCATGTTCTCGATGACGTACTTCACGTTCCGATACTTTTCGGGATGATTGCGGATATCGTCAACGACGACCCGCGGGGTGAATTTTCCACCCTGATAGAACTCCGGCGCATAGATGGACACCAGGTTCAGCCCGAGCCAGCCGACCGCTGCGTCCTCCTGCCAGACCATCACCACGGCATCCTGACCGGGAATCGTCTCCCGTTCTTCAGGGGTGAGATCCGCGGCATCGATCTCTGCAAGGTAATCATCCAGCCGCGCTTCATAGTACGTCCGGTTTGCCGGGTCTGCAGCAATCAGCCATCCCGCCACCTCGCGGGAGAGGTTTCTCGCCCCCGACGGGGTGTTCCAGATCATCGAGGGATTCTCCAGGGTCACCCACTCCACTGTGTCGTAGTCGTTGGCAGCCATGAAGTCGTCGACATACGGCATCACGTAGGACTGATCGACCGACCCGTTGTGGGCAACGAAGAGGTCGGCATCGCGAATGAACTCCTTCTGCAACTGGATGCGGTTCGGGATGATGTCCGCCTGCATGTGGGGGCAGATGGTCGGGTCGGCGATGTAGATGGCCTCGACCTTCTCCCCGCCGATGTACTGGATGGGATCCCAGAGAACGGTGGTCGTGGAGACCACCGTAAGGGCATTTACCCCGGGTGCTACGAAAAGTAAGGCAAGTAGGAAAGATAGGGTACGAATTCGATTCATGTTGAGAATAGTTGTGACTAAAGTATTAAACTTTGCGAAACGTGACGCGCCGCCGGGGTGAGAGGAGCACCGCGGCGATGAAGACGACGGAGAAGAGAGCGGCGGTCAGGGGAGCGACCGGGAGGGAGTATTCCAGGCCGACAAGGGCGCCGGATATGCTGATCACGGCGGCTACGGTCGGAGCGACCACGAACATCGCGGACAACCGGTTGCAGAACTGAAGGGCGATTGCCGCCGGGGTGACCAGCCAGACGTAGAGCAGGAGCCCCCCGATGATGGGGAGGCAGAGGGCGACGGTGAGCGCAATGACAAAGAGCATCGCGTAGTAGACCGGCTTTACCCGGATTCCGACCGACTCCGCGATCCTTTTGTCGAAGATGATCGCGGTGATCTCCTTGTAGAGGACGACAATAAAGGCGATCGCAACGATGCAGATGACCGCGAGGAGATATATCTCTTCGCGGTAGAGGGAGATGACGTCCCCGAAGAGGAGGCCCATGGCGGAGAACCCCTGCCCGAGGGTCTGCATGTAGGCGATGAAGAAGATGGCCACGGCCATGCAGATCCCGAACAGCAGCCCGAGCGACGTATCGGGAGAGAGCCGGGCCCTATCCGAGAGAGGGCCGATGAGGAAGGCGACGGCGACGCCGGCCACGATGGAGCAGACGGTTGGATTGAGGGAGAGAAACATTCCCACCGCCGCACCGGCAAAGGCGGCATGGGCCATGGTGAACCCGATGGAGGAGATCTGCACCTGGGTGACGATCACGCTGAGGACGGCGCAGGCGACGGAGGCGAAGAGCATGGCCTCCACGGCGTGGCAGACGATGTTGTTTGGAATGATGAACTCAAGCATGCGAGGCTCCTTTTCCGGCACTCCGGACGACCTGCTCCACCTCTTTTGGGGGGCACTCCCGGCTGACCACGATCTTCCCCTCCTGCATCACCACAACCCGCACCGGCCTGTCAGGCAGGTCGTCGAAGGCATGCGATACGATCAGCACCGTTATCCCGTTCCCGACCAGGCGGGCGAGAAGGCGGTTGATCTCCTCGCGGGCAAACATGTCCAGGTTGGAGAAGGGCTCGTCCAGGAGGAGAACTTCAGGGTTGCGGGCCAGGTTCTGGGCCATGAGCACCTTCTGCTGCTGCCCGCCGGAGAGCTGCCCGATGGGGCGGGTGGCGAGGTCCTCGATGCCGAGTAGGTGCAGGGCCTTTTTCGCCTCCTCGTAATCCTCCGTCCGGGGCTTCCGGAAGAGGCCGATCGTGCCGTAGCGCCCCATCAGGACGACCTCCTCGACCGTGAACGGCGTAAGCGGGTCGAAGGCAAAGTTCTGGAGGAGGTAGCCGACCCGGCACCGCACCTGCACCCCGTCCCCCCGCACGTCCTGCCCGCATACGGTAGCCTTTCCGTGGGTGATGGGGAGCATCCCGTTGATGGTTTCGAGCAGCGTCGTCTTCCCGGCCCCGTTCGGGCCGCCTATCACCACGAACTCCCCCCTCCCTATCGAGAGGGAAATACCTGTCAGGGTGGGGCGGTCCGCACCCTTGTAGGCGGTATACACGTTTTCAAGCCTGATGACAGGGTCCGGCGGAGTCATGGCCCTTCAGGACGAGGAGAGGTCGAAGAGTTCATCGTCGCGCCTGTAGTACATCTCCTCGGCCACGGCCTCGATCGCGGCCTCGTAGTCCATATCCCGCTCCGGGAGGGGGAACGGGCGCGGAGTGACGGTGATCCGTCTCCCGTCGGCTTCAAAGGTGCAGCTGACGGTCTCCGAGGAGATGATCTCGATGTTTCGCTTCCCAAGCGTGCACCCGCTCCCGAGCTGGACCCCGTCTGCCAGGCAGGACTGCGGGGGCACCCCGGCACAGCGGACCTCGGCCTTCATCCGGAACGGGTCGTCGCAGAAGTTACGCCGTATATACTTCCCGATCCGGTACCCGAGGACGATATAGGGCCCCAGATGACCGTGGAAAGCGGCAAGGTCGGCTACGGAGAAGTCATTTTCGATATTATAGTATTTGCAGTGGCGGTGGGTCTCTGCATCCATAGAGTATCATACGTAGGGATAATATTTAATAATTGTTTATTCAGACTACGTATGAAATAAGCGTCGCTATTTCTCACCAAGGTCAGGTGTTTTTCCAATGTACAACCTGGAGCGATCATACAGGACGGCTGGTGAAGGATGACCGAAACGCACGAGGTCCACGGCGTCATGGATGCAGAGGAATACGACCATCTCATCAGGGCCATCGTGCCCGGTCAGCCTCTCCTCCTTGCCACCATCATCGATTACCTGCCTCCTCACCCACGGCGGATTCTTGAACTTGGCTGCGGAACCGGGATCCTCACCGCGATGATCCGGGAGGAGTATCCCGACGCGAAGATAACCGGGATCGACCTCTCACCGGAGATGCTGACGGCTGCAACGGCAAAACCCGATCTTGCCGGGGTCGAATTTCTTGCACAGGACCTGCGGGATGCGTGGCCGACTGATCGCTACGATGCAATCGTCACCTCCCTTTGCCTCCACCACGTCTCAAAGGAGGACCGGGTTATGGTCGCCCGTCGGGCTTTGCAGGCGCTTTCGCCCGGTGGCCGGTTTATCTGCGGGGACATCTTCCGGGCCGGAGACGACCGGGAAGAGCAGATGCAGAGGGAGATCTGGTGCCGGGGCATGAAGCGGGGAGGAGCTTCCGACGACGTCATCCGGGGAATGGTGGCACAGCGGGAGAAGCACATATCTACGTTCACCACGGTATCGGAGTTCCGGGAGATACTGGTGGAGTCGGGATTCGGTCGTGCGGCTGTGCCGTTCACCTCGGGCTTCGTGGGCCTGGTGGTGGGGTTTGCAGGAGATCCTGAGAGGGTTTGACAAAAGAGGGGGCACTGCCCATAGGGATTGTATCGCCCATCCGCGGACACTTACATGTCACAGGCGGAGACTGCCGTACGCTCCCGGCCCGGGGTGCAAGGCTCTGCCGTGAGCCCGACCGCTCAGTGATACGAAAGAAGGGCATGGAACCGGCGCTGCCCGATCGTTCAGGAATTTGCCCCGGTATGACTTCCATCTTTTCGGCTGCGCAACCAGAAGCGGTCGTGCACCGCATCTCAAACGGTAGGGCGCCGTCCCGCGACTGCCTCCGAAAAAAAAGATTTGGATAGGACGTGCAGCAGAACGCCGGGATTGGACATGGGTTGAGGCGACAGGTGAATATGGTTCGAAGTATTCTGAGGGTATGTCAGCCCTCAGCATAAGTAACACTTAATGAGATAAATATATTACTAATTACACAGAATTTGATTTACTGTAGCATCGTTGCAGAAATGACCGCACTTCTCCTGACAGTGCTCGGGGAGCGGGTCCGCATCGAGCTCTTTGCATCCCTCGTGCAGCCCGGCCGCCGCAATCGCAAACAATCAATCTTAATACGCCCTCGCACCACCGGATAACTATATGAAGGATCTCCAGCACATCGCCAGCTCTCCTGTTCTCGGGGGATTCACGGCGATCCGTGAGGAGGCGGCATGACAATCACACCCTACACCCCGGAGCCGCTGCCCCCGGCCGGCATCGACTGGGAGGCCCATATCCCGCAGATAGCGTCGGCGAACCGTGCCCTCGCCCGGTACGACGGCATCCTCCAGGCGATCCCGAAGCCTCGCCTCCTGCTCTCCCCGCTCCTGACGCAGGAGGCGGTGCTCTCCTCAAGGATCGAGGGAATACAGGCGTCGCTTGAGGACGTCCTGCGGTTCGAGGCGAACCCGGGGGAACGGATCAACGATAAGGCCCTTGCCGACATCCAGGAGGTCATCAACTACCGGGAGGCGCTGAACGTTGCGGTCGAGGCCCTCAAGACCCGGCGGCTGGATGCAGCCCTCGCCTGCGACCTGCACCGCATCCTGCTCGCCGGCAGCCGGGGCATGGACCGGGAGCCGGGATGCATCCGCACGATCCAGAACTTCATCGGCCGGGACGCGCATATCGAGCACGCGATCTTCGTCCCGCCGGCACCGGAAAGCGTTCCCGGGGCGCTCGAGGACTGGGAGGCCTACCTGCACAGTGAGGAGAAAGACGTCCTCGTCCAGCTCTCCGTCCTGAAAGCACAGTTCGAACTCATCCACCCGTTCTGCGACGGCAACGGCCGTATCGGGAGAATGCTCGTCCCGCTGATCATGTACGAGAAGGGACTGATTGCAAGCCCCATGTTCTACATAAGCGCCTACCTCGAGCGGCACCGGCCGGTCTACTACGAGCGTCTGCTCGCAGTCTCCCGGGACAGGGACTGGAACGGCTGGATCGGGTTCTTCCTCCACGCCATCGAAGAGCAGGCGGGGACAAACGGCCGGAAAGCAAAGGCAATCTTCGATCTCTACGACGAGATGAAACGAACGGTGCCGGAGGTGACCCGGTCGCAGTACGCCGTCGCCGCGATCGACGCACTCTTCGCGACGCCGATCTTCATCCCATCCGAGTTTTACGAGCAGACAGGGATACCGAAGAAGACGGCAAACCGGCTCCTCCAGCAACTCCGGGAACAGGAGATCATCGCCGTCATCGCCGAGGGCGGGGGACGGCGTGCCACGACCTACGCTTTTTCGCGCCTGATCGCCATCACCGAGGGAGACCGGTTGTGAGTATTCAGGTATCTGCAAACCCGGTTGCGCATATCAAAACCCCGATCAGGTATACGTAAACCGTATTCCCGGGAGCGTTTGCGGGTCATCCACGATCCGCAACGACATTTGTGGGCCACAAAGTGCATAATATGACCCAAAAAAATATTTGTGGGACACTGGTGACGGACAACGATCGAACCCGGCCGGCGGCAGGGATGGCGGCATGAGCGCGGGAACGGGACGACCGAAAGCGAATCTTTTCGATCCCGGAAGATAGAGATCTACCATGGATGAAGAGACTGCCGCGATGCTCGACTATGTCAGGACGGCGCTCCGCGAATCAGGGGCGCACGGGTTCGACCATACCCTCCGGGTCGTGCGCCTCTCGGAAGAGATCGGTGCACGCGAAGGCGCCGATATGGATATCCTCATCCCGGCCGCGTTATTCCACGACATCGCCCGGCCGCTCGAGG
>Ga0209537_1000044_pt1 | contig 122698 bp, 127 predicted proteins | sample BioPla4DNA1_FD_187698 | JGI IMG/M metagenome (GOLD analysis project Ga0209537, IMG submission 187698) | Biogas fermentation microbial communities from Germany - Plant 4 DNA1 (SPAdes) (version 2) | ecosystem: Engineered > Bioreactor > Anaerobic > Digestate | place: Bielefeld, North... | reverse complement strand
CACAATTATTGGTATTATGTATCCATTATATCATAAATTTACATAATTGCACCTTAAAAAGCTGATTTTGCCTAACCTTTTCGGACAGTCTGGCCATATTATATTTGAAAAAGAGAGTCGCCTGATTGGCGACTTTTTTTGTTCTGGAAATTTTGGGGACATTTTTTATATACGAAGATTTATTCCCTGATTGCTGTGATAAAAAAGATGGTAAGTATAATAATATATGTAAGTACAATAATATTTTCAAACGCCAGGCAAAAAGAAAAAGCTGCTTACATAATATTATTTGGAATGCAGGAGTTATTTCTGCATTTAGCGAAGGAGCCGATAATATGAGAAATAAGTGGGATTCAAATGAGATAACACGTGAGTATTTTGATTCGTTACTGGTTGAGATGAGACACATAGATTCAGTTAAGCCTTCAACCAAGTTTGAATTGTATGGTGAAGTATTTGATACCCCGATTATGATGGCTGCCCTGTCTCATTTGAACAATATACATGAGAATGGCATGGTAGAAATGGCAAAAGGAGCTTATGCAGCAAATGCAGTTAATTGGGCAGGTATGGGAGATAAAACAGAATTGGAAGCCATAACTTCTACCGGGGCACGGACAATCAAGATTATTAAGCCCTATGCAGACAATGACTACATCTTCCATCGAATTGAGCATGCAGAGCGATGCGGAGTAATGGCAGTTGGAATGGATATTGATCATGCTTTTGCCGGAAATGGACAGTATGATAATGTTCTTGGTATACAAATGGCTCCAAAGTCCCTTAACGAGATTAAAAGTTTTGTACAGGCTACAAAGCTTCCCTTTATAATAAAGGGAGTACTAAGCGAGCAGGATGCGTATAAATGTCTCGAAGCGGGTGTTAGAGGTATAGTTGTTTCACACCATCATGGAATTATGAATTATGCGGTGCCTCCATTACTAATTTTACCCAAGATTGCTGAAGTGATTAATAACCGGATTCCAATCTTTGTTGACTGTGGAGTTTCAAGTGGTATGGATGTTTTTAAAGCTTTGGCTTTAGGAGCAGATGCAGTATCTGCCGGCAGAATAATCATAGAGCCCTTGCAGGAGAAAGGGGCAGAGGGTGTTAAAAATCAGATAAGAAAAATGACCGAAGAGCTGGCCGGTGTAATGGCGAGAACCTGCTCACCTGATATAAAAAGTATTGACCCTTCGGTGATTTGGTATCGGAATTTTTAAGCCACTCTTGCAGATCTTCGGGTTGGTTATCGGTGCCGGTTATAGCCTACTCTTTTTTACCGGATTAAAATTCTGGTTATAATTGCTCATTAAGGGGAAATACCTGATTGTAACAAAACCATTTACTAACTGCCAATGAGCTTTTTTGTAAAACACCTTTCTTTACAGATAAGGGCGCTGTTACCATTACTTATTTTATATCATTTTACATGCTTTCAACACTGTGATTTAATTGCCCTCAAATTTCCCGTATGTTATTCTATAGTCAGTTGCATATAACCGGTATAAAGGAGATGATAAATTTGAAAATTCAAGAGTCTGCAGAGATGTATTTGGAAACAATTCTGGTTTTGTCTCGCAAACAGCCAAATGTCAGGTCCATAGATATTGCCGGTAAACTTGGCTATAAAAAATCAAGTGTAAGCGTGGCTATGAAAAATCTGCGTGAAAATGGTTATATAAAAATGGATAGCGATGGGTATATTACTTTAACCGAAAAAGGAAGAGAAATAGCAGAAACTATGTATGAGCGACATACACTTATAACGAACTGGCTCATTCACCTTGGTGTAAATGAAGCTACAGCGGCAGAGGATGCCTGCAGAATAGAACATGTAATCAGTGCCGAAACCTTCGATGCACTAAAAAACCATGTTATGAAATTCAGAAAGTCATAGGTGAGGGAAATAGGATGAATCAGATAACAGTAATTAATCTTTATAAACCTGGATGGAAGCATTCCGGAATATAGTCTATTACAAGTCTGAAGGCGTATCCGAATGGATATATCAAAGAAATTATCCACGGGCATTGAATTAGCGGGAATTACTCGTAAACCCTAATTTTTATATTACATATAATATTGTTTTTGAGTGTAAAAAGCTGAATTATTTGCTTGACAAAACTTATTAGCAATAAGTTATAGCAAATGGACCAAAACTTAATGACAGCTATTCAAATATAATGTTATATTTTGGAGACGATGACAAAATAATATCTGACGATTCTGTTAATTTCTCAGATTCATATTGGCAAATCTACAACAAAACCCTGGGGCTTAGTTTTGAAGAATGGACCAACTTAAACTGTCCCTTCAAAATCTTTAGTGCAAATCATACAATTATAAACAGGTAACAGGGTTAATAATAGTCGAACTGTATAAATTGTCGTGTTTCATACCAGTATGGAACAAAAGCCTATATACGTAATTTCAAACATATGGCAGGGTGTAGGTTGGGGATCAATAGTTTATTTGGCTGCATTAACAGCTATAGATCCACAGTTATACGAAGCTGCTGAGGTTGACGGCGCCAATACCCGCTGGAAAAAAACAATACATATCACATTGCCTTGCCTCTTACCAACGATCATTATAATGCTGATTATGAGAATGGGCCAAATAATGAGTGTAGGTTACTAAAAGATTATTTTGCTATATTAATGAAGTATGTCTGTATCCCTTCCTGCAGAAATACTTTACCAGGGGTATGATGATTAGTGCGATGAAGGGTTAAATATTTTCAGGGCTGATAAATGAGCATATTTTATATTAGCAAATATTTGTACTTGGGTATTATGTATGCTATTTTATAATTGGTGGTGTTCCCGGTTCTGTCTCGCAAGCAGTAAAATGTCAGATTCGTAGATATTGCGAGTAAACTTGGTCTGCATGGTGCAGATTAAGCCACTCAGGCAGAAGATGCATGCAGAATAGAACATGAAATCAGTACAGAAACTTTTTATGCACTAAAAAACATGTTAATTACTGTACAAACTATGGTAAGTAAGTAATGAAATTTTCATATTTCCTGAAAACTACTGTTAAAGGAGTGACTAAATATGCAGGAGTCTATTTACAAGTACATGAAGGTGGGAACCATTCATTTTATGTCATACCCTGATGTAATGAATGGTGATGGCCCGATACTTGAAACTCTTAAACGCATTGTGACTGATCCTTATTTCAATGCAATTGAGGTATCGTGGATAAAAGATAAAAAAGTGAGAGAGGCCGCAAAAAAACTCTTTGAAACCAGCCATATAACAGTGGCATATGGTTCACAGCCACGGCTTTTAACTATCGGCCTTAATATAAACGATCTGAATGAAGCAGGAAGACAGAAGGCTGTTGCAACCTTAAAGGACGGGATTGACGAAGCCTATGAAATAGGGGCGGTTGGATTCGCTTTTTTAAGTGGTAAATATGAAGAATCAACGAAGGAAGAATCTTTTCAGGCTTTGGTAAAATCAACGAAAGAGCTTTGTAATTATGCAAAGCAAAAGGGAGACATGAGAATAGTTCTTGAAATATTCGACTATGATATAGATAAAAAATCCATAATTGGTCCTGTATCAATGGCTAAAAGATTTGCAGAAGAAATACGGAAGGAATACGATAATTTCGGATTATTGGTAGACTTAAGCCATCTTCCGCTTTTACGGGAAACGCCTGAACAGGCCATTTTACCGATAAAAGATTATATTGTACATGCCCATATAGGGAATGCTGTGGTAAAAGATAAATCCCTTGAGGCATATGGTGATGCACATCCAAGGTTCGGATTTCCAAACAGTGAAAATGACGTACCTCAGCTTGTTGAATTCTTAAGGGTGCTTCTGGATATTGGTTTTTTAAATACAGAAAACCCGCCAATAGTAAGTTTCGAAGTAAAACCATGGGGAGATGAGGATCCCGAGGTGATAATTGCAAACTCAAAAAGGGTTCTTAATGAAGCATGGGCCCGGCTGTAGACAAATTTTAACCATATAAGAGGTGGAAGGATGAAAATAGTTGTTTTGGACGGTTATACGCTAAACCCCGGGGACCTCAGCTGGGGTGAGCTTAAAAAACTTGGTGAAGTGAAGGTGTATGACAGGACACCAAAGGATAAAATTTTAGAGAGAATAGGCAACTCAGAAATAGTTTTTACAAATAAAACCCCACTAGACAGAAATGTTTTCAAGAAGCTTCCCAACCTGAAATATATCGGTGTTCTGGCAACGGGTTATAACGTTGTTGACATAGAAGCTGCAAAGGAATTTGGTATAACAGTAACTAATGTTCCTACCTATGGAACAATGGCCGTGGCACAGTTTACTTTTGCCCTGATTCTTGAGTTGTGCCATCATGTGTGGGAGCATAACATGGCAGTAAAGAATGGTGAGTGGTCAAGGTGCGCCGATTTCTGCTTTTACAAATACCCCCTTATTGAATTGGCAGGAAAAACGTTGGGAATTATAGGCTTTGGGAGAATTGGAAAGGCTGTGGCGAATATTGCCCTGGCTTTTGGTATGAAAGTGATGGCATACAGCAGAAATAAAAATTCGGTTATTGAAAGCGAAAACGTAAGATATGCAGAATTTGACGAGTTGCTCAAAAATTCAGATATTATAAGTCTGCACTGCCCTCTTACCGAAAGTAACAGGGGAATGATCAACAAAGATACAATTAATAAGATGAAAGACGGTGTAATTCTTATAAATACTGCGAGGGGACCACTGATTATTGAAGAAGATCTTGCTTTCGCATTAAATAGCCGAAAAGTGGCAGGAGCGGCAGTTGATGTAGTGTCGATAGAGCCAATCAATGAAGATAACCCACTGCTTAAGGCAAAAAACTGTATTATAACTCCACATATAGCATGGGCTCCGAAGGAGGCCAGGGAAAGACTAATGAAAATTGCTGTGGAAAACTTAAAATCCTTTTTGAACCGAAGTCCTGTTAATGTTGTTAATGGGTAATAATTATAATTTATCACTAAGACATATGCCCCTGTAAAAACAGGGGCATATGTCTTAAATCTTTGCGAAAATTTTTATTTCCAATATTGCAGGAAATACACAGGAATGATTAACAAACTCTCGTATAAAAAATTATTGGGGAATACAAAAAAATAAAAGGCAAATATTATATATTCAGTGTAGTTATTTCCAAGTATTTGGATTAAGATAAATATATAAGTAAACTTTTTCCGATGGGAGGAATGTCTTTGATACCACATAGCTGTAAATTAGAGGATTTGATACAGCAACTTAATACCGATCATGATAACGGGCTCAGTTCTGCCCAGGTTCAAAAACTTTTACAGGAACATGGCGAGAACAGGTTAAAAGAAGGTAAGAAAAAGACCAACCTGCAGAAGTTTCTGGAACAGTTTAAAGACGTAATGATTTTAATTCTCCTTGCGGCTGCAGTTATTTCCTTTGTAATTGCTGCCATAGAAGGGAAAGGGTCTGAATTTTTTGAACCCTTTTTAATTTTATTAATTGTCGTGTTAAATGCACTTATGGGAGTACTTCAGGAAAACAAGGCAGAAAAGGCCCTGGAAGCTTTAAAAAGCCTTTCTGCTCCTCATGCAAAGGTTATAAGGGATGGCAGGGAACAGGTAATAGATGCTGTAAGCCTGGTGCCCGGTGATATAATTTTACTTGAGGCCGGAGACTTTATACCTGCAGATGCAAGACTTATAAAATCAGCAAGCTTAAAGGCGGAGGAATCGGCACTAACCGGAGAATCGGTACCAACAGAGAAAAATGCTGATCAAACACCTGAAGAAAATGCACCTTTAGGCGACAGGCACAATATGGTTTATTCGGGATGCAGCATAACTTATGGCCGTGGAGTTGCTGTAGTCACTGCTACGGGGATGAACACCGAAATGGGTAGAATTGCAAACCTGCTTGAAGAAGCAGATGACATAAAAACCCCCTTACAGGAAAGACTTGCACAATTGGGCAAGTACCTTGGTATGGCGGCAATCTTAGCATGTGCTGTAATTTTTGTAATCGGGATTCTTTCAGGAATGAATGTAATGGATATTTTTATGATAGCAGTATCATTAGCTGTTTCTGCTATTCCCGAGGGTCTTCCTGCAATCGTAACCATTGTGCTGGCCATAGGAGTGCAGCAGATGGCAAAGAAAAACGCCATAGTTCGTCGTCTCCCTGCGGTAGAGACCCTTGGAAGCGCTTCTGTAATATGCTCCGATAAAACAGGGACTCTTACACAAAATCGCATGACTCTTGTTAAGGCATATTGTGATGGTATGGAAGATGCCGAAGAGGTGGGTACAGAAAACAGTGAAAATGTGCGCAGGCTATTATTATTCGGAATGTTGTGCAGTGACGGTGCTATCGAAGTGGACGGGGAAGAAGTGAAGCATATTGGGGATCCCACAGAAACAGCCATTGTTCTTGCCGCATATCGGAATGGAATGGAGAAGAAAGAACAGGAAAGAAAATACCCAAGACATGCTGAAATTCCCTTTGATTCAGATCGTAAAGCAATGTCAACCGTTCACAGTATGGATGGAAAAATAACGGTAATTGTTAAAGGTGCCTTTGATGTTCTTGCATCAAAATGCATTTCGGGGGATATTGAAAGAGCAAGGGAATTCAATGACAGGTTCAGTAAAGACGCACTTCGGGTCATAGCAATAGCCTGTAAGGAAATTAATAAAATACCCGAAAAACCTACACCCGAGGAGTTAGAGTCAAATCTTACCTTTATGGGGCTGGTAGGTATGATTGATCCTCCAAGGCCAGAAGCGTATGAGGCAGTAAAAATTTGTAGACAGGCAGGAATTAAGCCTGTAATGATAACGGGGGATCATGTTATCACAGCATCTGCAATTGCTAAAGATTTGGGGATATTGCAGGAAGGTGACATGGCAATATCCGGTACCGAGCTTGCATCAATGACGGATGAAGAGCTTGATACGCAGGTTGATAAAATATCAGTGTATGCCCGTGTATCACCAGAGGATAAAATAAGAATTGTACAAGCCTGGCAGAAAAAAGGTAAGGTTGTCTCAATGACAGGGGATGGCGTTAACGATGCGCCTGCACTTAAAGCTGCCGATATAGGCTGTGCAATGGGTATTACAGGAACCGATGTTGCTAAGGGCGCTGCAGATATGACTTTAACCGATGATAATTTTGCAACCATTGTTGAAGCTGTTAAACAGGGACGCGGTATTTATGATAATATTAAGAAGGCTGTTGCTTTTCTTTTGGGAACTAATATAGGTGAGATATTAACTGTATTCTTTGCCATGGTTTTATGGCAGAAAACCCCCCTTATATCAATTCAGCTGTTATGGATAAATCTTGTTACCGACAGTTTGCCTGCCATTTCGTTAGGCATGGAAGAAATAAAAAGCGATGTAATGGATCGTAAGCCAAAGCCCAGGGATGAAAGTATTTTTGCCCATGGTCTCTTATTACGGGTTATTTTACAGGGGGCTATGTTTGCAGCGTTAACACTGTTTGGCTTCCGCCGTGGAGAGCAGGTTACAGGCAGTATCCTGGGCGGAAGAACAATGGCATTTATTATTCTGGCATTAACTCAGGTGGTACACTCCTTTAATATGAGGTCAGATCACTCCCTGTCTAAAATTGGACCATTCACAAACCGCAAATTAAACTTTGCAGCATTGGTATCTACGGTTCTTATGGCTTTGGTTTGTTTTGTTCCACCGGTTGCTAATGTATTTGGTTTAACCCGGCTTCCCTATGGGCTGTACCTGGAAGCTTTAGGCCTGTCGTTGGTTCCGTTGGTGGTACTGGAATTGACAAAAGCATTGGGATTGATTAGACAAAGTTAAAATAAAAATGAATAAAAGGATGGAAAAAGTGTGGCTGTCCCTGGCCAAATCGTGAGTAATACTAAAATAATGTAGTGGTGAATTGACAAAATAAATGCAACCCTTGAAAGAATAAGTTAAACCGAGTTGCATTAAGTTTGGTAAAGTTTAACCATGAAATAAAAGTTAAATTACGGATTAAAGCAATTAGAATTCTTATAAATATTATCGAAAAAAGAGTTCACTAACCAATGGGTGTCGTCTAGTACAAATTTTCGGAAGTAATAAAATGCCACCACTACGTTGGAACAGATCTTATAGATTTTATGGTATATTTGCGGTACACTAATAAATCGTTTGGTAATCTGCTAATTTCATAGCAGTTGGGGTTTCAGAATTAGACAGAATTCTCTGAAGCCCCAATTTCCCAAGAATATCCCCCCCGTAGAGAAAAGAAAACACGTCAAATGGAGATCTTTCATTAAGTTTTGGCCTAGAATAAAGAATTAATGTTAGACATAATTAAATTTAATATCATCATTCGCCAAATTATAGAAAGAGCTACCTCAAGAAAGATTTATTAATGAACATGATTAAGTTTAACATTGGATTTTTGAAAGGAAACATGTAAGGCACAATAGAAGATATGAGTGTGGCTTCACTATCAAATTCAAATGATTTTGGATTGGAAAACATTAAAAATATCAAAAGTTTCTGACACCGCCATATAAAGCTGTCATGTTCATTACTCATCGTAAATGATGCCGATTCACTAAACTGGAAATTCTTAATTTTTATAATTCTTAAAAGTTAAGTTTCGGGTACACAAAGAAAATGGTAAGGGGAACTTATAACGATTCGACCTATTATAGCATCCATTTCTACAACAGAAACATCTGCAATGATGATGAGTTTTGGAACTTAATTTAAAAATATGATTCCTAAAACAATATTGACAGTTAATTTCAGGTAAAATATAATATATTTGAAAATTCATTATTTTAGGTCTTAATTTATCAATATTGTCAAATTTAGATAGACACATTATATTAAACATCTTCATAATGAGGATTCAATGATTTTCAAAGATTAAATAAGCTAAAGGTGAAGGAGGTGAAATATGCTTAAATAAAATTAACAAGAAAAGTTCTGTAGTAGACTTCAAGCTTACCTTTTTGTAGCGATTTCTAAGAATGGCTTAAAAACATCAGACGTAAATACGGAGGTGTATGTATGCAGCAGAAAATTTTATTTATTATGTTGCTTTGCTTTATTCTACTAACAGCGGGTTGTACGGTGTTGAAAAGCGGCAGTTTGAATGAACAGGACAATAGGGTGGATGATAATAATGGTAAAACAATATTAAATGAATTGACTGATCATTATCAAATTGCAGAGGATGAAAGAATGCATTTCAGAAATGATATGGAGAATATACTAAGGATATTGAACAGTGAAGGAAAAATACCTTTTTATAAAGAATGTGACAGCGAATACCTTGAGGAGCATGCCAGGGTGATAGAAAGTTGTTTCAACGAAAAATACGTGAATGTTATATTATCTGATGAAAAAACATCCAAAGAAATAAAGCCAATTATAGTACTTCTTATGGTTGAAGGTATATCACCACCTGATTTTGCTAAAGAAGGTGAAGTTTATTATAAACTTACTTTTTACCAGTCGGTAGCTTCTAAATATGAAGTCGAAGATAAAAATGCCATAAGATCGCCTTTTGATGGAATAAATACTCATATTATTGGTTTAGAAAATAAAGAAGGAAAATGGAATGCAGTATATTTTGGAAATGGAAGTTAAAGCAAAAACATCAGCGAAAAATCTGTACTTACTGGAAAGCGGTTGGTATATTATATTAATCAAGAGCAAAAATAAGTATATTAATACAAGCAGGCCTATGAAAAGAGTGGACATTTATACATTGTAAATTTCCACTCGTCTGTTTTGGCTGTGTATTGTAAAGCTAAATCCCCAACTTTAAATTAAAGCGGCGGATGCCAGCCATTTATTCTACTGCGCTGGATTGCCCCAGATAAGTTATCCTTTATATGCTTGTTTTCTTTCATCAAAGTTATTATAAGTTCCTTTATATAATGGCGCTTTGTTTTTCCATCTGCTTTACAGCCACTTGCTATAGGATAAATACCTTTTTTATCAATATAAGAACGTATCATTTTTTCTTCAATGTAAATAAACGGGCGGATTAATGTAATATCTGTTCTGTCCAGGTAAGTAACAGGAGAAAAGGTGTGGATTCTTCCTTCATAAAACAATGATAATAAAAGCGTTTCTATAACATCATCCCTATGATGAGCAAAAGCAACCTTATTGCACCCGAGCTTTTTCGCAGTATTGTGTATTGCACCGCGCTTCATATTTGAACATAAAGAGCACGGATTTTTTTCCTTGCGCACATCGAAAACAACTTTAGATATCGATGTATCTTCAATATGATACTGAATATTTAAACTCTTGTAGATATCAATTAATGATGGTATATCGAATCCTTCATTTCCCAATGAAATTGTAATTGCAACCAGTTCAAACTTTTTGGGATAAAACCGCTGCAGTGTCTTTAAACAATACATAAGGGCAAGACTGTCCTTACCGCCCGAAACACCTATACCTATCCTGTCACCATCCTGTATCATATCATAATCTTCCACTGCTTTACGTACGCGGGCTAAAAGTTTCTGAAGCAATACTTCTGCCAAATAAAGACCCCCTAATTATTAATAAACACAACAGTATTTTAACAGTATTTTTGCAAATGTTGAATATATTTTTTTCTGGTAACGCACCTTACAAATCTGTTTGACAGCATAATACTAATATGTTATATTAATTGAGTTGTAATGTGATAATTTATATATAATCGTGTGTGAATGGTTGTTAGCGGAAGGAGGCTTTGGAAGATGTCAGATGCAAAAAAACGAGAAAATAATAAAGAGTCAAACGAAAAAAAGATAGTAAGACCTTTCAGAAGAAAATCCAGAAGGAAAGTTTGTCAGTTTTGTGTCGATAAAGTTGAACATATAGATTATAAAGATGCAGCAAAACTTAAGAAATTTCTTTCTGAAAAGGGTAAGATCCTTCCCAGAAGAATTAGCGGAAACTGCGCGAAACACCAACGACAAATGACTACCGCTATTAAACGGGCAAGACATATTGCAATTCTACCATACACGACCGATTAAAAAGTTACAGCCTATAGATTAATCTATAGGCTGTATGTAAATACCACCATTTCTGAAAAAGTAAAAACGGCACGGGAAATTTAAGCAAATAAACTACTGGTGCTATAATCTTATTGGTACCGGTTAAAAGATATCCCCATCTCCACCCATGATTTTTACGGTTATATAAACAGATGGTGCAGATATCTACTGAATAACAGGGTTTAAGCGGCGGTGGAAAACCCCGTTGGAAATTTTCCGTTATTAATTTAATAATATTCATGAAAGTGGTGGTATTATGGGTAGCAGCCTTGATGTAACAAGGAATATAAGGGTTATTGAAAACTTAAAAAGCGAGCTGTTGGAAGGTATTGCAATATTATACAGGCACCTCGCCGATCCTGTTCTTGAAGATACCCGGGACATTGCAGCAGACACTCTTTCAGAGATGATAGTTATCAGTTATTTACTGGGAAAGCGTCTTGGGGTTGATTATCCAACAATGGACAGACACATATCAAAAAAAATACGATTAGGGCTTATTAACGAGAATGAAATAGAGAAATATTTTGGTGATTTGTCCGAACTGGCTCGCATGCGTTCGGGTGAAATGCAGAAACGGTAACCCTGTAAGCTATGAATATTAGTTTGTTCCAAAATAAAACCGGAGGTATGAAATATGAAAGTAATTTTATTACAGGATGTAAAAAATCTTGGCAGGAAAAATACTCTTGTCAATGTCAGTGACGGATATGCGCGGAATTTTTTAATTCCTAAAGGCCTGGCTGTAGAAGCTACCCCATCGGCCGTTAACGAGATGAAAATGCGTGAAAACGCCGAAAAAGCAAGAAAAGAAAGCGAATTATCCAATGCTCGCCAACTGGCTGACAAATTAAATGGCGTAACGGTAACCTTTGCTACAAAAGCAGGGGAAAATGGTAAGCTGTTTGGCTCAATTACAACAAAGGATATTGCTGATATGCTTGAGAAGGAATATAAAGTTCAGGTTGATAGAAGGAAAATTGTGCTTCCAGACGCTATAAAATCTCTTGGTGTATATGATGTAGAATTAAAATTGCACACAGGTGTTTCATCAAATATTAAAGTGCAGGTAATAAATCAGGAATAAAACAGCTTTAAGTAATTTAGTTCTAATATTCTAGGGGTGCTGAAATGGATATTGGTTTTATGGGCAGAGTGCCACCGCATAGTACCGAAGCCGAGCAGTCGGTGCTGGGGTCCATCCTTTTGGATAAGGAATTATTGCCGGATATTGCCGGAAAACTAAAAAGTGAAGACTTCTATATGGAGCAGCACCGGGAAATTTACGAGGCTGTTTTAGACTTGTACGATCAGAATCAACCCGTTGATTTAATAACTGTTTCAGAGCAGCTGGTAAAAAGAGGTACGCTGCAAAAGGTCGGGGATTATGAATATCTGTCAAACCTGGCCACATCAGTGCCTACCACTGCTAATGCCAAACATTATGCCTCCATTGTCGAGGAAAAATCTTTACTTCGTAAACTGATTCAGGCATCCGGCGAGATTTCTAAAAGGAGTTTTGAATCCAGTGAAAGTGCCTTGGAAGTTTTAAGTTATGCTGAGAAAAGCATATATGATATAGTTCAGAAACGTAATAATACCGGGCTTGTACCTATTAATGACGTACTTGACACTACATTTTCACGGCTTGAAGAACTATATAATAACGTGGGTTCACTTACCGGAGTTCCCAGCGGATTTACAGATTTAGACAGGAAAACTTCGGGTTTTCAGAGATCCGATTTAATATTAATCGCAGCAAGACCTGCGATGGGAAAAACATCCTTCGCATTGAATATTGCTTCCTATGCAGCTATTCATCACCACATACCCGTAGCTATTTTTAGTCTTGAAATGAGTAAGGAACAGCTTGTCAGCCGTATTATTTCTTCTGAATCCCTTGTGGATATGGAAAAAATGCGAAGCGGCAGATTTGAGGACGAAGATTGGGTAAAGATGGCTCAAACAATGGGTCCGTTATCGAAGGCTCCGATTTACATAGATGACAACGCAGGTATTAACGTAATGGAAATGATGTCCAAATGCCGCAGGCTTAAAATGAAGCGTGGGCTTGGTCTTGTAATGATCGATTACCTGCAGCTGATGCAGGGAAGCAGGCGGGTGGAAAGCCGGCAGCAGGAAATTTCGGAGATTTCCAGATCTTTGAAGATAATGGCCAAAGAGCTTGATGTTCCGGTAATAGCACTTTCACAGCTCAGCCGTGCACCTGAAGCAAGACAGAATCACAGACCCATGCTGTCGGACCTGCGGGAATCGGGTGCAATAGAGCAGGATGCGGACCTGGTTATGTTTTTATACAGGGATGACTACTATAATGAGGACAGTGAAAAGAAGAACATCACCGAAGTAATTATTGCAAAGCACAGGAATGGTTCGATAGGTACCGTTGACCTGGCCTGGATTCCTCAATATACTAAATTTGGTAACCTTGAAAAAGGAATTTGATTGGAATATGAATAATAAACTTATAGAAAAAGTTAATTCATGGGCTGATAAATATGGTGTATTAAAGCCTGAAACCCTTGTTGTTGTCGGTGTTTCAGGAGGTGCCGATTCGGTATGCCTTTTGCATATCTTGCATAAGCTATGCAAGAAAAGAGCTTTTTCTATAGCCGCCGTTCATGTGAATCATATGCTCAGGGGTAAGGAATCTGATGGTGATGAGAGTTTTGTCAGAGATTTATGTAATGAATACAGGATACCTCTGCAGGTATTTAAAGAAGATATTACTGCATTTGCAGATGAAAATGGTTACTCAATAGAAGAGGCGGGAAGAATAATCCGGTATAAACGCCTGAAAGAAGTTTTAGATAAAGAATGTGCCACTCATATTGCTGTTGCACATCACAGGGATGATCAGGCCGAAACCATTTTTTTAAATCTGTTAAGGGGAACAGGAATAGATGGGTTATGTGGAATGTCTGAAGTTAAAGATAAGATAATTCGTCCCCTTTTAAAGTTTAGTAAATCAGATATAGAAGAATATATTAAAAGGAATGGGCTTTCTTACAGAACCGACAGCAGTAATTACGAGAATACCTATTTAAGAAATACAATAAGGAATGTTATTTTTCCTGAAATAAAACTTCAGACAAGAGCCGATATATCAGCGTCATTAATTAGGACGCAAAAATTACTAAAAACCGACAGAGATTTTCTGAATCAGTTTTCAGAAGAAAAGTACAGGAATATGATAATTTCAGATGAGAAAAAGAAAGTGGTTCTGAAAAGACATGAGTTAAAAGTTCTCCACCCTGCCATTGCAGGCAGGATAATCCGAATTGCATGGGAAAGAATTGCAGGAAACTTAAAGGGACTTGAATCGGTACATGTGAATATGGTTCTTGATGTTGTTTCAAAGAGCGGAAACAAAACAGTAGAATTACCTAAGGGTATAAGAGTAATGGCTGAATACAACAGGGTGGAATTTTCATCTGAGACTTCCTGTAAAAAGGTGGAACCTTTTTCAATCAGGCTGTCGCCGCCGTCAATAGTGGATTTACCTGTTAATGAAATGAGAATCGAGATGGAGCTGTTTTCCAGGGGCGAATTTATTAAAAAGTTTGGCAGAATTGAAAAAGCAAAGGAAAACAGCCTTGCTCAATTATTTGATTACAGTAAAATAAAAGAGGGAATATATATAAGAAGCAGGATGCCCGGAGACATATTCTTTCCATATAACAGCAGTGGAAAGAAAAAGCTGAAGGACTTTTTTATTGATCAGAAAATACCTGGAAGCATGAGAGGCAGCATCCCTTTATTGGCAGACGGCAAGAATATTATATGGGTTATCGGGTTCAGAACGGCAGACAATTATAAAATAAGTGATTCAACCCAAAAAATATTGTATGTTAATATTAAGAAACAAAAAATTTAAATCTTTATAATATTGATTTTTTATTTACATAAGGTATTAAAGTTTTGATAAAAGCACCATGGAGGAATACATTATGAAGTTGGAAGTTCTGGTTACAAAAGAACAGCTTGAGGCAAAAACAGCAGAGCTGGGCAAAAAAATAACAAAAGATTATAAAGGCAAGGAGCTGGTACTTGTAGGAGTACTGAAAGGTGGATTTATATTTCTGGCAGATCTTGCACGAAAGATTGATATGGAGGTAATGATAGATTTTATATCCGTGTCCAGTTATGGAAACTCTACCGAATCTTCGGGAGTAGTCAGAATTCTTAAGGATATAGACTCGGATATTACCGGCAAGCATGTTTTACTTGTGGAAGATCTTATAGATACAGGTTTAACGTTAAAATACCTTAAAGAGTTGTTTAACACGAAAGGCTGTGCCAGTGTTAAGCTTGCAGCAATTATGGATAAACCCGATCGCAGGAAAGTGGATTTACAGGTGGATTACGTAGGTATTGAAATCCCTGATGAATTTGTTGTAGGTTATGGGCTAGACTATGCGGGGAAATATAGAAACCTGCCAGAAGTTTATATTATAAGGGAAACTTAAGATTGAGTTTTATGGTTAATTATGCTAATATATCAGAAAGCAGGTACTTCTTTTCGTAGAATGCGTCTATATTCCAGAATACAACATAATTCTCCGGATAATATAATTCTGGGATTATTAATTCGTATTTATTGAGAAGAATAGTAACAGAAGCCAGATGGTATTTAGCTGACGGGAGGTTTGACTCATTGAAAAATTTGCGAGGAATAAGCTTTTATATAATTTTATTTGTTATTATTTTATTCATCATAGCCATGTGGAATGATTTCAATAATCCCCTGGTTATGAAATACAGTGATTTTAAGAAGGAACTGGATAGTGGCAATGTAAAAAGTCTTCAGGTACAAGGTCTGGATGCCCAAGTTATATTAAAGGAACCTTCCGGTACATTTAAGGATAATGTTGTCTACAGTACAAGTTTTCTGTCTCAGGAACATATAGCAGAAGTTGTGGATGAAGCAATAGAAAAAGGCCTTTTGGATGATGTTAATTATCCACCTGAGGCAAAGGCCCCCTGGTGGCTTACAATACTTCCCACCATTGTTATTGTGGCCTTGTTTATTTTATTTTGGGTTTTCTTTATCCAGCAATCCCAGGGTGGGGGTGGAAGCCGTGTTATGTCCTTTGGAAAAAGCCGGGCAAGAATGGTTTCAGACGATAAAATCAAAGTAAAATTTGATGATGTTGCAGGTGCTGATGAGGAAAAAGAAGATTTAATGGAAATTGTTGAGTTCTTAAAAGAACCCAGAAAATTTGTAGAGCTGGGCGCCCGAATTCCAAAAGGTGTTCTTCTTGTAGGGCCTCCGGGAACAGGAAAAACTCTTCTTGCCAAGGCAGTATCAGGTGAAGCGGGAGTTCCTTTTTTCTCTATCAGTGGATCGGATTTTGTTGAAATGTTTGTTGGTGTGGGTGCGTCCAGGGTACGTGATCTGTTTGAACAGGCAAAAAAGAATGCGCCGTGTATAATTTTTATCGATGAGATAGATGCGGTAGGCCGCCACCGTGGTGCCGGTTTAGGCGGTGGTCATGACGAAAGGGAGCAGACACTGAACCAGTTACTGGTTGAAATGGACGGTTTCGGTGTAAATGAAGGGGTCATTATTCTTGCAGCTACAAACCGCCCGGATATTTTAGACCCAGCATTACTCAGACCCGGGCGCTTTGACAGAAGGGTGGTTGTTGGTCTTCCTGATATTAAAGGCCGTGAAGAGATTCTGAAAGTGCATTCCCGTGGAAAACCGCTAGGTCCTGACGTAGATTTGAAAGATCTTGCAAGAAGTACACCGGGGTTTACCGGGGCAGATTTGGAAAACCTGTTAAACGAGTCGGCACTATTAGCTGCACGTAAGGGTAAAAAGCAAATAACGATGGATGAAATAAAAGAGGCTACGTTTAAAGTAGTTATTGGACCCGAAAAGAAGAGCAGGGTCATGAGCGACAAGGAGAAAAGACTTACCGCATACCATGAAGCAGGCCATGCTATTGGTGTTAAAGTTGCGTCTACAACCAATAAAGTTGATAGGGTTTCAATAATCCCATCGGGGATGGCAGGCGGATATACTGCTCATAAACCCGAAGAGGATATTTCTTATAAGACCAAATCCCAGTTGATGGAGGAAATAATAATAGCTCTTGGAGGACGCGCTGCGGAAGAACTGGTTCTGGGTGAAATAAGTACGGGTGCATACAGTGACCTGAAACACGCCAATACCATTGCACGTAATATGATTACCAAGTATGGAATGAGCGAAGAACTTGAAAATATGTATTTTGGTGATGAAAACGATGAGGTTTTCCTGGGGAAAAGCTATGGTCATTCCCAGTATTTCAGTGAGAAAATGTCGGCCAAGATTGATCTCGAGGTCAAGAAAATTATCGATGAAGCCTACAGCAGGATAAAAACCATACTGACTGAAAATATGCAGCGCCTACACGATGTTGCTCAGGCTTTGTTGGATAAGGAAAGACTTGAAGGATACGAGTTTGACCAGATATTTAACGAGGGATATAAACCCGAAATTAAAGCAGAGGAGCCCCAAGAGGAACCAAAACAGACAAATTAGGAAAGATTATAACAAAGGGGACGGTTTTCCTGGTTAAAAACCAGAATAACCGTCCTCTTGATTTATGTGTCGGTTTAACTGAATATAGTTGTGAAATAATTGTACTTGAATGAATATAACATATTGTGATAAAATGAATAAAATTTTATAAACGAGGGTTAAAAGTGAACCAAATAAAGTTTTATAGGAATATTCAGACCCCGTACAAAAAGAGCTTAATATACACGCGCTTAGGTTATGAAAAGACAAACACCCGTCTTGAGTCCGGCAAAAAAAAAGAGATAGATAAGTGGATAACCGAAGCAGAGGTTTTATGCAAAGTAGACATAATATTTTGGATGGTAGAAATAACCAATATAGAAAAAAACGCAATCATTCTTGAAAATAGTGAGAGAATAGTTAGCTCATCCCTGTCGGCTCTTCTTCAACATTCCAATGAAGCGGTTCTGATGGCAGCAACATCGGGTCCGCGTATAACTGATGAAATAAAACAGCTACAGCAAAAGGGGGAAATGGCAAAAGCACTGGTTTATGATGCTGCTGCCTCTGAAATAACCGATGCCGGTTTAGATTGGCTTATGAGTTTTTTAAGACAGCGGTTTATACGCGAAGGAAAGGTATTAACTCATATGAGATACAGTCCGGGATACGGTGATTTGGATTTAACCAACCAGGATATCTTTTATCGTTGGCTGAATTTAAAGGACTGGGGCATTAAAATTACACCAAAGTATATGCTAATCCCTGAAAAAACAGTTACTGCAATTGTTGGAGTTGAGTCATCAAAAAACTGAATTGGAGGAATTGATTTGACAAAGCATAAGTTTAGAGAAATGGTGTCGGAAGGTATAGTAATTCTTGATGGAGCAACAGGAACGCTCCTTCAGCAACGGGGAATGCCGGCAGGCTGCTGCCCTGAAAAATGGGTTCTTGATAATCCCGAGACAATTATTGATATTCAAAGACAATACATTGAAAGCGGATCAGATATAATCTATACTTTTACATTTGGCGCGAATGAACTGAAGCTTAAGGAATTTAATATCAGCGATGTTACGGGCATAAACAGGGAACTGGCCAGATTATCCAGAAAGGCTGCCACAGACAGGGCACTGGTAGCCGGAGATATAGCACCTACGGGACAGCTTATGGAACCCTTTGGGTTTTATTCCTTTGAGGACATTGTAAATGCCTATAAAAAACAGGTAATTGGTTTACTTGAGGGTGGTGTGGACCTTTTCGTGATTGAAACAATGATGGATATACAGGAAGCCAGGGCGGCACTGATTGCCGTAAAAGAAACCTGTGATCTGCCTGTTATTGTTACCATGACATTTGAACGCGGAGGTCATACAATAAACGGAACAGATCCGATAACAGCACTTATAACCCTCCAAAGCCTGGGTGCAGATGCGGTAGGATGTAATTGCTCTACCGGACCCGAAGAGATGATTGAAATAATTAAAAAGCTAAAACCATATGCAAAAGTTCCCCTTGTAGCGAAACCAAATGCAGGAATGCCTAAGCTTGTTAATGGAAGAACTGTATTTGATATGAATGCCGAAGAATTTACCGGTTTTACCAACCAGTTCATAAAAGCCGGAGTTAACCTTATTGGTGGCTGTTGCGGTACAACCCCCGAATATATACTTGGGCTCAGTAAAATTGCAAAGGGAAAAAAGAGCTGTGAAGGTAAACATAAAAACAAGGATTTAATTCTTTCATCGTCGCGCAGGATAGTTTCCATTGGCCATGATTTACCTGTCTGTATTATTGGTGAAAGAATTAATCCGACAGGAAAGAAAAAGCTTTCAGAAGAACTTAAAGAAGGTTCAATGGATATGGTTATGGAACTTGCAATGGATCAGGTTGATCAGGGCGCATTGGTGTTAGATGTAAATGCCGGTATACCTGAGATAGATGAAAAGGAAACTCTTACCAAAATAGTGAATACTCTTAGTCCGATGGTAAAGGTTCCGCTGTGCCTTGATTCTTCATCTTGCGAAGCACTGGAATCTGCATTGAGAGTGTATCCTGGAAGGGCTTTAATAAATTCAATATCACTGGAGCAAAGAAAGCTTGAGAAAATATTGCCGGTGGCAGCAAAATACGGTGCAGCTTTTATTCTGTTGCCTGTTGATGACAATGGTGTTCCCGAAAATGCAGAGGACAGGATCAGGATAATACAGGATGTATACGAAGAGGCCAGGAAATATGGATATACAAAATCCGACTTTTTAGTGGACGGACTGGTTCTGACCGTTGCAGCAAATCAGGGAGCTTGTCTTGAAACCCTTAAAGTAATTGAATGGTGTACAAAGAAATTTGGTGTAAACACTGTTATCGGCCTGTCAAATGTTTCTTTCGGGCTTCCAAAAAGATCGTGGATTAATGCAGCATTTCTTGCAATGGCAATGTCCCAAGGCCTTACCGCTGTTATTATGAATGTGCAGTCAGAGGAGACCATGCACATAAAAAGAGCAACAGATGCCTTAACAGGTAAAGATTACAACAGCAACCACTATATTAAAACTTATGGAAAGCAAAATGAATCAAAAGAAGAAAGAAAACAGGGAGATCGGATTTATAACTGTATTCTGGAAGGCCGGCGGGCAGAGATTATAGATTCTATTAAAGCAGAACTTGATAAGGGAATACCGCCGGTTAAGATAGTTGATGAACATTTAATACCGGCAATAACCCGTGTTGGCGAGTTGTATCAGGCAAGAGTATATTTTCTTCCCCAACTGATTCAAAGTGCAGAAGCAATGGAAACTGCAATGAACTATATATCGCCATTACTTGAGGAAAATAGCAGCCGGAAAAAAAGTAAAGGAAAAATAGTTCTGGCAACAGTAAAAGGCGATATTCATGATATTGGCAAGAACATGGTAGCTTTAATGCTGAGAAATTATGGCTTTGATGTTATTGATCTTGGCAAAGATGTTGATTCGGAGGTAATTATTAAGACAGCGGCAGAGGAGAAAGCCGATATAATTGGCCTTTCAGCATTAATGACAACAACAATGGAAGAAATGAGGAAAGTAGCTGAAAAAATGCGGGAACAAAACATTGAAGCAAGTCTTTTGATAGGTGGCGCAGCTGTTGATGAAGGCTATGCACGGGAGATAGGTGCGTCCTATGCAAAGGATGCATATCTTGCAGTAAAACAGGCCGAAGCCCTAGTATCCAAATAAGGAGGCATGGGACGGTTCTTCTGCTTTCTTTCAAAAATTTGAAAAGCGGGTGTTTTGTCTTATTGAGCAACAAAGCGCCTACCAGTGCGGACGCTTCTTTGTATAAAAATGATTCTACATAGAGGTCTCCATATCCCGGGCCGCTCAGCTTCACGCTCCAAACTTACAGCAATGAGGCATGGCTTCGAAGTGTGTTGCTCTGCGTCGGCAAAATCACCCGAATCACCCGCGTCTTTGAGCTTTTGGAACGGTGCTTATCCTCACCCTGACTGCACATCTCTAAGCTGCATTCTGCTAAAAGCTTCCTTGTATTCAACCAGCAATATCTTTACAATGTGAGTAAGTGAAAGAATTGCTTGTCACTGACACATATTACCACATAAGGAAAGTATATTAACAAAAACTGCATGTACAAATATTTTTAATAGACACTTGACGAAATAACAGATGCATGCTAAAATGATAAAGCGTCTTAACCAAACGCGAAAAATGGCGGTGTAGCTCAGTTGGCCAGAGCATGCGGTTCATACCCGCAGTGTCGGTGGTTCAAATCCACTCGCCGCTACCAATAGAAGTGAGAAGCTGTGTATGGGTATTTAATTACACGCCTCCCACTTCTTATATTTATGGCCCATTGGTCAAGAGGTTAAGACACCGCCCTTTCACGGCGGTAACGGGGGTTCGATTCCCCCATGGGTCACCAATTGTGTGGGCGCATAGCTCAGCTGGGAGAGCACCTGCCTTACAAGCAGGGGGTCATAGGTTCGAGCCCTGTTGTGCCCACCAGAATAGCCTCCAGTATAATTAAATCTATCCAGGAGGCTATTTTTTATTGCCTATAATTTTTCTCTGTCGTAATAAGGCACCTTCTCCTTTACAATCATTGTTCCTATACCTTTGTTTGTAAACATCTCAAGAAGTATGCAGTGTGGCATTCTTCCATCAATTATATGTGTGCGCTTAACACCGTTTTCAAGGGCCTTTATACACCCCATCACCTTGGGTATCATCCCTTCTACTATTACATTATCGTCTATAAGACTTTTTGCTTCGCTTATTGTAAGGGCATTTAGAATTTCCGACCCTTCCTTGGAAGATTTCACACCTTCAACATCGGTTAAGAGAATTAATTTCTCTGCCTTTAAAGCACATGCCAGTTCGGCTGCAACAGTATCGGCATTTATATTATAGCTTTGCCCGTTTTTGTCAACGCCTATAGGGGCCACAACCGGGATATATGGTCCCTGAGACAAAACATTAAGAATATGAGGGTTTATATTAGTAATTTTCCCAACAAAACCAAGATCAATTTCTTCCCCGTTGACCGAGAATGTTGTTAATTTTTCACATTCAATCAGATTATCGTCAATTCCACATATGCCAATTGCTTTACCGCCCATATGATTTATTAAGGATACTATTTCTTTGTTTGTCTTTCCTACCAATACCATTTGTGCAATCTCCATTGTAGTGCTGTCTGTTTTTCGAAGGCCATTGACAAACTCAGATTCCACATTGAGGCGCTTTAGGGTACGGGTTATATCGGGACCACCGCCATGAACAACTACAGGGTTCACACCTATATACTTCAACAGTGTAATATCTTCCATAACAGAGTGCTTAAGTTCATCACTGATCATGGCATTGCCACCATATTTAATTACTACGGTTCTCCCGTTAAGCGCCTGAATGTAAGGTAATGCCTCAATAAGTATTTCTGCTTTTTTTATAATGTCTTTCATTCTACACCTCTATTCCTGACCTTGTATGATATCCTGAATTTATATGTTAACCTACAGGTAAAAGGCTGGATGACACAATCCGGTTTTTTCATTAAGGCCAAGCATAATATTCATACATTGAACAGCCTGGCCGGCAGCACCTTTTCCGAGGTTATCCAACGCGCTTATAACTATTGCCTTATTTGTACGCTTGTCGAAATTTACGCTAATATCTATAAAATTTGAGCCTGAAACATTTTTAGTTTCAGGAAGAACTCCTGGCTCTAAGACCCGCACAAAAAACTCGTCTTTATAGTATTCCCTGTATACTTTGTAAAGGCTTTCGGAAGTCCAGTTATTATCTTTTAAATTTAAATAACTGGTACACAGCATACCCCTCTTCATTGGAATTAAATGAGGAGTGAAGGATATGATAACATCTTCTCCCGCAAGAGCCGACAACTCCTGTTCAATCTCGGGGGTATGCCTGTGATTTGTGACCCCATACGCTTTGAAATTTTCATTAACTTCACAGAAGGAATAGGAAAGGTCGGATTTCCTTCCGGCTCCTGTTACTCCTGATGCGGCGTCAATAACAATGTTGCTTAAGTGAACAAGTTTATTCCGTAACAAAGGAGCAATGGCTAAAATAGTACAGGTTGGATAACAGCCGGGATTTGCTACCAGAACTGAATCAGATATTTTTTTCCTATAAATTTCAGGAAGCCCGTATACAGCCCTGTCTAATAAATCATCCATGCCATGCACTGTTTTATACCATGTCTCGTATACATTTTTATCTTTGAACCGGAATGCGGCACTGTGATCAATAACCTTTTTGCCCCTGCTTATAAGCTCAGGAATTATGTCTCTTGATGCATCGTGAGGCAAAGCTGTAATAAAAATGTCTGCTTTCTCACACAACAGATCCAGATCCATATCCATAAGTGTTTTATCAAAGAGATTTTTAAAATTAGGATAAATCTCTGATAAGGATTGGCCAGTAAAGCTTTTTGATACAACAGCACTTATTTCAATATTGGGATGCTGTACAAGCAAACGGATTATTTCAGTACCAACATAACCGGTGGCACCAATAACAGCGATCTTAAACACTTATAACCCTCCATGTATTTTTATACACAATTATATACGTAAATGCATAAAAATGCAACTATAATGTATAAAAAAATACAGCACAATTATTCTTTTGAAAAATATTTAATTATATTATGCAAAGTCACTAAAAGAAAAAAACCTTTTTTGTTTAAAAAAGTAGTGGTAACCCGAGACTAGTTCATGTTACAGTATTGGTATGCCAAAAAGTTAGTAATCTATTTTTATTAGGAGGGGATTTAATGGCTGGCGTAAAATTAGTAAACGTCTACAAGACATATCCCGGTGGTGTTACAGCAGTTAGTGACTTTAATATTGATATTGAGGACAAAGAGTTTATTATTCTTGTTGGGCCTTCCGGATGTGGAAAAACAACAACTCTCAGAATGATTGCAGGTCTTGAGGAAATAACCGAAGGAGAACTGTACATAGGAGACAAGCTCATGAATGATGTTGCTCCTAAGGACAGAGATATAGCAATGGTTTTCCAGAACTACGCACTTTATCCTCACATGACCGTATTTGATAATATGGCGTTTGGTCTTAAATTAAGAAAAACTCCAAAGGATGAAATAAAGAGGAGAGTACACGAAGCTGCAAGAATTCTCGACATTGAACACCTTTTAGACAGAAAGCCAAAGGCTTTATCGGGTGGACAAAGACAGCGTGTTGCTTTAGGACGTGCTATCGTACGTGAACCAAAAGTATTCTTAATGGACGAACCTCTTTCAAACCTTGATGCTAAATTAAGGGTTCAGATGAGAACTGAGCTTAGCAAATTGCATCAGAGACTTCAAACAACATTTATTTACGTTACTCACGACCAGACAGAAGCTTTAACAATGGGTACAAGAATTGTTGTTATGAAGGACGGCTTCGTTCAGCAAATTGACAGTCCGCAGGAATTGTATGATAATCCTGCTAATATGTTTGTTGCAGGATTTATTGGAAGCCCGCAGATGAACTTTGCAAATGTAACTGTTATTAAAGAAGATGAAAAGTTATACCTGAAATTTGGAGAAGATAAACTTGAAGTTCCTGCTGACAAGGCAAAGGTTATTGAAAAGTCAGGATATGTAGGAAAAGAAGTTGTATTTGGTATTCGTCCTGAAAATACTCATGACGAGCCACAGAACCTTGAAAAATGGGCAAATGCAACTGTTACTGCCAAGGTTGAAGTTACCGAAATGCTTGGTTCTGAAACCTATCTGTATATGGTTATCAATGGCATTAACTTTACTGCAAGGGTTCACCCAAAATCAACAACAAGACCCGGCGATACTATAAAAATTGCCTTTGATATGAACACTATGCATTTGTTTGACAAAGAAACAGAAAAAGCAATTGTTAACTGATAAATTTGTAATTTGATATTAAATAATAAAAGCGGAGATATCTGAGTCTCCGCTTTTCGCTTTTATGATTAAACATTTTGAGGGTTAAAATTGGCCAGGTTATGGTATAATGTGGTTATTATTATGTTAGTATGTGTATTAAGCAATTTCTTAGGTTTCTTTTTTCAAATGAATGACTGATTTAATTATGGAGTGAGCTTATGCGAGTGGTAGGTTTCGTTGGGGCAAGTGGTACCGGAAAAAGCTACAGGGCCCTTTGGGTGGCTAAGGAAAGAGGTATTGACTATATAATTGATGATGGCCTGCTTATTCATCAAAACCTTATTATTGCAGGAAAATCAGCTAAAAAGGAACCAACAAAAATAGGTTCGGTTAAAACAGCGCTGTTTACAGATTCAACTCATAGAAACCAGGTGATAGATGCCATAAAAAAGTATAATCCGAAGGCTATACTGATTCTGGGAACTTCGGACGGTATGGTGGAAAGAATAGCCGAAACCCTTGGTCTTGGTGCAGTTAGTGAAAAAGTCTATATAGAAGATGTAGCCAGTGATTTGGAGATAAAACAGGCTATTAACACAAGAACGGGCCAGGGTAAACATGTGATACCTGTACCCAGTATTGAATTAAAAAAGGACTTTTCAGGATACTTCCTTGATCCTCTTCAGATTTTTAAGAGGAAAGCCAAGGGGCATTTTCAAAACATGGGTGAAAAATCAGTGGTACGTCCTCCTTTTAGTTATAATGGGAAATACACTATATCCGATTATGCCATTTACCAGGTTGTTAATTATATAATTGTTGGAATGGATGAAATGGATAAAGTCGCCAGGTTCAGGATAAACAAAGGTGATGACGGTGTTATTCTCGATATGGATGTTATAATGGTTTATGGATATAACCTGGTAGAAGCAATTAAAAAAGCTCAAAAGATGATACAGATTGAGCTGGAGCGTTTCGCCGCTTTAAACATCCGGGAAATGTATATTACAGCAAAAGGGCTGGTTTTAAAGAAGTCAGAGCCTTGACAGTGTACAAGCAATAACATATAATTTCATGTAAGGCATATTAACCAATTTAGTTTATTTAAGTAAAGTTTTTGCTTCTGATTTTTCTGTTTCCATAAGAAAATAGGGAAATCTGTTTATATATAAATACAGGATAAACCAAGAGGATTGGGAGACTTAAAGTGGTAACAGGATTAAAAACAGAAGAATATTCAAAATTAGAAGACGAAGAGATAGTTTTGCTTGGCAGGCGCGGTGATAAAAACGCCACCGAATTTTTGATCAATAAATATAAAAGTCTTGTAAAGGCAAAAGCAAAAACTTACTTCCTTATCGGTGCTGATCGTGAGGATGTTGTACAGGAAGGAATGATAGGGCTTTATAAAGCAACCCGTGATTATCAGCGCGATAAGTCTATGGCATTTAAAACTTTTGCCGAGCTGTGCATTACAAGACAAATGATAACTGCTGTAAAAAACGCAACCAGGCAGAAACATATTCCGTTAAATACCTATATCTCTTTGAACCGTAAAGTTTATGATGACGACTCTGACAAAACCTTTTTAGACATGATCTCAGACGAGATTGTGCAGGATCCCGAGCAGCTTTTAATAACTAAAGAAGAAGTCAGCGGAATAGAGAATAAAATGGGGGAAATCCTTTCATCTTTTGAATGGGAAGTTCTCTCTCTTTATCTGAATGGGAAATCCTACACAGAGATAGCCAAAGAACTGAATAAACCTGTGAAGTCTGTTGACAATGCACTTCAGCGAGTTAAGAAAAAGGTTGAGAAGCATGTTTTTAATAATAAAACCCTATAAATAATTAAAAATTCCCGTCTTTTTGAAATGGTATGTTTTCCCGAAACTTTAATTAATTATTATATTGCATAATAACATGCATCAGCTTTAAGATAAGCATTGCAATAATTTCGGGTTCATTTATTCAGGGGGATGAACTATTTACTAAAAGACTTATATTGGTCAATTTCGGCTACAGGAGGAAAATTATGGATATTAAGACTGTTTTGCAGAAAGAATTCCGGTTAAGTAAGGTGCAGGTCAATAATATTGTTGATCTTATAGATGCAGGGAACACTATCCCTTTTATCGCCAGATACCGTAAAGAAATGACCGGCTCTTTAGATGATCAGGTCTTGCGTGAATTTAATGATCGTTATTTATACCTGAAAAACCTGGAAGCCCGCAAGCAGGATGTGTATCGATTAATAGAAGAGAAGGGTAAAATGACTGACGAAGTATCGGCTTCAATTGAAGGCGCAATGACCCTGCAGGAAATAGAGGATATTTACAGACCATTTAAACCCAAACGCAGAACAAGGGCATTGATTGCCAGGGAAAAGGGCCTTGAGCCGCTTGCTTCTTTAATTATGCTGGAAAGTATTTCCGATGATACCATAGAAAGCAAAGCCCCGGACTACATAGATCCTGAAAAGGATTTAAAAAGTGTGGATGATGTTTTGCAGGGTGCGAGAGATATAGTAGCAGAGGAGATTTCTGACAATGCCTCAATAAGAAAGGAAATCCGAAGTATTTTCCATTCTTTTGGTATTGTAGAATCGAAGGCTAAGAAAGAGGAAGATTCGGTCTACAGACAATACTATGATTATAAGGAGCCCGTGAAGTCAATTGTCAGCCACAGAATACTGGCTATTAACAGGGGTGAAAAGGAAGAGTTTTTAAAGGTTGATATTTCAGTGCCCGAAGAAAAGGTTTTATCATTTCTGTTTGACAGCTATGGCGTAGAAAATAAGGAAAAAAGAAAGCACATGTCTATGGCAATTGAAGACGCTTATAAAAGGTTAATTCAGCCATCCATCGAACGGGAAATCAGAAATGAATTGACTGAAAAAGCCGAAGAACAAGCCATGGTAGTTTTCAGAGAGAACCTGAAAAATCTTTTAATGCAGCCGCCCGTTCAAAATTGTGTTGTTCTTGGGCTTGATCCGGCATACCGCACAGGATGTAAAATATGTGTTGTTGACGAAACAGGGAAAGTTCTTGCCACCGGTGTTGTATATCCGACGCCTCCGCAAAATAAGACAGAAGAAGCGAAGAATGTACTGAAGGAATTAATTGAGAAATTCAAAGTTGATGTTATCGCAATAGGAAATGGTACTGCAAGCAGAGAATCAGAGATTTTTATTGCCGATATGCTTAAAGAAATAGAAAGAGATGTTAAATACATGGTAGTCAGTGAAGCAGGTGCATCGGTGTATTCTGCTTCAAAGCTCGGAGCAGAGGAATTTCCGGACTTTGATGTATCATTAAGAAGTGCTGTATCTATAGCAAGACGTTTACAGGATCCGTTGGCTGAGCTTGTGAAAATAGATCCCAAAGCCATAGGAGTGGGACAGTATCAGCACGATATGAATCAGAAACGCTTGAGTGAAACTCTTGGCGCAGTAGTGGAGGATGTTGTTAACAGGGTTGGAGTGGATTTAAACACCGCATCGGTATCACTGCTCTCTTATGTTTCCGGAATTAATAAAAGCCTGGCGGCTAATATTGTTGCTTACCGGGAAAGCATAGGGAGATTCAGAAACCGTCAGGAGCTGAAAAAAGTGCCTAAGCTTGGACCGAAGGCCTTTGAACAATGTGCAGGGTTTTTAAGAATTCGAGACGGTGATAATGTGCTGGATAATACCGCTGTTCATCCCGAATCCTATGAAGCATGCGAGCTACTTTTAAAGAAGCTGGGCTATTCCCATGAAGATGTATTGAATAACGAGCTTCCGTTATTAGATTTGATGGTGCAAAAAACTGGTCTTAAGAATCTTGCTGAAGAGCTTGAAATAGGAGAGCCAACCCTCAGGGACATTATTGAAGAGCTGAAAAAGCCGGGAAGAGATCCCAGGGAAGAACTGCCCCCTCCAATGCTGAAGCGTGACGTACTGCAGATTTCGGATTTGAAACCTGGCATGGTTTTAACTGGCACTGTACGGAACGTGGCTGATTTTGGGGCGTTTGTTGATATAGGTGTGCACCAGGATGGATTAGTGCATATATCACAGCTTGCGGATAGATTCATTAAAAATCCTATGGAAGTTGTTTCTGTTGGTGATATAGTTACTGTTAAGGTTTTGGATATAGATCCCGAAAGAAAAAGGATATCACTTACTATGCGGGGAGTATAGCCAGGCTGCTTATACCCTTTGTATTATCGCTGTTTACAGTATTTGGTACAGATATTGTACAATGCCTGGAACCAACGCTTCATTTGCATGAGCTGTATATTTCAGCCCGGGCAGGCCGAAGCTTGCAAAAATGTTTGTACGCGGGTCCTGCTTCGGGTGTTTTGTCTTCTTGAGCAACAAAGCACCTACCGGCACGCACGCTCCTTTGTATAAAAATGATTCTGCATGGAGGTCTCCATATCCCGGGTGGCCCAGCTTTACGCTCCCAGCTTACAGCAATGCAGCATGGCTTCGAAGCGTGTTGCTCTGCGCCTCCAAAAACACCCGAATCACCCGCGTATTTGAACTTTTGAAACTAAACTGTATAGTTTAGCTCTGGCAGGCCGAAGCTTACAAAATGTCTGTACGCGGGTCCTGCTTCGGGTGTTTTGTCTTCTTGAGCAACAAAGCACCTACCGGCACGCATGCTCCTTTGTATAAAAATGAATATTGCGCAATATCTGCAAAGTTTTGACAGCAAATAAAGCGGTGCTTGAAAATAAGGATATCGTACAATATAAGTAAACAAACGTTATCCACAATATGTTTTTTATTGAAGAACTACAATTGTATATGGTATACTTGTTGTAAACTATTCAAGTTTTATCAATGTTAAACCGATAAGTTAACTAAGATAGTAAAAATATGCCTTTTTATTATCTTTGCTTACATAAGTATGCTTCTTAAAGTAGTTTTACCCTATCATACGAAAGAAAACAGGAGTTGATGAGATGGCCGGCAAGAATAAGGTTAGCGTACGTATTGCGGGGAATGAGTACACAGTTTGTGGCTATGAATCTGCCGAGTATATGCAGAAGGTGGCATTATATGTCGATCAAAAGACCACTGAAATTATGCGTGCCAATCCCGCTTTAAGCACTTCCATGGCTTCTGTTTTAACCGCAATTAATGTAACTGATGAAATGTTTAAACTTGCCGAAGCTAAAGAAGCTCTAGAGAGAGAGTTGGAGATCACAAAAAAATCTTTGCAGGAGATTCAGCAGGATAGGGATGCGCTGTCTCAACAACTTCAGAAAGCCAATGAAGAAAACAGGCATCTTCTGCTAGAGCTTACAAGACGTGAAGCAGAACTTACCGAAGTGAGGAATTCACTGGCAAGGGCCACAGGAGACACTTCCCACAAGCCAAGGTTACATAATATAAAATAAAACCTGTATTTTTGGAGGAATTTAGTATGTTTGATGCAACTATTACCTGGGGTGACCTGTTTAAAGTAGTACTTTTTATTCTTGCCACAGGTGTGTTGTTTTATCTTTTGTTAGCCATTGCTAACCTGGTCGGTATATTAAAAAATTTAAACAAAATACTGGATAAAAATCGCGGCAACATCGATAATACCCTTGATAAGCTTCCTGAAATAACAGATAATGTTGCAAAGGTGTCAGACATTATAAAAGAAGAGATGGAATCTATACAAAAGGTTGTCCATAATGTAGGAAAAATTTCAGATTCTGCAAAGGATGCGGTTGAATTATTTAAGAAGGATATTTTGCTGAAGGCAAAGGGGATTTTGGATATTATAGAATGGATTAGAAAATTATTTGAAAAGGATGATAAGAAAAAGGAAATAGTATACAAGTATAAGTATAAGCCCAGGAAAGAAACAGTTGCAGAGCAGGGAGGCAGCAAGGGCACTGAAAAGGATTGTACACAGGAAGACGATAATAACGCAGAATGCGTCATGGATGAAACTGTTTCCCGGGGTGAGCAAAAGGAAGGAGAAAAAGACCGGCAGGGTGAAAATCTGCAGGGTGCAGGAATATGATAAAGAAAAACATAGAGCTGTTGGCTCCGGCAGGAAGTCCTGAAGCATACCGAGCTGCAGCGGCAGCAGGTGCAGATGCGGTATACCTGGGTGCAAAAGCCTTTAATGCCAGAGCAAATGCCAGTAATTTTGACAACAAAGCTCTTTCAGAAGTTATAAAGGATGCCCATATCAGAGGCATTAAAATATATCTTGTTCTAAACACATTAATATCGGACAAAGAGCTTAAAGAAGCCCAAAGGTTGGCTTCTTTTGCATATAAAGAGGGGATTGATGGAATAATTGTCCAGGATCTTGGCCTTACAGGTATTCTGAAGGAAATAACACCCGGGCTTCCCATCCACGCCAGTACGCAGATGGCAATTCACAATACCGATGGCGTAAAATCAGCTCAGGCCCTTGGTATTAGCCGTGTTGTGCTGGCAAGAGAGCTAAGCCTTCCGGAAATAGAAACAATTATCCGCGAGACAGGTATTGAGGCTGAGATTTTTGCTCACGGAGCTTTATGCATTTCCCGCTCCGGCCAATGTCTTTTAAGCAGTTTTATTGGTGGAAGAAGCGGAAACCGCGGAAGGTGTGCCCAGCCATGCAGATTACCTTATAAAATTGAAGGTGTCAGTAATTCGGGTGATTATCTTATAAGCCCGAAAGATCTCATGACCTTGGAATTATTGCCTGATATTTTAAAAACAGGTATTGCAGCACTGAAAATTGAAGGTCGCATGAAGTCTCCTGAATATGTGGTTGCAACGGTTATGATATACAGAAAATATCTTGATCTTGCAATGTCAGATCCTTCATCATATAAGGTGGAATACCGGGATATTCGTATGCTTGAGCAGGTCTTCAACCGTGGTGGTTTTACTACCGGGTACCTTAAAGGTATGGAAAAAGAACTTCTTAGCATTGAGCATCCAAAGCATTGGGGGATTCGGGTCGGCACCGTTGTTAAGCCGGATGGGGATGGCCCTCAAAAGTTTTTTGGCGGTAAAAATAACAGATTAATTAATGTTAAGCTCAATGAACAGGTTAGCATTGGAGATGGCATCGAAATATGGGATGGGGATACATTATCTGCCATTATCAGTGTTATGATGCGGGGCAGAAAGCATGTAAAAAGTGCTGAAGCGGGTGATACAGTTCTATTGGGTAATTTCAAATCCTACGCAAAACCCGGCAGTCCTGTTTACAAAACCTATGACAGGAGATTAATGGCAGACTTGTCTGAAATTGCTGCAAAAAGTGTTCCTACAGTGCCTGTAAAGGGCGAATTCCGGTTATTTAAAGGCGAGAAGCCCATCTTAACTGTTACCGATTACAACCAAAACACCGTCAATATTGAAGGAGCAGCGCCCTGCCAGGAAGCAGTAAAAAAACCTTTAACTGAAGAACGTGTTGTGGAGCAGTTAAAAAAGACAGGTGATACAGCATATTATTTTAACCAAATTAATGTTTTAACCGATAACAGATCTTTCATGCCCATTTCTTTGATAAATGAGATGAGAAGGGATGCCTTAAGTGAGTTATCGATAAAGCGTGCAGCTGTTACAGAAAAATATACAGATCCTGAAGAGGAATATTTCCCGGGAAAAGCCCAGGACTTGTCTAAGACAAAAAAAATCAGTTTGATGTTTTATAAAACACCACAGAAAATGTTATGGGGTGATCTGTCTGTTGACAGGATATACCTCAGGGCAGAGGATTTTGGAATGGCGGAAGAAATTCGAAATGATGGCATTGAAGTTTTTGTAGTAGTTCCGGCCATTTTAACCGACAAACAGATGGATGTGTATGTGAAAAGGATTGCAGCGCTAAAGAAAAACCCCGATGGTATCCTTACAGGGAATTTAGGGGCGCTTAGCCGAATGCGGGAAGAGTTTCCCGATATACCTGTTGTTCTTGATTTTACAATGAATATATTCAATACAGCTGCAATAGAACTTGTGAATAAGTATAAACCGTCGGGAATAATGCCCTCATTGGAGCTTAATTTTGAAGCACTGGAAAGAATGAAGTCTCCAAATATTCCCCTCGAAGCCTATGTTTATGGGGTAATACCCGTTATGACACTTGAATACTGCCCGGCAAGCAATAATGGAAGCTGTAACCGAAAATGCGGTACTTGTATGAGAAGACAGGGGTATTTGACAGATAGCAGGGGAAAGCGTTTTTTATATATTACAGATCCTGTGCTTAAAAGAACAACGCTTTACAACAGCAGCATATTGATGATAGACGATGTAATGCCCTTTAAAAATACCGATGTAAAAACGTTAAGAATTGGTATAATGGATGAAAGCCCTGATGAAATAAAAGATATATGTAATTATTACAGGAAAGTGTGGATTAACGGAGAAAAGTCGGCAGCAAAAACCCAGGATCTGCTGTTGAGCATGAAAAATAAAAACCTTACACGGGGTCATTTCTATCGTGGGGTGTAATAATTAAATTATTTCATATACAGAATGGGGTTTGATAATTATGAAAGAAATTGAAGTTGCAGTGGAAATATGCAGAGAAGGTGTAAAATTACCTGAATATCAGAATGAATGGGATGCGGGTATGGATGTATGCGCCGCCGAGGATGTAGTAATCGGGCCAGGTGAGACCGTTATTGTTCCCACCGGATTAAAATTAGCCATACCACCCGGTTACGAAATCCAGGTACGCCCCCGTAGCGGAATCTCACTGAAAACGCCTTTACGAATAGCAAACTCACCCGGAACCATAGACGCCGGGTACAGGGATGAGCTGGGTATAATCGTAACCAATATATCTGTCGGACCGGGAGATAATAACGAGTATTATGCAGTTGACAGCAGTGGAAATAAACAGGGTATATATCATATTAAAAAAGGTGACAGAATTGCACAACTGGTCCTGCAGGAAGTGCCCAGGATGAGGTTAAAAATAGTTGATTCTGTTAACGATATTGGAACAAATCGTGGTGGTGGTTTTGGCTCTACAGGTATTAATGGATGAAATAAGTAAATCATAGAATTTTATACGATAGTATTTAGAGGGAAGGTGTAAAAAATGAGCAGTAATTTAAACAGCAATAAGTTTAGTGTAAATACTAAAAGGCTTGTGGAAACTTTTTGCCAACTGGTCAGAACTGACAGTACATCTGGTAACGAAAGGCAGATGGCAGATCTTATAAAAAGGAAACTTGAAGAATTAGGGTACCGGCCAGAGGAAGACAGTGCCGGGGAAGCAATTAACGGAAACGCAGGTAACGTTATCGTAAAGATTCCGGGAAATGTCGAGGCCCCACCTTTGCTTTTCATGGCGCATATGGATACCGTTGAGCCAGGCAGGGGTAAAGTCCCGGTGATAAACGGTGATATCATTACAAGTGATGGCACAACGGTACTTGGCGGTGATGACCTTGCGGGGGTTGCATGTATATTGGAAGCTATTAATATCCTTGATGAAGAAAAAGTATCCCATGGTGACATATACGCTGTATTTTCAATTGCTGAAGAAACCGGTTTGTATGGAGCGAAGGCACTTGATACCTCCGGAATACCGGCCAAATATGCCTTTGTATTGGATGAAGGAGGACCTATTGGAACTGTTGCTATAAAAGCCCCCTATCATAATAAGATACAGTTTAAGGTTAAGGGTAAGGCAGCTCATGCAGGAGTTAGTCCTGAGGAAGGGATTAATGCCATTCGTGCGGCGTCCGTTGCTGTTTCCAATTTGCCTTTTATGGGAAGAATTGATGAGGAAAGCACTTGCAATTTAGGTATGATTAAAGGCGGAAGAGCCACCAATATTGTTCCCGACGAAGTAATTATTGATGGGGAGTTAAGAAGTATAAGCGAACAAAAACTTGACGAGTATACCAATCGGTGGGTAGAATCTTTCAAAAACAGTGTGGAGAAGGAAAAGGCTACAGTTCAAATCGAAGTTAAAAGGGCTTACGGAGGCTATTTTATCCCTGAGACTCATCCCATTATGGGCTTGTTAAAAAAGGCAACAGATGCATTGAATCTTCCATTATTGCCCCAATCTACGGGAGGAGGAAGTGATACCAACATTCTAAACACCAAAGGTATTCCTGCTGTAAATTTAAGTGTGGGTATGACAAATGTACACGGAACAAAGGAACAGATAGCCATTTCAGACATGACTAAAGCTGCTGCGCTGATAGTAGAGATTATAAAAGCAAATGCCAGACATGATTAAATAAAGCAGTATAAGAAAGTAAGGGCTGGGACAAAAACAGGGATGCATGAGCTTAAAATAGATTTAAGCATCATAATAGCCGTACAGTGACAGGATTCTAAAGATCCTGTTGCCGGGATCTATAATACCTTTATCTTTCAGCTGAACTGCTGTTTGTGACAGGTAACTGTTAACCCAGCCACTTTCAATAAGCTTCTGGCAGTACGATGCCACGGTAGAATTCCAGACATTCCTGTTATTACAGAAATTAATATATTCCCACATGGCTTTTTTGCTGGGGACTAATTGCCTTTCATTGAGATTGGAAAATGAATTCATTACCTTTTCCGTATCCTGCTGCGCCATAAAGCAGGTAAGCAGGAAATTTACATAGTCAGTTCTATATGCGTTATCAGGTATTGACTGAAAAAGATCTGCAATTTTAACATCCCTTAAAACTGCAGGCTGCTTTTTAGATACTGCCCGAACAAGATCCCACCTGAGTCTGTCAATAATGCCATCCATGTATATGCATAAGTTGTATAATGTGAATGCTCTTTCGTCGTGCTTTTCCTTTTTCAGAAAATACATGGAAAGAAGAATATTAACAACGGGGTTTTTTGTATTGTTATTAAACATTTTTTGAAGTGCTCCTATTTTTTCGTCAAAGGCAAAAACAGAGCGTAATTTTCCTAAATAAGCCGAGAAACTGCGCAATAAATAAATATTGCTTACTATGCTGCATACACGCTTCATATATATTTTTTTTCTTTGAAAACAATCGCTGTTTTTATGGTAGTACCGTGCGGCAGCTGTATATTTTTCTTCTATAAGAAGTATCTCAAGTTTGCCTAATTTTGCGGGAACATGGCCAGGATCTTTTTTAAGTGCCTGAGTAAACATTTTGTCTGCCAAATTGGTTTTACCGGCAAGCATATATTGAATTCCAAGCCCGTAGTAGCCGAAAGGTCTGTCAGGCTTTCTGCGGACATAATCCTGGAACTTAATCGTACGGATGTCCAAACGTAATTTCAGATCCATCGGTATCCTCCCAAAATTTATCTATTCACCAATATTGACTTCTTCAAGGTATTCCTGAATTATGTTCTGTACATGGGTGTCTTTAATGGTTATTGAAATTTGAATACGGCGGTTTTTTGTTTTGGCTGCCTCAGACAAACCGGGGTCTATAGGACGAAATTCAGAAAAACCCGTTGCTGCGAAATACTCTCCATACTTTTGCTCAAGAGAGGGATTTTTCGCCATCATTGTATTTATTACAGCATAAGCCCGCTCGCATGACAGTGCATAATTACTTTGGTATGATCCGTCTACATCGGCATGGCCTTCTATATTAATTGAATCAATATAATCACGTATGTTTTTGTCGTCAAGTATTCTTTCAAATGCTACGGCAAAACGGCTTAACAGTGCCTGACCTTCGGTGGATATATCTGCAGATTTCTTAGCAAAAAGAAGCTGATTGTTGATAATAAGGTTAGCGTTACTGTCGATAGCTACCAACGGTTCTCCGTCGGGAGTGGTGGAGGTTCCGATTTCATCCTCAATAGATTTTTTAACCTCTTCAAGAATACTTAGCCTTAAAACCGAAATATTTTGAAGTTTTCCTCTGAGTTCACCCAGCTCTCTGTTACTGTTTGCTATTATCTTTTCCTGTTCCAGTAACTTTTCAAGAGAAACTGCCAGTTCGCGTTTTCCCTGTTCCACTTCAGCTTTTAGTTTTTCAGCCTCATTCTGCATTATGCGGAGAGCATCCTCTTTGTCTGAGATTTCAAGTTTTTTAAGTTCCAGTTCCTCTCCTGCAAGTCTTAATTCATCTTCGGTGGCCAAAAGCTCTGCCTTCGCCTTGTTTAGCCTCTCATTCCAGATTGAAACCGAAAACATTTGCTGGAAATAGGCTAAAAACACAAGAAAAAACAGTACCAGGACTATAGTGGACATAACATCTGTAAAGGAGGGCCAGAAATGTTCTGCTTCCTCAGGCTTTCTAAAATTTCGGTTCCTAACTTTCATCTTATACTACACCCCTTCACTACAAATCCTGTTATTTTACAGTTATTCCCCTTATTTCCTCAAGTTGGCGATCTATCTTTGCAGCTGCAACCTGATTATATGTCAGAACCTGTTCAGGAAGGGACGCAATTGTTTTTGCAAAATGAACCTGGTTTTCACGGAATTGGTCTAAAAGCTGAAGTATGCCGTTTAAGCTTTCTTCTATGGAAAACTTCACCTTTTCACTCATTTCCGAGCTTGCTTTATTCAGGGCTTCGGAAAAAGATGTTGCAGCAAGGTGACCAAATTCTTTAATTTCGTCGTTTATTTTCATCATGACTTTTGTAAAGTGCTCCTGGTAAACCTCCAGATCCCTGGTATGCTGCTGCATGTTTGTGTCCATTGCCCCTGCAAGTTTTTCCACAACCTGAACGGTGGAGGATATCTCACTTACAAGCTGGCTGATATCACTAACAAGCTGACTGTTATATTGAGTCATTTCATCGGCAGCTTCACGAATATTTTTAGAGAAATTTTCAATACTGTTATAATTCTCTACTACAATATCCGAAGCCTTTGTAAGAGCTTCGGCAACTTTAATGAAGTTCACATCCATTCTTTCTATATTGTTGCGCATATTTATGTTAAATTCGTTCAGGTCCTTCATATTTGAAGCAAAATTAGCAAGGGAAGCATCAAATTTATCAACGGTTGCATCAAGGGTCTGGCTTGAAACATTAACATCCATGACAACGGTGGTCAGCTTTTCTCCGAATTTTTCTACCGTATTTCTTAATGAAGCCTGAATTTTGTCACCGAACTCCATAAAGGTTTCTCTTAAAATGTTGTTCATCATGGTATATTCAGTTTCCTTATCCTGTGACACAACCAGAGCTATTGTATTATCGAGGTATTCTTCAATCTGCACCATTAAATTTTCTCTGGCCTCTGCGGCACTGAATATTGTAAGAAGAATTGTCAGTATAATAGAACATCCTACACCCACCAGACTTGTAACAAATGCCACAGACATTCCTTCAAGAGAGCCTATAAGGTGGCTGATAAGCTGTTGCATTCCGGCGTTTTCAATGAGATCGGAAATATCCATATTGGTGAATATTCCTGCAAGCTCTGCAACTGCGGTAGTTAGCCCTACAAAAGTTCCAAACAGGCCCAGTGTGATTAGAAGGGTATTGGTATTTTTTATGAATCGTTCGCCTAAGGCAAGGCCCCTTAGACGTAAATTAAAGTTTTTTTCAATTATTGCCTGAGTATTTACCTCGCTGTAACTTTCAACTGCTGTAATTCTGTATTCCTCAACAATCCTGTTTAATATGTCCGAATGGAAGGTAGCTTCTTTTTTTCTATGCCAGTCAAGCAAATCGTCAAGAATAATAAGATACCTTCTACGAATTATCAGGTTTGCAATAAAAGCCACAACAAAAATTACAAAAGTGGTAATTATTATGTACATACCAAAGCCGCGGACCTGCTGATAGATATTAAATAAAGTATCAGACACTTCCAATCACACCTTTCAATTTAAAATCCACTTAGGATAATGCTCTACAGTGTTTCAGCACTAATTTCTGTTAATAGAATAAGTATAGCATATTTTTCATACGAACACGTTACAAATGAATTAAAATATACCAACATACACCACTTATTATTTTTAATATAAGACTTATTTTTACTAAAAAATGTTCCCATAAAGGGGTGAATACAATATAATGTGTTACAATGTCAAAAAAATAATTATAGTGTGAGGAGATATAATGATAAAATCAGCAATTTTCGATTTGGGAAGAGTGCTTTTAACATTTGAGCCCGAGGACTACCTGCATGAGCTTTACGGTAAGGGTGAAAAATCACAAATTCTGTACCAGTCGGTGTTTGGCAGCAAAATCTGGCTTGACCTGGATCGGGGAACTGTTAATTATGAAGATGCAGTACGTATAATGGCCAGTGAATGCAAAAGTTACGCTAAAGATATAGAATACCTTTTATATAACTGGGTGGAAATAATGACACCTATTGAAGATAACGTGGAGCTTCTGAAAGAATTAAAAATGAAAGGCTATAATCTCTTTCTTCTGTCGAATTTTCATAAAGAGGCATACGACAAGGTTTTCAGGAAATACAGTTTTTTCGAATTTTTCGACGGTATTTTTATATCGTCCCACTATGGCCTGTTAAAACCCGAACGGGAAATATATGTAAAAATGCTTCAGAAATTTTCTTTAAACCCTGCTGAATGCATTTTCATAGATGATACTCCGGTAAATATTTCGGCTGCAAGGGAACTTGGCATTGAGGGAATTGTGTTTAAAGATCCTGCATCTTTGAAACAGGAATTAAAGAAGTTTAAAATTTTATAGTAAGGGCCAGGCACTGCCACAAAGGCAGGTTTTATTGCAAATTCTCAAATTACTGATATAATGTTTAATAATAAAGCTCAATGATGAGCCTTATTGTGTTATTAGCTTTAATTGCAGCCAGTGAATCAGGATCAATAGGAGCGATAGATATGCCTGTAAAAACAATTGATGAGATTAACGAAAAAATTAGTGAGGGTAAAGCCGTTGTAGTAACCGCTGAGGAAATGATAGGTATAGTAGAAGAAAACGGCCCGAAAAAAGCAGCACAAATGGTAGACGTGGTTACAACCGGAACATTTAGTCCAATGTGTTCAAGCGGCGCTTTTATAAATTTTGGGCATTCTTCTCCACCCATTCGCATGACAAGGGTATGGCTTAATGATGTTATGGCCTACGCTGGTATTGCAGCAGTTGATGCATATATCGGTGCAACCGAATTATCTGAAAGCCAGGGAATGGCTTATGGCGGAGCCCATGTTATAGAAGATTTCATAAATGGCAAAGATATAAGGCTTTACGCAGAGAGCTATGGAACCGACTGCTATCCAAGAAAAAGTATTACAACAACCATAAATAAATACAATGTAAACCAGGCGTACATGTTCAATCCAAGGAATTGCTATCAAAACTATGCAGCTGCCACCAATTCAACCGATAAGACAATATATACATATATGGGAACTCTGTTACCCCAATTCGGCAATGTTACATATTGTACTTCGGGTCAGTTAAGTCCTTTGTTGAATGATCCCGAATACCGGACAATTGGCATAGGAACTCGCGTATTTATTGGCGGCGCACAGGGTTATGTTGCATTTGAGGGTACCCAACATAATCCAGGGCAAGAACGGATGCCAAACGGTATACCCATTGGTCCGGCTGGTACATTAGCCCTGATTGGAGACATGAAAAAAATGTCTACCAGCTTTGTACGGGCTGCGATATATGAAAAATACGGAACAACGCTGTTTGTTGGAGTGGGCATACCAATTCCGATACTGGATGAGGATATGGCTGTAAAAACTTCTGTGTCTGATAAGGATATTTACACAAATATTGTTGATAAAAGCGGGAAAACCTCTTTTTCCCAAAGAGTTTCCTACCAGGAGCTTCGAAGCGGTTTTGTGACCATTAACAACAAAAAGGTACCTACAGCACCTTTATCCAGTATGGTTAAAGCAAGAGAAATTGCCCAGTTGCTAAAAATGCAGGTACAAAAGGGTGAATTTCTGTTGACCATGCCGGCAGAGAAACTGCCACAGAATGCAAAACCGCTTAACAAACTGGATGTAAGAGGGGATTAAAATGAAAAAAGTAAAAGTGAGTTTAACATTTCCACCTTCTAAGGTAACATTCCCCCTGATGACTTTACTGGTACGTAATTTTGGGCTTGAAGTTAATATTCTTCATGCAGATATTCATTTAAACAGGACCGGTAAACTGATTGTGGAATTATCAGGAGAAGAGGAAAGCATTGATAAAGCGCTTCAGTTTATTAATGGGCAGGAAATAAAATACCACTTGTTTAATGGTATGCTGACATGGCAGGAGGAAGAGTGTGTTCACTGTGGAGCATGTACATCTGTATGTCCTTCGAGGGCACTTTCTATGTCTGCTCCAGATTTTTATTTAACATTTAATAAGGAAGAGTGCCTTGTATGCGGTTTATGTATTAAGGCATGCCCTTTGAGATTACTGCATCTGGCTCATAGAGGAAATGAAACGGCATAGAATGTAAAAATCCAGGTATGAGCAGGGTAAAGTTTATGGGTAAAAATGCGGAACAACGATATTACAGAAAAGTTTTTAACAGCAGTGATTTAGTATATTTTTCAAAAAAGGTTAAGCAAACAGATTTGTATATAGGAGCCACTCAAAATCTTAGTGAACAGGCATGCGAAAGTATTATTAAGTACCGGCAGCAGGTGGAGGAATACATCCGCAGACAGCCGGTTTTTTTTAGCAGTCTGACACCTGTAAAGCCACTGCCCGATGCTCCCCTAATAATAAAGCATATGTGCCAGGCAGCTGAAATTGCAGGTGTAGGCCCAATGGCTGCCATTGCAGGAGCAATTAGTCTGTATGTGGCTAACGATTTGCTGAAATACACTAAGGAACTGGTTGTTGAAAACGGTGGGGATATATATATTGCCGGAACAAAGGAACGAATAGCAGGCATTTACGCCGGAAACTCCCGTTTTTCGGGGAAACTGGGCATAAAAGTATCCCCTGAAGACCTTCCGGTAAGCATCTGTACTTCGTCAGCAACAGTAGGGCATTCACTGAGCTTTGGAAAAGCAGATGCTGTTACGGTACTTTCAAAGGATGCCTGTATTGCAGATGCTGCTGCCACTGCTGTAGGCAATATGGTCAAAAGTGCAGATGACATTGAAAAAGCTCTTAAGAAAGCTCAAAATATCAGTGGAGTTACTGGTGTTATAATAATTATTGGTGAACAAATGGGAGTCTGGGGGAAAATACAACTGGTGAGAATTTAGCTGAGTGTATGCAGATGTGTATACTGAAAAAAGGAGCAGGTTTTTATGAACCAGGCAGGCATATTTATACAGGTTATATGTGCTATTCTGGCTGCAATGATCCTGACTTACCTTTTTGCAAACGGGAGAAGGTGCAGAACAACATACAGTTATATGCTGTGTATTGGTTTACTTCTTTTCTGGAACATTGCAGAAATTTTATTACTGATGTCAAGTAATAATGAACAGGAAATGCTGGCACTTAAAATTAAATTTTTACCTGTCGTTTACATAGGTGTAAGCTGGTTGTATTTTTGCCTTGTTATAACCAATCATAAAATCATAGACAATAACCTTTTTAAATTCATATTAATTTTCTTTCCTGCCGTATGCTACGCTTTTTTACTTACTAATGAGCTTCATCATCTGTTCTATAAAGAGGTCATATTTAAAACAAAACTAATAAGAGGTCCGGTTTTTTGGGTACATACCGTTGAGTCTTATTTTTGCATTATCACGGGAACTGTCTGTTTTTTTATCAGCCTTAAGAAAGTTGGGAAAACACAAAATAAAAACATTTTATTTATATTAGCACTTTTGATCCCATTAACGGCTAATATCCTTATGCTTACCGATGTAATACCCAATAGGGGGTTTGATATAACTGCACAGGTTTTATTGATAACTCTTATTATTTTTGGCATAGCCGTTTACCAGAAAAAATTCCTGAACCTGATTCCTGTAGCCGCAAGGCATTTTATTGAGAATATGTCAGATGGGATAGCTATTATTGATCATGAAAATACTGTAGTTGGACTGAATGATTCAATAAACATAATGTTCCCGGGTTTAAACTTAAAAATATACGATTCTGCCCGAAAATTATCAAGATATATAAGAAATAATGCTACCGGCAGTATGCGGGATACATTGGCAGATGCCCTTGAATCGGGTAAGATTGGCTGTTCTGTAAAAGGGAAACTGGAGATAAACGGCATGGATGTTTACCTGGAAATAGGGACACTTACCGGATTTAATCAATCCCATAATGGAAAGATTGTAATATTTGAAGATCGTAGAGAAGAACAGCAGTTATTAAATGAAATAAAAAACAAAAACATACAGTTAACAAATGCAAATGAGAGGCTTATCCATGCGAATAAAATGCTAACAGAAGCCAATTACAGGTTGGAGCAGTATTCGAAAACTGCTGAAGAGCTTGCGGTGACAAGAGAGAGAAACCGTATGGGGCGAGAGTTGCACGACACCGTAGGGCATACTCTGACGCTGTTAATTGCCCTTGCTGAAAATGTAAAATTAAAACTAAAAGATGGCCAGGAAGAATTAAAGAATATAATTGATAAAAGTATAGAGATTTCAAGACAGGCACTAAATGATATTCGAAACTATCTTAAAGGAAAGTATGCAGAATCTTTTAAAAATACAAATCTGTCTGATTTGTTGAAAGATTTGACCAATGATCATCTTTCATCGGGTACAAAAATTGAAGTTTCAATATCAGAAAATATACCCACACTGGATACTGCCAGGGCAATGACCATATACAGGATTTGTCAGGAGTCGGTTACCAATGCAATACGCCATGGGCAGGCTAAAACAGTGAATATTATAATTAAGGGCCACTCAAAGGGAATAAGGCTTTATATTATTGATGACGGTAAGGGATGCCGTGATCTTGTTAAGGGATATGGTTTAACAGGAATGGAAGAAAGGATTGCAAAATTAGGCGGAAATATTACCTTTGGCTCTGATGGGGAGAAAGGATTTAATATTATAGCTAATTTGCCTGTATGATAGCTTTCAGGGGGTGTTTGATACGGAACAGAATAAAGTTAGGGTTATTATTGCAGATGACAGTTTTATTTTCAGAGAATCCATCAGGACACTTTTATCCCAGGATCCTGAAATATCAGTTGTAGCTCTTGCATCGAATGGCAGCGAAGCCTTTGATTTATGCTGCCAACACAGGCCTGATATAGTTATTATGGATGTCAGAATGCCAGTCTGTAATGGAATTGAAGGCACAAAACTTATAAAAAACCATATGCCCGAGGTAAAGGTAATAATGTTTACAACTTTTGAAGATCAGGACTTCATTACCGAAGCAATAAAATATGGAGCCGAAGGATATGTTTTAAAAGACTCGGGGCAGGATCATATAAGAATGGTGATAAAAAGTGTTTATAAAGGATATCCTGTTTTTCATAAAAAAGCACTTAATTCAATGATTCAATCCATCTCCGAAAGTAAGACCGAAAAAGTTAAGATTGATTTATCTCAGGCAGAACGACAAATACTTAAATTTGTAGTGGAAGGAAAGAGCAACAAACAGATAGGATGTCTTTTAAGGTTAAGTGAAGGAAGGATTAAGAATATTATAAGTGAACTTTTTGAAAAGACAAATACTTTCGATCGTACACAACTTGCTGTTTTTGCTGTAAGAAATGATCTTGTAGACTAATTCTGACAATAAAAAAATAGGTTAAACTGTAGGGGGGCAAAAGAAATTACAGTTCAACCTGATTGAGTAATAGGTAATAATATAGAACAGACACAATCATATCTTATTTCTGCTAAAATTTAAAGTACCCAATAGTCACTTTATCGTCAACCTAAATTAAAACAAGGTTAACGTTTCTGAAACTTAACCGCTATACCTGTCTAATAGAGCCTGATGGTGCAGGCTCTGCCTTTTATATTCAAGTATTGAAGGAATTATCTCGGATTTTTTAAGATAGCGGTTTCTAATGGTAACATGGTTTTCAAAATTGTTTTCCTGAACCAGCTTCATTATTGTTTTATGATCAACACGATGCTGGTCCATCAATTCCTGTACGGTAATGTAATCATTTATAGGTCTGGGGATCAGCGGATCACCACCAAAATATTTTTTACACAAAGCAGATATAGTGGTGGGATTGCTTTCAAGTTTTTCAGCAATTTCTATATATGTGAGCCTTTTTTTTCTCAGATTCCAGATTTGTTCGGGTTTTATTACTTTCTGTTCAGCTCTTGAGCTTTTATAAATATAACCAAACTGCTCAACAAGTGCATTTATTTTTATCCCTCTTTTTTTAGCACAACGTTTTAAGTAAGAATACAGCCCGCTGTTTGAATGGAGATTATAAATAAATTTACCTGCATAAACCTCCGACAGTCGTTTTTTTATAGTTTCATCTTCCTTTTTTATCAAGGCTTTTTTAATATCCTCTTTAAGTTTTTTCTGGTTTTCAATATCGCCAACAGTTTTGTAAAAATAAAATTCTTTTGCTCTCAGGGGCTTACCGTCAAAAACCGTCAATAACATACTTATAAGTCCTAATTTTCTAAAATCGCTATTGTTTAAAAGCAATATTTCGTAGTCGGCAATCTGGTTTTCAGAAAAAACTTTATTCATAAGGCGATAGGCATTTTCATAAGACTGTCTGACAGAATCAGTTGTCCATTTAGTTTTATATTTAAAATCAGCCGGGTGAAAACGGCCGGGATAAACAAAATCAAAAAGCTTGTATATAGACCAGTCGAATCTGGATAAAACGTTATAAATACCATACTTCAGCAAACGTTTTTTCCAGTCATACCCGGGTATAAGTTCAACCCGGCGTATACCTTCTTTTAAGACCATATGTTGAACTGCTTCTATTACATATTTGTCATTGTTCCAAATACCGTGCTTACTCCACATCCATTCGGTTAGTTTTCTTTTTTTGAATTCATCAGGATAAGCGTTTTTCAAGACTTCGACCACATCATTTTCGAAAACTGTTTGCAGCATTCCCGAAAGCCTGTTTCTAACAAATATTTCCTTGAGCTGCTTTAAGTTATAATCAGGGAGCATATCCGGTGTTATACCTTCAATATATTCAAGACAATATCTTGTTATTACCTGACAATTAAGACGAATACCAGTTTTCCCCTTTTCACTTTGCCAGAAGTTTCTCTTAAAAAACTGACCTCTTTCCAGAACATCCCTATATTCGGCTAAAGCTTTTAACTGTTCCCGATCCATGTCGAATAGTCTTAACATAAATCATCCCTCAAATAGAATAAATAATAGTGTTTGTTTGGAAATCTGCTGTGACTTGAAAACATTTTGCAAACATAATAATAGTGTTATATAATTATATAATAAAGGTAAAGAAATACGCAAGAATCATGTCTTTCTGCAGAGTATTTTTGTTACTTTATATTAAAGTTAAGATTTTTTCTAAGCAAAATATATAAGCTTTTAATAATAATATTTGTTTCGGATTATAGTCAATCCAGCAGGAGGGGCTTATGGCGGTGGTATATTATTATGTCCCGGTTGAAAAAGCCAATGATGTAGTTGAATGCGGTCTGAAGTTGTCTGAATGGAAGGACAGAGAACAACAAACTCCCTGGAGTTACGGACCACAACCATGCTTTTGTGCACTACTGCACCCGGACGATGACGTAAGAAGCAAAGATCCGGCTTACCAGTGCATAAAAATAAATATTCCTGCCGATGATTGCGTTATAGCAGATGGGGATTTGTACAGATTAAGTATGGAGTACCCTGATATAAAACAGAAGTACATAGACACCATGGTTCCACTTGATAAATACCTGTTTGGATCCTTCCGAAACCCTGAATGCCTTATTTTCACAACCATCCTCGGAGATCAGATAAGTTTTTACGGAAAAGGGCTGGATGACCCCATTCTGTTCGAAAACTCCGAAACCCTGTATGTAAATAACCTTCTTGAACGGTTTAACGACAGGTACAGCAGAGTGAATCGGGTATTACTGTATTGCTTCCTGTTGGCACAATCACAAAACGGTTTATTGGAAGGTATGTACAGTGATAGCAAAGGGTTAGCCTTTTTCTTTGACAAGGGATCAAACAGATATGTCACTATTCCTGTACCCGATTTGAAAAAATATAAACTTGGCTTAATTTAAGCTCTCTATAACTGAAAGGCAGGGTAAATAAGTTGAATACAAAGGATAGAATTCTTAAGATGCTTACAGATAAAAAAGGAAGGTTTGTATCTGGTGAGCAGATTAGTGAAGAATTAGGAGTATCCAGAACGGCTGTTTGGAAACACATACTGAAATTAAAGGAGGAAGGCCATAAAATTCAGTCTATTAACAGGCTTGGATATCAACTTGTTAATAGCGGAGATATATACGACAGAAGTTCAATCGTCAGTAAATTAAACACAAAAATTCTTGGAAAGAATTTATTTTTTTTTGACGTAATTGATTCAACAAACGACGAATTAAAAAAAATGGCTGCTGACGGTGCACCGGAGGGCACTGTGGTTGTTTCCAGATGCCAGTCCGGCGGTAAGGGGCGTAGAGGCAGACAGTGGCAATCGGATGCAGATGTCGGAGTTTATATGTCAGTCCTTTTAAGACCTGAAATTGCACCAGATGCAGTGCAATCCATTACCCTTGCAGCTTCAAGTGCGGTATGTAAAGTCCTTGAAAAGTATGTTCCGAACAGGTTAGGTATAAAATGGCCAAATGATATTCTCATTAATGACAGGAAAGTATGCGGTATTTTAACTGAAATGACAGCCGAGCCCGATAAAGTCCAGGCCATTATCCTTGGAATTGGCTTGAACGTTTGGCATAAAGAAGATGACTTTATGGATGATCTGAAAGAATCAGCTACCTCACTATGCCTTAATACAGAAAAAGAAATTTCACGAAGTTTACTTGTGGCAGAGATTTTAAAGGAGCTGGAGGATTTATATCTTAACTTTATTGAAAAGGGCTCAAGTGCACAATTTATGGATATCTGGAGAAGCTTTTCAATAACTATTGGCCGTGATATTATTATATATCAGGGTAACAATAAGTGGCAGGCAAAAGCACTTGACGTTCTGGACGATGGAAGGCTGCTTGTGGAAACGCCTGATGGGAAGCGCCAGACAATACTTTCTGGAGAGATATCAATACGCAATTGTAATAGTTAGGCTAAAGAATCTCCTTGCCGGACCTATTGAAAGTTGTTATAGAAGGGGTGAATATATTGTCGAATAACAAACGGAATATTAATCAAAACATAAAGAACAGCAACATAAGCAAACAGGGAAATAACAAAAAAAACAGATCTCCAAAAGAAGGCGGCTATACAAACTATAGCAGAAGAAACAGAGGCGAATATCAAAAAAAATCCTCTCAGCGCTATAATACCGAGTCTGTGGTGTCAAGAATAGCTAACCCCAGAAGGGAAGAGACCGTTGAGGATATCAGGATGGATATAGAAAAGCTTGAAAAAGAGATTCAGTTTGAAATCAAACAAATTCGCAGCACAAAGCTTGGACTGTAGAAGTGTATATATTACAGGATATGGCCTGATGTTAGGAAGTTTTTGCTGCTGCTTAAAGGAAGGAGAGGATAATCTTGTTACTGACCATTGATGTTGGAAATACAAATACAACCCTTGGATTGTTTAACGGGCATAATTTAAAATTTGACTGGGCTTTTTCAACCGATCCCGATAAAACATCTGATGAAATAGGCATATTATTTCATTCGCTGTTTCACCACACAAAACAAGATATACGGTCAGTTAAGGATGTAATTATCTGCTCTGTAGTTCCACCGGTAATGAATTCTCTGGTAGCAGCAGTGAAAAAATATATGCGAAAGAATCCGATAATTGTCGGACCCGGGATAAAAACAGGAATAAATATCAGATACGAGAACCCGAAAGAAGTGGGAGCCGATAAAATAGCAAATGCAGTTGGTGCCGTGAAGTTATTCGGAGCCCCTGTAATAATTGTTGATTTTGGAACAGCTACAACTTTCTGTGCAATTAACGGTAACAGGGATTATTTGGGTGGGGTCATATGCCCCGGAATAAGGATATCGGCTGAAGCATTGTTTGAAAAGGCATCCAAATTACCTCGTGTAGAAATTACCTGCCCTTCTGATGTGATTGGTAAAAATACTACGGCAAGTATTCAATCAGGGTTATTTTTTGGATATGTTGGGCAAATAGAATATATTGTTGGAAAGATTAAAAAGGAAATGAGAGAAGATAACATAAAAGTAGTAGCAACAGGCAGTCTTGCAAGGCTCATTGCATCTCAATGCCGCTCGGTGGATGAGATTAACAGCCTGCTTACTCTTGAAGGATTGAAAGAAATATACTATTTAAATACAAAAGGGTAAAAATGTATAGCGCTACCTGAAAAAGTATATACTATATTCTGGTATTTTCAGATACCCTCCCTCTTCTGTTGTTTATGTTTTTGTTAAATTATTGTTACCAATATGTAAAATGCAGAAAATTAAAGGAAACTAAAGCAATATGCAGATATCTTAAGATAATTATACAAAACGGCAATATTCGGAAAAATTCATTAAGATAATATGTTTGCTAGAAGAGGGAAATCTATATAATATTGTATTAGCACTCGTTACCGTTGAGTGCTAATAAATTATTAATTCAAAAATAACCATATTGAAAATCGAATATGAAAAGTAATAATCCGGGTATCCGGGAACTAAATTAAGGAGGGTAAACATATGAATATTAAACCTTTAGCTGACAGAGTGGTAGTTTCAATGGTAGAAGCAGAAGAAACCACTAAAAGCGGAATAGTACTTCCAGGCTCTGCTAAAGAAAAGCCTCAAATCGCTGAGGTAAAGGCTGTTGGTCCTGGTACAGAGGAAGTTAAAATGGAAGTTAAAGTGGGCGATAAGGTTCTTATCAGCAAATATGCGGGAACCGAAGTAAAAATTGACGGTGTTGAATATACCATTTTAAAACAAAGTGATATTCTTGCTATAGTTGAATGAGGAGGGAATATTTAATGGCAAAGCAGATTATCTTTGGCGAAGAGGCCAGAAAAGCGCTGGAAATAGGTGCTAATAAACTTGCAGATACAGTAAAGGTAACACTTGGGCCAAAAGGAAGAAACGTTGTTCTTGACAAAAAATTCGGTGCTCCGTTAATTACCAATGACGGTGTTACCATTGCAAAGGAAATTGAGCTTGAAGACGTATATGAGAATATGGGAGCTCAACTGGTTAAAGAGGTTGCAACAAAAACAAATGATGTTGCAGGTGACGGTACCACAACAGCAACTCTCCTGGCTCAGGCTATTATCCGCGAAGGCTTGAAAAATGTTGCGGCAGGCGCTAATCCAATGATCTTAAAGAAAGGAATAAGCAAGGCCGTTGAGGTTGCAGTAAAAGGAATTGAAGAAATTAGCCAGAAGGTAAAGGGAAAAGAAGACATTGCCAGAGTTGCTTCCATTTCTGCAAACGATGATGAAATTGGATCATTGATTGCAGACGCAATGGAGAAAGTTTCAAACGATGGTGTTATTACAGTAGAAGAATCAAAGACTATGGGAACAGAACTGGAAGTTGTTGAAGGAATGCAGTTTGATCGTGGATATATTTCTTCATATATGGTTACCGATACCGATAAAATGGAAGCAGTTCTTGAAGAACCTTATATTCTGATTACAGATAAAAAACTTTCAAATATCCAGGAAATTCTTCCTATTCTTGAACAGATTGTTCAACAGGGTAAGAAGTTATTGATCATTGCTGAAGACATTGAAGGTGAAGCCCTGGCAACACTTGTTCTGAATAAACTCAGAGGAACATTTATGTGCGCTGCAGTAAAGGCACCAGGCTTTGGAGACAGAAGAAAAGAAATGCTGCGTGACATAGCTATTTTAACAGGTGGCCAGGTAATTACCGAAGAACTTGGTCTTGACTTAAAAGAAACAACTCTGGATCAGCTTGGACGCGCTGCCAAGGTAGTTGTTCAAAAAGAAAATACTATTATAGTAGACGGAGCCGGAGATCCACAGGCTATTAAGGACAGGATTGCTTCAATCAAGTCTCAGATAGAAGAAACCACTTCGGACTTTGATCGCGAAAAACTTCAGGAAAGACTTGCTAAACTCTCTGGCGGTGTAGCTGTTATCCGCGTAGGTGCGGCAACAGAAATTGAAATGAAGGAAAAGAAATTAAGAATTGAAGACGCCCTTGCTGCTACTCGTGCTGCTGTTGAGGAAGGTATTGTTCCCGGTGGCGGTACAGCATTTATAAATGTTATTGGAAAGGTTAGCGAACTGGTTAATACACTTGAAGGTGACGAAAGAACAGGTGCAATGATTATTCAGAAGGCGCTTGAAGAACCCGTTCGTCAAATTACAATTAACGCAGGCCTTGAAGGCTCGGTTATTGTTGATAAGGTTAAAAACAGTGATAAGGGAATTGGCTTTGACGTATTAAGTGAAACATATGTTAATATGATTGAAGCGGGTATTGTTGACCCGGCTAAGGTTACCCGTTCAGCACTCCAAAATGCTGCATCGGTATCCTCTATGGTACTGACCACAGAAAGTCTGGTTGCAGATATTCCTGAAAAGGAGCCGCCAATGCCAGGAGGCATGGGCGGAGGCATGCAGGGCATGATGTAATCTCCGTACCACAATAATATAGATTAATTACAAGCATCCGAACCATATGAAGTATAAGGGTTCGGATGTTTTAATTTTTACTTTATTGCACAATGTTTTCTCAGTATTAATAAGCGGGTGCTTCGGGTGTTTTGAACTCTTGGCATTGTGTAATGCCGGAAACAGACACATATTGCAGGTGAGACCTGCGGTCTCCCGTTTGTTGCAGACGACCTGAACAACCGAAGCAGGACCCGCGAACCAATGTTTTGGAACCATTGTGCAATGCAAGGAAACTTTTAACGAAATGCAGCTTAGAGCTGTTCAGTCAGAGCGAGGAGAAGCAAGCCGACTGTCTGAGCAAAAATGCAACAAGCAATTTATTTCTTATGCATTTTTGCGAGTTTCGGCTTGCCCGAGCTGAACTGCACAGCTCTTGCAAATGAAGCGTCTGTTTCCGGCATTTCACAATAGCTTTATTGTTGTCGTGATTACAGATATGAAAAAGAAGCAAAAGAACCGTCCATTTGCTTTAAATATCCGAAGGCAGGACCCGCAAACTAATACTGTGAAGCTATTGATGCCTCTTGAATACAGAAGCATATTTGCGGTGCAAAAATATCCTGTGCTATAATAATTTTTAAGGGATATCTAAGGGGGGCATTAAGAATTGGGTTCGGAATTATTTCCAAAAACATGGCAGGAATTTATAGACAGCTCGGGTTATATGCCCGTTGTTATTAACTCCATTGAACGCCATTTTAGTGATGATTGGTCGCAAACTCACAGTAATCACGAGTATTATGAAATGGTGTATGTAAAAAAAGGTATATCGGTTTTTGAAATAGAAGGCATAAAAGTTACAGTCGGCCCAAATGATATCATTATTATTAAGCCCCACAAAATTCATACCTTGAAGGTTCAGCAGGGCAGCACATGTGAATTTATTGTTCTGCATTTTTCCTTTACCAGAAGGAACACTGATAAAGGTACTTCTTATCCTTCGGAAATACCTATTGAAGATTTTATCAACTTTTATACAGGGCAGCATACCGGCCCTTTTTTGAAATTAAAGGTGAACCATAAAAACGATATAATAACATTGCTTAACCGGATTGTAGCCGAGCAGTCGGAAGAGCAGTTCGGAAGCGATTTTTTAGTACATCTTTTAATACTTGAGCTATTTGTAATGATTTCAAGGGTTTTGAAGCTTGAATGGGAACGAAGTATCCTGGAAGACAGTCCGCAACAGAAGGAACTTGTTAACCTGGCTGTGCAATTTATTCAGAATCATTATGAAAGAGATATTAGTTTGAATGATATATGCGGATACGTTTTTTTAAGCCCTAGTTATTTTGCCCGTATTTTTAAAAAGGAAACGGGTTATTCCCCCATTAGTTTTTTAATAAATACCAGGATTAAAAGAGCACAAGAATTATTGGCAAACACAGAGGAGAAAGCAAGTGAAATTGCGCTGAGCGTTGGGTTTTCAACACAGCAGCGGTTCAATGAAACCTTCAAAAAAATAACTGGTATGACCCCTTTGGAATACAGGAAAAAGATGCAGGAACGAAGGTAGAATGTTAAAGAAAGGAAGGGAGTAAATCTTACTTAAGTACAATGGCAGATATTGTTTGTCAGGATATTCATAAATACTACGGAGCAAATCATATTTTGAAAGGGATCTCCTTTGAAATATACGAAGGTGAAAGGGTTGGACTTTTAGGCAAAAACGGTGCGGGAAAAACAACTCTTTTTAAGGTTCTTAATGGCAGTGAGCCATTTGAAGAGGGTCAGGTGTTTATACCTAAAGGCAGGCATATGGAAGTACTGGATCAAATCCCCGAGTTTCCCAACGATTATACGGTGAAAGATGTACTTAATACAGGATTTGAGAGGCTTCTGTCCATTCAGGATCAAATGAAGGAACTTGAAGCAAAAAAGAGTCTGCACCAGGACCCTGTAATCCTGAAACAATACGGTGAGCTTGCTACTTTGTTTGAAGCTGAAGGCGGTTATATGATGGAAACCGATTTGGCAAGAGTCTGTGAAGGCCTTTCAATAGACTTGCGCATGCTGAATGAACCCTTTAACAAATTAAGCGGTGGTGAGCAAACCAGAGTAAACCTCGGCAGGGTTATACTTAAAAAGCCGGATATTCTTTTGTTAGACGAACCTACAAATCATCTCGACGTAAAGGCCTGCGAATGGCTGGAGGAATACCTTAACTCATTTAAGGGAACAGTTGTTGTTATATCCCATGACAGATATTTTCTTGATAAAGTTGTTACAAGAATTATAGAGATAGAGCAGGGCAGGGCTGTTTTTTACAATGGTAACTACTCATATTATGTAAGGGAAAGAGAAGAACGCCATCAAAAACAGCTTGCAATGTACGAGCAGGAGCAAAAGAAAATACAGCAATTGGAGGAGGCTGCCAGAAGGCTTCACGACTGGGCAAACCGCGCAGACAATAAAAGCATGCATAAAAGAGCTTTTTCAATGGGAAAGAGAATTGAATGGCTGAAAAAAACAGAAAAGCCTTTTGTTGAGAAAAGTCTGAATGCCAAATTTAAAGAAAAGGAGTTCTCAGGAAAGGACTTTATAACAATTCGAAATGTTAATAAAACTTTTGATGCTCATTAGGTACTGAAAGATATTTCCCTACTGGTAAGGAAGGGAGAGCGAATTGGTCTGCTATGACCAAACGGATGTGGAAAAACAACACTCTTAAATATAATAACCGGTAATTTGAAGCCGGATACAGGACAGATTACCATAGGTAACAGTGTGAAATTTGCTTTTCTGCCCCAGATAGTTAAGTTCGAAAGACCCGAATTAACAATGCTTGATACTGTCAGGTATGAAATGGAGTGGAGTGAGGATACTGCAAGAAACCGGCTGGCAGCTTTTCAGTTTACCGGGGAAGAAGTATTCAAGCCTGTTTCTTCCTTATCGGGCGGTGAGAAGAGCAGACTCAAACTATTTCTCTTAATGCAGAGAGAAATAAATCTTTTAATATTGGATGAGCCCACTAATCATCTCGATATTGCTTCACGGGAATGGATTGAACGGACTTTGGAATCCTTTGGCGGGACTTTACTGTTTGTTTCTCACGATCGATACTTTATATCGAAATTTGCAACAAGAATATGGGATTTAAATGACGGCATGATTACCGATTATAATGGGACCTACGAGCAGTACCGTTTATGGAAGCACGAAAACTCATTACAGCCGTCGGTTAAAAACGAACAGAAAAAGGCCAGGCGTGATGACAGAAAAAAGATAAATCCAAAAGAGACCGAAAGAAAACTAAAAGTTCTTGAACGGGAAATCATGGCATACGAGCTGGAACTGGAAGAGATTGATAAGCAGATGGAAGATGAAGCAAGCAATTATGTAAAACTGCAGGAGCTAATGGAAGAGAAGGAGAAACTAAAGTCTAGAATAGATAGCCTGTACGAGAACTGGGCAGAACTTTCAGAAATATTATATTAACTTTAATATGTAATTTGCGTTGTTAAAATTCTTTTCTGAGAAAATTCCTTGACAAAGGGAAGGTTGCAGTGATACAATATTCTAGTGTTAAAATCAGCATGGCGTTTCATGCTGTTTTTGTGTGAAAAGGCTATTTTTAACATATTAGCCAGATGTGGATGTTTTATACAAAGGTTAGGTAGTCAGATGCCTCATATGTTAGCAATCTGATTTCTGAATAAGGATTAGGCGGTCTGCTTGGCATTAAAGCAGACTTTTTATGGCTGATTATCGAATAAAAGTTTTTATTGGAGATTGCAGACCAATTTTTTAGGCTGTTTGAAAAATTAGGTTTACAGAAAGAAATATGGAGGGAAAAATAGTCGTGCTGGATGACTTAAAACATCACAGTAAGACAGTGGGGTTAAAACAGACCATGAAGGCTTTGGCAGCCAATAAAGTCCGGGTGCTGTATATAGCACAGGATGCGGAAGAAAGACTGGTGTCAAAAGTCCTTGATGCCTGTAACAATAAAGAAATTAAAATTTGTAAAGTTGAGAGCATGAAATTATTGGGCAAAAAATGCGGTATTGATGTTGGAACTGCAGTAGCCGCGATAATAGACGATTGAACCTGTTAATTAACTATCTACCCTGCCCCCATTGGGCGGTAGTAAGTATAGATACTATGCTAAAGGAGGTGAATGATAAATGCCAACGTTTAACCAGCTGGTAAGAAAAGGCAGAAAGAGAATTCTGAAGAAATCAGACTCTCCAGCACTTCAATATGGTGTGAATTCTTTAAAGAAGGAGATCACCCGTATCAACAGTCCTCAGAAGAGAGGGGTGTGCACAGTTGTAAAAACTGTTACACCGAAGAAGCCTAACTCAGCTCTTCGTAAGGTCGCCAGGGTACGCTTGTCAAATCAGATCGAAGTTACAGCTTATATACCCGGTATCGGACACAATCTGCAAGAGCATAGTGTGGTTTTAATCCGTGGTGGACGTGTAAAGGATCTCCCAGGTGTTCGCTACCATATTGTTCGCGGAACTCTTGATACAGCAGGTGTTGCTAACAGAATGCAAGCTCGTTCCAAGTATGGTGCAAAGAAACCTAAGAATTAAAGTATAATATTACAATTTTTGAGAACTTTAACAACAGGATGCTACAGCGTTTTTAGTGCGTTGTTTCATATATAATGAGGCTAGTAATCCATTTCCTCATAGCACATTTTACTACTTTTTAAAAAAGCCTTTTTTTATATTTGAGCAACTTACCAAGCGCTGACGTACCGTTAATTCGGGACGAGTACCTGTGATACGATGGGTTTACCCGTCAGTTATCATGAAAAGGAGGGAAGAAAGTGCCAAGAAAAGGACATGTGCCCAAGCGGGATGTATTACCCGATCCAATATATAATGATAAAGTAGTTACTAAACTTATTAATAACGTTATGTTGGATGGCAAAAAAGGAGTTGCACAAAAAATAGTATATGGTGCGTTTGATATTGTACGGGAAAAGACAGGCAAAGATCCTCTTGAAGTGTTTGAACAGGCCCTCAACAACATAATGCCTGTACTTGAGGTAAAGGCAAGAAGAGTTGGTGGAGCAACCTATCAAGTGCCAATGGAGGTTCGCCCTGAAAGAAGGCAGGCTTTAGGCCTTCGCTGGTTAACAAACTACGCCCGTCTAAGAGGTGAGCGTACCATGAGTGAAAGGCTTGCTGCGGAAATTTTGGACGCAGTAAACAATACCGGCAATGCAGTTAAGAAAAAAGATGACACTCACAAAATGGCCGAAGCTAATAAAGCATTTGCACATTACAGGTGGTAATCTGCATTTTCACATATCGAAAGGAGGACATAAATGCCCCGGGAATATAGTCTGGAAAACACAAGAAATATCGGTATAATGGCACATATCGATGCGGGGAAAACAACCACCACAGAAAGAATACTGTTCTATACCGGAAAGGTCCACAAGCTTGGGGAAACCCATGAGGGTGCTGCAACGATGGACTGGATGGAGCAGGAACAGGAAAGAGGTATTACCATTACATCGGCGGCAACTACCGCTTATTGGAAAGGAAACAGGATAAATATTATAGATACGCCGGGACACGTTGACTTTACAGTTGAGGTAGAACGTTCGCTACGTGTTCTTGACGGATCTGTTACATTATTCTGTGCAAAAGGCGGTGTTGAACCTCAGTCTGAGACCGTATGGCGCCAGGCAGATAAATATAGAGTTCCAAGAATAGCCTATGTTAATAAAATGGACATCATGGGAGCTGACTTTTTCAATTGCATTCAGATGATGAAGGACCGTTTAAATGCTAATGCAGTTCCAATTCAGTTACCAATAGGAAAGGAAGATCATTTCGAAGGGATTATTGACCTTATAGAAATGAAAGCCTATTACTATCATGATGACTTGGGCAAAAATATTGAAGAAGAAGATATTCCGGATAATATGAAGGATTTGGTAGAGGAATATCATGTAAAATTACTGGAAGCTGTTGCAGATCATGATGATGAGCTTATGATGAAGTACCTTGAAGGGGAAGAGATTCCGAAGGAGCAACTGAAAAAAGCCATTCGCAAGGCTACAATTAATGTCGACATCATTCCGGTAACCTGTGGCTCATCATATAAAAACAAGGGAGTACAGAAGCTGTTGGACTGCATTGTTGATTATATGCCTTCACCTCTTGATGTTCCGCCGGTTAAAGGCCTGCATCCTGATAATTGGGATGAGCATGAAGAATTGGAGAGGCATTCGGATGATAATGAACCATTGTCAGCACTGGCGTTTAAAATAATGACCGACCCATATGTTGGTAAGCTGGCGTTTTTCAGGGTTTATTCGGGTACTTTGAATTCGGGTTCTTATGTACTGAATTCAACGAAGGGGAAACGCGAGCGAATTGGAAGAATCCTGCTGATGCATGCCAATCACCGAGAAGAAGTTGTAACAGCTTATGCCGGGGATATTGCTGCAGCTGTTGGGTTGAAGTTTACAACTACAGGGGATACACTTTGCGATGAAAATCACCCAATAATTCTGGAGTCCATGGAATTCCCAGAGCCTGTCATTAATGTTGCTATAGAACCAAAAACAAAAGCAGGACAGGAGAAAATGTCGGTTGCGCTCCAGAAGCTTGCAGAAGAAGATCCGACCTTTAGAGTTTCTACAAATCAGGAAACCGGCCAGACCATTATTGCCGGTATGGGTGAATTGCATCTTGAGATTATAGTTGACCGTCTCCTGCGTGAGTTCAAGGTAGAGGCAAATGTAGGAAAACCTCAGGTTGCGTATAAAGAAACCATACGTAAGGCAGTTAAGGCTGAAGGAAAATTTGTCAGGCAGTCGGGTGGCCGTGGTCAGTATGGCCATTGCTGGATTGAGATTGAACCCCTTGAAACAGGCGGTTATGAATTTGAAAACGCCATTGTTGGGGGGGTAATTCCTAAGGAATATATTCCAGCCGTAGATGCAGGTATAAGAGATGCAATGAATACCGGTGTTGTAGCAGGGTACCAGGTGCTTAATGTCAAGGTGAAGCTGTTTGACGGTTCATACCATGAAGTGGATTCGTCTGAAATGGCATTTAAAATTGCGGGCTCAATGGCATTTAAGGAAGCCATGAAAAAGGCTGATCCTGTTCTGTTGGAGCCTGTTATGAAGGTGGAAGTTACAACCCCGGAAGAATACATGGGTGATATCATTGGCGATTTGAATTCACGCCGTGGGCGTATTGAAGGGATGGAAGCCCGTTCTGGAGCACAGGTTATTACAGCTTTTGTGCCTTTAAGTGAAATGTTTGGTTATGCAACAGAACTACGGTCCAGGTCCCAGGGAAGGGCAGTTTATTCAATGCAGTTTGATCATTATTCTGAAGTTCCAAGGAATATTCAGGAGCAGATTGCAGGTGTGAAAAAGCCCTGATAGTATGGAAATACCCAAAATATTGACAGATAAAACTAAAATGGTATAGTATATTTTATAAGTTAAAACATTAGTTGAATTTTTAACTAACTAATAATATAATTATCAACAGTTACCGAACTGTGTAAGGAGGAGAATTTCGATGGCAAAAGCTAAATTCGAAAGAACAAAACCCCATGTTAACATTGGAACTATCGGTCACGTTGACCATGGAAAAACCACTTTAACTGCAGCAATAACCAAAACTCTGTCATTAGGCGGTACTAACGTAGAAATTAAGTCATACGAACAGATTGACTCTGCTCCCGAAGAGAAGGAAAGAGGAATTACCATTAACACCTCTCACGTTGAGTATGAAACCGAAAACCGTCACTATGCTCACGTTGACTGCCCGGGTCACGCCGACTATGTTAAGAACATGATCACCGGTGCTGCTCAGATGGACGGTGCTATACTGGTTGTATCAGCAGCTGACGGTCCAATGCCTCAGACACGTGAACATATTCTTCTTGCTCATCAGGTTGGTGTTAACTATATTGTTGTTTTCCTCAATAAATGCGATCAGGTTGACGATGAAGAACTTATTGAGCTTGTTGAGATGGAATTAAGAGATCTGCTTAGCGAATACGACTTCCCAGGTGACGAGATTCCTATTATTCGTGGCTCTGCTCTGGAAGCTCTGGAATGTGAATCAAACGATCCAAGTGATCCAAAATATAAACCAATCTTTGACCTTATGGCAGCTGTAGATGAATATATCCCAACTCCCGAACGTCAGACAGATCTTCCATTCCTGATGTCAGTTGAAGACGTATTCACAATTACCGGTCGTGGAACAGTTGCTACCGGTAGAGTTGAAAGAGGAACTCTGAAGGTTGGAGAAGAAGTTGAAATCGTTGGTTTAACCAGCGAGAAGAGAAAAACAACAGTTACCGGTGTTGAAATGTTCAGAAAAACTCTTGATCAGGCTCAGGCCGGTGACAATATCGGTGCTCTGTTAAGAGGCGTTCAGAGAGACGAAATTGAAAGAGGACAGGTTCTGGCTAAACCCGGTTCCATTACTCCATATACCGATTTTACTGCAGAAGTATACGTTTTAACCAAGGAAGAAGGAGGAAGACATACTCCGTTCTTTAATGGTTACAGACCTCAGTTCTTCTTCAGAACAACTGACGTTACAGGTACTATAGCTCTTCCCGATGGTGTAGAAATGGTTATGCCTGGTGACAACATCACTATGACAATTAACCTTATTTCACCCATCGCTATGGAAAGAGGACAGACTTTCTCCATCCGTGAAGGTGGAAGAACAGTTGCCTCGGGACGTGTTGCAGACGTTATTAAATAATAGCTTTTAGATTCTGAATATAAAATAAAGGCTGTCTCAAAATCAGTTATCCTTGATTGAGACAGCCTTTTTTATGGTATATTATCTTCAGGCGGTATTAATTTAAAATGCACATAAGAGTATTATTGTCCTATAACCTGTTAGCCTGCCCAGAATAAAACATTGAAATTGGTCTGGTAAGACGCTATAATATAGTAGCCTTGTATTATGATTTTAAGAATACTGACGTTCAAATCCATATTAAATCTGAAATTAAAGTACATAATAACTATGCTTTAATTAGTCCAATGGTATACAAATGCATACTTAAAAGCTATTATGAGCTAGTTATTTATTAACCAAATTCAAATTTGGGACAACCTCATATTTACGATATGGAGCACTATTGAAAGGATTTGATACTGATGACACAGGATAAAAAAAGGCAAAATATAATGACAATTCCACTTCTGCCACTTAGGGGAATTGTTGTTTTTCCGCATATGATTCTTCATTTCGATGTTGGCCGTACAAGATCAATAAAGGCACTCGAAGAGGCAATGGTTAAGGATCAGAGAATATTTCTTGCAGCCCAGAAAGATCCTGCGCTGGATGAACCGGGAGAAAAGGATATATATGCGGTAGGGACTATTTCTAAAATCAAGCAGTTGTTAAGACTCCCCGGAGACACTATTCGTGTGCTTGTAGAAGGATTGGAACGGGCAAAGATCATCGAATATGTTTCGGAAGATCCCTTTTATGAAGTGAATGTACGGGAACATCCAAACCCAAAAACCCAAATAAAAGATTCGGAAACCGAAGCCTTGGTGAGACAGGTTGTAAGCTATTTTGAAAAATATGCAAAACTGACCAACCGCATTTCTCCTGATACAACATTTACATTATCAACTATGGAAGACTATGCAAGGCTTTCGGATGTAATTGCTGCAAATATGGTTATTAAACTGGAAGATAAGCAGCGTATTTTAAATGAGAGATCACCTAAGAAGCGAATGGAAAAGCTTCTTAGAATCCTGGTTAACGAAATAGAAATACTTGAAGTTGAAAAGAATATTAACAGGAAGGTTCGCCAGCAAATTGACAAAAGCCAAAGAGAATATTATCTCAGGGAACAGCTTAAAGCAATACAGAACGAGCTTGGGGAAGGAGCCCAGCAAAGCGATGAAATAGAAGAATACCGCGAAAAAATAATGAAGCTGGGATTACCGCAGGAAGCTGAAAACAAGGCTTTAAAAGAATTGGACAGGCTTTCAAAAATGCATTCTTCATCAGCCGAAAGCGGTGTTATCAGAACATACCTTGATTGGATTGTTGAACTGCCCTGGAATGAAAAAACCGAGGAGAACTTAAATCTCAGCGATGCTGAAAAAATCCTGGACCAGGATCACTACGGGCTTACCAAAGTAAAGGAACGAATGGTGGAATACCTTGCAATAAGAAAATTAAAAAACAGTCTGAAGGGTCCGATAATATGTCTTGCAGGCCCGCCCGGTGTTGGAAAGACATCCATAGTGCGGTCTATTGCAAAGGCATTGAACAGGAATTATGTGCGCATGTCTCTTGGTGGTGTAAGAGATGAAGCTGAAATCAGGGGGCACAGACGAACCTATGTTGGTGCTATGCCCGGAAGAATAATAAAGGCAATAAGGCAGGCAGGTTCAAAAAACCCTCTTATACTGCTTGATGAAATAGACAAAATGTCGAATGATTTTCGGGGCGATCCTGCATCAGCATTGCTTGAAGTTTTAGATGCTGAGCAGAACAGGGAGTTCCATGATCACTATCTGGACATGCCCTTTGATCTTTCGGACGTTATGTTTATTACTACTGCGAATTATAAAGACGCAATACCCCGCCCATTATTAGACAGAATGGAAGTAATAGATATATCCGGCTATGTTGAAGAAGAGAAAGTTCAGATAGCTAAAAGGCATTTAATATCCAAACAGGTTAAAAATCATGGCCTTAAACCTTCTGAAATACGTTTTGATGAAAATGCTGTCAGGGATATCATTAACTACTATACTCGTGAGGCAGGGGTAAGAAACCTTGAAAGACAGATATCAACAGTATGCCGTAAAGTTGCCAGGTTAATAGTATCGGGTGAGAAAAAATCAGTACGTATAACAGCAAAGAACTTGGATAAATACCTTGGGCGTAAAATATTCCTGTACGATAAGGCCAATGAAAAGGACGAAGTTGGAATTGCACGTGGTCTTGCCTGGACACCCGTTGGTGGGGACACCCTGTGCATTGAAGTTAATCTTATGCCCGGGGATGGCGCATTAGAGCTAACAGGTCAACTGGGAGATGTTATGAAGGAATCGGCCAGGATTGCCAGAAGTTATGTTCGTTCCATTGCTGAAATGATAGGCATTGAAAAGGACTTCCATAAGAAGTATGATATGCATATTCATGTTCCGGAGGGAGCTATACCTAAAGATGGGCCATCTGCAGGGATTACTCTGGCTACTGCAATGATTTCTGCTTTAACTAACATTCCGGTAAAAAGGAATGTTGCAATGACAGGTGAAATCACTTTAAGAGGAAAGGTATTGCCGATAGGGGGTATGAAAGAAAAAGTTCTTGCAGCCCATAGAGCAGGAATAGATACTATTTTATATCCTGAAGAGAATGAAAAAGATATTGAGGAAATACCTAAGAATGTTATTGATAAATTAAATTTAATATCTGTTTCATCTATGGATCAGGTGTTAAAAAATGCATTAATCCGTTTCCCTCTTTCAGAGAATAGTAATAAAACAGAAGAAGGGAAAAAGGATGTGCATTTGGAAGTACAAAAGGCCAAAGATGAGGCAGCAGTTGGAGTAGAACATTAAGTAACCAGGGGGACGGTTCTTCAGGTTTTGTAATTTTCTTTTTCTCAAAAGGGGAAGCAGGGGCGGTTTAGTAACCAAACTATTGTGCGATGCCCGAAATAAACGCTTTGTTTGCAAAAGCTGTATGGTTTAGCACGGCAAGCCGACGCTTGCAAAAATGCATAAGGAAATATGATGCTTGAGGCATTTTTGCAGTCAGCTTGCTTTTCTTTGTTTGTTGTTACATATCTCTCTTTCACTATGTCGGTCTTGTTTGTTATGCCTTTTTTATAGCCAAATAGAAAAACCTTGAAGATTCTTTTTACTATTTCTGACTTTAATTAGCCGGTCCAAGATTTGTTCGGCTGAAAATTTCCCTGCATTGCACAATATTCGCATAGTCTTTTTTCTGCAATACATTGGCCTGTCATTATGTTCAAATATATTTGTTAAGCGTCATAGGCTGTGTTATAATGGGATTGATTTTTTGAAGAAGGATTTACCTTTTGAAACGTATCAACATGGTATTCATAAATGGAGGACTATATGCTTATTATTAATGGAAGAATTTATACAATGGCTGAAGATAGATATGCGCAAAATGGAACACTTAAGTATGAAAACGGATATATCTTAGTAAGAGACGGAAAAATAGCAGCCATAGGGCCAATGGATGAATGCCCTGAAGACAGCAAAATAATCGATGCGAAAGGAAGATTCATCTTGCCGGGTCTTGTAGACTCACATACCCACGTGGGTATGATGGAAGATTCGGTTGGATTTGAGGGCGATGATGTTAATGAGATGACCGATCCGGTTACGCCTCATTTACGCGGCATAGATGGTATATACCATGCGGATCGTTCTTTTGAAGAAGCCAGACAATGGGGAATAACAACTGTTTTAAGTGGCCCTGGAAGTGGTAATGTAATATGTGGGCAGTTTGCTGCATTAAAAACCTATGGCCGTTCGGTTGATGAGATGGTTCTTAAAGAGCCCTGCGCTCTTAAAATTGCGTTCGGTGAGAACCCAAAAACAGTATATCATGAGAAAAACCATACTCCCAGCACAAGAATGGCGACAGCAGCTATTATAAGGGAACAGTTTTATAAAGCAAAAGAATATATGGAGGAATGGGAAGAATACAGGAAAGACAGAGAAAATAATGATAAACCAGAGTTTGATATGCGTCTTGAATCTCTTGTTCCTGCCTTAAAAGGTGATTTGATTGTAAAAATCCATGCCCACAGAGCTGATGATATTCTCACGGCTATTCGTATTGCAAGGGAATTTAATTTAAAAATAACAATCGATCACTGTACCGAAGGGCATTTGATTGCTGATATACTGAAAGAAAATGATATTAAAATAATATTGGGTCCGATGCTAACCGATCGGTCAAAAATCGAGCTTAGAAATCAGACTCTGGCTGCCCCCGGAATTCTTGCAAAATCAGGAATACCCGTTGCTATAATGACGGATCATCCATGTGTTCCCGTGCAGCACCTGCTTTTATGCGCGGCAATTGCAGTCAGGGAAGGAATGCCTGAAGAAGATGCGCTTAAAGCTGTAACTATTAACGCAGCAAGGGCGGCAGGAATTGATGACCGGGTTGGTAGTCTTGAAGCTGGAAAGGATGCCGATATTGTAATTTTCAATGGATACCCCTTTGACTATAAAACAAAAGTGGATTTAACAATAATAAACGGAAAAGTTGTTTATACCCGAGAGTAAAACAGCCGCGCCCTGAAATAACACTGGCTTAATAGTTTTAAAAATTTAATTAAACAGTGTGAGAATAGGAAATAGTGGTAAAGGATATGCTAATGAGGCTTTTAGATGCAATCACCAGGCTTTATAAGAAAACAGTTGATAATGCCTTTATTGAATTAAACAAAAGTGCAAAGCCGGGCGGTATTGTATTTGTCGGGGACTCTATTACCGATTTTTTCAGGTTGAACGAGTTCTTTCACGGTGTTTACATTATAAACCGCGGTATCGGAGGGGACACAACCGATGGCGTACTTAAGCGGCTTTCTGAAAGTGTTTTTGATTTATCGCCGTCGAAAGTGTTTATACTGATAGGTACCAATGACATTGGTGAGAATAAGAGTTATGACCATATTATTGGCAATATAGCACTGATAATAGATAAAATTCAGAATAAATGCCCCGAAGCAAAAATTTATCTTCAGTCAATTTATCCCGTGTCAAAAGCAAAGGATAAGAAAATTAAAAAATTCATTGTCGGGAAAAGAAGTAACGAAAAAATACGCCGTGTAAACGAAGGTTTAAAAAGGATTGCAAAGGAAAAAGATGTTGAATATATTGATGTTTATAGCCATTTAACAGACGAAGATGGTAATCTGAAACTTGAATATACAATTGAAGGGCTTCATCTGACAGTTGAAGGCTACAGGGCCTGTGCCAATGTTTTAAGGCCTTATGTTTCTGAAAATCTGCCTTAAATATTTTTGAGCTTCGTTATATAATTATTTACAAAAGAATAACCAAATAAATTTCTAATTATTGATTAAGGAGGTTTTTGTTATGAAATCATTGAAAGGAACAAGAACAGCAGAAAATTTACTTAAAGCTTTTGCAGGAGAAAGTCAGGCCAGAAACAGGTACACATTCTATGCTTCTGTGGCTGACAAAGAAGGTTATAAGCAGATAAGAAATATTTTCCTTGAAACAGCAGATCATGAAAAAGAGCATGGAAAAAGGTTTTATAAGCATTTGCTTGCTGGTCTTGGAGATGAACTTCCGGCTACAGTTACGATTAAAGAAGCAGATTATCCGGTTGCCCAGGGTAATACTTTGGATAACTTAAAAGCTGCAGCTGCAGGCGAACATGAAGAATGGCACGATATGTATCCGCTTTTTGCCGACATAGCTGAAGAAGAAGGTTTCCCCGAAATTGCTCATACATTCAGAATGGTTTGTGTATCCGAGCAAATGCACGAAGCAAGATATAAGAAGCTTGCTGAAAATATTGAAAACGGAAAAGTATTCAAAAGAGACGAAAAAGTTACATGGAAATGCGGCAACTGCGGTTATATTCATGAAGGAGTTGAAGCTCCCGAAAAATGCCCGGCATGTGCTCATGCAAAAGCACATTTTGAACTGTTTGTAGAGGCATATTAAGCTTTAAAGTTTCTGCTTTTAATTGCAAATTAAACTTTAAACATGCTGAAAAGGGGTATATTATGTACCCCTTTTTTAAAACTCTGATTTAAACAATACAGATAAATTCTTGATATTCCTATCAATTGAGGTATAATAAAATTATTAAGATAAATAATGGTAATTTAGGTATTAGGAGCAATCCATGAAAAAAGATAAATGGTTACTGTTAGCTGCTTCAACTATTTTATCTTTGTCTCTGGTTTCCTGCACAATTACGGAAGAGAATACCGCCTTAGTATCATCAGAGGAGCAGGATAAAGTTACATTGCGTTTTATCAGCAGCTGGGGTGGAGTAGATTCTAAAGCAGAAACATTACAGGAATTGCTTGCCCGTTTTACTAATGAGAACACCGACATAGAAATTGTAAACGAATCACTTTTTGGTGAAGATTTTCTTCCCAAAATAAAAACTGATTTTGCTTCGGGAAATAATCCTGATGTTTTTGGAATGTGGCCCGGATCTGATATAAGGGCTCTTATTCAAGCTGGAAAGGTAGCAGATTTAACCGAACTAATGGAGGAAAATCCTGAATGGAAGAGTTCATTTAAAAGCAGCATGTTGAAATACACCACTATTGATGGAAGGTTATATGGTTTACCCTTTGAAATTATTTTTGAAGCCCTATTTATTAATAGGGATCTTTTCGATAAATATAACGTACCAATACCCACAACTTACGAAGAACTAAAAAATGCTGTGGAAGTGTTTAACAATAATGGCATTATTCCAATCGCATATAATTCGCTTGCCGAAGGTACATATCTATTTCAAAATATGGTTGCACTTCTTGCCGGAAAGGAAATTGCCGAGAACCCGTCACATCCCGAGTTTGGCTACTACTATAAGAAAGCTATGAAGTATATGCAGGAACTTTACCAGATTGGTGCATTTCCCGATGAAGCTTTTACAATGACAAATCATGAAAGGAATACCATGTTTCTGGAGAAAAAAGCAGCTATGATTGTACAAGGTTCATGGTTTATTGGAAATATTCCCAACGATGATGATACTGTTGACATAATACATTTCCCGGCTTTCAGTGACGGGAAAGCGCCTCACAATACAATGGTACATGGCCTTGGAAATGGCTGCTTTTATATAAGTTCTGAAACCTATAACGACACTAATAAGAAAGAAGCATCAATTCGTTTAATGAAGTTCCTTACATCAAAAGAAACTGCCGCAGAGTTTGCAAAACAAACAGGTATGATGAGCTGTGTTGATATCAGGGATTATCAAATAGATTACAACCGGCTTACGAGAAAAGGTCATCTTTTAATTAATAATAGCAGACAATTTGTAGGTCCTCCCGATAGTTTTATTGACAGAACGGTCTGGGAGGAAGTTATAGTTACCGGAATGCCGTATGTTCTTGAAGGAAAGCTTGAAATTGAAGAATTATACAATAAAGCTGTGCGGGAAGGGTTACTGTCCCATTAGTAAGATATTGGGAAGTAAAAAAATTATTTAGTGAAGAGGTTAACGGTATGATAAAAAGTTTTGGAGGCATAAATATCTCATCAAAAAATCCCGAGTTACTTGCAAAATTCTATAATGAAAAGTTAGGTGTACCCATTCTAACTAAAAATCCAAGCCAATGTGCCTATGACGGAGTGGAATTAGGTTTCAACATTAAAGAACCTGTTATATGGATTTGGGACGAAAACAAATGGGGTAAATCAAATTTTGGTGCAGTTACCTTGGTTTTTTCTTGCGATGACATTGATAAAACATACCATGAACTGAAAGAGAAAGGTGTCATTCTTGACCCACCTATTACTGCTGTTTGGGGCGGGAAAGAGCTTAATGTTAAAGACCTTGACGGCAATAATATTCTTATTTTGGAGGAGTAAGTCAATGAAACAAGACTAACTCATGCTAGAGCAAAAGTTAAAGATTTACAAAGATTAGTTTAATGATAAAAAAATGTGATTGGGTTTTAGGCAGATGATTCGAATCGGGTAGAAAACCCCATATATGTAAACTTTGAATTTCAAGAGGGTGTATGTCTCCCGATAAGGACTGATGAAAAGCCATCACTTGGCAATTACAATTTTAAAGTTGAGAATGTAACACTTTCCGGGGGTAATTAAAAGATAAGGTCGAAGTTATAGAACGGCTTTTGATCCTCCTTATGGAGCGAAAATTTACAATAAAAGATTCAGATGGAAACGAAACAGGATTCTGTTTACAAAAGCATAACCTGCAGGTGAGTCATTTCGCATTCCTTATAATGTTTTAACGAGTGAATTTTATATTAAAACAGTATAAAGAACAGGTGAAATAATTGAAAAAGAGGATAGTAAGGTTCTATAAGGATCTTTCCATTAAGAAGAAGCTTTTGCTGGCTTTTTATATTCAAATAATAATACCAATGATTTTTATGGGCTTTTTGAGCTACCAGAATTCTGCACAAACAATTAAAAACATATCGACGAATTACGCAAAAGATATATTACAGATGCTCGAGCTTCGTTTTAATGATTATCTTACAAACTTAAGCGTTATTTCCCAGGACCTGCTATATGACAAAACTATTTACAGTGCATTGATTAAAGGAAATATAGGCGACCCTCTCACAGATTATGAAATTGAAAATGAAATCAGTAATTCAATGAAAAAAATAATACTTTCAAGACCTGAAGTACAATCGATAGCAGTTATAGGGAATGACGGAAAGTACTATTATTCTGATGATAATTCCTCCAGCAACAGTATAAAAAACATATTACCCTATGATGAAGTGTTAAATAAAGCCAGGCAATACCAGGGCAAGGTTGCCTGGTATACAGAAAGCAGCAATGGTGTTGTAGACCATATATATCTTGTCAGAACTATATACCACCAGGATACATTTGAGGAAATTGGACTTCAGGTAATACTGGTAAATAAAAATTTTATAAGAACAATTTACAATGGGCTTACAAGAAGCATGCAGAATATTATTATTTTATCCGACAATTATGATTTAATCGCTGCAAGAAACAGTGATTACAGTTATTTTTTCAATGGTTCTTCCTTTGGTAAACTACATAATGAAAAGGATTCAAAAATAGATAAAGAAATTAATGCGCTGGTGTCTTATACCACAATAAGTGAAACAGGATGGAAAATAATAACCTATGTTCCGCTTAATATACTTTACCGCGATGCTTACGCACTGGGCAGGAATTTAGTTCTATTGTGTATTGTTACCATTGTATTTTTATCGGCTTTCAATTTATCTATTGCAATGGGCTTTATCAATCCTATTAACCGTCTGGTAAAGGGGATGAGAATGGTTCAAAAAGATAACAGAATTGTTTTTATTGATGATGAAAGGGAAGATGAAATAGGCTTTTTAAATAAAACATTTAATGAAATGTCTCGAGAAATAAATCACTTGGTAACATGGGTGTACAGAGAGCAGATTACAAGAAAAGAGGCTGAATTAAGGGCGCTGCAATCACAAATAAATCCCCATTTTTTATTTAATACTTTGGAATCTATAAACTGGATGGCAAGGCTTAATAATGTGCCGGAGATCAGTGAAACTGTTACAGATTTGTCAGATTTGATGGAGGCCAGCATTGGAAGGGACGACAGGCTTATAACAGTTGAAGAAGAGTTTATGTATTCTGACAAATACATATCCATTATAAAAAGAAGATTCGAAGATAAGATACAGTTTAAAAAAGAAATATTGAACGGGGCTGGAAAGGTTAGAATACCAAGGCTTTTAATTCAACCCCTTGTTGAGAACTCTGTTTATCATGGTATAGATAGATTGCGCGGCAAAGGCGAGATTATTTTGAAGGCGTATATAGAGGGTGAACGCCTTGTAATTGTTGTTATGGATACCGGTCCCGGTATTGATAGTGTAGAGTTGGATTCTTTAAACAGAAGGCTTTCTTTGGATAATGATACGTATTTCAAAAATCTTGGTACAGAATCCAGGAAATGTATAGGAATAGAAAATGTCAACCGCAGAATAAAATTGTTTTATGGTGATAACTATGGTCTTAAAATAGAGAGCCAGAAGGGGAAATTCACCAGGATAATAGTCAGCATACCAGCCCATAGAGAGCCAACGGAGGGATATTATGTTCAAAGTAATGATTATTGATGATGAGCCTATAATCAGGAAGGGTATTAAGAATATACTAAACTGGAAACAGTTTGGTTGTGAAATATGTGCCGAAGCCTCTGATGGCGAGGAGGGCAGAACTTTAATAAAAAAATACAGACCCGACATATTAATTACAGATATACGTATGCCTGAAATTGACGGTTTGAAAATGATAAAGGATGTAAAGGATTTAATACCCGATTGCAAAATAATAGTTCTAACCGGATACAGGGATTTCGACTATGTACAGGAAGCATTGAAACTTGGAGTATTTGATTTTGTCCTTAAACCTTCAAAAATAGAGGAATTAACAGCAATAGTTCAAAGAGCGGTAGAAGAGCTGAAAAGATTAAAAAACAGGGCAGAGGAGTTCAAAAAGTTAAAAAAGCTTTTTGAACAGAATATTCCTGTACTGAGAGAAAAGTTTTTATATGATCTCATGTACGAGATGTACCCGAACAGGCAAGACATCCTGCCACGGGCCGAACTGCTTGGTGTAAACATAACAGAGTTTTTCCTCCTTGTAATAGAAATTGATACTGATGAAAATGAAAACTTAAGTCAGTATGACATGAATTTATATCAGTTTGGTATAATTAATACATTCATGGATGTGTTTTCAGATTGCTTTGATGTAATTAATATTCCTTTGAAAGATAGAAGAGTTGCATTTATACTGCAGGGTATGGATGACATTAAGGACTCATTAGGTAAAATAAACGACAAATGCAGCTACTTCCAGGAACTTCTTGTTAATTGCTTTGGGTTCACAGTAACCATAGCAGTAAGTTCGGAAGGCAGGGGAATTATGCAGCTTCCCGAAAAACACAGGGAATGCATGGAAGCCCTTGAACGCAAGTTTTACATTGGAAATAACACGGTTATTTTTTATAATGATCTGAATGTTTTTTTCAAGTTCGATGATTATTCAGTACTTGAAAAATACCAAAGACTGTTGCTGGAGGGTATAAAAACCGGTAACGAGTCTATAGTAACGAAAAGAGTTGAAGATATATTTGAATATATAAACAGCCTTGAGCATTCTAATATGAATTATTTAAAAAATTTTTACTGTGGTATTATTAATCAAATAAATAATATCAGACTTTCGGTGGCACAGGCCTCTAATGACAGAAAGGTGGAAAGTATTAATATCGTTAGCCTTCACAGTATGATTAATGAATCGGATAGTATACACGAGCTCAATGAGCTGTTAAAGGATGTTTCACTGAGCATTACGTCAAAAATAAATAATTACAATACCAAAAGCATCAAACTTGTTTTACGCAATGCCATTGACTATATTCATGAAAACTACGGCAAGCCAATCACTCTTAATGATGTTGCAGAGCATGTTTATGTGAGCACTTCCTATTTAAGCAGAATGTTCAAAAAAGAGCTTGGGAAAAATTTTGTGGATTATCTGAATGGTCTGCGTATTGAAAAAGCCAAAGAATTGCTTATGGACCCCAAATATAAAACTTATGAAGTGGCAGAAATTGTTGGAATTCCCGATGCCCACTATTTCTCACGTTTGTTTAAAAAATATGAAGGTTTGTCCCCAACCGAATACAGGGATGCTTCTGCTGCAGAATAAAATCTTCGTGGATTATTTTGTTGTACAATTTTGAAATTAATTTGGTCAATATTTTGCAAGATAGTTCAATATGTTCTATTTGTCTGTTAACCCACCTCTGATATGATATCAATGTAATATTCCATTAATACTTCTTTATTTTGTTATGTAAACTTAATTTTTACAAACATTTTTACACGCAATTCAGACGTAAAAAGGGGTTAAAAAAATGCAATCAAAACAGGGAAATACTACAATAATAAAACCATCTGTAAATAAGGGGTTTTTTTACGAGTTGAAGAAAAACTGGCCTCTTTTTGTTATGCTGATTCCTGGGGTGGCTATTCTGATTATAAACAATTACATACCAATGTTTGGTATAGTAATAGCTTTTAAGAGATATCGCTTTCACGGAAATTTTATAAACAGCATAATTCAAAGTGAGTGGGTTGGGTTTAGAAATTTTGAGTTTTTCTTTAAAACCCCATATGCATACCAAATTACAAGAAACACCATACTATACAACATGGCTTTTATTTTCCTTGGTTTAGTAGTTCCTGTTGCCTTTGCAATTATGCTTAATGAAATTACCAACAAAAGAACAGCAAAGGTTTATCAAAGTGTTATGTTCCTGCCTTATTTCCTTTCATGGATAGTAGTCAGTTATCTTGCTTATTCATTCTTCAGCATTGAAAGTGGTTTTCTGAATAGATCTTTTTTGGCGTCTTTAGGCATTGAGCCGGTAAAGTGGTACTTCGAACCGAAGTATTGGCCATTTATTATTACATTCTTTCAATTGTGGAAATATACAGGCTACAATACGGTTGTATATTTAGCAGCAATCTCAGGTATTGATACTGAGTACTACGAGGCTGCTGAAATTGATGGAGCTACAAAGTGGCAACAGATAAGGCATATTACAATACCGCTTTTACGTTCTTTAATGATTATTATGACATTGCTTGCGGTTGGCAGGATATTTAATGCGGATTTTGGTCTTTTTTATCATGTTCCAAGAAACAGCGGCCAGCTTTATCCTGTCACAGACGTTATAGATACATACGTATACAGGGCCTTAAGAAACACGAATAATATCTCAATGGCAGCGGCAGCGGGTACCTATCAAGCCATAGTAGGTTGTATTACAGTGTTTACTGCTAATTTTATAGTTAGAAAGATAGACAAGGATAAAGCACTGTTTTAGGAGGCATTAAAAATGAATGGAACTGTTGAAATTGAAAAAACCGGGATCTTAAAAATGCTTAAAAGCAGGAGACTTGGAAATAAGGTGTCCCCGACAGGCAATATATTGATAAATCTTCTGTTCATTATCTGTAGTATTATATGCATTGCTCCAATTATTTTAATAACCGTGATCTCTTTCACCGATGAAAAAGAGCTTCTGGTTAACGGCTATAGTTTCTTTCCCGAGAAATATTCGGTTAAAGCATACGACTATGTTATCACAGCCGGAGATACAATTTGGAGGGCTTATGGTGTTTCAATTCTGGTAACAATCTTAGGTACAATTTTAAGTCTTATGGTTATTTGTCTCTACGCCTATCCATTATCTCGCCAAAGCTTTAAATACAAGAACTTTTTCTCATTTTTTGCCTATTTCACAATGATATTTGGCGGCGGACTTGTACCCTGGTATATGGTATATACACAATTAATACCTATTAAAAATACCCTTTGGATTATGATAGTTCCGTACCTGATGAATGCATGGTATATGATGATAATGAGAACTTTCTTTAAGACTACTGTTCATGAGTCAATTATCGAGTCAGCAAAGATTGATGGAGCAGGTGAGTTCAGGATTTTCTTTGTGATAGTATTGCCTCTGTGTAAGGCAGGGCTTGCAACGATCGGGCTTTTCTGCACATTAGGATATTGGAATGACTGGTGGCTTCCTCTTGTGTTTATAACCGAACATAAGCTTTATAACATCCAATATTTAATGTACCAGACATTAAACAGTATTCAATACCTTGCCAGTGGCAGTGCACAGTTTTCAGAGTCTTCAAAAGTACTCGCTGATTTACCGAGCGAAAGTGCAAGGATGGCAATAGCTGTTATATCCATAGGACCGATTATATTTGCTTACCCATTTTTCCAGAAATATTTTGTTAAAGGTCTTACCATTGGTGCTGTGAAAGGTTGAAACCGGTTTTACGGTTTAAATATTAAATTAATTTAAGGAGGGAATTTTATGTCCAAAGCGAAGAGAATTTGCAGCTTGCTACTGATTTCACTTCTAGCATTTACTCTCATTTTGACAGGTTGTACCGGGCCGATAACACCTGGAACAAGTTCCGACACACCTACAGAAACCGAAGACAGTCCAAAAACTCAACCTGAAGAACCGACTGTTAAACTTACCTGGTATCTGGTCGGGAACAGACAGGAACCCGATACCCCAAAAGTACTTGAAGAAGCAAACAAGTACCTGAAGGATAAGCTGAATGTTAGTCTTGATTTATACGTATTCGGATGGGGTGACGACTATGACCAGAAGGTAAATACAGCATTGGCTGCAGGCGAACCAATAGATATAGTATTTACTGCAAACTGGGCAGCAAATTACAACGTAAATGCGGCATCCGGCTATTTTACAGAGCTTAACGGTTATTTGGCCAAATACCCAAAAATAAAAGAAATTCTTGGCGAGGACTTCCTTAACGGTTCTGCAATTAACGGTAAGAATTACGCAGTTCCAACCAATAAGGAAAAAGTACATAACTGGGGATGGCTGCTCAAGAAGGATCTTGTAGACAAATACAACATGGATGTAAGCAATATTAAAACAATAGAAGCAATTGAGCCCTTATTAAAGATAATAAAAGAAAATGAGCCCGAAATAACACCAGTATGTATTGCAACAATGGATGCTCCTTTCCAGCTTCTCGACTGGGACCGTATCAGTGACGACGATGTTCCCGGTGCCCTGTATCCTGATAACAGAGATTACACAATTGTAAATCATTTCCTTGCGCCGGAAAGTATTGAGCATTACAAACTTATGAGAGACTGGGCAAATAAAGGGTACATTCATCCCGATGCTGCAACCATGCAGAATCAGGTTGAATTGATGAAGTCCGGAAGATATTTTGCAGCCTCACAATCCCTGAAGCCCGGGAAAGACGCTGAAATGGCTGCCACCACAGGAATTGAGTGGGTACAGGTTGATGTTACAAGACCTGTTATGTCCAATCGTGAGACAACAGGTGCCCTCCTTGCAATTCCCGCAGGTTCGAAAAACCCTGAAAAAGCATTCCAGTTCATAGAACTGCTGTACACCGACAAGTACATGAAGAACCTGTTGAACTATGGTATTGAAAATGTACATTATAAGAAGGTATCAGATAATGTAATTGAACTTATTGATCCTGATAATTCGGGTTATAACCCAGGTCATGGATGGAAATTTGGAGACCAGTTTAAAGACTACCTGATGAGTAATGAAGATCCTCAAAAATGGGATAAGTTCCTTGAATTCAACGAGGCAGGGTTAGCGTTGAACAGCCTTGGTTTTGTATTTGACAAAACCAATGTTGAAACTCAGATTTCATCCTGTAAGAACGTTGTCCAGGCGTACTACAAGCAGCTGTTCACAGGTTCTGTAGAAGTTGAACCAACAATAGAACAGTTTGAAAAAGAACTTAAGGCAGCAGGTGTTGACGAACTGATCGCTGAAATGCAAAGACAGTACGATAAATGGCGCGAATCAAAATAAACTGTTATAATGCTTTGATCTTGGACCGGGGCCTCCCGGTCTTTTTTTTATCGTTTTTTCTAAGTACACGAAAAGTTTCCCCTCTTCGCTGCAAATCTGTTTATACCACTATTTAGTTTTCCACTGCCCGGAGAAACCTGTATATTGACAGCTCCTCCCCCTCAGACTTTGTGTGTTCTCCTTATAAAACCGGTTTTCCATACCTTTGCAGAAAGATAATTATGTCACCTTTTTGGCACATGCATATAATAAATTAACCTTAACAAACGAGTGGAGGGGAATTTATGTATAAACTGATGCAGGCTTTTGAGACAAAAACGTTTATAGGTGCTTTGGTTGTTGTTATCGCATATATTTCGAAGTCAATGCATGAAGTTTTTGTCATTCTGGCAGCGTTTATTATATTGGATTATATAACCGGAATTCTATGCGGATTGATAAAAAACCGAGGGTTTAATTATAAAAAGGGTATTACGGGAGCTTTAAAAAAACTGTCGTACCTGGTACTTATACTGATTACAATTTTAATTGAGTTTTTAATCAATTATTTAACAAATGATTCGAGAGTTTATATTCGCATTGGAAATTCCATTACTCTGGCAGTGTATATATACCTTATTGGAACAGAAGGTCTAAGTATTATACAGAACCTTATTGTTTTAGGAATTCCTGTTCCGCCGTTTATGATAAAACTGTTTGGTTTGATTAAAGACCAGTCAGGAAATATTATCAGAAAACAATAAAGCCCAAATGAAAAGATGGGCGCATAAATGACAATTGTAAAAAAAATTTATATAAAATATACTTAGAGATATAATAGGATTAAATGCTTACTATATTTGCAACGAAAGGGGCAATAAACTATGATTGTAGCAGCTGACGGTAGTGGCGATTACACATCTTTGGGACAGGCATTATGCGCATTGGAAAATTCAAAAGACACCGATAACCGGGTTGTCATTTACATTAAAAAAGGAGTGTACAAAGAGAAGCTGCATATAAAAAGACCTAATATTACATTGATTGGTGAAGATGCAGAATCAACAGTTATTACCTATGATGATTACGCAAGAAAACTCTTTGATAACGGGGAGGAGTACGGCACTTTCAATTCATACACCGTTCTTATTACAGGCGACGGGTTTGAGGCGCGTAATATAACCTTTGAGAACTCTGCAGGATCAGGCAAAATAAAAGGACAAGCCCTCGCTGCATATGTGGACGCTGATCGGGTAATATTCAGGAATTGCTATTTTAAGGGCCACCAGGATACTCTTTTTACAGCACCGCTTCCACCCAAACCCATTCTTAAAGACGGATTTAAAGGCCCAGGGGAAAACAAGGAAAGAAAAATGGGCAGTCACTATTATGAGAACTGCTTGATTGAAGGCGATGTGGACTTTATATTTGGCTCAGCAACAGCGGTTTTTAAAGATTGTACAATTGTATCATTGGACAGGGGTGAACCCGAAAATGGAGTAAACGGGTATATTACTGCCGCATCAACTCCCGAAGGTGAAAAGTATGGATACGTTTTTATTAACTGCAGGCTCCTGGGAAGGTGCAAGCCTTCTACAGTTTATCTTGGGAGGCCGTGGAGAAATTTTGCAAAAACAGTTTTTATAAATTGTTATATGGATGATCATATTAAAAGTGAAGGGTGGCATAACTGGGAAAAGACTGAAAGTGAAAAAACTGTTTTTTACGCCGAATATAAAAGCTACGGTCCGGGTGCAAAAATTGATAAAAGGGTATCCTGGGCAAAAATCCTGACCGATGAAGAAGCAGAAGATTATACCGTTGATAAAATTATTCCCTGGGTAAAACATGCTGTGTTATAATGTGAGTGCCACGGATATTTTATTAAAAACCCAGTTATATATTAACAGAAACAATGACATTAAAAGTGTGGAGATAATAATGTACGTAGTAATTTCGGAAAGTGAACAGGATACGGTTAAACTTGGTGAAAAAGTAGCAAAGCAGCTTAAAAAGGGTGATGTTGTTGCTTTGTCGGGAGATTTGGGAACAGGAAAGACCGCATTTGTAAAGGGTCTGGCCCAGGGATTTGGAATTGATGAATATATTACAAGCCCAACCTTTACACTGGTGCAAAGCTATAAAGGGCCGGGGTTTAACCTGCACCATTTTGATGTCTACCGCATTTCAGACGAGGAAGAGTTGTTTGAAATAGGGTTTGAAGAGTATCTGTATGAAGGGGATATTTGTGTAATTGAATGGGCCGATCTGATACAGAATTTAATACCGCCCCGGTCGGTGTGGATAAATTTTGAAAGGCTGGAAGACGGTGAAAACAAACGAAGGATTACTGTAAAGGGGCTTGGAACAAAATGATTATACTTGCTTTGGATACTTCGGCAGCAACAGCATCGGCTGCAGTTGTTAAAGATGGTTTTTTAACAGGGGAAATATCTATCCGCAATGGAAAGACCCATTCACAAAAAATTATTCCAATGATTAGCTCGCTGCTTAATATGCTTGATTATAAACCCGAAGACCTGGATTTGCTGTCGGTAGCTATTGGGCCAGGTTCTTTTACAGGTTTAAGAATAGGTGTGGTCACAATTAAGGCAATGGCCTATGCTTTAAATATACCTGTTGTAGAGGTGTCAACTCTTATGGCCCTTGCATACACCGTGAATGAACAGGAAGGATTAGTATGCCCCATAATGGATGCAAGAAACCGCCAGGTTTATACCGGTCTTTACAAAACAAGTAATGGATCGGTATCTGTGCTGCAGGAAGATTCAGGACTGGCAGTGGATGAATTGATTAACATCCTGAGAAAATATGATATGCCAATACATTTTGTTGGTGATGCCGTACCACTGTACGAGAACTATATAAAAGAGCAGGGAATTAATGCGCGTTTTGCACCAGATGACATTTTTACGCATCGAGCTGCAACGGTAGCGCATCTTGCCTGGTTAATGCAGAAAGATGGAAAGGTAAAAGATGCTTTTCATGTGGTTCCGAAATATCACAGGAAATCCCAGGCTGAAAGAATGAAGGACTTAATGTCAGGGAGTAAAACCGATGGAAAGTGAAATTGTAATAAGACAGATGAGATGCGAAGACTTAGACAGCGTACTGGAAGTAGAAAAAAAATCATTTACAAATCCATGGTCTAGGCTGATGTTTTTTGATGAACTGCAGAATCCCCGTGCTCATTATCTGGTCGCTGAAGTTTCGGGCATTATAGTGGCTTATGCAGGTTTGTGGACTATAATGGACGAGGGACATATTACAAATATTGCAGTTGATCCTTCGTACCGAAGGATGGGAATTGGCTCAAGGCTCATGGAGAGCGTTATTGAAATAGCTCAAAGAAGCAAATTAAGGGGCCTGACTCTTGAGGTTAGGGTGAGTAATACTGAGGCCATTTCAATGTACAAGAGATTTGGTTTTAAAATTGAAGGTCTAAGAAAAAATTATTACAGTGATACGCATGAAGATGCGTTTATAATGTGGTATTATTTGGATATATAACAACAGAAAACTGACATTAATTTACATATAAAAAAATTTATAAAAATACTTGTCATGGTAAAAAAACTATAGTATAATGTTGCCTGTTGTGACATGGCATACGATGAAGTTGGAGATTGCCGGTAAATCCCGGGGAACTTCAATGGAGAATGTCCGATTCAAAGAAACCGGGCGACAAGTCACTGTACATCTTGCATTAACGCATATATTACTTTATATATACGCGTTGAGTAACGTCTGTTGATACAGAGCCCAGGTTTAACAAGTTAGAATTAACTTGTTTTATTTTCCTGGGTTTTAAATATTAACACTCACGACACACCCGGCAGAGTGTACAGGGAAAAAACTTGTTGCGTCATTACAAACGTGCTGCTTGCACAAACAATAAAGTGCTTTTAACTAAAATTACCTTTGTTGAAAGCATGGTTAGGAGGCATATGTATGGCGAACAAACAAAAAATTCGTATTCGGTTAAAAGCTTTTGATCATCAAGTTTTGGATCAATCAGCAGAAAAAATAGTTGAAACAGCTAAAAGGACTGGTGCAAAAGTTTCGGGTCCCGTGCCGCTGCCAACTAAAAAGGAGATCATTACAATTTTACGTGCTCCGCACAAATATAAGGACTCACGTGAACAGTTTGAAATGAGAACCCACAAAAGACTTATTGACATCCTTGTTCCAACGCCGAAAACCGTGGATGCTTTGATGAGGCTGGATCTTCCTGCAGGCGTGGATATTGAAATTAAGTTATAAAATACTACATTTGTTATGTTCGATTAATCGAACCAATGACAGGAGGGAAATATTTAAATGCAAAAATGTATGCTTGGTAAAAAAATAGGTATGACTCAAATCTTTACCGATGATGGAACCATGATTCCCGTTACAGTTATAAAGGCAGGGCCTATATCGGTAATTCAGAAGAAAACTGTCGATACCGACGGATATAATTCTATTAAAGTAGGGTTTGAGGATATCAATGAAAGGAAAGTTAATAAACCTACAAAGGGTCAGTATGATAAGGCCGGTGTTTCTCCTAAAAGATATATGAAGGAGTTTCGCATTGAAAATATTGATGCTTTTGAGGTTGGTCAGGAAATAAAAGTTCAGGATATGTTTAATGAGGGCGACAAGGTAGATGTGTCCGGTGTTTCGAAGGGTAAAGGTTTCCAGGGTACAGTAAAGCGTTTTAGAACCAGGCGAGGCCCTTCATCACACGGTTCCGGGTACCACAGAGGTGTTGGTTCGATGGGTGCTGTTTCTAATCCAAGCCGTGTATTTAAAGGCAAAAAGCTTCCGGGGCACATGGGAAATGAAAAAGTGACAGTACTAAACCTGGCTGTTGTCCGTGTTGATGCTGACAGAGGCCTATTGCTTGTTAAGGGCGCTGTTCCTGGTCCAAAAGGCGGGCTCTTAATAATCAAGGATTCGGTCAAGGCGTAAAGCATTTACTTTATGGAAGGAGGACCTGATATGCCAAAAGTGGATGTTTATAATATGAAAGGCGAAGTCGTAGGGGAAATAAACCTTAGCGATGATATATTTGGTGTAAAGGTAAACGAAGTTGCCATGCATACAGCAGTGGTTAACCAGTTGGCCAATAAACGCCAGGGAACTCAGTCAACCAAGACTATCAGTGAAGTCAGAGGTGGAGGCAGAAAGCCCTGGAGACAAAAGGGTACCGGTCGTGCCCGTCATGGAAGTATCCGTTCGGTTCAGTGGAAAGGTGGAGCTGTTGCTTTTGCTCCAAAGCCAAGGAACTATCGATATTCAATTCCTAAGAAGGTAAAGAGGCTGGCTTTGAAAAGTGCTTTAACTACCAAAGTATTGAATGGCAATATTATTGTTTTGGATGAATTAGTACTGAATGAAATCAAGACCAAAGAATTTGTAAAAGTTTTGAATAATTTGAATGTTAATGAGTCAGCATTAGTGGTACTTCCTGAAGTTGATGAAAAGGTTGTAAAATCTGCCAGGAATGTACCGGATATTAAAACAGCCCTGGTGAATACAATTAATACTTACGATATTTTAAAGCACCAGAAGTTTATTATTACGAAAGATGCTGTTGCTAAAGTTGAGGAGGTGTATGCATAATGAAACTTGCTGAAGACATTATTATCCGTCCATATATAACAGAAAAAAGCTATGACAATATGGCTGATGGTAAATACACCTTTATTGTAGATTACAGAGCTAAGAAAACTGAAATAAAGAATGCTGTGGAGAAACTTTTTAACGTTAAAGTTCTATCTGTAAATACAATTAATTACAAAGGTAAAGAAAAAAGATTGGGCGTACACCTTGGAAAAACAGCAAAATGGAAGAAAGCTATTGTAAAAATTGATACCAACCCTCAACCTGAAACTTATCTGGGTAAGGACGGAAAACCCGTAACCACCGGTAAGAAATATAAAACTGAAATTGAGGAATTTGGTGGAGTGCAATAATATTTACAGTGTTTAGAAAGGAAATTGCAATCAAAGTAAGAAAGATTGCAGCAGCTGTTCGGTTGAATAGGCTATACAGTCGGCCTGCTAACGGATAGTTGTAAATAACGAAAAGGAGTGAACGTCATGTCGATAAAAAAATACAGACCTACTTCTCCTGGAAGAAGAAATATGACTGTGTCTACCTTTGAGGAAATAACCAGAAAAGAGCCTGAGAAGTCTCTATTAGCTCCTGTTAGAAGAACAGGTGGACGAAATTCCTACGGAAAGATAACGGTAAGACACCGCGGTGGTGGCGCAAAAAGGCAGTATAGAATAATAGATTTCAAAAGGGATAAGGATAATATACCTGCAAAGGTTGCTTCCATTGAGTACGATCCCAATCGTTCTGCACATATTGCTTTACTTCATTATGTAGATGGTGAAAAACGATACATTCTTGCCCCATACGGTCTAAAAGTCGGAGATACAGTTATGTCGGGGGAAAAGGCTGATATACGTGTAGGAAATGCGCTTCCGCTGGCAAATATCCCGTTGGGTTCTGTTATTCATAACATAGAAATGAAACCCGGAAAGGGCGGACAGCTTGTGCGTTCAGCGGGAAATATGGCCCAGTTGATGGCAAGGGAAGGAAATTATGCTCAGATAAGGCTTCCTTCGGGCGAAGTGCGCATGGTCAGTGTAAATTGTAAAGCCACTATCGGACAGGTTGGAAATGTTGAACATGAAAATATCAGAATTGGTAAAGCAGGAAGAATCCGCTGGATGGGTAGAAGGCCTCATGTCCGTGGTCTTGCTATGAACCCGAGCGATCATCCTCATGGTGGTGGAGAAGGAAGATCTCCTATAGGTATGCCAAGCCCTGTTACTCCTTGGGGTAAGCCAACATTGGGTTATAAGACAAGGAAGAAGAGAAAACAGAGCAATAAGTTTATTGTTAAGAGACGTAATGCTAATTAGGGTATTGGGAGGAGGTTTGTTCTGTGGGTAGATCATTAAAAAAGGGACCTTTTGTAAATGAGAAGCTACTGAAAAAAATTGAGGAAATGAATGAAAAGGGCGAGAAGAAAGTTATCAAAACCTGGTCGAGAGCGTCTACCATATTCCCTCAGATGGTTGGACATACAATAGCGGTTCATGATGGAAGAAAGCATGTTCCAATATATATATCTGAAGATATGGTTGGTCACAAACTGGGTGAGTTTGCACCTACCCGTACCTACAGAGGTCACGGTAAGGATGAAAGAAGCAGCAGGCTAAGATAATAAATTACTGATTTGATTGAAAATAAAACATAAGAATCCTGATTTTGGATTATGTTGTTAAACCACGTAAAATATCGGGTACTAAGCCAAAAGGAGGAATGGACGTGGGCAGAAAGGTTATGTCCAGGGACGAGCTTCTGGAGAGAAAAGATGAAATTGTAGCTCAATACCAGCAAGTGCGCAGAAAATCCGCAAAGTTTCCCATTCTGACAAAGAAGGAAAGAAAAGCTTTGGGGATTGGAAAAGATGAAGGTAGAGCTGTATTAAGGAATGCCAGAGTATCATCCAGGAAAGCCAAGCTGGTTATAGATTTAATACGTAATAAGGAACTTGATGAGGCTTATGCTATTTTAAAATATACACCAAGGAAGGCAGCAGAAATTTTGGAGAAGCTGTTAAAATCAGCAGAGGCCAACGCTGTTAATAATAACGGCTTGAATCGAGATAATTTATATGTGGCTGAAGTATATGCAACACAAGGGCCAACACTGAAGAGAATCCGACCAAGATCGCATGGACGTGCATACAGGATTAATAAACGAACCAGCCATCTGACTTTGGTATTAAGGGAAAAGGCGTAAATAAGGAGGTTTTTTAATGGGCCAGAAAGTGAATCCGCATGGACTTAGAATCGGAATCATTAAGGACTGGGACACCAAATGGTACGCGGGAAAAAAAGACTTTGCAGATTTTTTGGTTGAAGACTACAATATAAGAAAATTTATAAAGAAGAAATTATATATTGCAGGTATTGCCAGAATTGAAATTGAGCGTGCCGCCAATAAAATTAAACTGAATATTCATACCGCAAAACCAGGACTTGTTATAGGAAAAGGTGGTACCGGCATAGAGCAGCTTCGTAAAGATGTTGAGAAATTAACGGGGAAAAGTGTATTAATAAATATCACTGAAATTAAGTCCCCTGAAACAACTGCTCAGTTAGTTGCAGAAAATATTGCTGGCCAACTTGAACGAAGAATTTCATTCCGCCGTGCTATGAAGCAGGCAATGTCGAGAGCTATGAAAGCTGGTGCGAAAGGTATAAAAACATCTGTGTCAGGCCGTGTGGGCGGTGCGGAAATAGCCAGAACAGAACATTATCATGAGGGAACGATACCTCTTCAGACACTGAGGGCCGACATTGACTATGGATTTGCAGAAGCTGATACAACTTACGGTAAACTTGGTGTTAAGGTTTGGATATATAAGGGTGAAGTACTTCCCGTTAAAAAGGACAATAAGGAAGGGGGAGGCAAATAATGTTAATGCCCAAAAGAGTTAAATACAGACGCGTTCAAAGAGGCAGAATGAAGGGCAGAGCAACGCGAGGCAACGTGGTAGCATACGGTGAATATGGCCTTCAGGCTTTAGAACCCGGATGGATTACCAGCAACCAGATTGAAGCAGCGCGTGTAGCAATGACACGTTATGTCAGAAGAGGCGGAAAGGTTTGGATTAAAATTTTCCCTGATAAGCCCATATCCAAAAAACCTGCTGAAACCCGTATGGGTAGCGGTAAAGGGGCTCCGGAGTATTGGGTTGCTGTTGTAAAACCGGGTCGCGTTATGTTTGAAATAGCAGGGATTAATGAAGAGACGGCTAGGGAAGCATTGCGTTTAGCTGCTCACAAATTGCCGGTCAAGTGCAAAATAGTAGCACGGGAAGAGGTAGGTGGAGCAAATGAAAGCTAGTGAATTAAGAGAAAAAACTATTGATGAATTAACGCAGGAATTGCAGGAATTAAAAAATGAACTTTTTAAATTACGCTTTCAGCATGCGACAAATCAGTTGGATAATCCAATGAAGCTGAAGAGTGTTAAAAAAGATATAGCCCGTGTGAAAACAGTAATACGGGAGATGGAACTTGGTATAAAGCGTTAAATGACCGGAAGGAGGTTTGTTCCACGTGGCTGAAAGGAATTTAAGAAAAACCCGAGTTGGCAAAGTAGTCAGCGATAAAATGGATAAAACCATAGTTGTTGCTGTAGTGGATAATGTTAAACATCCTCTTTATAAAAAGATTATAAAGAGAACCTTCAAGCTGAAGGCTCATGATGAAGAAAATATCTGCCGGGTTGGAGACACGGTTCGCGTTATGGAAACCAGACCATTGTCTAAAGAGAAAAGATGGCGCCTGGTGGAAATAATTGAGAAGGCTAAGTAAATTGCTCATTTATATGTATATAAGTGGTTTTATGGCACGAATATAAAAAAGAAGTATCTAAGTAAAACAGACTGGAGCTTAAAATCGATTGAGGGAGGTGCCTGAATTGATTCAAATGCAGACAATTCTTAGGGCAGCTGACAACACAGGAGCTAAGGAACTGATGTGCATAAAGGTGCTCGGCGGCTCTAAAAGGAAATATGCGAATATAGGAGATGTAATTGTTTGTTCAGTTAAAAATGCAACACCCGGAGGTGTTGTAAAGAAGGGTGACGTAGTAAGAGCAGTTGTGGTCCGCTCTGTAAAAGGCTTAAGACGTAGTGATGGTTCATATATCAGGTTTGATGAAAACGCTGCGGTTATACTCAGAGATGATGGCAGTCCAAGAGGGACCCGTATTTTTGGGCCTGTTGCAAGGGAATTAAGAGAGAAGGATTATATGAAAATTGTATCTCTCGCTCCCGAAGTAATTTAATATTAACAGGCGAGTAATGCCCGGTTTTTGTATCATCAAATTGAGGGAAAAAGGAACCCTGCAAAAATGCAAAAACCAGTTAGAGGGGAGGCACTTGAATGAGAAATAAGGTTCATGTTAAAAAAGGCGATAATGTTTATGTTCTCAGCGGAAAGGACAGAGGCAAAAAAGGCAAGATAATAAAAGTATTGCCGTCCAAACGCATGGTAATTGTAGAAGGAATAAATATGATAACTAAACACGTAAAACCCAGAAGTCAGTACCAGCAGGGTGGTATTGTACAAAAGGAAGCACCAATTTATGCCGATAAGGTTATGCTGGTATGCAATAAATGCGGTGCACCTACCAAGGTGGGTAAGAAGTTCCTGGATAATGGTTCGAAAGCCCGTGTTTGTAAAAAATGCGGTGAGGTTATCGACATCCTGACAAACTCCGGGGATTAATTTTGAAGGGAGGTTAACCGACGATGCCAAGATTGTTAGACAAATATAAGGAAGATGTTGCTCCGGCACTGAAAGATAAATTTAATTATAGAAGTCCAATGCAAATACCAAGGCTTGAAAAAGTGGTTATAAATATGGGTGTTGGTGATGTGAAGGAAAATCCCAAGGCTTTGGAAGCAGCAGTTAACGAGCTTACATTAATATCAGGCCAAAAACCTGTGGTAACCAAGGCTAAGAAGTCTGTTTCGAACTTTAAAGTCCGCCAGGGTATGAGTATCGGCTGTAAGGTTACTCTACGGGGAGACAGAATGTACGAATTCGTGGATAAATTGTTTAATATAGCCCTTCCAAGAGTTCGTGACTTTCGTGGAATAAACTCCAACTCATTTGACGGACGAGGAAATTTCTCAATGGGTGTAAAAGAACAGCTGATTTTCCCTGAAGTAGATATCGACAAAGTAGAAAAAGTACGCGGCATGGATATTACTTTTGTCACTACCGCCAAAACTGACGAAGAAGCGAAAGAATTATTGGCACTCTTAGGAATGCCATTCAGCCGCTAAGGGAGGTATATAGTTTGGCAAAAAAATCAATGATTCACAAACAGAAATTAAAACCCAAATTTTCAACCCGTTATTATAACAGGTGTAAAATTTGCGGAAGGCCTCATGCATATATGAGGAAATTCGGTATATGCCGTTTATGTTTCAGGGAACTGGCTTATAAAGGTCAGATACCCGGTGTGAGAAAAGCCAGTTGGTAACAGTACCGAAAGGAGGTCGTAACCATGAATGCAACCGACGTAATTGCGGATATGCTTACAAGAATAAGAAATGCAGCGAGTGCGAAGCATGAAACTGTTGATATTCCTGCGTCAAATTTGAAAAAAAGAATAGCAGAAATTCTGGCTGAAGAAGGATACATTAAAGGTTTCACCGAAATAGACGATAAGAAACAGGGTATTATTCGCATTACGCTGAAATACACTGAAAATAAGCGAAATGTTATTTCCGGAATAAAGAGAATTTCAAAGCCTGGTCTTAGAGTTTATGCTGGAAAAGATGAACTTCCAAAAGTACTTGGAGGCTTAGGCATAGCTATTATCTCAACATCGAAAGGTGTTATGACAGACAGAGCAGCCAGAAAAGAAGGAGTAGGCGGAGAAGTGCTTGCTTTCGTATGGTAAGCCGATACCGCCCGGAAATTTTTGTTAAATTTATTAGAAGGTTCTGAAAAGGATGGGATAATATACAATTCCATCTTCAATGTAAGGACGGAGGTGCAAATAGAATGTCCCGTGTAGGAAAAATGCCGGTGGTCATACCAGCCGGTGTAGAAGTTAAAATAGATGGACAGGAAGTTAATGTTAAAGGTCCAAAAGGAACACTCACTCAGGTTTTTCACCCTGATATGATCATTGAAAAAGAAGATAATCAGATTATTATTAAAAGACCTTCAGAATTAAAGAAGCATAAAGCTTTACATGGTCTGACCCGTTCACTTATTAACAATATGATAATAGGTGTAACAGAAGGCTATGAGAAGAAGCTTGAAATTAATGGTGTTGGGTACAGAGCACAGAAACAGGGTAAAAAACTTAATCTGACTTTGGGCTTATCACATCCGGTTGAAATAGAAGAGCCCGAAGGTATTACAATTGAGGTACCGGCTCCGACCCAGATCATTGTTAAGGGTATAGATAAGCAATTAGTCGGAGAAATTGCGGCAAAAATCCGCGAAAAGAGACCGCCTGAGCCATATAAGGGTAAAGGAATTAAATACTCCGATGAAGTAATTATCAGAAAAGAAGGTAAAGCAGGAGTTAAGAAGTAGTAGGAAGGAGTGAGTGGCTTATGATTAAATTTCAGGATAAAAACGAAGTCCGGAAAAGGAAGCATGCCAGGGTACGCAGAAAAATCAGCGGCACTGCTGAAAGGCCCAGACTTTGTGTTTTTAGAAGCGCAAAGCATATTTATGCTCAAATAATTGATGATGAATCCGGACAAACACTTGTTGCCGCATCCACATTAGACGAAGCCTTAAAAGGAAAACTGGGTTATACCGGCAACAAGAGTGCAGCTCGTGAAGTTGGAAAATTGATTGGCGCAAAAGCTATTGAAAAGGGAATAAAAAATGTTGTGTTTGACAGAGGTGGATACCTCTATCACGGAAGAGTACAGGAACTGGCAGATGGTGCAAGAGAAGCCGGTTTGGAATTCTAACGCTTGGAACAAAGGAGGGGAGTCACTTGCTGAAAATTGATGCCAGCACATTAGACCTGAAAGAAAAAGTTGTAAATATAGGACGTGTAACCAAGGTTGTTAAAGGTGGCCGTAATTTCCGTTTCAGTGCTTTGGTTGTTATCGGTGATGAAAACGGACATGTAGGCGTTGGAACAGGAAAAGCAGCCGAAATACCCGATGCAATCCGTAAAGGAATAGAAGATGCAAAAAAGAACCTTATGAGAGTTCCTTTGGTAGGAACAACAATTCCTCATGAAGCTCTGGGCGTATATGGGGCAGGTAAGGTATTACTGAAGCCAGCTGAAGAAGGAACCGGTGTTATCGCTGGAGGACCTATACGTGCGGTTCTTGAACTTGCAGGCATTCGTGATATCCGTACGAAATCCCTGGGTTCAAACAATCCCACTAACATGGTCCGTGCTACCATAGAAGGACTTTCTCAGTTGCATACCGCAGAGGAGTATGCCAGGTTAAGAGGGAAAACCGTCGAAGAAATCTTGGGATAGGAGGCTTTTCCATGGCTAATTTGAAAATAACACTTGTAAGGAGTACTATAAGATCGAAAAAAGATCAGAAGGCCACAGTTGAAGCTCTTGGCCTTCGTAAAGTTGGAAGCTCCGTAATACAAAAGGATAGTCCACCGATACGCGGAATGATTAAAAAAGTGGAACACCTGGTAGAAGTGGAAGAAATATAGGGAGGTGAAAACCTATGACTTTATCTGATTTAAAACCCGGTGCACCTAAAAAACTTCCAAAAAGGAAGGGTAGGGGACCAGGATCAGGAAACGGTAAAACTGCTGGAAGAGGTCACAAAGGTCAGAATGCACGTTCAGGCGGAGGCGTAAGACCCGGCTTTGAAGGTGGCCAGATGCCTCTTTACAGACGAGTACCCAAAAGGGGCTTCAATAATATATTTGGGAAAACATACACCGAAGTTAAGCTGTCAGACCTGGAAAGGTTTGAAGACGGAACAGTAGTTAATGCAGAGCTATTATTAAATAACGGAATAATAAAGAAAGTAAATGACGGTATTGTAGTGTTAGGGTCTGGAGAAATCAGCAGAAAACTAACTGTACAAGCCGCCAGAGTTACAAAATCAGCCCAGCAGAAGATTGAAGCTGCAGGAGGAAAGGTAGAGGTGGTATAATATGGCGAATAACATGGTAGCGTCCATCAGGAATGCATGGAAAATTCCTGATCTTCGGAAGAAGATGCTAATGACATTATTGATGCTGTTAATTTTCAGATTTGGCACGCATATTCCGGTTCCCGGATTAAGTGCAGCAGCATTATCGGAATTGGCTCAGGGTGGAAGTTCACTGTTTGGTTTTTTCAATATTATTTCCGGTGGAGCTTTCAGTAATGCGAGTATTTTTGCCATGTCTATTCAACCATATATTACAGCCTCTATTATAATTCAGCTACTGACCATTGCTATACCAAAACTGGAGCAGCTCTCCAAGGAAGGTGAGCATGGAAGAAAGATATTGGCTCAGTGGACACGCTACGGTACCGTAATTTTGGGGTTTATACAGGCTTCGGCCATGTACACAGGTATCAGGGCTGCAGTTATTAACAGAAGTGTATGGTCATATATTACAATTACTTTAACATTCACCGCAGGCACTGCTTTTCTGATGTGGCTGGGCGAGCAGATTACCGAATATGGTATTGGAAACGGAATTTCATTGTTGATTTTCACAGGAATTTTAAGCAGGGGTCCTGCACTTGCCTCCATATTATATCAGTACCTTAGGGCAAACATTCTTGGGGAAGGGATAGTTGGATACATTGTATTACTTCTTATAATCCTGGTTGGAGTAGCAATGATAGCTTTGGTCGTTTATGTTCAGGAAGCAGAAAGAAGAATTCCTGTTCAGTACGCCAAGAGAGTTGTTGGACGTAAGATGTACGGAGGGCAAAGTACGCATATTCCCATTAAAGTTAATGTTGCAGGTGTAATGCCTATAATCTTTGCAATGTCGATAATGACATTTCCTCCAACAATCATTAACCTTATATGGGGTTCCAGGGAAACAGGACCGTTCCTGACTTACCTGAAGAATATTAATGAAAAGCCGTGGTTCACTGTTGTGTATGCTCTTCTTGTTATGTTCTTTACATTTTTCTACACCATGATAGCGTTTAATCCGGTAGAACTTGCAAATAACATCAAGAAGAACGGTGGCTTCGTACCTGGTATAAGACCGGGTAAACCCACAGCAGACTATATTTCTAAAGTACTTAACCGTGTAACATGGTTCGGTGCATTTTTTCTTGCACTGATTACAGTACTGCCAAGCCTGCTTCAGACCTTTACAAAGATTTCGAACGTATGGTTTGGCGGAACTTCGCTACTGATTATGGTAAACGTAGCAATTGAAACGGTTAAAACAATAGAATCACAGCTTATGATGAGACATTACAAAGGGTTTTTAGATTAAAATAAAGACGTGGAAAGTGGGAAATAGTTTCTCACTTTCCACCAAAAAATTGATATAGAAGGTGTAGCAGACAATGAGACTCATCCTGTTAGGTGCTCCTGGTGCCGGTAAAGGTACACAGGCTGTTAATATATCGCAAAAACTTAATATACCTCATATATCAACGGGGGATATTTTCAGGGCTAATATAAAAGAAGGAACAGAACTGGGAAGAAAAGCGAAAGAGTTTATTGACCAGGGTTTATTGGTACCTGATGATTTAACAATCAGTATAGTAAAGGACAGGTTAAATAAAGCTGATTGCGAAAAAGGTTTTCTGCTCGATGGTTTTCCACGTACCATACCGCAAGCCCAACAATTTGACGTAGCTTTAAAAGGTATGGGCGTAGAATTGAATGCGGTAGTTAATCTTGATGTACCCGACGATGTTATCGTCAAAAGAATGGCAGGCCGGAGGGTGTGCAAAGGTTGTGGCATGACTTACCACATATCTTCAAATCCCCCGAAATCCGAAGGTACATGTGATTCTTGCGGAGAACAATTAATTATCCGTGATGACGATAAGGAGCAAACGGTACTGGAAAGACTTAAAACATACCATGAGAAGACAGAGCCCCTGATAGATTATTATGAAGAAAAAGGTTTGTTGCTCCATTTTGATGGCACAAAGGATATAATGGAAACCACCAGTGAAATAATAGAAAGGTTATTAAAAGAGTAGGCGGTTTTAATGATTACAATAAAATCACAGCGGGAACTTGACCTGATGCGCAAGGCCGGCTATATAGTAGCGAGGGCTCACCAGAGAATTCAGGAATTAATAGCGCCCGGAATAACAACAAAAGAACTCAACAAAGCAGCAGAGGAGGTAATCTTGAATTTGGGTGGTATTCCTTCTTTTAAAGGTGTACCAAACCCATATGGAGGGGTTGATTTTCCGGCCAGTATATGTGCATCTGTTAATCATGAAGTAATTCACGGTATACCTAATGATATACCTTTGAAAGAAGGAGACATTGTAAGTATAGATATCGGTGCAATATATAACGGTTATCATGGGGATGCTGCAAGAACCTATGAAGTGGGTGCTGTGTCGCCTGAAGCCAAAAGACTTATTACAGTTACCAGGGAAAGCTTTTTTAAAGGCATTGAAATGGCCAGAGAAGGCAAGAGGATACGAGACATCTCGAGGGCTATTCAGCAGTATGTTGAGGAAAATGGATATTCAGTAGTCAGAGATTTTGTTGGTCATGGAATTGGTACAGAAATGCATGAAGAACCTCAAATACCGAATTTTGTTACACGGGAGAGAGGGCCCAGACTTCAAAAGGGTATGACTTTAGCAATAGAGCCCATGGTGAATGAAGGTCATTGGGCAGTTGATGTATTAAGTAATAAATGGACAGTGGTTACCAAAGATGGTAAACTGTCTGCACATTACGAAAATACAGTTGCTGTTACCGAGAACGAACCAGAAATACTTACTGAGTAGAAAATTTCTTTAAGAGCTTGAAAAATAGCTTAACTTACTTTAAAATAAAATAGTTAAGCCCTTAAAAGGATGATTGAAATGGAATGGCCAAATCCTGTTATTGGCAGGGTTGCATACTCGAAGTCAGGTAGGGATAAAGGAAGACTTTTCATTATTATTGATATACTGGATGAAGATTTTGTACTAATTTCCGACGGGGATTTACGCCCTGTTGAAAAGCCTAAAAAGAAAAGAATTAAACATTTAAAATATACGGATTTAATGGCTGAAGACATTGTGGAAATTATTAAAAATGGCAAGACATTATTGAACGCTGACATTAAAAAGGCCATAAGTAAAATACGAAATCTATTGTAGGTTATAAAAATTAAGGAGGGTTTCGGTTTGGCAAAAGAAGATGTAATAGAAGTTGAAGGAAAAGTTGTTGAAGCAATGCCTAATGCAATGTTCAGAGTTGAACTTGAAAATGGCCATAAAATCCTTGCTCATATTTCCGGAAAACTAAGAATGCATTATATCAGGATTTTACCCGGTGATAAGGTCACAGTGGAGATGTCGCCATACGACCTTACCCGAGGACGTATAACCTGGAGAGGAAAATAAAAATAAGCAATTTAAGCACAGCTATGACGGGAGGGTCGGATATGAAAGTAAAACCTTCAGTAAAGAAGATATGTGAAAAATGCAGAATCATACGCAGAAAAGGCAGAATAAGGGTAATCTGTAACAACCCTAAGCATAAACAGCGCCAGGGTTAATATTGTGTCGTGTTGTTTTGCTATGTAGCTAAAGATATAAACCATATATGGTTCCGGAATTTCCGGAACCCGAAAGAAAATAAGGGTTCTTATAGCGCGGCTGAAACAAATGTATATTTGTTGCTATAGGACCTTTAACATAGATAATATATTAAGAATATTAAACGTTAAAATTATATAATCACTGACATTTGTGCAAAATTATGTCACGCATAAGAAACAGTAACCTAAGATGACAAAAAGTCATATAAAAAGTGATTACTTTCGGAGGTGTAAGACATTGGCTCGTATTGCAGGAGTTGATCTGCCCAGAGAAAAAAGAGTTGAAATAGGGCTGACCTATATATTTGGCATAGGCAGGTCCCGTTCAAAGCAGATATTGGATAAGACAGGTATTAATCCCAATACCCGGGTAAGAGATTTAACTGACGATGAAATCAGCAAATTAAGAGAGACCATTGAAAAGGAATATGTTGTTGAGGGAGATCTCAGAAGAGACATAGCTTTAAACATTAAAAGGCTGATGGAAATTGGATGTTACCGTGGAAGAAGACATAGAATGGGATTACCTGTGCGTGGTCAAAGAACAAAAACCAACGCAAGAACCAGAAAAGGCCCTAAGAAAACAGTGGCCAACAAGAAGAAATAGTAGGAGGTTGGTAATTAAATGGCAGCTAAGGTTGTTCGTAGAACAAGAAAAAGAAGAGAGAAGAAGAATATCGAGCGTGGATGTGCACATATTCATTCCTCCTTTAATAATACCATTGTAACAATTACTGATGTTCAGGGGAATGCAGTTTCATGGGCGAGCGCAGGCGGACTGGGCTTTAGAGGTTCAAAGAAAAGCACACCTTTTGCAGCGCAGCAGGCAGCAGAAACAGCAGCTAAAGCAGCTATGGAACATGGAATGAAAACCGTTTCTGTATATGTGAAAGGTCCCGGTTCAGGGCGTGAAGCTGCAATACGTGCACTACAGGCTGCAGGCCTTGAGGTTAACATGATTAAGGATGTTACTCCTATCCCTCATAATGGTTGCAGGCCTCCCAAGAGAAGAAGGGTTTAATCTATTGCTGATTATATTTTCTTAAGTAAATGGAATAGAAATAACATATATTGGCGATAATCTTATAAACGCATGGCCCTTATATATTATTATGCAAATTAATTATAAATATTTAATATATGGTGAAATATTGGGCCGAATTAATTGTGAATATAATCGGAGGTGTAAATACAAATGGCAAGATATACGGGTGCATCTTGTAAGCTGTGCCGAAGGGAAGGCCAAAAGCTTTTCCTTAAGGGAGAAAGATGCTATTCCAATAAATGCTCTGTAGACAGAAGGCCTTATGCGCCGGGTATGCACGGGCAGCAAAGAAAGAAATTATCCGAATATGGCATTCAGCTTCGTGAAAAGCAGAAAGCAAAACGTTTTTACGGAGTTTTGGAAAGCCAGTTCAGAAAATATTATGAAATGGCGATTCGTAAGAAGGGGATCACCGGTGAGGTTTTGCTTCAGATTCTTGAAAGCCGTCTGGATAATGTAGTATACAGAATGGGTTTTGGAACATCAAGAGATGAATCCCGCCAACTGGTTACTCATGGACATTTTCTGGTTAATGGCAGGCGGGTAAATATACCTTCTTATCTTATAAAAGAAGGTGATGTTATAGAGGTGGCCGAAAAGAGCAAGAAAATAGAGCGCTTTAAGGAAATACTGGATGTCACCGGAGGCAAGGTTGTACCTAAATGGCTTGAGGTTGACCAGGAGAATATGAAAGGCAGGGTTATTTCCTTACCTGAAAGAGAAGACATTGATCTGCCAATTCAGGAACATCTTATTGTCGAATTGTACTCGAAGTAACCGATACAGCCTCATACTGTATGCAACTGAATTCACGGTTGCCCTCGTATCGCGGATATGCATTTAAAGTGTATACCGCCTGATAATCAAAGTAACAGGGAGGGTCTTTGAATGATAGAAATTGAAAAGCCAAGAATTGAATGTGTTGAAATGGCGGAAGACTTCACCTATGGGAAGTTTGTTATTGAACCTCTCGAAAGAGGATATGGGCTTACTTTGGGAAATTCCCTGAGGCGTGTTTTACTTTCTTCACTTCCGGGAGCTTCGGTCAATTCCATCAAAATAGACGGCGTGTTACACGAGTTTTCAACCATTCCCGGTGTTGTTGAAGATGTAACCGAGATCATACTGAATATTAAGGAACTTTCGCTGAAAGTTCATTCAGAGGGAACAAAGATTATTTATATTGACTATGAAGGCGATGGTGAAATTAAAGCTGGGGATATCAAAACAGACGCAGATGTTGAAATATTGAATCCCGATCTTCATATAGCAACAATTAGCGGGAATAATCGTTTATACATGGAATTAATGGTAGACACCGGCCGTGGGTATGTACCTGCTGAAAAGAATAAGAAACCGAATCAACCTATAGGTATAATTCCTATCGATTCTATTTATACACCTGTTAAGAAGGTAAACTACACGGTGGAAGATACTCGTGTAGGCCAGGTAACCGACTATGATAAATTAACCATAGAGGTATGGACAAACGGAAGTATCCAGCCCGACGAAGCAATCAGTCTTGGCGCAAAAATATTAAGTGAGCATTTAAACCTGTTCATTAATTTAACCGAGCACGCTAAAGATGCCGAGATTATGGTGGAAAAGGAAGAGACAAAGAAAGAGAAAGTGCTTGAGATGACAATCGAGGAATTGGATCTTTCGGTACGTTCATACAATTGTCTGAAAAGAGCAGGAATTAATACTGTTGAAGAACTAATCAGTAAGACGGCAGAAGACATGATGAAAGTGAGAAACCTGGGGCGTAAATCCCTTGAAGAAGTTACCACAAAGCTTGCTGCCCTGGGGTTGTCTTTGGCCCCGTCTGAAGACGCTTAACAATAATCCACAAGGAGGGAAACCAAAATGGCTTGGCAAAGAAAACTGGGAAGGCCGACCGATCAGAGAAAAGCTATGCTGAGAAGTCTGGTAACTTCACTGATACAATATGGTAGAATTGAAACAACCGAAGCAAGGGCCAAAGAGGTTGCGCCTATTGCAGACAGGTTGATTGCGCTGGCTGTGAAGGAGTGCGATAATTTTACAACAAAACAGGTAAAAATAAGTACGCCGGTACTTGACAGCAAGGGCAAGAAAATGACGGTTTCAAAGAAATCAAAAAATGACAGAAGTTATGAAGTTGTTGAGAGAGAAGTAAAGACAGAAATGAAACCGGTAGACAGTCCTTCAAGACTTCATGCAAGACGAATTATTATTTCCTGGCTTTACAGAGTTAAAGATGAGGACGGTAAAAATATAAATCTTGCAAATAAGCTGATGGACGAGATTGCCCCTCGTTATAAAGAAAAGAACAGAACAAGCGGATTTACAAGAATGTACAAAATTGGACCTCGAAGAGGGGACGGGGCCAACATGGTAATACTGGAATTAATAAATGAATAATTAAGAGGGGAGAGCGGAGAAGTTCGTTCTCCTTTGTTTTAGGAAGAGTTTTATAACATCCGCTTCGTTGAAGCGGAGTTTTGAAACTGCGCATAAATTTCTCCTGTTGTTATAGCAAAACCTTTTATGGAGTATGGCTAATGAAAGCAATTGTCGTAAAAGACTTGGAATATGTATATTTTTCCCGTGGCGAAAGTGAACCCGCCAGGGCATTAAATAATATATCTTTCTCTATAAATGAGGGTGAATTTGTTGCTGTTGTCGGAAGGAATGGTTCGGGGAAATCAACTCTTGCGAAGCATCTGAATGGACTTCTAATTCCGGAGGCAGGAACTGTTCGCATATTCGGAAAATTCACCCATGCAGAAGATTTAATATGGGAAATACGAAGCCAGCTTGGAATGGTCTTTCAAAATCCCGATAATCAGCTTGTGGCTACTACTGTAGAAGAGGATGTAGCTTTCGGGCCTGAGAATCTTGGGGTGGCCCCTGAGGAAATCCGCAAACGGGTTGAAGCATCGCTGGAAAAGGTTGATATGCAAAAATATATCAGGCACTCACCTTCCATGCTCTCAGGGGGTCAGAAGCAGAGGGTTGCAATAGCGGGTGTTCTTGCAATGAACCCAAAATGCCTTGTGCTTGATGAGGCAACGTCAATGCTTGATCCAACAGGCCGTCGGGATGTAATGAATATACTTCAAAAACTGAATAAGAAAGAAAACATTACCGTCGTATTAATAACCCATCATATGGATGAAGCTGCACAGACTGACAGGGTTATGGTAATAGATGGTGGAAAGCTTGTGCTTGAAGGCACTCCAAGAAATGTTTTTGCAAAAACCGAGATATTAAGAAAGGCAGGTATGGACATACCCCAGGTTTCTTCCTTCTATATTGAAGCGGTTAAAGAAGGAATTATACATGGCGGGCAAATACCTATATTGCTTGATGAGGCAAAAGAGATCTTTTCTAACCTCAGTTTTGCTTCTAAAAATCATGAACTTCCACCCGAATGTCAGGACAAAGTAATGAAAGAAGAGAAAGTTATTGAAATCAGGAACCTGTCATACATATATATGCCCAACACACCGTATGAAAAGCAGGCGCTTAAGAATGTTTCTCTTGATGTATACAGGGGGGAAATACTTGGGATTATAGGACACACCGGCTCGGGTAAATCAACGCTTATTCAGCATTTAAATGGTCTTTTAACACCTACCGACGGAACCATAAATATTTCGGGTATTATCCCAAAGGGAAAGGCATTAAAAGAATTAAGAAGGAAAGTGGGCTTAATTTTCCAGAATCCGGAGGATCAACTGTTTGAAGAGACTGTCAGTAAAGATATTGCCTTTGGACTTAAAAAAATGGGTGTTCCTGATACCGAAATAGAAAAACGTGTACTGGAGGCTGCCGAAATTACAGGTTTACCTGCAAATGTTCTTGAAAGATCACCCTTCGAGTTGTCGGGTGGTCAGAAAAGAAGGGTTGCTATTGCCGGCGTTATTGCAATGAATCCTGAAATTCTTGTGCTTGACGAACCTACTGCCGGTCTTGATCCTGCAGGCAGCAAAGAAATATATAAATTTTTATTGAAACTGCGAAAGGAAAAGAACACTACAATTATTATTGTTTCACATACAATGGAGGATATTGCAAATTATTGCGACAGAGTGGCAGTGATGAACAATGGTGAACTGGTTTTAACAGGGAAAACAAGAGAGGTATTTTCCAACAAGGAATACCTTGCAGGTATAGGATTGGATGTGCCGCAAATAACAGAGCTGTTTTACTGCCTGAATAAGAAAAATCCCTTTATCAGAAAGGATATTTTAACGGTAGAAGAGGGAATTGCTGAGCTGAAAAGAGTATTGAAAAAATAAGACAGCGTAAGGTTGGTATAGAATAAATTTACAGATAAAAACAGGGCTTCCTTGTATTGCATAATATCCGCTTACTATAATAAATTAAAGCTATCAAAATAAATTATTGACTGATTAAAGCCTTTTGTGTGTTAAAGTATATTAAAAATATCAGAGAGGTAGATATGCTTAAAAACATTACTATGGGTCAGTATATCCCGGGAAACTCAGTACTGCACCGGGCAGATCCGAGAACCAAAATAATCTGGACCATGTTTTTAATAATTGCACTTTTTATTGCAAATAACATATACGGTTACGTTATGATGCTTGCATTGGTGGGGATTATTCTTGTAATCTGCGGGGTTCCGGTAAGCTATACACTTAGGGGTATAAGGCCTCTGTTAATAATCCTTATAATAACTTCTGCAATAAATATTTTTGCGTACCCGGGAAGTAATGTGCTGGTTTCTTTTGGTTCTTTCAGAATTACCCTTGAAGGTATATTACAGGCTATTATAATCGCAGTAAGACTTTCATTAATGGTTATTATAGGTTCGATACTTACTCTTACCACAACTCCTATTGCACTGACCGATGGTTTGGAAAAACTTCTGTCACCCCTTAAAAAAATAAAGGTTCCTGTTCATGAAATGGCTATGATGATGTCAATTGCTTTGCGTTTTATTCCGACATTATTAGAAGAGACGGACAGGATTATTAAGGCCCAGTCATCTCGGGGTGCGGATTTTGATACAGGAAACTTCATTGAAAAGGCTAAAAGCTTTATACCCGTTCTGATACCGCTTTTTGTCAATGCATTTAAAAGGGCCGAAGAACTGGCGACTGCAATGGAATCAAGGTGCTACCGCGGTGACATTGGGCGTACAAGAATGAAGGAACTGGTTTATACCAAAGTTGATAGAAACATTAACATATTTCTGATTATGTTTTATATTCTTTTTATATTATCAACATTTTTTATTTAGATTATTTATACCAAACTATATTTGCTGTTAACCAATACAACCAGTTTTATGATGTAATTTACCGGGAAATAATTAAGCTGCAAGAAGGACTTTGGCAATTTCAACATACCGTTTCGACCAAACAGGAAATTTAGACTCTCAGCCTGTTGTGGGAAACAGGTATCCGTCACCTGTAATGTAAGAGGTGGAGGATACTTTTGAGCCCTGTTATAATATATAGTAATATAATAAAAGGCGGTAGGATTTAAAACGCTAAAAGGCGAGAATAGTGGGTATGAATAAGATTATATTATATGCAAAGTTTTGCATTATGTGGTCTGTTAATTTTATAAGAGACGGTAAATCCCTGAAGTATTCTCTTAACCTGGCTTTGTTATATGAACAGATGGGCAGGGTTTTTCGTGCAGCCAGAATATATTATAAAAATATAAAAATATACCCCGATGACCCAAGAGCATATTATGGCATTGCAATACTATATGACAACAAAAAGCGGTACCAGGATGCAATTACATGGTTCAAAAAGGCTATAAATGTTAATCCCGATTTTGTACCAGCATGGTTTTTTATGGCCAACTCATTATATGAGCTTGACGATAAAAACGCAGCGCTTGATTGCTATAAGAAGGTTATTGCTTTGAACCCTACAAACTTCTGGGCACATAATAACGCAGGTTCGATATGTGAAGAACTGGGTATGAATGTTGAAGCATTGCATTATTTTCGAAAGGCATTGGAGATTATCCCCAGGCACCACAAGGTATTATTCAATATGGGCGTGGTATTTGCCAAAATGGGATACGAACAGAAGGCACAGGAATGTTACTGGGAATCCATCAGAGGGTACAGCAGGTATCCATACAGTTTTTTAAACCTTTCTCTTTTATACAAAGAAGAAAAAGAGCTGGACAGGGCTATAATAGTTATTAGTGAAGGTATCCGGTGCAACCCGGGAGCGCCCTTTTTGTACTATAACCGGGCCTGTTTTTTAGCTATGGCGGGAAATGTTGATGAAGCATTTCTTGATGTAGTTCGAGCAGCCAAACTGAATCCAGAATTTCTAAGCTATGCCGAGAAGGATGAAGATCTTGAAAATGTAAGAAAACACCCGGGGTATCAGGCTCTGAAAAAATACTTACAGGACAGGGAGAAAAGCGATGAATGAACATTATTACAGTGAAAAACCCACTTCTGAAATTAAAGAAAAGGTATTCAGAGAAACATACAAAAATAAAACCCTGGAATTTGTTTCGGTAAGCGGTGTATTTGCTTTTGAAAACCGTATCGATAAAGCGTCCCGTCTTTTAATTGAAACCTTTAAACCCCATGGTCATACAGTGCTGGATATGGGTTGTGGTTACGGGGCAATAGGTTTGTTCTTAAAAGCTTTGTATCCCCAACTGATTGTGACATTAACCGATATAAATGAACGGGCTGTCTTGTATGCACAGAAAAACGCAGAAAGAAATAATCTATGGGTAAAAACAGTTAAAGGTAATCTTTATGAAGGTGTTGGTAACAGCCGTTTTGACGATATAGTAACAAACCCACCCATTACAGCCGGTAAAAAGGTAGTTAACCAACTAATACATGAGGCTGCGGAACATTTGGAGCAAAACGGGGCATTATGGCTTGTTGCCTTCCACAACAAGGGCGGTTCAACCTATAAAAAAGTAATGGAAGATACTTTTGGTAATGTAGAGGATGTAAAGAAACAGGGTGGAATCAGAGTGTACCGTTCAATTCTTAGGAAATAATTTATGCTCTCTAAAACAGGTCTGTGAAAAAATTACCATTGAAATGGTTGGTTGTAAACTTCATTTGACGCTCATTGGTGTACCATTCCATACAAACCAATTGATTATCAAATGCAAAATCGGGTAAATATAGCTAGATTGACATATTATGTAGATTAGTGTTACTTTATACATACAATAGTCTTTACCAGGTATATAGGAGACAGAGTTATGTTTATTTTTGGTATTGTAATCGATGATGATTTTACCAGGCATAAAATTGAAGAAATGTACAGGATGTACCGAAAACTTTTATTTTATACAGCCTACTGCATTTTAAAAGATTATCATGAAGCAGAGGATGTGGTTCACACCGCAATAATAAAAATATGTGATCATATAGATAAAATTGAAGATATAAAGTGTAACAAAACAAAAGCCTTTCTTGTTATTATAGTTAGAAACATTGCCATCAATGTTTATAATAAAAAAAGGAGATTGTCAGAAATTCATATGGAAAAGCTAATGAATCTGAATGATGATTACATACACCCGGAAGAATACATGCTGAAGATTGAAAATGCCGAATGGGTTGCCAGAAAACTGGCATTAATAAATCCCGAATACGCAGATGTCTTGGTTTTAAGATATACATATCAGCTTTCTATTGAAGAGATAGCCTATTTACTGAATACATCCGAAGGGAATGTAAGGGTGAAATTACATCGTGCAAGAAAAGCTTTACACGAGATAATGAAAGGTGAGTATTATGAACAACAGACACCAGAATAAAAATCATATAAAACAGAAAAAACTGTTGTCTGCCTTTTACGATTATGTTGGCGAATACCATTTAGATAACATATGTGCGGACATAGACAGCAGAAAAATTGAAATAGACAATATTGATATCCCACAAAGCCTGGATGACTGGTTTGATCGGTATATTAATAATGTTAAAAAGAAAGAAAAACAAAGAAAGTTTATAAAAAAAGCAAAGAGTATCTCTTCCAAGACTGCTGCTATTCTTCTTGTACTGTTTGTTTCTATAACTACACTTACGCTTAGCGTGGAAGCATTCAGAACACAGGTGTATAATTTACTTTCCACCGAGCACAATGAATATTCAAGAGTGAGGATTAGACACGAGTCAACTGAAAACGTAACCATTGAATGGGAAAATTACTATTTCCCGACTTATATGCCTGAAGGTTTTTATGTAGCGAGTATAAGAGAAGTAGAGGAAATCAAAGAAATTAATTTTATAAATGAGAACAATGAGTACATTGTTTTTTCTCAAGCCCCAAATGAAACTGATTTCAATCTAGATACCGAAGATGGGATAAAGACGGAATTGGTAATTAACAACAGAAAAGCCGTTCTTACCGAAAAAGAAGAAAGGAACATATTGTTCTGGAATAATGAAGAGTTTAGTTTTTATTTAGTATCAAGACTGGAAGCAGAAAAATTGCAAATTATTGCAGAAAGTTTAGAAAAAAAATAAAAAATTTTAAAAACAGTGTAACAAAATATCACCTTCATTTGTTTTATTGGTAAGGAGGTGGTAATATGAAAAAATTATTTAAAATTGGTTTAATTCTTTGCCTTATCCTGTCGATGATTTCAGTACCTGCTTATGCCGTACAGAAAGATTCGGTGGACGACGAAATGGTCATCAGACCTATGTATACTTACATTGCTGTAATGGCACATCATTTTGACATTAACAGGTATGGTAAGGCTACAGCAGAAGCTTTAATGAACGCCTTTGATGCTGATAAGTTAAAGGTGGAAGTTAAACTTCAACAGTATAACCCTAAGAGCTACTCATGGAAAACACTAAAAACCTGGTCAAGTACTGAGGAGGATACCATCAGTGTTGGTGCAGGTGGAACCTGGTATGTAAATAAGGGATATTTATACCGCTCTGTTGCAACTGGATATGTATATGTTGACGGTGAAGTGGTTGAAGAAACGGAAATGGTAAGTTCAGCAAAATTTTATGAGTAGTATATTTAAAAATAAAAAGCTAAAACTCCTCATTTAGTTCCTTAAGTGTTAGTCTACCCCCCCCTAACAGATAAATATAAATCTGTTAAGACGCTCACAGGTAATAAAATTTATACCGTGGGCGTCTTTTCTTTTATTTTAAATCAACAAAATTAATGCACTCCATTATAAAAAAACGGGAGTTCATACAAAATCTTAAAATTAAGCGAATAAAATATTAGCTTTATGGGTAAAATATTATATAATATAAATGCAAATGCTTTGCATTTGCAATAAGCTTGGAGGAAAGGTACCATGCACATTAAAGAATGTGAGCGAAAAAACTTCATTTACGGCGAAATTTATAACGGCCGAATAAATATTTTAAAAACTAAAAAATACAGTCATGATAAGAGGCAGATTGTTTCTGCAGTTTTTATACTGATGCTTGCGATTCTCACAATACTTAGTTCCTGCAGTTCAAACAATGTGAAGGGCGAAAACGGTAAAATTACCGTTTATACAAGTTTCTATACAATGTATGATTTTGCTTTGAAAATAGGTGGAGACAAAGTAAATGTTGTGAATATGATTCCATCGGGAATGGAGCCCCACGATTGGGAGCCAAGCCCCAGGGATATTGCAGGTTTATCAGGGGCAGATCTGTTTATTTATAACGGCGCGGGTATGGAAGGCTGGGTTGATAAAGTAATTGAATCAATAAAAAATGATAAACTTATAACAGTGGAAACATCGAAGGGGATAAGCTTTGAAAAGCCGGTCCATGCTCATGTGCACCAGGAGGAGGCTTTAACACATGAAACTGAGCATTCCCATCATAGCCATGAGTATGATCCGCATGTCTGGCTTAACCCGAGAAATGCCAAAATACAGATGAAGGTCATTAAAGACGCTCTGGTTCAGGTTGATCGTGAAAACAGCCGGTATTATGAAGAAAACTATAATTTCTATGCAGAAAAACTTGATGAGCTGGATAAAAAGTACAAAGAAGCTGCGGCCTCTTTTTCACGAAAAGAAATAGTGGTTTCCCACGCAGCTTACGGGTATTTATGCAGTGCATACGGCCTGGAGCAGTTCTCATTAGAAGGTATTGCAAGTGATTCAGAGCCCACCCCTGCGAGGATGGCCGAGATTATTGATTTTATTAGGAAACATGATGTAAGTGTTATTTTTTTCGACGGTCTTTCCAGCTCCAAGGTTGTGGATGCAGTTGCCAGAGAAACAGGTGCACGTACTGCAGTTTTAAGTCCTCTTGAGGGAATAAGTGCCGAAGACTTAGAAGCAGGAAAAGATTATTTTTCAATAATGGAGGAAAACCTGAAGGCTTTGTCAGATGCCTTACGGTAGGAGGAATATTTGTGCGTATACTGGAAGTTGAAAATCTGTCGTTTGCTTATCAGGGAAACTACATACTGAAGAATGTGAATTTTACAGTTGATAAGGGTGATTTTGTTGGTATTATTGGCCCTAATGGTTCAGGTAAAAGCACTTTGGTCAAGCTCATGTTAAAAATTCTTATCCCCGAAAAAGGGCAAATAAAAATTATTGGAAAAGATATTAAAAAATTTGACGGGTGGACAAAAATAGGGTATGTTTCGCAAAAAGCCGGTGAGTTTAATGGCGATTTCCCGGCCACAGTAAACGAAATTGTTGGTGCCAGTTTGCTGGCTAATACCGGGATTTTCAGAAAAAAACCCGCAGATTATGATCAGAGGGTTTATAGCGCTTTAAAAAAGGTTGGTATGCAGGACTATGGGAATAAATTAATTGGCAGGCTTTCAGGCGGGCAGCAGCAAAGAGTTTTTATTGCCCGGGTATTGATCACAGAGCCTGAAATAATGTTTCTGGACGAGCCCACTGTAGGAATTGATGCAAAATCAGAAGAAGCTTTGTATTGTCTTCTGGCAAGACTTAACGAGGAGCTGGGAATCACAATAATAATGGTAACTCATGATATAGGGGCAATTACAGTGCATGCAAATAAACTGATATGTCTGGGGGAAGCGGGTGTTACTGTGCATGATATAAATGAGCCTGTGACCGATGAGTTTTTTTCCGAAGTTTACGGTTATCGGGTGCAAATTCACAGTCACCAATGCCAAAACTGCGGCCATATGAGGCAAGTGGGGTGTGAAGAATGCTAGAAATATTTCAATATGATTTTATGATCAACGCCTTTATTGCTGGCATTTTAATTGGAATTATAATTCCATGCATAGGTGTTGTTGTTGTACTGAGACGGCTGTCAATAATGGGGGATGCATTATCACATGTATCGCTTGCCGGGGTGGCTGCGGGGCTGGTTTTTGGCATTAACCCCATCCTAAGTGCGGTAGTCTTTGCTGTAGCCGCCTCTCTATGTATTGAGAGAATACGTAAATCAATACCTAAATACGGTGAAATCTCAACAGCGGTTATAATGTCTGTTGGTATTGGCCTTGCAGCAATACTTTCGGGGTTTGTAACAAGCGCAAATTTTAACAGTTTTCTTTTTGGCAGCCTTGTGGCAATAAGCCCATTTGAGAAATACCTGATAATAGTTCTTTCGATTGTTGTATTAGCGATATTTCTGTTACTTTACAGGGCTTTGTTTTACATCACTTTTGATGAGGAATCTGCACGGCTTGCGGGCATACCCGTGCAGCCTGTAACCATTGTTTTCACTGTTTTAACTGCTGTAACAATTTCAATATCCTCACGAGTGGTAGGAGCGCTTGTGGTTTCTTCAATGATGGTACTTCCCGTTGCAGTTTCAATGCAGATAGCAAAAAGCTATAGGCAAACAGTTATTTTTTCAGTTTTATTTTCAATTTTTTATGTTGTGCTGGGCCTGTTCCTTTCGTTTTATTTTAACCTAAAACCAGGAGGAACAATTGTTATGACAGGTGTTATCTCGCTAATAATAACACTGTTAACTAAAAACTTTAAGGGAATAGTAAAAAAAGGAGCTTAGCTTATATAAGGGGATGATTGAATTGTCGGAAAAGGATGTTTACCGCAACATACTGGCACAGAAAGGGCTAAGAGTTACCGATGTCAGAATTAAAGTTCTTAAGATACTGGATGATGCGGAAATCCCGATGACTGTTGAGGAGGTATTTACCGGTTTACGAAGTATGCTGTCATCTGTAAATCTTTCAACGGTATACAGGACCATGGAAGCTTTTATAAAAAATGGGCTGATTATAAAAACCACATTGCTGGATGATAATAAATCCCGGTACGAATATAAAAGAACGGAGCATAAACACCATCTTGTATGCGCCGGCTGCAACCGGATGGTATCCATAGAAGATTGCCCAATAGACGATAAATATGCAAAAGCAATGTGCAGTAAGCAGGGTTTTGAATTAACAGGACATAGACTTGAAATATACGGCTTATGCCCTGATTGTAAATGATTGCGTAAAGTTACCGCAGGTTAAAAGAAATTAAAGACCGGAGTTTTTTTCCGGCATTGCACTTTATCTACATAATTTAGACAATAAATTGATAATATATTGTAAATAAATGGTATATACAAACCAGTAATTAATTGATACAATTGACGGTAAATATTTATTTCTTATTTAAACAGATTAAACATAAAGGACATAGAATTCATGCATAGATTAATATCATGGCTGGCTGTTGTAATATGGATGGCGGTTATTTTTAACTTATCCGGGCAGATTGCAGAGCAATCAAATCAGTTGAGTACAGGTGTAACTGAAGTTGTTATTAAAGCGGTGGAACAGGTAGCCCCAAAAGCTGAAATAGATACACGCAGTCTGAATCATATAATAAGAAAAAACGCCCATTTCTTTTCTTACCTGGTATTAGGCCTTCTGGCAATGAACGCATTCAGAAGATGTGGTAATACTGTGAAATTAAGCCTGGTATTATCTTCTTTTCTTTGCGTAATTTATGCAGTCTCTGATGAAATACACCAAAGTTATGTCCCCGGGCGCAGTGCACAAATAACCGATGTTCTTATCGACAGTTTTGGGGCGGGTATTGGGCTTTTAGTATACTGGCTTGTAAGCTCTGTCTATACAAGGCACCGAAAGAGGCACGGTTCATAAAGCTTTTGTTATTATCTGAACAGATTCAGCTTTATCTTTCTGTTTCTTACAAAATACCTCCATTGCCTCATCAGGTATGGCATTAAATAATAGTCCACACCAAAGGATTTTCCCGCATCCTGGAACATGGCTATTTGGGCAGGGATTAACCAATAGGTTTCAGGGTACATTCCTGTGGATAAAAGAAAATTAACATTCAGGCCAAGCCCCACAACAGCAGCGGGAATGGTGAAGGTCCCGGTAATAAATGCGAGCCCTAAACCTATTTCGGCTATTACAATCAGGTACTGGAAAAGCATTGGGTATGGAAGGATAAAGGTTTCAGTAACCCATTCGTACCATAAGGGAGTATTTTCCGTAACTATACGGAATACTTTCTGGCCTTCCTCTGTCAGGGAGGCGGTTGCCTGGGCATCGGGTGCTCTTCCGGCAAGCATCTCAATTACAAACCATCCGTCCCATGCCTTCTTCAGCCCTTCCATAAGCCAGTAATAGCCGATAAAGATTCTTAACGGAACAAGCCACACCAGCATGGTCTTTTTAGTAATAAAGGCTTCAAGTAATGGCTTGTCCTGACGTTTGTACAGGAATTCGTATTTCAGATAACTGAAAACTAGCTCAAAACCGCCAATTCCAAAATAATAATGCATATTAACAAGGTGTTTCATAATAATTGCAAAAAGCCTGTTAAGGGAAACCCCCATAATTTCAGCAACGGCAAAGAAACTGCCCACCGACACCATTATACCGTGGTATTTTGGTTCAAGCTTCTTCTTCTCTTTCCCACGGACAGAATTAAGAATATTATTTGCCGCAGTCTTTCCGGTTTGTAAAGCTGTTTCAACCATTGCAGGCAGTGCATGGCCTTCGTGATTAAACAGTGCTATGTCACCTATAGCATATACGTTATCAAAACCTTTAACCGAAGTGTATTCATCCACTTCAATGCGGCAAGCCTCCCCTTTTGGAAGGTCCATTGTACTAGTCACATTACAGGCTTTAACACCTGCAGTCCATATAACTGTGGAAGCATTAATACTGTCACCGTTTTCAAACTGCAATTTATCGCCATCAAGGCTGGTTATAGTAGTATTTGTCCTGACATCTACTTTAAGCTTGTTTTGAAGATATCTTGTTGCCTTCCTGCGGTTTTTTTCTTTCATTATATGCAGTATATCCGGTAGTGCTTCAATAAGGTGAAGGCTTACTTCGGACCTGTCTATTTCATACTCACGGCATAAGGATTTAACCCATACAGCAATTTCGCCTATGGCTTCAACCCCTGTAAAACCGCCGCCACCCACCACAATTGTTAAAAGTTTCTTCTTAAGTTCCGGATCTTCTTCCTGGGAAGCTTTTAAAAAGCAATCTCTTATATGGTCACGGATTCGTATGGCATCATCAAGGGACCAAAGGGGAAAGGAATTCTCCTTCATGCCTGGTATACCATAGTAGTTTGGGCTGCTTCCCGCAGCAATAATTAAATAATCGTAGCAATACTCGCATCTGTCTGAGGAAACCTTTTTATGTTCAAAGTCAAAGTTTTTTATTTCATCCTGTATTACACGAACATCGGTATAGCGAAAAATTTTATAGAGGGGAACGGTAACAGTTTCATCATCAACCCGGTTTCCTGCTACCTCGTGAAGTTCGGTTAAGAATGTATGATACGGATTCTTATCAATAAGTGTTATTTCGATATCGTCGCCTTTTTTCTTTTTTTTGTGTAAAGTCAAAGCAGCCTCAACACCTGCATACCCTGCTCCAATGACAACAACCTTGTAAGACATCCGGACACCTCCAATATGTCACCACTTCAATAGGTGGTCAGTAAAGTCACTTATATGTTTACCACCTATTTATGAAATATATCAAAAACTATCGAAGTCAATAATTGACTTATCAATGGCGACATGTATTATAATGCTATTATATTCAATAATATATTATTGAACAATATACTTTATTATTTTCTGGTTTTGTTCTATCCTTTTTGGGTATAACATAAAATTATAATATTTGTTAATAGGAGTGATGGCGTTGAAAAAACTTACTATTTCTATAGTCCTGGTTTTATTGGTTGTTGCATTAACTGCATGTGGAGCAAAACTGGAAGACGGAAACTATGAAGGTCAAAGCACACCCGACAGCCGTGGTGCATACGGAGTTGTTAGCATCGAAGTAAAGGACGGAAAAATTGCATCTGCTGAATTTTTACAGTATAATGCAGATGGAACTTTAAAGGATGAATCATATGGTAAAGAGTCCGGGGAGGAAAACTATAAAAAGGCTCAGGATGCGCTGGAGTATTCCAAACAATATGCAGAAAAACTTGTGGAAACCCAAAAAGTAGACAAGGTTGATGCAATAACCGGTGCAACAAGCTCATGGAAACAATTTCAGGAAGCTGCAAAAGATGCATTGGCAAAGGCTAAAGGGAAAAGATAATTTAATATTGTGCAATGTAAGGAGGAGGCTGTTTCGGCCATTGCACAATGTTAGCATCAACAAGGTTAGCAAGTTAAAGCCCTTTCAGGGCTTTTCTTTTTAAAAACCTTAAGGATAAAAAAATAAATAACCTGTGATAAGGAGAACGCCGATGCTATGGGATAATTACCCTGAGATAAAGAGAAAACTGAGAAAAGTTGAAACTATAATTGAGCAAAACCTTAAATGCAGAAATAAACCCCTTGAAGAACTTTTGCAAACTCTTTTGAAGGGCGGTAAAAGACTGAGACCTGCTTTCAGCATACTTTCAGCGGGTTTTGGGAAGCAGCAGAATGATAAAATATATGATGCTGCTGCAGGTATTGAAATTCTTCACATGGCAACCCTGGTGCATGACGATATCATTGATGAAGCCGGTATGAGGCGCGGAAAACCTACAATCAACAGCGTGTACGGTGACAAAATGTCTGTTTATGTGGGCGATTACCTTTTGTCACGGTCGGTACTTTTGCTGTCAAGAACACTGCCCGAGGACAGGCTTGAAAAGATTGCAAGGGCTTTAAAATCTATATGTGAAGCCGAAATTGAGCAGTTTTTCAGTCGGTTTAATCTGGACGTATCCCCTGTTACCTATTTAAAAAGGATTGGCAGAAAAACTTCGGCACTATTTGCCTTTTCATGTGGGGAAGGCGCTTTTCTTTCGGGGTGCGATGAAAATTCTCAGAAAAACCTTATAAAGTTCGGATTTTATTTTGGTATGGCCTTTCAAATGTATGATGATATATTGGATCTGGTAGGGGATACTAAAGAAACAGGCAAGCCAAAAGGAAACGATATTAAAGAAGGGATAATCACCATACCCTTTATCCTGGCTTTAAGAAAAAATGCCACTTTTGCTAAAAATGCCCGTAAGATAATGTCGGCTGAAACAATAAAAACTGCCGATATTAAAAAAATAATAGATGAGATCATCAGTTTGGGAGGCATAGACGATACCCGTGCCTGGATTGACCGTTATCTTCAAAAAGCTCATACAATGCTTGAACCTTTACCCGATATCCGAGAAAAGGAAATATTTCATGATATTATGTTAACCTTGGAGAAGTAAATTAAATTTTGTAAAGAAACCATTTGCATGTACTGATTTCATATTTCATTTCATACAGGCACTCGATACCATTAATTACGCTTTGTACTGTAAAGACCAGCATGCGATTCCCGGCAAGCTTTTCCTCTTTACGGGATATAATTCTGTCTATTCGAATCACCCTATTTTCCTTCTGGTCATCGCTGATACGGAATTTAATCGGTGAGATAGCCCCATCTTTTGTTGTGTAGCAAATCATATCCACCGGTCTCATAAGAATTTTCATTTAAAACCATCCTTCAGTGTTCCTGTAGAAATAGGTTTAACGTGGGATACTGCCTGCTAAACCCATAAGCACGGTTTAAATTCATAACCACATTATAACCGAACAAATGTTCCCTTGTAAAGAGTAAAAATTTACCCGGACAAAAAGGTATTTTTAAAGCCAGTTATATAAGATTGGTATTAACAGTCTTTTGAGTGGACAGGTTGAACTAAAGCCATGGTTATATCATCTTTTTGCCTGGTACCTATCCGATAAAGACGGGTATATACATATCTGCAAATCTTGTTCAGCGCTGTCTTCAAATCAATACGCTCATCACGCAATATCTCCAATATATGATCGTCAGATGTGATTTTTCCGGGTTCCTCAAGCCATTGATCGGTTACACCGTCGGTATACAGAAAAAGCTTGTCTCCCTCGTTAAGTTGTATTGTTGAGTCGTAATATTTGGGGTTATCAACCCAGTTGCTTATTGGTATACCTGGCATGTACAGCTTTTTAACGCTGTTTTGGCCTATAATAATAGGAGCGCAGTTATGTCCCGCATTGGAATAGGTAAAAGTGCGGGTACGAATATTGTATATTCCATAGAACACAGTAATATAAGAATCCTTGTCAAAATCACCGGAATTGTATTGTTTAAACAGGCGGTAAAGAGCCCGTGATGGTGAATGGTTCTTTTTATTCAATGTAGATATTATAAAAATTGTAAGCATTGAAGCAGACACACCATGACCCGATACGTCTGCGATATAAATTCCAATACGCTCTTTGTCAACCTGGAAAATATTCACCATATCGCCACTTAAATCATCACATGGCTGGTATGAATAGGCAAAATCCAGGCATGGCAGTTTCACATCCCGGGGTAAAAGCTGCATCTGCAATTTTTTGGCCATCTCAAGATCATGCTGAAGCTTAAGGTTCTGCTTAATAATTTCTCTTTCCATTTCCTTTTCCTTTGTAATATCACGCAAAACCTCAACGGCATAATTAATACTACCGTCATCAGCTATAATAGGGGAACTCATTACCGAAAAGATTCTATCATTAAATACTTCTTCCTTTTTAAAGGATTTTCCTTCGAAAACGGCTTTATTAGCTATACAATTCTCGCAGGGTTCACCACATCCCATAATTTCAAAGCATTTTTTCCCCGCAAGATCATATACGCCCAAATCTTTTTCCATGGAGCGGTTAATGAAAATAACCGTATTGTTTCTATCTACCACGCGGACCCAGTCGTCCATGCCGTCCAGTATATCCAGAATGAACTTAAAACTTGAATTCTTAGAGCGAAAATAGGGTGAAAACATACGTAACCTGCCTGCCCTTTATTCTATAAACATATATTAACATAAAGTACTAACAGCCGCAACGAAAATTACCATTTCGACATTGTTAATAAAATGTTACGGGTTTATATCGGGCTATTTATTTCCAGAATATTGCAGCTAAAATGCATAAGAATACCACACAGGGGAATAATCATTAAATAGCTAAATTAAAATTATCCGCCTTATTGGGATGATTGGTTGTTTAAGCAATTCAAGCAAAGGGGAAACCGTTTTGAAGGATTTTATTGATGTTTTCAGAAGTACTGCTGTTTTGGAAGTATCCAGGGCCGTACTAAAGTATCTGAACAAAGTTAGTATTAATAAAAGAATTGTTATTTTGTGCATTGGTACCGACAGATCTACAGGGGATTCTCTTGGCCCTTTGGTGGGATACAGACTAAGCCGGTATCACACATTAAGCGCAACGGTTGTTGGAACACTTGACCAGCCTGTTCATGCAGTGAATCTTTGTGAGACCCTGGAAAGAATAAATTCAGAAATCCCCGATAATTTCATAATAGCAGTGGATGCCTGCCTGGGAACACATGGAAACATAGGATATATCACAATAGGTAAAGGGCCTTTGAAACCAGGTTCAGGGCTTAAAAAGGATTTGCCTGAAACGGGTGACATTCATATTACAGGTATTGTTAATCATGGTGGTTTCATGGATTTTGTGGTTCTGCAAAATACCAGATTAAGTCTTGTTATGAAAATGAGTGAGACCATAGCTGACGGTTTGCAGTACGCTTTATGGAAATATCATCGCCATAACGAGAAAATTCTAAATCCGTATATACAATAGTGTTCTGTTACACAGTAATAATTTCAAAATATAGTTGTTATACAGGAAAAATACGTGGTATATTTAAATGTAGTGAAAGGAGTGTTTGTTTATGGAAAAGTGGGTTTGTACTGTTTGTGGTTATGTCTACGATCCGGAAGTAGGGGATCCGGATAACGGTGTGGAACCCGGAACAGCTTTTGAGGATATACCTGATGATTGGGTTTGCCCGGATTGCGGTGTTGGCAAGGATATGTTTGAACAGGAATAATGACGGGGGGTTTGTGAAATACAAACCCCATTAATATTATTAATGAGCTTATTAAATAAATTCCCTGTCCGCGGGTCCTGCTTCGGGAGCTTTGGCTCCCTGAACAACAAAACCGCTACGGACATCCGCTCCTTGTATGTGAAAATAATCCGCAGGAATGCAGCAAGGCTTTGGGGTGTGCTGCTCTGCGCCGCTAAAGGCATCCGAATCACCTGCTTCCTGAGAGGCAGCTGCATTCCCCTATAAATTTTCTGCATTGCACAATATCTACACAGCCTTTTCATTTCCCTGCTATTAACTGAACTGTGTCGCATAACTTAAAATCTTGATTTCCAACCAATGGTATGCTATTATATAAACAGCAGATATAATTTTACAACAATAATAAATATTGTTTTCCTTATCAAGAGAGGTGGAGGGATCGGGCCCTATGAAACCCGGCAACCGGCATTTGCACGGTGCCAATTCCTGCAGGATTAATCCTGAGAGATGAGGAGTCAGGCAAATCTCTTCATTGAAGAGATTTTTCTTTTATTAGCTTCCTTTCATGCTAAAGGGTTAATTTCCTGGACAGAATAATTTCGTATTACCAGAAAATATATACAAGGGAGTTGGTTTTATGTCGAAAGTACTTTTTACATCAGAATCGGTAACAGAAGGTCATCCCGATAAAATTTGCGATAACATATCCGATGCAATACTTGATGCTATTATTTCCGAAGACCCTATGGCGAGGGTTGCATGCGAAACTGCCGTAACAACAGGGCTGGTGTTTGTTATGGGTGAAATTACAACATCGTGTTATGTAGACATTCCCAAAATAGTAAGGGATACTGTCCGCGACATTGGCTACGACAGAGCTAAATATGGCTTTGATTGTGATACTTGCTCTGTAATAACCTCTATAGATGAACAGTCCCCGGATATCGCATTGGGTGTTAACAAAGCGTTGGAATACAGAGACCACACAGACCATTATAATAACGCAGGAACTACAGGCGCCGGAGATCAGGGAATGGTGTTTGGTTATGCCTGCGATGAAACCCCGGAGCTTATGCCAATGCCTATTTCTTTAGCCCACAAACTGGCAAGGAAACTTACAGATGTACGAAGACAGGGTATTTTAACCTATTTAAGGCCCGATGGCAAATCCCAGGTAACGGTTGAATATAAAGACAGCAAACCCGTTCGGGTGGATGCAGTGGTTGTTTCAGCTCAGCATGGCCTGGACGTGGATTATCAAACCATAAAAAAAGATATCTTGGAACACGTAATAAAACCTGTGATTCCTGGTAATTTGCTCGATGAAAAAACCAAATATTTCATTAATCCCACCGGAAGGTTTGTTGTAGGGGGCCCACAGGGCGATTCTGGCCTCACAGGCAGAAAGATCATAGTAGATACCTATGGTGGAATGGGCCGTCACGGCGGAGGGGCGTTTTCAGGAAAGGATCCTACAAAGGTAGACAGATCAGGTGCTTATGCTGCGAGGTATGTGGCTAAAAATGTAGTCGCGGCAGGGCTGGCTTCCCGTTGTGAAGTCCAGATTGCTTACGCTATAGGTGTTGCCCGTCCTGTATCAATTATGGTGGATACCTTTGGTACAGGAAAGGTTGATGATGAAAAAATACTGAAAATAATAAATGAACATTTTGATCTTAGTCCGGATGCAATAATCAGGGATCTAAGGTTAAGACGTCCGATATATCGAAAAACAGCTGCATACGGGCATTTTGGCCGTGAAGATGAAGATTTTACCTGGGAAAAGACCGATAAAGCCGAGGCTATGAGGCGTGCAGCAGGAATCTAACTTATTATATCAACGATAGAAATTCCAGGATTTTTCGCTAAGTCTATCAGATAGGGTTCAAATACCGGAGGCCCTTTCTTACGAGCAATAACCATTACCTTTGGACGAATGGAGGGAGGGCCTTTCGATTCCACCACTCTGGCGATTTCACCGGTGTTGAGCATGACTATAATGTCCGCCGGATAAACGGCTATACTGTCTATAAATACTCTTATGATTTGGGAATCAAACTGGGTTCCGGAATTCGCAATAATATACTCGGCTGCTTCGTGGGGCATGAATCTTTTTCTGTAAACCCGGTCTGCTGTCAGGGCATCATAGACATCGGCAATTGCAACAATACGGGACAGTAAATCAATTTCATCACCTTTTAACCCATGAGGATATCCATCGCCGTCCCAATGCTCGTGATGGTGAAGGACAATATTTGCTATCTCATCATTAAGTCCCGGAGTTCTTTTTACAATTTCATAACCGTACTCAGAGTGCTTTTTTATTAGTTCATATTCGCTCTCGGTCAGCCTTGCAGGTTTATTCAGAATATTCAGAGGTATTTTACACTTTCCGATATCATGCAGTATAGCTCCCAAAGCAAGGTTATTCAGTTCTTCTGCTGAAAGGTTCATGGTTTTTCCCGCAATTAATGAATATATGCATACATCAACCGAATGTAAATAGGTATAATTGTCAATGTCACGAATGCCTGTAAGCTTCATAAAAACATTATCGTTATTAATTATACTTTGGATAATTTCCGAAACTGTTTCATTTATAGAGCCAACATCAACATCATCGCCTTTGCGGACGGCCTTCATAACATTTTTGACAGTGTGATATGTTTCGGAATAAATTACTTCTTCACTAAAATATTCAATCTTTTCAATTTCATTTTCCACATATACATAAGGAATGTCATATAGACGGATTTTTTCCAGATAACGTTCTTTTAATGTAAAACCCTTAAGCAGAAGAAAACGGCCGTCATCAAGAATAATGTCTTTTGCCAGTTTCATTCCCGGCTCGAGCTTATCAAGAGTGACCTTCTTCATAACTTACCCCACTTATGCTCAATATGCAAATATTAGATAAATTTAAAAAACCTCCCTTTATATTATGCCTCATCAATAGCAAAAAATCAAATACTGCATAGTATAAAATGAATAAATATTATGGTAGTGAAACCATGGTTGTATATATAATAATATCGTTATTTGCAATTTACGGGTTTATTAATTTAATAAACGATATCATAGGAAAAATAAAGGTGGGCTGCAGCTCATGTGGCGGGAGACTATGCCTTTATCCCTACCCCGGAGATGAAGGTCTTGAAGGGAAAATACGTTCCATCTTTCTAAATGAGGTTACTGAAAAAATAGGAACCGATGGGTTTCTGTATATAAAACTTGAAGAAGATGATCCTAACAGAAAACTTGTAGAGAAGCTTTGCGCCCAGTACCCGCGCCTGGTATTGATGGATAATCTGAATTGGGGTAGAATTAAAGATGAAAAACAAAAAATAAGCGAAAGAGAAAGGGTTTCTAATGGTTAGCAACCCTGTTACGGAGAGGATTTTTTGGAGCAAATTGAAGGAATTGTAGAAGATATTATATTTTGCAATAAAGACAATTGGTACACTGTTTGTGATGTGCGTTCGGGACGCCGGCTGATAACCATTGTGGGATATATGCCGGGTCTTGCTGTTGGTGAGACAATTATTGTAAATGGAAACTGGACGGTACACCAGGATTATGGAGAGCAATTGAAAGTTGAAACTTATGAAAGGAGTCTGCCAACAACAACCGATTCAATATTTAAATATCTTTCGTCAGGTATTATTAAAGGAATTGGTGAAATTACAGCTAAAAAAATCATTGATAAATTTGGGAATGATACCCTGAGGGTTTTACAGTTTGAACCGTTGCGCCTGTCTGAAATAAAGGGCATTAGTGCAGAAAAAGCTTTACGGATTGGACAGGCTTTCATGGAACGGGAGCAGATACGCCAGATTGTTATGTTCCTTCAGAAATTCGGAATATCAGCCACGTATTCGATAAAGGTATGGAAGAAGTTTGGCAGCGAATCGGTCAACGAAATAACGAAAAATCCATACCGGTTAACAGACGAAGATATAAATATCGGGTTTAAAATTGCGGACCGGGTTGCTATTTCCCTGGGAATTGACAGCCAATCGGAATTCCGTGTTGCAAGCGGAATTCATTATGCATTGTCAAAGGCGGTGCAAAACGGTCATGTATACCTGCCTTCCGATGTTTTGGTCTCATACGCGTCAAAACTGTTAAACATTTCGCCTGAAGTTGTGGAGAACACATTGTCAAAGCTGATTTTCGAAGAAAGTATTTATATTGAAAAAACCGCTGATGAAACCAGGGTTTATTTAGCTGCCTTTTATAAAGCAGAGCAATTCGTGTGCAGAAAACTAAAAATTCTAAGCGAGGTTATGCCCAAAAAAGACATATTGGATCTTGATGAACTTTTGCAAAGGGTTGAGGATGAACATAGTATTGAATATACCGATGAGCAGCTTAAAGCAATACGTCTTTCTGCAACAGAAAGTATATTGGTTGTTACAGGTGGCCCGGGAACAGGGAAGACTACGTTGATTAAAGGAATTATTTCAATATTCGAAAAAAGTGGTATGGAAATTGCATTGGCAGCACCAACCGGAAGGGCTGCAAAAAGAATGACCGAGGCTACCGGAATGGAAGCCAAAACCATTCACCGCCTTCTTGAAATGGAGTTCTCGGAGAATGAAAACCTCAGAGAATTTAAAAAGAATGAAAGAGATCCGATTAAAGCCGATGTTATTATTATTGACGAAGCTTCGATGATTGATATCTTACTTATGCATGCATTATTGAAAGCCGTTGAACCGGGTACAAGGCTAATCCTTGTTGGGGATGTGGATCAGCTTCCTTCTGTAGGCCCGGGAAGGGTCCTTAGCGATATAATTGAAAGCCAATGTCTTAAAACCATCCGCTTAAACACTATTTTCCGGCAAGCAAAGGAAAGTTTTATTGTTATAAATGCCCACAAAATAAATAAAGGCCAGTTCCCAGAGTTAAACTCCCCCAATGATGATTTTTTCTTTATTTCAAGAAACAGCTCCCAAAGTACAGCCCAGGCTATATTGGAACTTTGTACAGTACGGATCCCTGAAAAATTTGGTTTAGATCCGATGAAAGACATACAGGTTTTATCACCGGCCAAAAAAGGTGATTCAGGAGTTTACAGTTTAAATGCAGCACTGCAGCAGAGTTTGAATCCGCCAAAGGCCGGAATAAAGGAAAAACCTTACAGAGGTATGATTTTCAGAGAAAATGACCGGGTTATGCAGGTAAAGAATAACTATAACCTGTCGTGGAAAATGATACCCGAAAACGGGGATGTTGTTTCAGGAGAAGGCATATTCAATGGGGATATGGGTATAATCAGGGATATCGACCCTGAGAATAATTATTTAACGGTTTTGTTTGATGACGGGAAACTTGTTGAGTATGATTTCGATATGCTGGACGAACTGGAGCATTCTTATGCGATTACAGTTCATAAAAGCCAGGGAAGCGAATTTCCTGCTGTGGTTATAGCATTATCAGGTATTCCACCAATGCTGCGCTTAAGAAACCTTTTATATACCGCAATAACCAGAGCCCGGCAGCTTGTAATACTGGTGGGTCACATTGAAATACTGAAACAGATGGTGAATAATATCACAGAAAAAGAAAGGTTTACAGGGTTAAAGGAAAGACTGAATCAGTATTTTTGCTAAAATCCGGAGTTATTTATGGGGTATCGGGAGATTCGAAAAGCTGAATACTTCCTAAGACTCTTGTTTCCGGCACGGTGTATATGCTGTGATATGGTGTTGCCAATTAACGCATCTGAGGAAGTATGCAGTGAGTGCGGGAAAAGTTTAAAAACCCTGAACAAATTTGGATATGTAAACTTGCCCGGCAGCATTATCACAAAAGTGTATTCTGTTTTTGAATACGAAGGGGGCATAAGGAAAGCAATACACAGGCTAAAGTTTGGTGAAAGCCCACGAAACGCTTTTGTTTTAGTTGATTTATCCTACCCGATACTTAAAAGTTTTCTTGATAGACAGTTTCCCTGTATGCCTTGCTCAAATTATGATATAATAATACCGGCACCGTTGCACCCGAAAAGGAAGCGACGGAGGGGGTATAATCAATCAGAGCTTATTGCTTCACGCCTTGCTTATCATATGAAAATACCCATGTTGAAAGGTGTTCTTGTTAAAAAAATAAATACACCTCCTCAAAGTCAGTTAAGAAGAGGAGAGCGTTTAAAGAATCTTATCGGGGTTTTTCACGTGAAAAAACCCAATTTAATTAAAGACAGACGGATACTTCTTGTTGATGATATAATGACAACAGGCAGTACACTTGAACAATGTGCAAAGGCATTAATGGATGCGGGTGCTAAACAGGTTGATGCTTATGTAATTGCAATGCGAAGAAGGTTATGATGACAGTAAAAAATCATCCGCCCCATAAAAACTGTGAGTTGAAATTTATAAGCAATTTTTTCTGTTGTTTTTTAGCAATTTTGTATAATTGCCGATATATTTATTGGGGGTGTTGATATGCCTGAAATAAGATATTGCAAGGAATGTCGCAGAATATTCCAATATGTAAGTGGTCCGGTTCTGTGTAACTTTTGTAAGAAGAAAGATGACGAAGAGTTTGAAAAGGTCAGGGTTTTCTTAAGGGACTACCCTGGTGCAACAATGCAGGAGGTATCGAATGTTACCGGTGTGAAGCCCGGTAAAATTCATCGCTGGTTAAAGGAAGAGCGTCTGGAAGTAAGCGAAGGTAGTCCTGTTGCATTGAACTGTGAAAAATGCGGTATCAGGATAAGAAGTGGAAGATTCTGTGTTGATTGTTCCAGATCTCTTGCAAGAGAAATGATGCAGGCAAGAAGCGATCTGCAGCACCGCATGAGCAAAGGCAGTACATCCTTGGATAAAGACGAATTTGGGTTATATTATAAGCACAAAAATGAGAAATAAAAAATAGGACTATAATGTCGGGAAATTTTTCTTAAATCATTAAATTCTGATACTAATTTGACGATACTATCAGTAAGAACAAAAGAGTAAATATTCAGCAATTTGCTGATATTCATATAGTAGACAACATAGGAGAGAGGGATATGAATGAAGATCTGGGGAGATAATCCCAAGGTGTTCGGTATTTATAACCAATTAAACCCGGTCGGAAAGGTTACACAAAGAGACGTTGTTGCATCCAAGAAAGACGAGTTTAAAATTTCGGGTTTGGCAAAAGATTACCAGGTTGCGATGAAAGCATTACGGAACATACCGGACATACGGCTGGAGAAAGTCCAGGATATTACCCGGAAAATAGAAAGCGGACAATACAACGTTAAAGCTGAAGACATTGCTGAGAGAATAATCCAAAATCTATTAGGGGAAAGAGTTTAGTTAAACAAAAGATAAAACAGGCGGGATAACATAAAATTAGTGTTATCCCGTTTTTACACCTTTCCGATATATATATCAGAAGCTGATTAGGAAAATAACGGATTTATCAATACAGGTATTAAATATAAGCAGATGCACAACAGTTTGTTTATTAAACAGTTAAACTTTTGGGGGATAAATAATGATTGATGCAATTTGGGTTGATAACCTGATAAAAGTTTTTGAATATGAAAATAAACTCTATGCTCAAATTCTGGAAGAAGCTGAAAACAAAACCGATGTAATAGTAAAAGGTGATGTTAACAGTTTGCAGGAGACAGTTCTAAGAGAACAGAAAATTATTAAAGAGCTGGACAAGCTGAAAGATGCCAGGGAACAAATTATAACACAGATTTCAAGAAAACTTTGCAAGAAGCCCAAAGAAATCACTGTGTCGTACCTGACAAGCATATTGCCTGAGGAAAAAGCGAAAAGACTTTCATCCACCAGGGACAGCTTAAAAGAAACTATAGAAAAATTGAAAGTGAAAAATGAAGTTAATGAGAAACTTCTTAACAATGCTATTGATTATGTTAATTTTTCGTTAAATCTTCTAATGCAACCTAATCCGCAGACTACACAGTATGGCCGTAAAGGCGTGGAAAAACAAATAAAGGGCGGAAATGTTCTGGATATCAAATACTAAAAAAGTTTAAGCAAATTAAACTATAAACAGGTTTTATACGATATTAAAATTAGTGAATTACCCAGCATCATAGTTTAACCGCTTTTGTATTAATAAAGAAAAAGTTTTGAGGTGAATTTCGTGTCAACCAGTTTTTCAGGTTTAAATACCGCTGTTTCAGGAATGTATAGCAACCAGAAAGCCCTTGAAGTAACGGGTCATAATATATCTAACCTTAGCACTGCCGGGTATACCAGGCAGCAAGCCATTCTTGCAACAGCCAACAGCCAGTATATAGTTAACAACTGGGTTGAAATGGGGGCAAAGGTCCAGGAAATCCGTCAGATTCGTAATGCCTTCCTTGACAGTATATACCGAAGAGAATCAAATGCGCTCGGTTATTGGGAAGCGCGCTATAACAGCGTAAAAGACCTGGAAGCCATTTTGGGGGAACCGATGCTGGATGGTTTCCAAAATACATTGAACGAGTTCTGGAATTCATGGCAGGAGCTGGCGAAATCACCCGAAAGCCTTACTGTAAGAGCATTGGTAAGGCAAAGAGCAGAGGCTTTGGTTTACCATATGAACCATATGGGCTATCAGATTAATAAGCTTCAGGAAGATATAAATACCGAAATTATAAAGCGTATTGATGAAGTAAACAGTATAACAAAACAAATTTACGAATTAAATTTACTTATAGCCAAGGCAGAAAATGCAGGAAACAGGGCCAATGACTATAGCGATCAGCGTAATAACCTGGTGGATCAGTTGTCCAGGCTGATTCAGGTTGAGACCCGCGAGCATCCTAACGGACAGATGGATGTTTTGGTGGGGGGCTACTTCCTCGTTAGTAAGGCAAGTCAAACCAATATTGTTGCTTCACAGAATGCATCATTGTCTCATTTTGTTGTACCTGAAATAGAAGGCCTTGGTGTAGAAGTAGATGTAGGGATGGGTGCAATAAAAGGATTACTGGAATCAAGGGGAATGGTAAGCGGTGCCAGGGGAAGCTATGATAACGGAACCCCGAACACAACAACTGACATAACCTTTGCAGTGGATGCCTCATCCACATACCTGGAAAACCTTAAGGACAATATAGAAAACTATGTGAATGAACTAAAAAATAATGGATTAAACTACAACTTACGTCTTGTAACCTCTAACTCCGGGGGAATCATTGACTTTGGCTCGGAAATAGATCTTTTCCTGGATGCAGTGGAGAGTTTAAATGTTTCTGGCGGCGGAGAACTAAATTTTGGTTCTGTTGTCAAAGACCTGGAAGAAACAGCGCCATTTGTTGAAAACGCCAACAGGTATCTGGTTGTTTTCACACCCGAGGGTATGGCTGCCGAGGAAGATGAGTTAAACAGTTACATAAGCACACTTAAAAACAGTAATGTGCAGGTTTCGGTTTTAGGACCTCAGGGGAGCGAAGGCTGGAATACTATAATCAATGCCACCGGAGGGTCAGTGTATGATA
>Ga0209537_1000043_pt1 | contig 122735 bp, 97 predicted proteins | sample BioPla4DNA1_FD_187698 | JGI IMG/M metagenome (GOLD analysis project Ga0209537, IMG submission 187698) | Biogas fermentation microbial communities from Germany - Plant 4 DNA1 (SPAdes) (version 2) | ecosystem: Engineered > Bioreactor > Anaerobic > Digestate | place: Bielefeld, North... | reverse complement strand
CTCATTGTCAACAGCTTTCGCGGCATAAACGCTTATGATTATTGACTTATTAAGGTACTATATTGTAACCGAGGTAATTTACACACTATTTTGGACTTGACTTCCCATTTATCCCTCCAATCTTAAATTGTATTATCATAGTATAGTCTTTTTTATTATTAATAATTTATTAATTTCGATTTTATAATATAAAATATAGAATAATAAAGCTGTGACTTTGCTCACTTTTTGTAAAAAAAAAGAACCGGATGATTATGAATTAACCTCCGATTCTCGTCAAATCTTGCAGATTATTGTGTTTTTTTGCTTCTAGATTTATTCTACAGCCTTCTAGAGTAGAACTCTATAATGGGCAGTACCTCAACATTTATTGGGACTTCATCTATATCAGGCACGCTTACTAAGCGACCTGTTAAGGCTTCTACATCTTTTGTAAGGTAGCTTAAATTCAAGGGTGCAGACTGGAAGTTTTCACGAAATAGATCTTTATTTCTAGCCCTTTCGCTCAAGCTGATTTCATCGCCTACCTTCACGGGATAAGAAGGTATATCTACTTTACTTCCATTAACACGGATATGTCCATGGCTTACAATTTGCCTAGCTTGACGCAAGGTAGAACCAAAGCCTAGCCTGTATACTATATTATCCAGCCTTACTTCTAGATTCTGAATCAACACCGTACCTGGATTTTCCCTAGCCTTTAAGGCTTTCTTTACATAACGTCGGAACTGACGCTCTTTAAGCCCGTAATACGCCTTGAGCTTTTGCTTTTCCAGCAATTGCTTGCCATATTCTGATTGTTTCCTATGGGGTTTTACACCTCTTTTTAGAGCCTTAGGATGATTGTAGACATTTTCCCCTAAATGCCTAGCTACTTTAAATCTAGGCTTTTTTGGTTTTGCCAAACTCATTCCTCCTTTGTATTATAAAAGATAAATTTATACTAATAATAATTTGTCTCATAGCTTTTTATTAATACCACACAAACGAAAATTATAACATAAAATTCTTTTAATGCTTATCTAAAGGATAAACAAACAAAAAAGACCATAAATGTAGTCTGTGCACACTTATGGTCTTATGATCAATATATCAATCTTTTATCCAAGATACCGTTGCTTCTACTTTGACACCTATCCTCTCGATAGGTGGGTGTTCTCACAAAGATTTCTACCTTCCCCTGCCATAATGGACTTACCATGGGCCTGGTATACGTCTTTATATTTTGAACTCCCTTCTGCACAATGTAGGTTCAAAATAAAAGCGACACGAATATCTTAGAAACTTTTCATTTGTTTTTCTATAATTATTATATCATTTTAAACTCCATGGTCAATAGAAATTTCTTCCTCTTTTTATTACCTTATTTAAAACCAGACTATTGGAACAAAATCAGACATATATACGTCTACATAGGTGTAGAATCATAATAAAGATAATTAGTGTTAGCCAAACTATGATAACATAAATAAGAAGGAGGTAGTTATATGAAAATGGGGATTTGTTTATTTTTATGCGCATCAATACTCCTAGTATTAATTACAGGATGTTCTTTTGCAAACCTCCCATCTGATAATAAATCTAGAGATAATAAGTCAATAGATAATAAATCAATTGATAATTCTTCCACTAATACTCCCAAAAAGATAGATTCAGATTTTGTTGCCAGAAACACTGAATTCGCCTTTAAAATATTTAAACAATTAAATGAAGAGGATAAAGATAAGAATATATTTATATCGCCTATAAGTATATCGACTGCCCTTTCCATGACATACCAGGGCGCAGAAGGTTCTACAAGGGAAGCAATGGCAAAAGCTCTCGGGTATTCTAATATAGATATAGATATTCTCAATGAAAACTATAAAACTTTACTACAGCGCTTGAGTAAAATAGATAAGAAGATTAAGCTGGATATGGCCAATTCTATCTGGATCAGAGAAGGCGAGTATATAAAAGAAGACTTCCTATCAGTGAATAAAGAGTTTTTTCATGCTTTAATAAAAGAATTGGATTTTTCCAAAGACGATGCTGCAGATATAATCAATAATTGGATATCAGATGCTACAAATAAAAAAATAACAGAAATGATTGAACCCCCTATAGCACCTGATACCCTTATGTACCTAATAAATGCTATATATTTTAAAGGGGAATGGGCAAAAAAATTTGATAAAGAAAATACCTACAGTGCTGATTTTCATGCTGAGAATGGAAGTACCCAGAATATAATGATGATGACCCTAAATGGAGAAATTGAATATGGACGAGGAGATGATTTCCAAGCAGTAAGACTGCCTTATGGAAATGGTGATACAGCTATGTACTGTATACTGCCAGAAGCCGGAACGCCTATAAATGATTTTATAGAAACCTTAAATATAGAAAAATGGAACAATATCAAAAGCACCATCCAGAAACAGGAGGATGTAATACTCAATATGCCACGTTTTAAAATGGAATACGGTATTAAACACCTTAAAGACAGCTTAAGTGCTTTGGGAATGGAGGAAGCATTTTCAGACAAGGCCAATTTTTCTGGTATTAGAAACGGTGTTTATATCCATGAAGTGCTCCATAAAGCTATAATTGAGGTGAATGAAGAAGGTAGTGAGGCTGCTGGTGCCACAGTTGTAGAGATGAGAGTGACCAGCGCTGTTGAACCTATTATTTTCTCCGCAGATCGCCCCTTTGTTTTTATCATTGCAGACGATAAAACTGGTACTATACTTTTCATAGGAAAAGCGTATTGTTTTTAATAGATAAAAAATGACCGTCAATGACGGTCATTTTTATCTAGCTGTTTAAATCATATTCGAAAGGAATAATTTGCTCCTTTTCAGCAGCTTCAAAAATAGCTTCCATTAGCTTCATTACTCGCATTACCTCTGGCAATTTTACTATAATCTCCTCTTTTCCTTCGATAGCAGCCATTACATTTCTGTAATAACCTCTTATATCGCTTCTAACAATTGGTAGAGGCTCAGTTTTTATTGTGTCCTCGGTACGGGGTGCCATGGTCTTGGTCAAACCAGCAGCTGTTCTAATAGGCACTGCATCGTTTTTACTCCAATCAGTAACCCGAACTATTTGGCCTGATAAATCCCAATCTTTAACAATAGCAGTACCATTTTGACCTAAAACATACCAACGGGGCAGGTTAATAAAATTGCTGGTTCCCACTTCTACTAAGTACTCCAATCCATTTTCAAAGGTCAGCACAACCGTAAATCCATCATCCACTAATTCATTTGTCACGTGAGTAAAGGTAGCATAGACGGATTTAACCTTATATGGAATCATCATTAATGCCTGGTCTAAGATATGAACACCCCAATCCAGTACCATACCACCACCATGTTCAGGCAATTGACGCCAATCCCCTGGTATTCCACGGGAGCCATGGACACGAGATTCTATACGGAAAATATCTCCCAACATATTTTCTTCGTATATTTTTTTTACAGTAAGAAAATCTTCGTCCCAACGACGATTTTGATGAACAGTAAAAAGCTTCCCTGTCTCCTCCGCAGCATCTATCATATCCTGTAAATCCTTTGAATTTAGAGTTACAGGTTTCTCACATACCACATGTTTTCCTGCGCGTAAAGCACGAATAACGATTTCTTTGTGGGAGTCATTGGGTGTAGCACAGAGGACAATGTCCACTTTTTCGTCTGCAAGTAATTCCTCAAAGCTGTTGTATGGGGTTATGCCATGGTCTCTAGCAAACTGTTGTCTTTCTTCTTTAATGTCAAAGCTGCCACATACTTCTATTCCATCGATGGTTTCGATGATTTCCCGATGCCAGTTCCCCATACCACCTAAGCCGACAATAGCCAGCTGATACGTGTTGTCTACCATATAAGAATTCCTCCTCTGAGTTTATGTTTACTATAATACATACTAATTATAATTAATTGGAGGACAAGTTTCAAATATAATATATTAATATATGTTATAAGTAAAATAAATATATATTTATTTTCAATAATATAATAAGGACAAGGTGCTGTCTTTATAAGCAGCTCTCCTTGTCCCAGTTATAACTATTCAGTTACAGCTATTATTCACCGACTTCAATTCCTTCTCCAATAGTAGGTCCAATAGTTAGCGTTATGATGCTGCCAGCCGCTGCCTTTGTATTGGCAACCAGGGATTGTTCATAAACCTTTCCTTCATACCCTTCAACATATTCTGTTCCTTCTACGTATCTTATATCGAAACTTCTGTTGTACTTGCCATTCAATATCTCTGCCTTTGTCATGCCAACAAAGTTAGGCACTGTTACTTTTACATTGGCAGGCACGTATTTTAAAACTATAGTTGAACCTTCTGTTATTTCCTTCCCTGCCTCTATGCTTTGATGCCATATCTCACCAGGCAGCCTACCAGACTTATTCTCCTCTTTAAAAATAGGTACTATATTTAATTCCTCACACATGGCCAAAGCTTTATCCCTAGTAATAGCAACATCGTATCCTGAACCTGCTGGTGCAACAAAGTCCGGAACATATACAACTTTACCTTGGGATACAGTAATACTGATAGTTTCTTTTATTGATATTACTGTATTAGCTTTATCCTGATGAAGAATAGTCCCCTTTGGCGAATTGCTTTTTGTATTAGTAACCTTTATGGTTATATTAGCTCCCTGATCATTGAGTTTCTTTGCCCAGATTTCTATAGCATCTCTAGTTTTATCAACAAAGGAGGGCAAAACTATCTTGTTATCTATAGAGTAAGTCAGCTCTAAAATGTCACCCTGTTTATACTCAGTACCCGCTTTGATGCTCTGCGATATAAAAGTATTTGGAGGCGCACTTGAATATCTTTCTTTTATAGTTATGGGTATTCCTAACTCTCCTGCTACTGCAGTAGCTCTTTCCTTGGAATATCCAGCAAAGTCAGGAACAGTGATCATCTTTCCCTTAGAAACCACAAGGGTAATTTCAGTACCTTTCTTAACCTTTTCTTCAGGCTTAATGCTTTGCGAGATTATGGCTCCAGCAGGTACAAAATCATCGTACTCTTCTTCTACCTGCAGTACCAATCCGTTTTCATTAGCAAAAACATAGCATTCTCCAATGGCCATTTCTTTAAAATTGGGTACAACTACATCCAAAGCCGTTTCATCTTCAGGACCCTTTGAAACCACTATATAGATTGGGGTGTTTCTACTTACCTCATCTATAACGGTATCATCATTTATCTCAAACCTTATAACGTGACCAACAGGCACTTCATCACTATGTTCAGTAGTTATGCGAACCCTTGCCATATAATTTTCCGCTGCCCAGGCTTCTATTTCTTCTTTGGTCATGGACATAAAATCTGGTAAAGGTAAAGTAACAGATAGATCGTGACCTAAGGACACAACCACTTTTATTAATTCTCCTTTTTTTACTCTTGTGCCCTTGGGTACGCTTTGAGAAATTATTTTACCCGCTTCAATATCATCATTATATTCCTGCTCTATCTGGAGAATAACTCCGTTATCATTAGCCCAAAGCCTTGCATCGTTTTCCGTCCATCCAGTTAAATCAATAACCTCTATTCCACTATTAAATAAAATCAATAGTACAATTACTATGGCCACCAAGGCCACAGCACCACCAGTGATACTCATCCACATCTTTCTTTTGCTAGATGTCTTTTTAACAGGCATGGTTGTATCCTTGTCGTCGGGCTTTACAAAACCGCTCTTTTGCTCAAATCTTAAATTAGTGTCTTTAGGCGTTTCTCCTGCCTGCTGCGGCTGGGCCATCTTCTTCTTATAGTTATCTAAAAATTTATTATTACTCTCCATGGAATTACTCCTTTTAATCTGTTATATCCCTTCTCTTAAAAATATACACTGAAATAAAAGTGCATATAGCTGATAAAACTAGTAACAATATTATACCATAGGAAAGACTAAGAGGGACACCCCTTTGTATAGCGTATTTTACCATTGTATTCTGAGTAAAGAAGGAAGAAATCTGTACATAAGGTATTGGTGTATAGGCCAGCCAATTCATTGCTTCACTATAGGTAAAGGTAGCCATCACTATATTAAAGCCAATAAAAGAGGCAATAGGAACAGCAATAGCAACAGCTACGTTCTTAATAACTACAGATAGCATAAAGGCCACAGCAAAAGCAAATATAATAGATACTGTGCATGCTATAAGCTTTGGTACATAATAAGCAAAAAAGTTAACATCACCAGAGATAGTGTAGTTCGGATAGGCATAATCTGAAAATCCGAACAAAATACCGTTAGTTATAAGATTTAGCAAGCTGCCTAATACATACACAGCTAGTGAAAGGGTTAAGGCTGCAATAAATTTAGCCATTAATATTTTGGTTCGGGTTTTTGGTCGGATCATAAGTAGCCTTATGGTACCATGTTGAAACTCACTGGCTATAGCCCAACCACCTAAAAGTACTGCAAACATTGATACAAATATGGAATATCTAAGGAATTCCACTGTCCTATTCCTTGAGCCTTGAGGAACAAACTTCATATCCGGCTTTCCCTTGTCAAGGGATCTCTCCCCTATCATAATAGCGGTATTGTATTCATCAATCTGAGCCTGCATGGCTCTTAAATACTTGTCATAGCTACCATATTGCAAGACATAATGCCTCTCTTTATTAAATTCCTCTTCACTAATAATTTCAGTATATAATAGTTGATTACGGTACATTTCTATATCAGACAGGGCCCGATTCTCCCAGGTATCCTCACCTGGTATAATATTTTTCTCAAGTCTAAGCTGTAAAGTTGGAATGGTATTGGTCTCTATCATTTCTATAGATCTTTTTAAATCTTCAATTATGATGTTCAAGCTTTCTTCCTGAGAAGGATTTTGTATTATAGATTCTTCGTGAATAGCAATCTGTTCTTTCAAATCAGCAATTCTATCCTCTTCTTGTTGAATTCGTAGATTGATATATTGAGGAAAGTCATTATCTACTAATACTTTGTTTATGGCATTTAGCTCCTCTTCCAGTTTATCCAATGCTTCTAGTTTTTGTTCTGGAGTAATGTTAATGTATTTATCTTTAAAGGAATCAGGATCTAATCCCATTCTGTAGGATACAGCTTCCATTAGCTTATCTTCAGGTAAATCATTATGTTCATAGATAAACTTTTCATATATTTTTTGTGTACCAGTCCATGCTAATTCCATCCGGTAATCAGCATGACTAGTTATATGCTGTGCAAATAGAGCATAGTATTTAATTTCTTGATCTATTAATGAAAGGGTTAAATCTAAAACTTCCAAATCAGAAAAACGGCCTTTATCTAGCTCCATAGCATTTTTTTCCTGCATTAATCCATTAATATGCCAATAGAAGGGGTTATCAGCAGTAATAGTTATACCGTCTATTACTAAGGGCTCTTGTCCTGACATTTCTGGATAGGCAATGTCTATATCTACAACACTATAAATAGGTTTAGTAACAGGCAAAGGGCGAACAATACCGCCGCCATCACTAATATTTCGCTGCACAAAAGAACTGATAACAGGCAGTACAACGCTAGATGCAACAACCAATATAGCAATAATCAATAAAAACCTTGATTTAAGTATACTTCTGATTTCACTTTTTATTTGTCTTAAAAAACTCATGGCAATATCCTCTCTTACTTAATATAATTTTACTTAGCGAATTTGCTTTTTAGATCCTGTGGTTATAGATATAAAATCCTGTTCAAGGGTTCTGTGCTTTTCATTCACAGCATAAATACCGATACCTTGATTTACAAGATCTTTTATTAACTTCGGCATTTCACTGCGTTTCATGACAACAATTACCCCGTCTTTTTCCAGCCTGCAGTTTGCCTGCAATTCATTGAAATATGCAAGAGTTTTGACATTGTCATCAGTAGCAAATGTGTATTCAAATATTAACTCTTCTTGAGATTCCCCATTATCATGAATGGTCTTCTCTCCAATAATCACACCTTCATCAATAATATAAATGCGATCACACATTAGCTCCATCTCAGATAATAGATGACTGGAGATAAAGACTCCTACTCCTGCCTCTTTGGAAAGATATTTAAGTAAATCCCTTAATTCCTTGATACCGATAGGATCAAGACCATTGGTGGGCTCATCCAGTACCAAAAGACGGGGATTATGAAGAAGTGCCTGAGCTATGCCTACGCGCTGACACATGCCCAATGAGTAGGTCTTGACCTTGTCATCGATACGCTCTGACATTTTAACTAGTTCCACAACATCATCAATATTCTTCTTGTCTATATTGTCGTACATAGAAGCAAAATACTCTAGATTCTCTCTACCTGTCATTCTCCTATAAAGATCTGGTTTTTCTACAATACCGCCTACATTTGCCATAGCAGCTTCAAATTCTGTAACAATATCATGACCACAAATCTTTATTTCACCTTCTGTAATGCGGAATAACCCCATAATCAGCTTAATGGTAGTGGTCTTGCCAGCACCATTAGGTCCCAGAAAACCCACAATCTCGCCTGAATTGACAGTTAGAGAAATATTTTCTAGTATCTTTTTCTTTTTTATAATTTTGGTTAAACCTTGAATTTTTAATAGTTCCATATGCGTATTCCTTTCCCATATTATATATGTGTTATGTTTATATTATAAGGGGACAGATATATTCATTATATTAGACGTGCTATATATAGAATAAGTTTCAAAAATTTATAAATATATAGGTATATTTTATACCTTTTTTTGTATAAATGGAAGAGGTTTCCCTTGTTTTCTAATAAATTAAAAGACCCTTAAACGTGTGTTACACGTCAAGGGTCTTATCAGTAAGGGCTTTTTTTCTCCAATTACCTTTCTTAAATAAAATAGTGGTAATAATGGCTCCACTTACCCAAGAAATTAATAGGGACACAAATACAGATTCTGGTCTTCCTGTTGGATAAGCAGCACTTCTTGTAAAGTAGGCAATGATATAAGCTGTCGGTACCCTCAACCCTATTGTGGTAATTATTGAAATCCACATGGGAGTTATAGTGTCTCCTGCGCCACGCATTACGCCTGAAAGGGATTGAGTAACTGCCATAGCTATGTATCCTACGGCAAGAATACGCATTAAGTACATACCTAAATCTACCAATTCCGACGTATCAGTAAATACACGCATCAAGTATTTGCCCAAGAACAGAATAATTATTGTTATAGTTATTGAAACTCCCACAGAAATTCGTAAACCATCGCGTATTCCTTTTTCTACCCTATCAATTTTACCAGCACCAACATTTTGTCCAGTAAATGTTGTCATGGCATTTCCAAAAGTGAAATTGGGCATCATTGCAAATCCATCTACACGCATAACCATAACATTGGCAGCAATAACCATCTCACCAAAGCTGTTTGTTAATGACTGTACAGCGATTATTGCCAATGAGAATATTGTATGGGTTATCCCTGCTGGCAATCCCAGTTTTATAAGTCTCAAAGAATATTCTTTGAGGGGCACCAACATTTTTAATTTAAGATCAAAGGTATCCCTCATCCCTACCAACTTAAGCATACAAAGAATTGCTGACACACCTTGAGCAATAATAGTAGCCAACGCAACTCCGGGTACACCCATATTGAATGATGCTACAAACCATATATCTAATACAATATTTAGAGCCGTGGAAATAAGCAAAAATACAAGTGCTGATACAGAATCCCCCAAACCTCGTAAAACACCTGATAAAATATTATAGTAGGCTAAACCTAGACTACCTAAAAAGAAAATAATCAGGTATTCTTCACACCAGCCAATTATAGAATCCGGTGTATTTAGAAATCTAAGTAATGGACGAGTAATAAGGGGGCCTACCACCATAATAATTAATGACCCAATTGCAGTTAAGGTAATGCATACGCCAATGGTACGGGAGAGCCTCTCCCGGTCCTTCGCACCATAGTATTGGGATACCATAATACCAGCCCCAGTGGCAATGCCCATAAATAAAATAAATAAAAGATGCAATACAGGACCTGCGCTACCAACAGCAGCCAAGGCATTATCACCAATATATCTGCCAACAATAATAGAATCAGCAGTATTATAAAACTGCTGAGCTACGTTTCCAATAAGCATTGGAATAGCAAACTCTACAATTCGTTTCCAGGGGGTGCCCTCTGTCATATCTTTTGCAGCAAACAGTTCTTTAACTCTCCTCATATATATCCCTCCATTCCCTCCGCATATGTCCAAAAAATACTCGACTTTTATATTATACTAACAAAAACAAAGGGATTCAATAAAATTCTTTTACCTGTCTGTCACCTAGCAAAAGTGTATATCATATTATATATTGATAATTATATGAAAGGAATGAAGGTCAATGAATTATTGGTATTATGGACCTTATAATGATATAAATATCTATAATCCATACCATTATCCTATACCTAACTGGGCTGGTACACCTGTATACAATCCAGATCATTGGAGAAATTATATCAAACTCAAGGATTATGGGCCAAATCCATTTGTAGTTAATATTGAAAAGGCTACCAAACAAAACAATACCTTTCGCACAGCCCTGTGGACAGGAAAACATTTGCAACTTACATTGATGAGCATTAATGTGGGAGAAGATATAGGCTTAGAAATACACCCTAATACTGATCAGTTTATACGTATTGAACAAGGTCAAGGCTTAGTTATGATGGGAGATAAAAAGGATAATCTAAACTTCCAAAAAAGAGTATATGAGGGTTACGCAATAGTTATACCTGCTGGCAAATGGCATAATCTAATTAATACAGGTCGTATTCCATTGAAACTATATTCTATTTACGCACCGCCGGAACATCCCCATGGCACTGTCCATAGGACTAAAGAAGAAGCTGAAGAGCATGAACACTATTAAGGCATGGGGAGAAGATACAATCTTCTCCCCATCCATTTTCACTATCCTTGAATATCCCGCTTTTTGTATCCTATAAATCCAGCTATAATTAATACTATTGCTATAAGAACAAGCAATAATATTTTTGCTATATTGATTTCCTCAATGGGCACCTCAGGAATATGTCCATATGGTGATAGATTATTTAGCCAGTCAGGTAGTTGTAGCATATCACCTAAATATACTACAAAAAAAGCATAGCCTAAATAAACCCATGTTAGATTTGAATGTTGCGGCAGATATCCAATTAGTAATACTGCTAATCCAACCATAATCCACATGGCAGGTATATGAACAAAACCTGCCTTAAAAAATGTGTTAAATGATATTGCATCATCCATTACAACTACAGCAGCACACCCCAAACCAAGTATGGACATAAATTGTATTATTGGAACTGCAAGTATTGCAATCAAGGTATAGCTTCCTAATACTTGATTTCTAGAAACCGCTTTTGACAGCAGGACTTCAGTTCTATTCTTTTTTTCTTCACTAGTAAGCTTTAAGACAAACATAAGAGGGGGAATTGTTCCTAGTATACTTAAAATAGTCATTAACATAGTCATAAATCTTTCCGTTAGGCTTAAGCCCTCAGCTTCGGGAATCATCTGCTGTATTATACCACTAGTATCCAAAAATCCTTCTAAGTCTCCCAAGATAGACCCGTAAGATAATCCCAATATAAACATTCCTACCATCCAAGAAATAATAGTTGTTCTTTGCAGTCTTAAGGAAAGACCAAGGGGTGATAGTAGAAATCCGGAAGCATTTCTTTTACCAGGTCTAGTTGGTATAAATCCCGCTTCTAAATCCCTAATGGAATTTAAATATAAAGACGCAGCAAATATTACTATAGAAATCCCTAAAGTTAACAAAACAGGCCACCAATAATTGTTAACAAACACTTGGGTACGAAGTATCAATCCTAGGGGAGAGATAAGAGACAAAGCCTCATTTTCAACATCTCCAATTCCCCTTACTATATAAGATAGAATAAGGAATCCAAAGGAATATCCTATTGTGGCTCTAGTATTGGATGTCAGCTGAGCAAAAAGTCCAGTTAATGCTGCAAAGAAAATTCCTATGGCTCCTAGTGAAGTACCATATAGCAAACAGCCATTTAAATCCATATCCTGTAAGCCCAAAGGGTATAAAGCAAAACCTACTGCCAAAGATATTACTATATTAGCCAAAACTATGTATAAAAAGCTAGCTGTCAACGGTGACAAAGGACCTACTGGAAGCGAACGGATCATCTCAATTCGGCCTTCTTCTTCATCTTCTCTGGTATGCCTAGTAGCAAACAATATACCCATTATACCCGTAGCTATAGCAGAAAATAGCAGCATAAAATGAGCCATCATTGCGCCATCGGTGTAGTTGTCTAGTCCATAACCAGGTCCTAGCATTACTGTAATAGCAGGATTTTTCATGGTTTCCGCCATTATCTGCCTGTCAGCCCCTGTAGCATATAAATCTGGTAATATACTAGCTATAAGCACTGTAAATACTATAATAGAAATAATCCAAATAGAAATTCTGATACGATCTCTACGCATGATAAAACGTACTAATTTACCAGTATTAATATATAAATCCTTGTACAATTAAAGCTCACCCCCGTCCCCTTTATAATGCCTCATAAATAACTCCTCTAAGGTTGGGGGCGCAACTTCCAATTTAACAATCCCAAATTTGCTTATGTATTTCATGACTTCGTCCAATTGTTCGCTATCCACATAGAAGTATAATGAATTGCCCTTCTTTTCTAAATTGTGTACTCCCTTAAGCTTATCTAAATCACTAATAGGTTCTTTGGTATCAAGTACTACACTTGTTCTAGTTAAATGACGTAGTTCTTCTAAACTACCAGATTCTATGATCTTACCATTTCGAATAATGCTCACCTTATCACATAATCTTTCCACTTCAGATAGGATATGGCTAGAAAGAAATATACTTTTGCCTTCCTCTTTTGCCTCCATCACATATTCCTGAAAAACTCTCTCCATTAAGGGATCCAGGCCAGAGGTAGGCTCATCCAATATATATAAATCTGCGTCTGATGCAAAGGCAGCTATTAATGCAACCTTCTGCCTATTGCCCTTTGAATAGGTTCTGCATTTCTTAGAAGGATCCAAATCGAATCTTTCAATAAGTTCTTCTCGGCGTCTTTTGTTATTATTAGCTCCCCTTAGTTTTACAAACAAATCTATAACCTCGCCACCGGTAAGATTGGGCCATAGATTAACCTCCCCAGGTACATATGCTACCCTTTTGTGGATTTCAACTGCATCTTTCCAGGCATCCATACCGAATATAGTGGCCTGACCTGCAGTTGCTTTTAGGATACCAAGCAGCACCCTTATAGTGGTAGTTTTTCCAGCTCCATTGGGGCCGATGAAGCCATATATTTCACCCTGGTTTACCTCAAGATTAACCCCATTCAAAGCTGTAAAACTACCATATTTTTTCACTAAATTTTTAACCTCTATAATGGCCATAGTAATAACCCCCTTTATTTATAATAAACTTTTTTTAGTGCATCCAGGAATTTATGGAAATCACCCCAATAGGGCTCCATATCAGCGGTTGATAAGTTTTCGTTTTTAAGGCGATTTATTAATTCCTTTTCATATCCTGCAAAGGTTAGATTGATAAGTCTCATAACTAGATCAGGTTCTAAGTCATCTCTAAATAAAGATTTATCAATATTGCTAAACATTTTAGAAAAACCAAGATTTCTTAGGTTTTCAAACCTGGTTTTCATGTCCTTTGATAACTCTATATCTTCTTTAGTATAAAAGGTTGCAAAGAAATCAAAAATATAGGGATTTTGTTGATAAAGCTTTAATTTTATTTGAGATGCATGTCTGTATTTCTCAATAAAATCAGACTCATTTTCATCTAATTTTTCTATATACTCCTTAATTATGAACTCTATTCCATAATCAAATAAATAATTAAAAAGCTCCTTCTTGCTATTAAAATAATAAAAAAGCATTCCCTTTCCAATTCCTGCTTCTTTTACTATTCGATTAGTTGAAGCGTTTTCATAGCCTTGTTCTGCAAATTCCTGATATGCAGCCTTTAGTATTCTCTTTTGTTTTTCTAAATCTAGTTTTAAAAATCTTTCTATTATGGTATTTCCCTCCGGCTATAAATAAAGTATTAGACCAGTTCGGTCTAATATTAATATAGCACAAATAGACCAGACTGGTCAAGAAAAATATGATATAATATATCATCGCATCATCAAAATTATTCTATTATTGCAAACTTAGCCAATATGATTTTGTTAGTTTTATTTAAACGAATAAGCAAAAAGCAGACGTAATGACTATAGTTGAATATTTTTCGCTTGCTTGACTTTTATATGTAAGATAATATAATGGGCTAATGTGATGTTAATAAATAAATGTTTTTCATCAGGGAGGCATACATGAAATTTAAATATATTGTAGACCATGAAAATAGGGGAAGAACTGTATATAGCATCCTAAGGGAAGAATTTGAGTTTTCTAATAGGCTAATAAGAAAGCTTAAACGAAATAAATTAATATTTTGTAATGGTACTCAGGTTAACGTAAGGTATGTTTTAAAAACTAATGATATTATAGAAGTTAATATAGATTTTAAGGAAACATCTGAAAATATAGAGCCAGTAAAAATGGATTTAAACATTCTGTATGAAGATGAGTCAATTATAGCATTAGATAAGCCTGCTGGTGTGGTTATTACCCCAATAGGTGTTCATCAGGATAATTCCCTTGCTAATGGAATAATGTATTACTTTCAAAGTAAAGGTGTGCAAACGAAAATACGACCCGTCAACAGATTGGATATTGACACAACAGGAGTTGTTGTATTTGCTAAAAATGCCTACGTCCACGATATGTTGAGGAAACAGATAATGGCAAATCAATATGAAAGAAAATATATAGGAATAGTCCATGGCTGTCCAGTTGAGCAAACAGGAACAATAAATCTTCCCATTGCCCGATGCCCCAATTCCATAATCCTTAGGGAAGTCTCCCAGTCTGGCGCACCATCTGTTACCCATTACACTGTCATAGAACATCTAGAAGAGGCTGCTATAGTTAAGTTTGTACTGGAAACTGGAAGGACTCACCAGATACGTGTTCACTGCCAAGCAATAGGGCACCCCCTTGTTGGAGATGCCCTCTATTCCAATATACAAACCTCTTTGATTACAAGGCAGGCACTACACGCTTATTATATTAGTTTTACACATCCTATTACAGGTGAAAAGATTGAAATATCATCGCCCATGCCCGTAGATATGGTAAAACTAGTGGAAGCCATTAAAAATGGGTTTATGCCTTGTAAAGGTTATTAATAATTATGACTTAGCTGCTGTACAGCAACGGTCTTACGAATTTGACGCCGGGCATATAAGAAGCAGCCTACCTGCCCCAGGCCTGCCAATCCCCAAGTTATTGGATAACATATAAAGAGCATTATTATTGTAGGATACCAGGTAAAGAATGTAACCAGCCATAGTATTCTACAAAGACATGCTCCTATTAATGTACAAATCATAGGGAGAACTGAATAGCCCATAGCACGAGTCAAGCCAGGAAATACACTCATTATTCCGCATGTAAAGTATGCAGCCATCATTACCTTAGTACGCAGCATGCCCAGTTCAATTACCTCTGGATTAGAGGTATAAATGCTAAGCAGTGATCTACCAAACAGTAAGATAGCTCCCCCCAGAATAATCCAAGTAGCAAATATTAGAACTGTGCATACCTTAGCAATACTATCAATTCTATCGTACTTTTTAGCTCCCATATTCTGGCCGGTAAAGGTAATTGCAGCGTTGTAATAAGCATTCATTGTAGTTCCAATAAAGGCTTCAATATTACCTGAAGCAGAGCTGGCAGCCACCATAGTGGAACCAAAAGAGTTTACCGCAGATTGGATTAGTACATTGGATATGGAAAATAGCATTCCCTGCAGTCCAGCAGGCAAACCAATCTTTACAATACTCTTTAGCTTATCCTTATCAATTCTTAGCTCCTTAGGTATAAAACCTATTGGCCCGTGGCTTCTGTACAAACAAATGATAATTAATACCATGGACAGATATTGAGATATAACAGTTGCCCACGCTACACCATCTACACTCATACCAAATACTATAACAAAGAATAGATTGAATACAACGTTGACAACACCAGCTATGGTCAGATAATACATAGGACGACGGCTATCACCTACAGCCCGTAATATGGCTGCGCCAAAGTTGTATACCATGCTAGCAGGCATGCCTATAAAGTATATTCTCATATATAATATTGATAGATCTAAAATATCCTTGGGCGTACCCATCATTATAAGCAGGGGTTCACAAAATGCGATACCAATCACCATGACAATTATTCCGCCTATTATGCTAACAGCAATGGAAGTGTGAACTGCTCGGCTTACATCATCCTGCCTATGAGCCCCATATTCCTGAGCTACAATAACACTTGTACCCACAGATAATCCCATAAACAGATTTATAATAAGATTAATAAGTGCGCCGGTTGCACCTACTGCAGCAAGGGCTTCACTGCCTGCAAAACGCCCAACCACAACCATATCAGCAGCATTAAACATTAGTTGCAATATATTCATTGCCATAATAGGTAAGGCAAAGAGCAATATATTGCTAAATAAAGGCCCATTACACATATCTATATCTCGTTTTTTTAAAATCATTAGGTTAGTTGCTCCTTTAGTTTCACTCTACATCTTATTTATAAAAACTAAAACACAGAAAAAGACCCAGCCATTACATTACAGTAATGTCTGAGTCCTAGTCATTATACAGCATTCTAGATAATTTGTCAAAATATTTTCCTTTTTTCGACATGGCAGCAATCTACTTCATAATTACCTCTAATAACTTTCTTATTTATTCATAATTTATTCTAGTTTTTCTCCTATTATATCCATTATGCCCATATGGTTGTAACTTCTCAAGCCATGCTTTTTCCATTTGTTTTGTTTCCCATCTTGCATCAAAAGCTTTATCAGCATCTTTTTTCTCTAGAATTTCATAAATAAAAGCTCCTTGGCCCAACTCATTCCAATCCTTTTGTAACTCTGAATTTACATGCATTCCCATGTCCAATTGCCACTTAATGGTTGTCCATCGATTTTTGAGATTTGGGCTAGAACCTACAAAAATCTTACCATTAACAGTATTGGTTATTTTGTATACACCCATATAGGTTTTCATCTGCTCAAATTGTTCTCGTAATTCTTTACGTCTTTGCTTATCCATGAAAACTCTCCTGCTTTTTAATTATATAAATAAAAATGACTAATACCCCATTTCCTTTAATATCCTTGATAAGATTCTAAGCCTTTCTCCAATGAGTTCACCATCATTACTCAAAGCCTGTCTAAACAATTGGATATCCTCGTCAATTTTTTCATTTTCAGTACAGACAGAAATAGTCATAGCATCTCCTTGTAAGCCTACTCTGTCAATTACGGGGTTTTCTTCATCATACAATTTCTTATAACGATAAGCCTCTCTAAAATATTGTTCTGCTCTACAAACTAATATGGCAAGATCCAGTACCCTATGAAGGGGCAACTCTTCAGATTGCCTTGACCATTTATCTCCAGTATGCCTCCATACCTTAGCTGAAATATCTACCTTGCCTCTGTCATTCCACTGTGCTAATCCTAAGGAAAGCCCTTTGGCATCTGACTTATAGGCATTCCTACCATCTACATTTTCGTAATTTTCTGACACGATTACCGGTTTATGCTTTAAGTTGGTTGGTATTTTCATTTTATTACCTCCATACATTCCATTAAATTACTAAACTACTCATCTAGTAATTTAGTAATTTACTAAATTACTGCCTATTATATTTTATTAAACCTATTTTGTCAATATACTATAGAGTATTTCAATGTCTTGAAAAAATGATCATATCTTACTATCCAAATAAAGTAATATGAATACCAGCTACAGCGGTAGAACTATAAAATTATCAAGCATCAAACAAGGATATAAAAAACAAGCTCTTTTCTGGCTTAAGCTTTGGATTCTTGCCAGAAAAGAGCATTTAAGCAAGTAAAGATTTATTTTATCTAGTTATATTTTTCTTATATTAAAATATATCTGATATGGCTCATAACCAATATCCCTTATTCTTCTAAACTCTATAGCCGGGTCTTGGTTTACAGTCTTAAAGAAATAGCGCCATTCCCCCCATTGGCGTTCGTTTTCCATAATTATTTCTGAGGCAATATCATCATTATCAACAAAAAGAATTCTTTCTTGCTCGCATATACCTGCTAAAACATCAGGCCCGTATCTGAAGGCACCTATTCTTTCATCATCAGGGAGGGTAATAAAGTCAATACCAATAGGTAATATGATACTGATCATATCACCTGCGCCCCATTGCCGCTGTATCCTATAGAAGGTATTTTTATCTGATGTTTTCCCATGAAGCTTTCCATTAACATAAATAGATGCCTCTGATTTAATCCATTCAGGTATCCGCAAATTAATGCTGAAACTCTTTGGAGAGGAGGTTTGTACTATAAAATCATACTTTCTATAATCTGGGATATTTTCATGGATAGCTGTTATTTCATTTATTTCTTGATATCCTGCAGTATTGGAGGAATCCAAATAACTACCGCTCATGTAATCTTGTTTTTGTTGAAGTTGAATCTCCACTTTATCTATTTGGGCCCTCAATTCAGATGAGAAATACTGACAAATATAAATTTCATTGTTATCCTGATAGTAAATACCCCTGTTTAAAGCAGCATTTGCCTGCACCATGGTTCCATGGCAGCAGAAAAAGCTATCTGTCTCTTTACTCCAGTCTTTACAAAGCCCAGCTTTCATTGGAAGGAAATATGTCAACAGTCCCTTTTGGGGATAATTATGCCGGTTTCCAGTGAGTGAATACTCCCTGTAGTAAGACTGTGCCATTATACCATTATAAAGATTATATTCTATGTATTGCATATATTGGGGATGGCCAGTTTGCCTAAATAAGAATTCTGCTAAGCGTATCATATTATATACGGTACAGAACTCCTGATTCTTATCACCTAAACGTTTTTTAAACTTCATTTTGGGCATCCATATTTCTCCTGAGGTTTGTCCCCCCGTAACCAAATATCCCCTATCTGTTACTGCACATTTCCAATAAGCTTTTACAATATCCAGCCATTTTTCTTCTCCAGTTACTTCATAAGCTCTAGCACATCCTAGGGCTTCAGGAATAGTTGTATTAGCATGCATATTCGTCAGAGGATCTTTGCCTTCTAGCAGGGGTTCAAAAAGCCTGCCTCTATAATAGCGTTCCATTAAAGTCTTGTACTTTTCCTTACCTGTAATGTGAAAGAGATCTGCCCAGACTTCAAGCATTCCCCCAGTCTCTACATCCAAAATATCATCAAATTCTTCCCTGGTATATTTTCCACTCCACTCAAAAAACCAGTCGGCAAAATTATCTGCTATCTCTAATGCCTTTTCATTTTGTGCATAGCGATACATGTCAACAAGGCCCATAAATATTTTGTGAATATTGTATTGGGGCGCCCAAATAGGTTTACCTTTTGCAATCCAGTAAAGATATTTTTCTGGAATTGCCGCTACCCACTGGCCTCCATTATCTCTCTGGCATTTAGCCAGTTCATCAACTATGGAGTCTGCTTTTGCTTTCAACTGCATGTCTCCAGTTTTATGGTAATGAATTGCTGCCGCAGATAACCAATGACCTAAAAAGTGACCCCTCATCTGGCAAACAGGTGTCTCCCAACCGCCATGGGCATCATCTGGGATGGTTCTGCCAGAATATCGTCCAGCTTCAAGCTTATAATTAAACAATAGATTGTCAATGGAAAGGCTCATTAAATAGGCACGATTTTCAGCTTCCCTTCGCAACAATTCACTGTCATTAATAGCAACACATTTTCCTTTTATTTCTTTCATCTTGCTAATACCTCCTACAATATTCTCATCCTTTAAACCCAGATACTCCCAAATCATGAAATGAAATCTAATGGTCTCATATATGATATCATTTTATATTGATTAAAACAAGGATTATGATGGAATTTATAGAAAGAGAAATAATATAAGAAAAGAACAAAAAGAAAGGAATAAGTCAGATGAATGTATTGAAAGAAGCCTGCGTGGGTAGTTTTTTAGAAGCTAAAAAGGCCTATGAATTAGGTGCAGACAGAATAGAGCTATGTGATAACTTGGGAGAAGGAGGTACTACACCTAGCTTTGGCACAATTAAAATGGCTATAGATTCTTTAAATATTCCAATTTTCCCGATTATCCGTCCTAGAGGTGGAAACTTTATATATTTTATATATAATGAAGAAGAGGTCAAAATCATGGAAGAAGATATAGAGATATGCCAGTCTTTAGGTGTAGATGGAATAGTCATTGGCGCTCTTACTCCCGATAACAATATAGATGAAGATATAATAAAAAAACTAGTTAACAAGGCAGAGGGATTAAGTATCACCTTTCATATGGCATTTGATTTTATAGAGAATAAGAAGGCTGCATTAGATAGACTAGTGGATATAGGCATTCATAGAGTCTTAACTAAAGGGGGCTTAAAAAGCGCAATCCATAACTTGGACACCCTGAAGAAATTAAATCAATATGCGGGAGACAGAATTACAATACTGGCCGGTGGAGGAATTACACAATATAATTATAAAGAAATAGCTAATAAAACCGGGATAAAGGAGGTTCATGGTACAAAAATTGTTGGAGATCTAAAAGCTTAATTACCTATTCCTTTTCATTTTCATTTCTCATATATTCCGATATATTCTTTTTAGTTTCCGCAGAGAGCTCGTCTATAAGGTAATTAGGCTTTGTTTTGTGTTTTGCTTGATAGGCCTGCATCGCCCCTTCACTGGCCCTTTGAATTTCTTCTATTAATTCTCTAGCAGATAATAAAGCTGCTCCCTTTCCCCTTATTATAATCTGTTCCAAAGCATCAGAAGTTGCTACAGTTATATGATACTTTTTATGATGATCATGTACAAACTTCTCAATGTAATGATCTGCCGTCTGGGCTTCCTTAGTATATACTATATAAATGTTATTATGAGTAAGCACCTCTTCCCTATGACCTTTAACACGGTAAGCATCAAATACCACAATAATCTTACATTTTCGAATCCCCTGATAATTACTTAAAGATTCCACCAATTTAACTCTTGCAGCATCCATGTTTTCATATGCAATTTCCTTAAGTTCAGGCCATGCAAAGATAACATTGTAACCATCTACAAGAAGATACTCCTCTTTTGGCTCTTCCTTTTGTATTATTGTGCTGCTTATAGTACGGGGCCTGTAATAACTCTCCCGCGCTGATTTCCGTTTCTTCCAAGAAGACTTTTTACCTTGATTAGCATAATAGGTTCTGTTTATAATCTCGTCAATTTCTTCTAGGCTTATCCATTTTTCCTCTCTAGCTCTAGGTTTATTGGCCACTGCTTCTTCCACTGATTCTTTTTTCCTCTGCTCCAAATAACTTTCAACATGCATATGGTCTATAACCTTATCCCAACTAACGGAAAACCCAGCACCATTTTTACAGAATATAGAGCCTGTTGGATTTTCTGCATCTTTTTCTGGATCGTATCCTATGCTCTTTATGACCTCAGAACTATTGTGACATGGCTCATACCCTTTTAAACTGCAAAACAGTCGCCCCTGACCTTTGGTATATGCAGCCACCTTGGAATGGTAGTTTCTCATGTTAACCACAGGGGCACTTCCCCCAAGGACTACCCAACCATCCTTTGCCTCCAATATTTGGTAAGTTCCATGCATATGCTCTATATCCGTCATAGCCCTACCCACCATTTTCTCAGGAATTTCCAGTCGGAATGTATAATAGGGCTCGAGCAGTATAGATTCAGCCTGCATTAACCCCTGGCGTACAGCCCGATAAGTGGCTTCCCTGAAATCTCCCCCTTGTGTATGCTGTTTATGAGCCCGTCCACTGACCAAGGTTATTTTTATATCCGTAATGGGGGATCCCGTTAGTACGCCTTTATGTACTTTTTCCTCTAAATGGGTTAGGATTAGATTTTGCCAGTTTTTCTCTAACACATCTTCGCTGCAATTCAGAGCAAACTGAAGTCCACTGCCCCGCTCTCCCGGCTCCAACAATAAATGAACCTCTGCATAATGCCGCAATGGCTCAAAATGCCCTACCCCTTCTACAGTGTTGCCTATGGTTTCCTTATATAAAACTCTTCCTGAATCAAAGGTCACATCAATATCAAAGCGTTCTTTTATAATGCTTTGCAATATCTCTATCTGCACTTCTCCCATAATCTGTGCTTGTATTTCCTGTAGCTCCTCATCCCACACAATTCTTAGCTCTGGCTCTTCTTCCTCAATTTCCCTGAGCTTAGGAAGCATGGCTCTCGGATCACAGCCTTCAGGTAGCACAATCTGATAGGTCAATACAGGTTCTAGTAAAGGGGTTCTGGAAGCATGCTCTATCCCTAAACCTTCTCCTGGCCGTGTCTCACTAAGCCCTGTTACCGCACATACTGCCCCTGCCTCTACCTCATCAACAACTTCATACTTATCCCCTGAATAGATGCGAATCTGATTAACTTTCTCCTCCCATTTGCCGTTGGTCAAGGCATCCCTTACCTTCAATTTGCCCCCTGTAATTTTCATATGGGTAAGACGATTTCCCTGCTCATCTCTAGATATCTTGAATATTTTTGCGCCAAATTCCTCTGGATATGCAGGAGTCTGAGTATACTTCACAATACTTGTTAAGAAAGTCTCAACACCTTCCAACTTTAAAGCGGAGCCAAAAAAACAGGGAAAAACCTTTCGCTTCTTTATAAGCCTTGCAATCTGTGAAGTATCTATATGCCCTGTTTCTAAATATGACTCCATAATTGCTTCATCGCACATGGCTAGTTGATCGTAAAAGTCTTCTTCATCGTCATTTCCAAATTCTATACAGCCATCGTCTAGAAATTTCTTTAACTCGGTTAGCAATTTCTCTTTATCAGTTCCTATTTGGTCCATCTTGTTGACAAATAGGAAAACAGGAATTTTATATACATCAAGCAAACGCCATAGGGTCTGAGTATGCCCTTGTACACCATCGGCGCCACTTATTACTAAAATAGCATAATCTAATACCTGAAGGGTTCTCTCCATTTCAGCTGAAAAATCCACATGGCCAGGGGTATCCAGTAGGGTAATCTCAGTACCGTCTACTTCAAATACAGCCTGTTTAGAAAAAATAGTAATTCCCCTAGCTCTTTCCAGCTCATTGGTATCTAGATAAGAATCCCTCTTGTCTACCCTACCCATTCTTCGAATTTTGCCGCTAATATAAAGCATAGCCTCTGATAAGGTAGTTTTACCTGCATCTACATGTGCTAATATTCCAATAACTAGTTTCCTCATATCCTAACTCATATCCCTCAATACAAATTTCTTATATATTTATATATGTAGTTTACCATAAGATAGGCTCTTCAACAATATTACAACAAAGGCGCCATCTATTTCATAGGATATATGGCGCCTTATAGAGTATTCTTTTATTTTACCCGACTCTATACCAATTGATATAATATTCCATGATCTTCTATTGGTAAATAGTCAAGTATTACATTCATATTTTCAGTCAAAACATCAAAGTTGTCATCAATTATTTCACTGATTGCCATCAATGCTTCATGATGATCACTGTCTAAGGCATCGTAATCATCATCGCTGGATTTTGTGTGCCAGTCCTTTTGGTATGCTTTCCAAACTTCACAGCCTTCAAATGGATTAGCTGTTCCCAGATATAAATCTTTACAGCTGTCTTGATACAATATTCTGCCTCCATAATTGTTCCGATTCTTTAGTCCATTTAGAAATACGCAGTCAAAATGAATGCCATCCCTTGAGGTGTATAAATCAAATCCAATTGGATATCTTATTGCATCTAGTATTTCAACAATACTCTTATAAATCCCTATTAATATGCTGGTTGCTGTTTGCCCTATCCGCTCTTCTAATGCTTCTCTATTTGTTAGCAGGGTGTCTAAGATTAATTGCATATTACTAGAATCATCGAAAGTAGCTATATAAAGCTTACCCTTGTACTCCTGTATCTGCCATGCATAGACATTGAATGGATTATTAAAACCTGAACCCAAGCCGGAAGCGCTCTTTCGCCTAGGATTAAATGGGTTTCCGCCTACTACTAGCTCCCATTCATCATATTTGTTTATCCTTATGATATCGCAACCCCTAGGGATAAGCCAGGATAATGGCAAGCTTTTGGTAGCACTTACATAAAGGTGATCCTTAAATACACCCATGGCAAGAGTGAAAACATTTGCAGGATCCCCAAATCCTCTGTCTACTATAAGTGTCCAGTCATTTAGTTTTGGTTCAGGTCCATTTGTTCTCCACACTTGAACACCATCTTGATGGCTTACTGATACATATAGCCTGTTATTGAAAACCGCCATATTCCATATCTGTCCCGTTGGATTTTTGCTAGGATCAAAACCTGGAGCATTTGGGTCTATAAGGCTTTCCCAGGGATAAAACTCTGGATCTATACTGCTATATAACATTGCTCCGGAAGTTTCATCTTGCTCTCTTATAGTAGATATATAAATTTTTCCTCTATGAGTTACCATTGCTCTTGATGAATTTCCCTGCAGAACCGTATCAGGTAATATATACCAATTAACACCGTTGGTACTCTTTAATATCTGCGGCCTTGGTCCTACAGTTGCAGCATAGAGGCAAGGATTACCCCCAAAGGGCTTATGAGTAATCATATATCTAAAACCTACGATACCTGAATCTGCTGGTGCTTTATAGACTCTTTCCCAAGGTAGGGAACCATCCTTTCTATATCGCCAAATTTCAGCTCGGTTATCTATAGGATCAGCATTTATGAGTACTGGAAGTTGAGCAGTTGCCACAATGGCCCTGATTATATTAGCAGGAATATTCCTACCAGTGCCCACATAAATATAATCTCCTAGATCACTCATGGACCAACAATAGTTATTTTGTCTAGCGTTGTTAAGATCACTAAAGTCAAATCCATTTGTTGGAGTTAAATTTCTAAATCCTAACATCCTTTTACCCCCTTTTGAGATATAATGCAAGATATATATCTGTATATACTTGCACTATCAGTATATGAGCAAAAGGGGGAATTGTGACTTTTAAATTCAGTATATAATCAAAAGTTAAACAAATAGTCGATTAATAAATAACCGCCACGCAAATTTCTCACATCTACATGGCGGTTGAAGATTAAAGTATATGTTGCTTACTTAAATGAAAACTCAAACCTTTGTTTACCTGTTACTTGGAAGGGGCCAGGAATGGCCTTTTCACCACGTGGATGTCCAAAGAAGTCTGTATCAAAGCGATAGGGCGTTCCATCAGGTTTTTCAAATAGCTGCTCCGGATGGAATCCAAATCCAAGTATCTCAGTGGTAACAATTTCAGCAGCGCTTTCCATAAGCATATCAGGATTTGTTATTTCAATAATCACCTTTTTGTTTTCCCAATCTATGGTGTATTCAATACCTGAATCTTCATATACTTTCGCACCCTTCTCCTTCTTGTATGGAATGGCTCTATTGAAGTAAACATTGTTTTCAATATACACTGGAAGAGGAGATGGTTTGGAAAGGCTTACATATGATGGTTGACCTTCTTCGTCATCTTCATCAGTCTTTTCCTGTGGTTTTGGAGGCGGTCCACCCATTTCGAAGAATTTTTTAATTCGTTCCCAGGGTTTTTCATCATCTGGACCAGGATAATCATTGTAAACAGCAGTACCTACAGGATATGATAAAAATGCACTAGAAAAAGGCGTTATCTCTTCAGGTTTTAATATTTCGTTACTAAAGAAACTTTCGTAATAAGGTTCATCTGAGCGTGGATCATCTTTTTTGCGGAGGAAAATATTGTTATAATAACGATCATCTCCGCCTGTAAAGTTTGTCATACCAGCAATAGCGGTACTGTGTGGAACATGGTAAGGTGTATGCCTTCTCATTTCATCAGATGCTGAAATTGTTCCAGCAATCAGATTATGAACAAGTGCGCAGCTATGGCTAAGGGTTTTGAATGCATGATCAGAAAGCATAATATTATGATCGATCATAGTTGGGCCATGGCTAACTTCCACCAACATATCTTCACTATCATTACCAAACAATATATTATTGTGGACACGAGTACCCTGTGCCTGCCAGTCCAACCAGATTCCTCTATAGGAGTTATGAATTATATTATTTCTAATAATGGTATCTATGGCAGCATGGAACTTGATTCCACCCACCTCTGCACCGTGAAATTCCCTCTTGTATGTTATATCATGTATGTAATTGTTTTCGATCACACTGAATGCACAACCCAAATGTCCCACTATACCAGCTTGTCCACAGTTGTATATATGATTGTTACGAACAATATGGCCGCCTATATTATCCTTGCTCCAGCCCTTGTTAAAGGCTCTAAATATAACTTCTTGTTCACGTTGATGGCCCATTTTGGTGAACAAGGTGGTCCATTCGTTATGCCCTGTGCTTTCTTCTTTTCCAAGGCTTATGCCAGTGCATCGTGAATCACTGATGGTATTGTTTTCGATAATCCAGCCTTTACTCCAATGGGGACCAATTAAACCTTCCTGCAAGGCTGTTGGAGGCGCCCACTGAGTAGCAGCTTGTTTCATTGTAAAGCCACGTACTGTTATATAGTTGACACCGGGGGTAGCGGGCCAGAAACAGAAACGGCGTACATTTATCTCAACATTGCCATTTCTCGGATCTTCTCCATGGAAGTTTGCATATATAGTGGTATAGTGATCATCAACTTCTGCATACCATTTATAAATAGAAAATTCTGGTTCAAATGATGTTTCAGACTTCTTAGGATTACGTACTTCGTCAATAGATTCAGCTTCATACATAGCACGGCCATTTAAATAAACCTCACCTAAATGGAAAACTCTATCTCTAGTAAAAAGCCAATCCCCAAATAAAACCTCGCTATATGGGTTGAAGTCTCCAAAAAACTCATTGTCTATAACTGCCTTCCATATATCTCCATCTTTTTCCCAATGGGTAATTACTTCAGCGCCTGTAATAACTACATTTTCACCTTCTGCGGCCTGATATGTAATTCGCTGTGAAGCAGTTCCTCCCATTTTTGGGCTGACCCATTCACGGTAAACACCTTCATGAACAGTAATAACATCTCCAGGTTTTGCGACCCTAGCTGCCTTGCTTATAGTCAAGAAAGGCTTATCCTCTGTTCCAGGATTTAAATCGCTACCAGTTTTTTTAACATGATACTGCACAGTATTCGACCCCCTTAATTTATATAGTATAAGACAATTTTACATGATACGTAAAAATAAGTCAATTATTTCTATTTGGTAGCTGCCATTATAGATGTAGAATAACTATGGCCCGATTAGCCCTCCATAATTTTTACATAGAATTTCCTATTTCTAGGCCCGTCAAATTCACAAAAATAGATCCCCTGCCAAGTACCAAGCAAAAGCTTTCCGTCCTGTATTATCACCGAACAGGAGGATCCCATAAGCGAAGCCTTTATATGAGCATGGGAATTCCCTTCAAAATGAAGATAGTCTCCATGTACGGGATAGGTTTTATCTAGTGCAGAAATCATGTCCCTTACAACATCGGGATCAGCACTTTCATTTATAGTGACTCCGGCTGTGGTATGGGGCACATACACAACTGCAATCCCGTCCCGCACATTACTCTTTTTAACCTCATCAGCTACCATATTTGTTATGTTAATGAACTGTTGTGGTTTGGTAGTTTGAATTCTGTGATACATATTATTACCCTCCTCTTTCCAAATACTTATTATTTGTTCTACATAGAATATGAAGTTCAATTATAGGCTACCCTTTCACAATGGGAAAGACTTTTTGCTAAAGCGTAAGCAATTCAAAATTCTCTATCATATTCTTTGAAAAAATTATAGTACATACGTACATTTTCTAATTCAGTCCACCTTTTCACATCCACTGGATTTTCATCAAGATCATATATTTTGGCCCCATTCATAGCCAGTAAAAATGGAGAGTGTGTTGAAATAATAAATTGACAGTTAAAAAAACGCGCAGAATCCTCAATAAATTTCATCAATTCTATCTGTAGTTTTGGAGAAAGACTATTTTCAGGTTCGTCCAACAAATAAAGGCCATTTTCCTGGATTTTTTCTGTAAAATACATAAATGCACTTTCACCATTAGAATATTCCCGTACGTTATTCATCAATTGATTCCTCACATAACGTGACTGGGTTTTACTTCTAGCCGCGTTTACTTTTTTCAGCTGTTCATAATCTTCTATAGACTTGATTTGGAAATGAGAATATTTAAAATCAAGGTACTCATCAAAAAGTTCTTCTCGCTTTTGATCAATTCCTTCGTTAAGGTAGCGAATATTCAACATATAATCAAAAACATCATCACTGGTAATAATCCTACTATCTTTAGGTATTTCTGTCTCAAGTTGCATTCCACACATATTTACGTAATCGCCAAAAAAATTAGATTTATTATAGATGGAATCACGGTGAATTCCTGTCTTCTCTGCTATAACATTTAATGCGGTTGTTTTTCCTGAGCCATTTCCTCCGTATAAGATTGTTATTGGTTCAAAATCTATTCTTTCAAATCCATGTCTCGACAATACTTTAAATGGATAAAATGAATCATAACACGTTCTCTTTATGCTCAGGAAAAAATCAAATTCCATATCTTCATCAGGAAATGTAAAAATACTTAAATAAACCACTCTTGTTCTCCCTTTATCAGCATTGTAATAGAAAACTTCAATATACCCGCTCATGACCCAGTTTTCGCAGCGCTCAATGGGTCTTATTGCAAATTTACAGAAATAGTCCCTGACTTTATCGAAATTGGTCATACCAAGCTAGATTTTTTCGCGATATTTACGCTATGACATAACTTATATTTTCTTAAGCAGATTTTGTTCCATCAACTGGGACAATAGGATAGTTTATAGTATTTAACTAATCTACAACTGTATTTTCAAATCTAGATTCAACAAAATCTACGTAGAAAATCTAACTCTTAAGAAGGCTATTTCTGTAAATTCCTACGATATCTTCTAAGCCCACTTCTTCCGGGTGATTTTTTAACTTAGCTTTATTGTTAAAAAAGCTATTAGAATACTCATTAATTTCCTTTTCATTTATATCTATTTTTACATCAATTAATTTGTTTAAAATTTCCTCTAATTCTCCTAAATGGCTAAATCCTAAAATGTCTAACATTCTTTCTATCTTGGTTTGGTCTTTGAAGCTTTTTAAGTACTCTATAGTCAAAACGCCATTGGCAAGCCCATGAGGAAGTCCTTTAAAATAAGTCAAAGGATATCCCATTCCATGGGGTAGAGATGTTCCGGTTTGCGCGATTTGTATTCCACCGAAAACTGAGGCCAGCATGACCTTCTTTCTAAATTCTTTATTCAAATCTTTACTTATTAATTTTTCAAAGCAATATTTAAATAACTCAAAGCCTTTTTCTCCATAAATGTCTGACATGTAAGTGCTATTAGTATTTAAATATCCTTCAACTAAATGACTAAAAGCATCCAGGGCGGTATTGACAGTAATATTATAAGGAAGATTAAAAGTATATTTACTGTCAACAAAAGCAACCTTTGGGAATATGCTTTGGCCTAGATTCTTCTTTGTCTTTTCCTTATTGGAAGTCACAATGCTGTATTGGGTGACTTCTGAACCAGTTCCTGAAGTTGTGGGTACGGCCACCACTGGGATACTTTCCAGTTTTCCTGCACTAAAAATATTATCTATATTTATTTCAGGATTCTTAATAAATACAGCCATAGCCTTGGCAGCATCCATAGGTGAACCGCCGCCAATTCCTATAACAAAATCTACATGATTCTTTTTCCCTATATTACTGCCCTTTTCTATGGTTTCCAAGGAAGGATTTTCCTCAACCTCATCAAAAACTATATATTCTACTCCTGTTTGGGTTAGGGCCTTGCTGACATCATCGAAAGAGCCATTCTTTTTTGCTGAGCTTCTTCCTGTAACAATCAAGGCTTTACGGCCTAATGCACTGAACACTTCTTTGTTCTTTAAAACTACATCTTCGCCAAAATGTATTTGGGTAGGCATTAAAAACTTAAACTCCATAAAATTTCTCCTTTCCTTTGTGACTTCTATGTAAGATAATTAATTAATATCATTGTAACACATCTTACATGAATAGAGTTAGTAGAATTGATATCTATAGGTTATTTATGGAATCATCTTTAGGTGGAAACAAAAATATCAATGACTGTAAACAGATAATAAAACTTTAGCCTTCGTCAATTATTGTTCACTCAGATCTATAATAATATTATAATACCTTCACAAGGCTCAAATCCCTTTGAAAGGGTATAATCCATGCTTTCAGCATCCGTTAAAAAAATAATTCTATAATCTCAACCCCATATAACTTTTTATCACAATGATGAGCCTCGAAGGGTATGTCAATGGGTTTTGAGATTTCCCTAGAAAACCGACCCCTTAAGGAAACATATTAATTTATATTATTTAGTGTATAATACTTGTATTGTTGCAAATGAGCTATCTTAAGTACGATGGTTTTAAAAAGTCATAGCATTCATTTATCATACTATCTATCATGCGACTAATAATTTTGCTCCCTTTTTCTTTTGTTGCACAAGAAGGATAGCCCAAATTCCCCACATAACCTTCAGGTAAATTGTTTACTTCATGAAATAAATATTTCTTGAAATCATCAAACTGTATATCATGCTCGCGGACTAATTCCATTTTTACCTTCTCGGGATACAAAAATAATGCAACTGATGTTTCAGCTTCACAAGCATGTCTGATTGAAGATTGCTTCTCAAGTATATCTGAATATTCAATTTCAGATATATCGTATAACTTAATGTTATTAGATATTTTTTCCATGGCCTGTATGTGGAATGGATCACCGTGATATGTTAACAGCAAAAAATGTTTAAACCCTTGCTGTTCCCACCAATCTGTTATAGATACTATTGTTTCCCTTAGGGTTTCAGGCTTTATTGATGTAGTTCCTGCTAAATGTACATCACAGGGAAGATTAACACCATAGTTTAATGTGGGAGCAACCAACGCATTAGTTTTTTCAGATAAAATATTGGCCATATATTCTACGATAAAAATATCATTACCCAGTGGTAAATGGTATCCATGTTGTTCGCAAGTTCCTACTGGAATTATCAAATTATCATTAACTTCTAATATATATTTTTCCACCTCATTCCATGTCATATCAACCATTAACATTTATTTTTCCTCCTAAATCATATCATAAAGTTTAATATTTGTATGTATACTATAGAATTAAGCTTCTTATATTCACATTATTCTACATTTATCCGTCTTGAAAAAGCCTGCTTAATCCTGTAGATTTCAGCATTAGTGATAAGTATGACAAATTATAGGTCAGAAGTTGGAGCAATGTGACTTTTATCTATTTTATCACTTACACCCAATTTGAGTAAATATTAATGATTATTAATTCTCCACTTTACTAATCATAAAAGAAGATATTTTTACCAACCATATCAGCGGATAAATTATCTGATACCTATTAAAATAATATATAATAATTCCTTTTAAGATTCTTAATCTTTTAAAGTAATTAAGTTTGTTTCTAATTCTGAGAATATGGGTAAATTACATACAACTTGAAATTAAAGGGTATGAATAGAATGGATATGCTTAGTTTATCCGCATATGATGAAACTTGCTGGGTTTATTTCTTCAATTTTTGCCATATGACTATTAATGTATTCAATACCATAGCTATAAAGTAGATTGAATAAACTTAGGAGGAACTAACATGAGTAAAAAAATAGGATTTGTAGGACTTGGAACAATGGGATTCCCAATGGCAGTAAATTTAAAGAAAGCTGGTTACCAGGTAATTGGTTTCGACGCTTTCAAAGGTGTTTATGAGAAAGCAAAAGCAGCAGGAATCACAATGGTAGAATCTTTAAAGGAGGTAGCTGTACAAGCTGATGAAGCCATCATTTCAATGGTTCGTGACTACGCGCAAAATGTAGATATCATTTTCGGTGAGGATGGTCTATTATCTGCTAACCCTAAAAATAAAACAATCATTGTCATGAGTACTCTTGATCCTGAGACAATGAACGAATTAAGTAGAAAAGTTGAAGAAGAAAGTGATTTAACCTTAATTAGTGCAGCGGTAAGTGGTGGCGCTTCAGGTGCTCAAGCTGGAACTCTATCGATTATGACTGCAGGTTCTGAAGATATCGTGAAATCATGCCAACCATACTTTGAAGCCATGGGATCCAATATATTTTACTATGGAAGTGAACCAGGAAATAGCCAAGTGGCAAAACTAGTAAATAATATGATTCTAGGTATTAATATAAATGCCATGGCTGAAGGACTTAAATTAGCCAAACACTATAATCTTCCTGAAGAGGAGATTATAAAATTACTACAGGTGAGTACTGGGGATAGCTGGGTAGTTCGAAATTGGAGTGATGTTTCCAAGTGGACGGCTGATACTGCCCTAGCCGTACTACTCAAAGACCTAATCGCTGCTTACAACCAAGGAATTAAACATAACATATCCCTACCATTCAACGCTCTAGCCTCCACACAGCTATTTAACTCCATGGGCAAAGAAAAACCAAAAGCCAAATAGAATAAATTACTTAACCATCATAGGAAAGTGTCTTGTTAAACAAAATGCTTTCCTTTTTCGAAATTGATTGAATATCAATACTCATACGATTCTCCTTATATTTTTAAAGTTATATTATCAATTTCCTCCCAGTGATTTGGGCAAATAGAATATCATCTCTGGTAGTAGTATGAATATATTGGAATAATTCTACCTGGATTGTATTAGTGTTTGCCAGAAAAGGCTCCTGTATAAGGGCTGCTTTCAGCCTTAATCCCAGAGTTCCTGTGGGTTGATCAGGCCAGATTATGAATCCCATGCCACTACTTCTAGATAAAGGTTTTGCATCCAAAAGTTTTCTCTCAAAGTCTAACCTTATCTGAGTAATTTCCTCAGAGGTCAGTTGCTCCTGGAAGTTGGGATTAGAAAAGATCTTATCCGCTTCTTCCCACATATCCAACAAATACACTCTGTTAATCTGTACCCAGTGTTCAACACCGGTAGCTACATCCCGAAACATTAATTTATCGGGATAGTCCTCTCCAACAACCAAAGTAATAGGTTTTTCAACTTGATGTACTTCATGGCATGGTCCCATTACAAAACGCAGCTCTGGATTCTTGTTGGAGAGCTGACACCATCCTCTTTAACACTCTTACCTACTACCTTTATCTCTTGGATGCCGGACAAAATTCCGCGTAAATATCCAATATTCATAGAATTACTCATTTCCTACGCAGGATTGCAGTTATGAAATAGTGTTTACTGTTCTGCTTTTTTCCAGCAATATAGCAGTCGTCTATATGCCGGATTCTGTCAATATCATAATCAGCGAGCAAATCTATAATGTCATCAAGTGTTACATAAAAATGCGGAATACCTTAGATAAATAATCCAAAATATTGGTATTAATTGGGAGTGAAAGCATTTTGTCAAAAATCTTAAAATACTACTTAACCTTCACTCACACCTTGCATACATCAATCAACTAAACCCTTGGATTTCGCCTTATTGGTGGGATAATTGAGCTTTATGTGAATGATTACCGTATCAGCTATTTATATAGAATATTATTAATGGTGTCAGCACTTACACTGGTATTAATCAGTGGTCGGAGCTTATTGAAAGCTTTTGCCGGTTCACCAACAAGCATATAAGCAACGAATAATCCCTTATAGAATACAAGTTTGGAATAGGCAAATTGATCTTTGTCAATCCTTTGATCTATTTCATAAGCAGCTTCAGGAGTATCAGATTGGATAACACCTGTATCACCTGAACAAACCACCCTTGTTCCCATAGTATTTAGTACATAAGGAATATCAGTTGTTTCGTAGACGGCATTTCCTCCCGCGGCATTAGTTCCTGCAACCTGTCCCTGTCTACTGGCGGCTGTCCACAATCCAAACCATTTGCCGTTGACGCTGGCAACATCACCCGCTGCATATATATCCTGAATGCTAGTTTCCATCTTTTCATTAACATTTAAAAAGCGGTCCATACTCAAACCACTATTCTGGAATAAAGCGGTGTTAGGTGCAACACCTACCGATACAATGACAACATCGGCTTCAATCAAGGTGTCATCAGCCATACGCACTTGTGCAACATGGCCATTATTATCACCTTCAAACCCTACTACAGATTTCCCGCAGAACACCGATATGCCCAGGCTCTGCACCTTTCTTGTGAATATTTGTGAGCCATCTTCATCCAGTTGTTTGGGCAAAAGTCTTGGCATGCCTTCTATCAATGATACGTCAATACCCATTTCACAGATCTTGTGTGCAGCCTCCAGCCCAAGTAACCCACCGCCAATAACAGCTGCTTTTTTTGCATTCTGAAGGCTCCTATTGATATCGACGATATCCTCACAGGTCCATATGGTATGGACACCCGAAAGTTCCCTGCCCTTAAAAGGAGGCATGATTGGTGTACTTCCGGTAGCTAGTATCAGACTATCATAGCCATACTCTTTGCCATTTATGCTGATCTTCCTGGCTTTGGGTTCTATTGCTGTAACTTTTGAGGAAATCTCAACTCGAATCCTGTTTTTCTCAAACCATTCCTCTTTGTTGATTTCAAGGGTATCAACATCCAGACTCTTGCCTATGTAATCACATAATCGGAGCCTGTAATAGGGTAACCGGTTTTCCTCGCCAAACATAATAATATCAGCCTCTGGGTCCTGGTTTCTGGCTGCCTTTGCTGCCGAAAGCCCTGCAACTCCGCTTCCCACAATCAGAATTTGTCTTGTACTGCTTGAATAATTGTTAACCATAGCTAAGTCCTCCATAAAAAATATTATAATCTCTTGTACCAGTTTATAATCTTGAGTGTTGAACAAGGCATTGCCAAAATCGAATAATTTAGCAACCATTGTCAATATTGTTGCCCGCTTGTATATATCCCTCTGCCGCATAATTGACCGCTTGATTCACAATAGGGTACTTAAATCATTTATGATAAGTAATTCTAGGTCTATTGAAAATAATAGTAAGCTTTTGTCCAAAATTAAGGGGTCAGTCCCTTTTTAAATCGTCGAGATTCTCATGCAACTCTACTCACATCATATTCTGTAATATATCCTTCAACAAACTTCTAAATATTCCTTCAATAAAATAGGTAAAGGACTGTTAGTTGATTCTCATCAACTAACAGTCCTTTTTATGTGGTGGAGGCGAGGGGAGTTGAACCCCTGTCCGGAGATATATCAGTGAAAGCATCTCCGAGCGCAGTCAGTGTTTTGACATTCCCTCCACTGGACTCCCACTGACAGGATTCCAGCTTCAGTAGCTTCATAAAGTCCGGCCTAACTCAAAGCTTTGTTAGGCTAGTTCCCCGCTAAATCGTCGCCTCTTCCTATAGTGCGGGTACTACAGGAGAGACGTAGCTGCTTTAAGCAGCAGCTAAAGCGTAATTATCGTTGTTTGCGTTTATTTTTAATTCCAGGTTGTTGATGCGGCCCCGGAGTCCGCAGCTCGCTTCTCTCACCTCTATCATCCCCGTCGAAACCAGTACGCCCCCATATTAACTATATCTTTTGGCTTTCCCTAAAGGCCTTAGCCATAGCCCTCTCAGCATCTCGTCTTGCGATATCTCTGCGTTTATCATATACTTTCTTACCACGAGCCACAGCTAGTTCTATTTTTACTAACCCTCTTTTTAAATATACCTTAAGAGGGATTAGGGTAAATCCCTTTTGCTGTACATAGCCAATAAGTTTATTTATTTCCCTTTTATGAAGCAATAGCTTGCGACTACGCAATGGATCTTTGTTGGCTATATTGCCCTTTTCATAAGGGCTTATATGCATGTTGTTTAAAAAAACCTCGCCGTTTCTTATATCGGCATAACTATCCTTTAGGGTTACCTTGCCCAAACGAATAGACTTAACTTCAGTTCCTGAAAGCACTATTCCAGCTTCTAGAGTTTCATCTATAAAATAATCGTGCCGTGCTTTTCGGTTTTGAGCAATAACCTTGATGCTATCGCTAGCCAATATCTCACCTACTTCGATAAAATAACCCTATCTGCTGTAACCAACAAATAGGGACAATATCATTATAGTTGCATTATAATATTAACATACCCAATGTGCCCTGTCAAGGATGGGCATGTACCTAATTTATGGTTCAACTAGTACAAAATCTATATTTCTCATAACCATATCAACCTTGGCTACTTTAACTCTGACAGAATCTCCTAATCTAAGTATTCTTCTTGTTCTTTCGCCTATTAGACAATAGTGCTTTTCATTATAAACATAATAATCGTCTTCTATAGCACTAATTCGTACCAAACCTTCTACAGTATTGGGAAGTTGAACATATATTCCGTAATTTGTTACACCGGAAATTATACCATCAAATTCCTGGCCTAATTTATCCAGCATAAATTCAACCTTTTTAAGGTCATCAGTTTCTCGCTCTGCTTCATCAGCTACTCTCTCTCGTTTTGAACAATGCTCCGCCATACTAGGCAGCATTTCCTCTAACTCCTTTATCCTCTTCTTATTTAACTTACCATGTATAGATTCTTTAATAATGCGGTGAATCATTAAGTCAGGATACCGCCTGATAGGAGCAGTAAAATGGCAATAGTTCTTGGTAGCCAGCCCAAAGTGTCCTAGATTTTCATGGCTGTATCTTGCTTTTTGCAAAGATCTAAGCATAACAGCACTGATAATCCCCTCTTCTGGTTTACCCTTTACGTTTTCTAATAACTCTTGCAGCACTTTGGGATGAACCCCTTCTCCAATACCTTTTAAATAATAACCAAAATTATGGATAAATTCATTAAAGTCTAGCATTTTTTCTATATCTGGATCTTCATGAACCCTATACATAAAGGGAAGTTCCTGCCAATACATATATTCAGCTATAGTCTCATTGCATACTAGCATAAATTCTTCTATCATTCTGTTGGATATTCCACGCTCAACTGGCTTTATGTCAATGGGCTTTCCATTTTCATCTAATATTATTTGGGTTTCAACCAAGTTAAAATCTATACTTCCCCTTTCTACTCTTCGGGCATTGAGGATTTCACATAGCTCCTTAGCCATTTCCAATTCTTCGATAAAATCTTCATATTCAGCCATGAGCTCTGGATCTTTTTCTTCTAATATTTTGGTTACTTCTTCGTATATCATTCTTTTACGACTTCTAATAACAGTTTCATCTATAGTGAAATCTACCACTTTACCTTGTCTGTTAATCTCCATAATTACAGACATGGCTAGACGGTCTTCATCTGGATTTAGGCTGCAAATACCATTTGACAGCTCTCTTGGCAGCATAGGAACTACACGATCTACTAAGTAAACACTGGTTCCTCTAACAAATGCCTCCTTATCTATGGGACTGTCAGCAAAAACATAGTGATTTACATCGGCTATATGAACTCCCAATTTAAAGTTGCCATTATCCATTTTTTCAATGGATATTGCATCATCCAAATCCTTTGCATCTGCACCATCTATTGTAAAAGCCTTTAAATGCCTTAAATCTTTTCTTTTGGCTATTTCATCTTGAGATACACTTTGAGGTATCTTTTTTGCCACAGCCAAAACTTCCTGTGGAAACTCCTCAGGAAGATTAAACTGGCGAATAATAGATAATATATCGGTGCCAGCCTCATCCTTATGCCCTAGTATTTCTATAATCCGACCTTCTGGGTTTCTCCTTAAATCAGGCCACCTTAATATTTCTACTACTACCTTATGGCCTGTTTCAGCACCTTGCATATTGTCTTTGGAAACAAAGATGTCGTTGCTGATTCTAGAATCATCGGGTATTACAAATCCAAAATTCCTATCTTTTTCGAATGTACCCACTACAGTCTTATTGGCTCTAGACAGTACCTTATAAACTTCACCTTCCCTAGAGCGGGCAGAGCTATGTCCATTTTTTAGAATTCGAATCATAACTCTATCATTATGCATTGCAGTATTTAGGTTTTCTGCAGGGATAAATACATCCTCTTCATTTTCATCATCAGGTATAAAGAAGGCAAACCCTTTTTGATTACCCTGCAAACGTCCCACTAGAAAACCTAAAGTCTCAGGCAGAGCATACTTCTTTTTTCTGGTCATCACCAGCTTGCCATCTTCAACCATATCATCTAGTATATCAAGAAAAATATATCTATCTTGCTCCGATATTTCTAGAATTTCCATTAACTTATCGGGAAACAAAGGTGGTGTATTTTTTTCTCTCAATATCTCTAGTATCTTCTCTTTTATATCCAATACTTATCCTCCTATTCTTTAGTATCCTTAATTTAGCCTATTATGCTAATTCAACAGTTGTGATTCTTAATAGCTATTGAAATGTAAATGACTTACCCTTATTTGCCTAAGAAAACTGTTTTTAGTTTTCTTCAAATCAGTGATGAAGTAAGCGTTCAATAGCCATTAAGAATCCATTAATCTATTATGTATTATAACCATTATTATAACCAGCTAAGAGATTTTTCTTTAGTTTTTTTATAAATAAAAAACGACCTTTCAGGGTCGTTCTTTGAATCTAATCTAAAATTGCTAACAATATTGATAAAATAATAAAACCAGCAGCTGAAATAGTAGTAAGTCTTTGAAGCCTTCCTTCAAAGCTTCTGGACCTGTTTTTCCCAAAGAAAGTTTCCGTGCTTCCACCCAAGGATGCTGATAGGCCAGCAGATTTTCCTGACTGGAGGAGTACTACAATAATCAAAAATAGCTCAAATATAACGAGAAAAATGGTAGCTATTAACTCTAGTGTACCCATTCTCATATCCCTCCCTCTATGGACAACATAAGGTTACAATGAAATAATTGTATCATAGGGCTATGTTAAAATCAAGAAAATAATACAAAAGGAGAGAGTTACCCTCTCCTTTTGTACTATAGTACTTTTAAATTATTTATTTTTTAGGTTGAACCATGCATCAAGTCCCAGATATTGAGCTAGATCTCCCAGCTCCTCTTCGATTCTGAGCAATTGATTGTATTTTGCAACACGGTCAGTTCTGGATGGAGCTCCAGTCTTAATTTGACCTGCATTTACAGCAACTACTAGGTCAGCTATTGTTGTATCTTCAGTTTCACCGGAGCGGTGGGATACAACTGCAGTATATCCTGCGCGATTTGCCATTTCAATAGCATCCAAGGTTTCAGTTAAGGTACCAATCTGGTTAACCTTGATAAGGATTGAGTTTGCAACTCCCATATCAATTCCCTTGGATAATCTCTCAGTATTGGTTACAAATAGGTCGTCTCCAACTAGTTGGATCTTATCTCCTAGTTTTTCAGTTAACAGCTTCCAGCCTTCCCAATCCTCTTCGGCTACGCCGTCTTCCAAGGAGATGATGGGGTATTTATTAGCTAGATCTACATAATAGTCAACTAATTCTTCAACAGTTCTAACTACTCCTTCGCCAGGGAAATGATATTTTCCGTCTTCTTCGTTGTATAGCTCAGTTGCAGCAGCGTCAATAGCGATTCTAATATCATCTCCGGGCTTGTATCCAGCTTTTTCTACAGCTTCTAGGATAACTTCGATAGCCTCTTCGTTGGTCTTTAGGTCAGGAGCAAATCCACCCTCGTCACCAACAGCGGTGCTATAACCTTTTTCATTTAGAACTGCTTTTAAGCTATGGAAAACTTCAGCGCACATTCTTAGTGCTTCTTTAAAGCTCTTAGCTCCTACTGGCATAATCATAAATTCCTGAATGTCAACGGTGTTATCAGCATGTTCACCACCGTTTAAAATGTTCATCATGGGTACTGGCAGTACTTTTGCATTTACCCCACCGATATACTGATATAGAGGCATACCTAATGCATTAGCAGCTGCTTTGGCTACTGCAAGGGAAACTCCTAGAATAGCGTTTGCGCCTAGTTTACCCTTATTGGGAGTTCCATCTAGTTCAATCATAAGTTTATCAATACCTACTTGGTCTAGAGCGCTCATGCCTATAATCTCAGGAGCAATTATTTCATTAACATTGTCTACTGCTTTTTGTACGCCTTTGCCTAAATATCTGCTCTTGTCTCCATCTCTTAATTCCACAGCTTCAAAAGCTCCAGTTGAAGCTCCAGATGGAACAGCAGCACGGCCAACAGCACCGCTTTCTAAATATACCTCTACCTCAACGGTAGGATTTCCTCTGGAGTCCATAATCTCTCTAGCTAGTACATCTACTATGATCATATTGTTTTCTCCTTTCGTTTACTAAACTTAAATTTATATCTATTCCTGTCTTATGATCAGGCTTTGGCCTGTCATTTCTACAGGCTTTTCTAACCCCATTAAATCCAGAAGGGTAGGAGCAACGTCAGCTAACCTTCCACCCTCTCTTATAGCGACATTCTTCATACTGTCATCTATAAAGATAAAGGGTACAGGGTTACTGGTATGGGCCGTGTGTGGCTCCCCGGTAGCGTGATCTATCATTTTTTCTGCGTTACCGTGATCTGCTGTTACAATTACGCTACCTCCTACTTTGCGAATGGCTTCTACCACTCTTCCGATACAGGTATCCACAGCTTCTACTGCTTCAATAGCTGCTTCCATTACCCCGGTATGCCCTACCATATCGCAGTTGGCATAGTTTAGAATTATCACATCATACTTTCCAGACTCTATCTGCTTTATAACCTCATCAGTAACTTCAAAAGCACTCATAGAAGGCTTTTTATCATAGGTAGCAACTTTTGGAGATGGAATTAGTATACGGTCCTCACCCTCATTGGGAACTTCCACTCCTCCATTGAAGAAGAAGGTTACATGGGCATATTTTTCAGTTTCAGCTATACGAAGCTGTGTCTTACCATGTCTACTTATATATTCTCCAAAAGTACTAGTTAAATCCTCAGGTAAAAAAGCAATATGAATATTCTCAAAGGTTGCATCATATTGAGTCATGGAAACAAAAGTGACAGGGAAATATCCCTTATCCCTTACAAAACCTTTGAAATCTTCTTCTATAAAGCTTCTGGTTAGCTCTCTTGCTCGATCAGGTCTAAAGTTAAAGAATATAATAGAATCATTCTCTGCAATGGTTGCTACTGGTTTACCATCTTCCAATACAACCGTGGGCTTAACAAATTCATCGGTTACTTTTTCATTATAGGACTGATCCATAGCTTCTGTGGCACTTTGGGCAAATTCGCCCTGTCCAAACACCAAAGCGTCATAAGCCAGCTTAACTCTATCCCAGCGATTATCCCTATCCATGGCATAATAGCGGCCCATTACGGTAGCTATCTTTCCGAAATTAAGCTGACGCAGTTTTTCTTCTAGAGCTATGATATAGTCCTTACCGCTAGCTGGGGGTACATCCCTTCCATCCATAAAGCAGTGAATATAAACCTGATCCAAGCCTTCTTGTTTGGCTAATTCTACCAAGGCATATAAATGCTCTAAGTGGCTGTGTACACCACCATCTGATACAAGCCCCATAAGATGTAACTTGGAATTATTGGCTTTAACATTGTCTATGGCCTTTAGCAGTGCTTGGTTCTTAGAGAATACTCCATCTTTAATAGCTTTGCTTACACGGGTATAGTCTTGATACACTATTCTACCAGCACCTAAATTTAGATGTCCTACCTCAGAATTGCCCATCTGCCCTTCTGGAAGTCCAACATCTAATCCGCTAGCATGTATGATTCCATGAGGGTATTCTTTCCAGTATCTATCAAAGTTAGGAGTGCGTGCTTGATACACTGCATTTCCTTCTTTTGCTTCACTTAATCCAAATCCATCCATAATAATTAGGGCAGTTAACTTTTTGGCCATAAGTTCCTCCTTAAAATATGCATAACACATAAAATTTATTTATTAAAGTGTACAACTTTTGAAAAATCTTCGGCTTTTAGGCTTGCTCCGCCTATTAAGCCGCCATCAATATCAGGCATTGCCATCAGCTCTGATGCATTGCCAGCGTTCATACTACCACCATATTGTATTCTAATCTTTTCTGCTACATCTTTTCCAAACATATCAGCAATTATACCACGAATAAATGAAATAACTTCATTGGCTTGCTCACTGGTGGCAGTTTTTCCTGTTCCTATAGCCCATACTGGCTCATAGGCAATAACTGTCCTTTCTGCATTTTCCTTGCTAAGCCCAGCTAATGCTGCTCTAGTCTGCTTCTCTACTATCTTTTCAGTAACACCCTGCTCCCTCTCTTCCAGGGTCTCTCCAACACATACAATTGGTGTCAGATCATGAGCAAAAGCTGCGTGGACTTTTTTGTTGACAGTTTCATCGGTCTCTGCAAAGTACTGCCTTCTCTCAGAGTGGCCAATTATAACATACTTGACTCCAAGCTCTTTGAGCATGGCAGGTGCTATTTCTCCTGTAAATGCACCTTTTTCTTCAAAGTGCATATTCTGAGCACCCAGAGCAATATTTGAACCCTCCAAGGCGTGAGCTACGGCAGGTAAGCAAACAAAGGGAGGGCATACTACCACTTCAGCCTCCGCATCTTTTACCAAAGGTTTTAACTCATTTACCAGCTCTACTGCCTCAGATGGTGTCTTGTTCATCTTCCAATTTCCTGCAATAATTGGTTTTCTCATTTTAACTCTCCTTACATCTTAATTATACCGCTCGGAATATCCGGGCGGTATAGTTAATGATTTTATAATATTATTTATCATTAAGGGCAGCTACTCCTGGAAGCACCTTTCCTTCTAAGAACTCCAATGAAGCTCCGCCACCAGTAGAAATATGGGTCATCTTATCAGCAAAGCCCATCTGCTCTACCGCTGCAGCAGAGTCACCGCCACCTATGATGGTGGTTCCTTGGCACTCGCTCATGTATTGGGCAATAGCCTTAGTTCCTTCAGCAAAAGCAGGCATCTCAAAGACACCCATGGGCCCATTCCATACTACAGTTTTTGCATTTTTTATCTCTTTACCATAAAGTTCTCTGGTTTCAGGTCCGATATCCAAGCCTTGCCATCCAGCAGGTATCTCATCACTGGGCACAACTTTATGCTCTGCATCGGCCTTAAATTCCTTAGCTACCACATTGTCTACAGGTAACAGGAATTTAACTCCTTTTGCCTTTGCCTTCTCTTCTAGGGATTTTGCCAGCTCTACTTTATCAGCTTCTAGCAAAGAATCTCCTATCTCATAGCCTCTAGCTTTAAAGAAGGTATAGGCCATTCCTCCACCAATTATTAGGGTATCTACTTTATCGATTAAGTTCTCTATAACACCTATCTTATCTGAAACCTTGGCACCGCCAAGTATAGCAACAAAAGGTCTTTCTGGGTTGCTTAAAGCTTTACCCATAACATCTAGTTCTTTTTTGATTAAGTATCCTGCTACTGCAGGCAGATAATGAGCAACTCCCTCTGTAGAGGCATGAGCTCTATGTGCGGTACCAAAGGCATCGTTTACATAAACTTCACCAAAGCTTGCTAATGCCTTTGCGAACTCAGGATCATTGTCTGTCTCTTCCTTATGGAAACGTACGTTTTCCAATAAAACTACATCTCCATCCTTCATTTCAGCTACAGCCTTTTTAGCACTTTCCCCAATTACGTCCTCAGCCATGGTTACCTCTTGTCCAAGAAGCTCCGATAACCTTTGGGCAACTGGCTTTAAGCTAAACTCTGGTTTAAATTGGCCTTTGGGTCTTCCTAGATGGGACATTAAAACTACCTTGGCTTGCTGGTCCAAAAGGTACTTAATGGTAGGAAGAGCAGCCCTGATTCTTGTATCATCAGTAATGTTTCTATCGGCATCAAGGGGTACGTTAAAGTCTACACGTACTAAAACTTTTTTATTCTTTAGGTTTATATCTTCAATAGTCTTTTTATTCACCAGAATCACTCCTTCTGATTTTAGAGGATAAAAAATCAGAATATTAGAGTCTGGGTTCAAAGCTAAGCCTTTAGCTTGTCTTGATACCCAGCCTCTAATACCTAATTTCTATCTATAAGCTATATTTTATAATCCTTTTTCAGCAATATAATTTACTAGGTCAACGATTCTGTTTGAATATCCCCACTCATTGTCATACCAGGAAACGATTTTTGCCATGTTGTCTCCAATAACCATGGTGGATGGGGCATCAATGATAGAGGATCTTGGATCTTTCTTAAAGTCAACGGATACTAAAGGTCTTTCCTCATATCCTAGTACACCCTTCATTGGGCCTTCAGCAGCTTCCTTCAAAGCAGCGTTGATTTCCTCAGCAGTAGCAGGTTTAGCCAGTTCTACTACTAGGTCAACTACTGATACAGTAGGTGTGGGAACTCTCATTGCGAATCCATTTAGCTTACCCTTTAGTTCAGGTAGTACTAGAGCAACAGCCTTAGCAGCACCAGTGGTGGTTGGTATAATGGACTCAGCAGCTGCCCTTGCTCTTCTTAAATCTGAATGAGGTAAATCAAGGATTCTCTGGTCGTTGGTATAGGAGTGAACGGTGGTCATTAAACCTTTATTTATTCCAAACTTGTCGTTTATAACCTTTGCAAAAGGTGCAAGACAGTTAGTGGTGCAGGAAGCATTTGAAATAATGTGATGATTTGCAGGATCATACTTATCTTCGTTTACTCCCATTACAATGGTAATATCTTCATTTTTTGCGGGAGCAGAAATGATAACTTTCTTTGCACCAGCTTCGATATGTTTGCCAGCAGTTTCTTTGGATCTAAAGATACCTGTACTCTCAATTACAATTTCTACACCTAGTTCTTTCCATGGTAAGTTGGCAGGATCTCTTTCAGCAAAAATCTTAACTTCTTTGCCATTTACTACTAGAGCATCATCTTTTACTTCTACAGTTCCTTCAAATTTTCCAAATAGAGAGTCAAATTCCAATAGATGTGCTAATGTTTTTGCATCAGTTAAATCATTAATAGCTACAATTTCCATTTTATCGGCGTATTTTTCTACTGCAACTTTGAAAGCATTCCTTCCAATTCTTCCAAAACCATTAATTGCAACTTTTACAGCCATTGTAAATTCCTCCTTAATTGTTTATTTGCTGACCATCAGCATAATAGTTAATATATAAACAAAGGCCTAACTTTTGATTATGTAATTTAATAAAATAAAAGCCTTTGTTATAATCATTTTTTGCCTTTATCATAGTATAATACTTGATAAATAATACTATGAATTTTGTGGTCATACTACCATCATTTATTGTATATTAAATCACATAGTATTTCAAGATAAATTCGCAACTATATTGGAAAATTTAGCTGTCTCAAAGCCTCATACACTATTATGGCTACAGAATTAGACAAATTTAGAGATCTAGCCTGGCTGCGCATAGGAATTCTTATGCAACGATCTTGATATTTTTTTAACAAGCTTTCAGGCAATCCCGCAGTTTCCTTTCCGAAAAAAAGGAAACTATTCTCAGTATATTTCACATCAGTATACAATATCTTTGCCTTTGTAGTAGAAAAATAAAAATCACCTTCCGGATATTTTTTAAAAAAATCATCCAGGGATTCATGGTAGTGAATATCTAGTAGATGCCAATAATCTAAACCTGCTCTTTTTAGATGCTTATCATCTACTGAAAACCCCAAAGGTTTGACCAGGTGCAAAATGGAACCTGTAACTGCACAAGTACGGGCTATATTCCCTGTATTTTGTGGGATTTCTGGTTCTACTAATACAATGTTTAGAGGCATAGGTTTTCAGACCTTTCTATGTTTCTTATTTAATTATTATATATTTGCTAAGAAATATTATTATTTATTTATAAAAAAAGTCAAGGCCTAAAAACCTACTTCTTTCAATAATTCTTTCAAAGTGTTGGCGGAATGTTGAAAAGCTTTAATCTCTTGGTCACTTAAAGGCAGCTCTAGCACTTTGGCAATTCCGTTTTCATTAACTATGGTGGGCAGGCTTACACATACATCTCTCACTCCATAATAGCCCTCCATTAAGGAGGATACTGATAGGACGGAATTCTCATCCCTTAATATTGCCTCTACTATTCTTCTAACTGCTAGACCAATAGCATAGTAAGTGGCCCCTTTGCCTTCTATAATTTTATATGCCGCATTTTTTACATCATTAAATATAGTCTCTCTGCATTCATGGGCACGCCCTCGACCGCATTGTAGGCAAAACTTCTCAATTGGCAAACTTGCTATATTGGTTATACTCCATGCAGGCACTTCCGTATCCCCATGCTCTCCTATTATATAAGCATGAACATTACCTGGTGCCACATTGCAATGCTGGCTTATTAGGTACTTAAATCTGGCACTATCCAATACAGTACCAGAACCTATAACCTGATTTGGTGGTAAACCTGATATTTTGAGGGTAGCATAGGTTAAGATATCAACTGGATTAGTGACTACTAAAATAATGCATTTATCATTTTTCTCCACTACCTTTGGCACTATATCTTTAAATACATCTATATTTCTTTTAAGCAGGTCTATCCTAGTTTCTCCTGGCTTTTGTCCTACCCCTGCTGAAATAATTACTATATTAGAATCCTTGCAATCCTCATAGGTACCGGCGTAAACCTTAACTGGAGGAACAAATACTACCCCATGATTGAGATCCATTACTTCACCAGCCAACCTTTTCTCATTTAAGTCCACCATGGCAATTTCTGATGTAGTTCCCCCCATCATCAATGCATAAGCAATAGTAGCACCTACGTATCCCGCTCCTATGATGGTCACCTTATCAAAGACCAAATTTTTTCTCATGCTCCCATCCCTCCTTTGATTTATTTTCTCAAAATCTATAAAATAAATACGACTTAACTAAGCCTAGTTTATTTTGATTATTAATACCCTCACAAATAATTGTTAAACAAAAAACGGACCTAATTGAATAAGATCAGTTCAATTAGATCCGTTTTGCTTATTTAACCTATTTTTTAGCCAACCGTTATTAGTATTTTGGCATAATGGCTATTGATAAGAAAGAATCAATAGCCATTATTAATTAATATCTATTCTTCTGCCTCTTCTATTCCCTTCATTGTCCTTAGGTAGAATAATTCTAAGCAATCCATCCGCATATTCTGCTTTTACTTCATCGTTCTTAATTCCTGATACCCAGAAGGCTCTGGATACCTGACCTACCCTTCTCTCACGTCTAATGTAATTATCTCTTTCCTCGTTAACTTCTTCATTTTTGCGAGCTGAAATAGTTAATCTGTCATCTACTAGGTCGATTTGGATGTCTTCCTTACTATAGCCCGGTAGTTCAGCTTCTACTATATACTCATTCTGATTTTCCTTTATGTCTGCACGAAAGCTTCCAGTCATGCCTACAGGTAGCATGCTGTTGTTAAAAAAGTCATCCCATATATCCCTTCTAAAAAAATCTCTGAATAAATCTACTGGGGTAAATCCATTTCTTCTCCTGAAAGGAATCAAATCTCTCATAATAACACTCCTCTCTGATATATTTCTAAAAATATTATTTCCACTGATGTTGATTATATTATAAACTTAAGGTCAAAGAAAGTCAAAGTAAGTTATTAATAAATTTTAAAGGATAGGCCTTATTTTGACCTATCCTATGAATATAGCTGCTAATTTCTAGCTATTTCTAAATTTTTCTTTTATAATCATCCTCATCTATATCTATCTTTATGGTGCCAACAGGCCTAATGTTTAATACTGTCACAGCTCCCTCTCCCAGTATCGGCTCTATTTTGTGGATATATTCCCCGACCTTATCTGTAGGCAAGAACACCTGTATAGTACCAGCAAATCCTCCTCCGTGAACCCTGCAGGCACCTTTTCCTATACTATCAATAAAATCTTCAGTTAAGGCTAAAGCTAGTGTAATACCCTGTTCCAAAGGATTATGAGTTGTATAACAATTTTGTAGCCACTTCCAAGAGCTATTGCCTGATTCCTTTACCAAGGTCAAAAATTCCTGAAAATTACCTTCTTCAAGGGCCTTTACTTGCTTAGTTACTCTTTCATTTTCATTTAAGAAATGAAGAGCTCTTAATACTGCCCTATCATTTGCTTTTTCCTTGATTATAGGAATATTTTTTATAACTTGCTCTTTGGTTAATTCTCTACATACCTGAGCACCTAAAACCCGAGCTACAGCCTTCATTTCATCAGGAATAGATGCATAATCTGCAGTAAGATCTGAATGACTACCTCCTGTATCTACAACCAGCAAGCTATAATTTTGACTTTCAAAATCAAAGTCAATCTTTTTTACTATGGGTTTTTTGGGATCCTTAAAATCAATGGCAACAAAGCCACCTACAGCACATGCCATTTGATCCATCAAACCCGAAGGCTTGCCAAAATATACATTCTCTGCATATTGACCAATCATAGCCAGCTGTTGTACATCGATCTTACCATCATTGTAAAGATAGTTTAATATGGTTCCTAATAATACTTCAACACAAGCTGAAGAGCTAAGACCAGACCCACCTAAGACATCACTGGAAATGTAGGCATTAAATCCACCTATTTTGTAACCTAACTCTTTAAATCTAGATGCAATTCCTCTAATAAGGGCTAGGGTGGTCTCTTTTTCTCGTTCTTTAATCTCCAGATCATTGGTATCAACTACAAAGGCCCTCTTATATCCCTTTGAATAAACAGTAATAACAGAGTCATCTGTTTTAGCTGCTGCTGCCACCGCGTCTAGGTTAACTCCCGCTGCCAGCACTCGTCCATGGTTGTGGTCCGTATGATTGCCCCCTACTTCTGTGCGTCCTGGCGTACTAAAAAAATTAATTTTATTTGTATTTTGAGGAAATAACTCTTTAAATTTTTCTAATACCTTCCTATATCGATTCTTTTGATGCTCAATTGTTTTCTCATCATGTCCATATAGCTTTGATAATAATTTATCCATTTTTTCCTCCTTCAAAGTTTATTAATCTATTTTGTTAATTGAATAACTATTAATACAATTACGTAATAGCAATTATGAATCGGAATATAACTATTGAAGCAGAACAATATGTATTTATTATTATACCGCTGAATACCTGTCAATACAATCGAACCTAGAAAAGTCTTACTCCAGTAACCAGCCCCAATTCACTATGTTTGGTTGAATAAGAAGTTATTAGTATATATAATTAAATGAGGTTTAGGGTATTTTGTGATATTTTGTAGAAAATATAGATAAGATTTTGAAAGGATGAATTAATCTATGACCTATAGTAAAAAAGAAATAGCTAAATTAATTGAACAGCTATTAGCCTATGGGCTTAAAAATGAAATGATCCGCCATGAGGATATATTTTTTTTGCGAAACCAATTACTGGATTTACTAAATATACCCGAACCCTGGGATGGATCCCCTGATTCCTTCAAAGATCATATACCCGATACTGCAACTCCTATCTTAGAAAAAATGCTAGATTATGCAGCCCAGGAGGGTATAATACCTGAGAACACCCTGGTCTATAGGGACCTGTTAGATACAAAAATTATGGGCATTATCACTCCTCTGCCATCACAAGTAATTGACAGGTTTAATAGAATAAAAGAAACACGTGGCATAAAGCAGGCTACAGATGATTTTTATGGTCTGTGTCAAAAATCTGACTATATTAGAGTAAATAGAATTGCAAAAAATCAAATATGGTCTTATGAAAGCAATTACGGAACCCTTACCATAACCATTAACCTGACCAAGCCTGAAAAAGATCCCAGAGAAATCGCTGCTTTAAAAAATGCGCCTCAAGTGGGCTATCCCCAATGTGTTCTTTGCCCTGAAAATGTGGGTTATACCGGCCGGGTCAATCATCCTGCTCGCCAAAACCATCGTACTATACCTGTTAAACTAGCTGGAGAGCAGTGGTATTTCCAATACTCTCCCTATGTTTACTATAATGAACACTGCATTGTGCTTAAAGAGGATCATGTTCCTATGAAGATTAGCCGCAAAACCTTCCAAAGGCTTTTTGACTTTATAGATCAGTTCCCTCACTACTTTATCGGTTCTAATGCAGATTTGCCCATTGTGGGAGGCTCTATCCTTAACCATGACCATTTTCAAGGAGGCAGTTATACCTTCCCCATGGAGGTGTCTCCTATAGAATATTCCTTAACCTGCAAGGACTATCCTCAAGTTAAGGCGGGAGTGCTTAACTGGCCTATGTCCACTCTACGCTTGACTTGTGAAGATTCCCAAATCCTCGTAGAACTAGCTGATAAGATACTCCATTTATGGAGAAACTACTCTGATCCTGAAGTGGATATACTATCTCAATCCAAGGATGAAAATGGACAGATTGTTCCTCATAATACTATAACCCCAATAGCCCGAAAGAATGATGAAGGGCTTTATGAGCTGGATCTGGTATTTAGGAATAATAGAACCAGTTCTGAGTTTCCTCTTGGTATTTTCCATCCTCATCCAGAACTCCATCATATCAAAAAGGAAAATATCGGTCTAATTGAGGTTATGGGCCTCTTTATACTTCCCGGTCGACTGCAAAAGGAGTTGGCCCAGATAAAGGATATCCTAACAGGCAAAGTTCCTTTGGATGTAGAAAAGCTTTCAAGTGAAGATCATCCTTTGTATCAGCATAGTTTATGGATACAAGAGTTAGTTAATAAGTACGGAAACAAAAATAGTGATGAGCAGGCTCAGATTATAATCCAAAATGCAGTAGGAGAGAAATGTGAACAGGTGCTTAAAGACGCAGGTGTCTTTAAAACCCATCAGCAAGGCAGACAGGCCTTTAACAAATTCTTGACTGCTGCAGGATTTACTATATAAATATAAGTAAAATTAAGCCCCGCTATATGCGGGGTTTTTGCTTTTTTGACTGCTAGTCAGCATTCAACCAAAGGTATTTCTTTATAAGAATCCATTGCGCTAATAAATAATTGAACCAAGGCAAAAGGCTGAAGGAGATTATTTAAACATTTTAAAGAACCAACTTCTTCTTATCTCCACCGCCTTTTTGGGACATAACTCTTGACAGCAGTAGCAGCGTATACACTTTTTAAGGTCTACTACAGGCTTTTTATTTATCATCTCAATAGCCTGAGGAGGACAATAACGTTGGCAATCCCTACAGCCAATACATTTATCATGATTAAAGTAAGGCTTTGGACCTAAGTGATGGTTAAGCAATGATGCCAGTTTACTGTTACTACCAAATACTCTGTGGAGAAAACTGATTTCCCCTGTTACTGGTAGCTTGAAATCATCAATACGCAGCTCATCAAAGGAATCACCCAATAGCTTTATATCATCTAAACTATAACTGCACAGGCCTCTTTCAACAGCTCGCTGAATGGTAGGTACCCTTTCAGGTTCAATTCCTACCAGGGATGCACAAACAACATCCAATGCATGAGGGCTGCTACTGGCTAATATTGCTCCTATCTTCCTAGGCACTCCAGCGGAAGGGCCATCCCCCTCCATTCCCACAACTCCATCCATGATAGAAAGTACCGGCTTTGCATATTCGCATATGTCCACCAAAGCATCAGAAAAATCCTCTATCTTATTCATTCTAAGATGATATTCTGCCTTTGTCATTCCTGGTATAACACCAAATAAATTTTTTACTGCTCCCGTATATAAAGTCATGCCATGGGTTTTAAGCTTTGCTACAGTTATAACTGCATCTACCTCTTGTAACAGCTCCATAACAGTTAGCTTTTTTACAATCTTTCCTTCAGGAAAACTAACCTCCATAGAGTTGGTATTAAAGTTTAGCTCAACACCTGTACGCTGTGCTACATCTGTCATACCAGTAGCAGAATATATTCCCCTTAGCAATCTGGGGGTAAAAAGTCCCCCTGGGCTGTCTCCTATTATAGGTATAGCGCCTATGGCCTTAAGTTTATTAACCAAGGCTTCCACCACTGCAGGATGAGTAGTTGTACACTCTTCTGGTTTTTTCTTCATAAGCAGGTTACACTTTACCAGAATCTTCATCCCTGGTTTGATATAGTTTTCTAGACCGCCAATTAGTTTAAGACTATTTTCTAGAGCATATTCTACTTGATCTAATTCATAACTACTGCACTTTATAAGCGATACCTTATCCATTGCCCACTACCCCTTAACCTTTTCTATATCATATCTGTAATGCTATCTAAGAATTCCTTTGCTTCCCTGTAATTAGGATTTATTTTTAGAGCTTCTTCCATATATTTCTTAGCATCTGCTATATTTCCACAGTTATATGCCGCTATTCCAGCTCTAAACCATACCTCTTCAGCATTTTTTATGGTTTTAGTGACATAAACATAATCCTCTAAAGCCTTTTCATAGTCTTTTAAAGCCTCATAGATCTGTCCCCTATAGTAATAATAATTGGCTTCCTTGGGATAATAATCAATTAAAGTATTAATGGATTCAAGGGCCTCATTCATTTGCCCTTGTTTTAATTTGGTATTGATATCTTCTATATAAATGGCCTCAATAATTTTTTGGGCTTCAGGATCCTTTCTATCCCTATTGGATAGATTTTCAATATAGGACTTAGCTGAATCTATATCACCTTTTTTAGCAGCACTATAGGCTTGACTAAGATATATATCTTTGCTATATTTTGCCTTGCCTAATGGCAATCCTAATGCAAAAACAAGTATAATAAGTAGCCATATAAGCATCTTCTTACCATATTGTCTGTTTCTTTGCTTATACAAACCTAGGCCATTGGCCACTATAAATCCTCCAAGCAGTCCACCTATATGACCCCAGTTATCTATTCCCGGCTGAATAAAACCATACACGAGATTTATAAATATAATCATCAACAACCCTGGTCCAAACACCCTCTGGAATAGACCTCTTTCTTCCCTTCGAAAATAAAGCAGGGATCCCATAAGACCAAAAATAGCACCTGATGCTCCTGCTGAAGGATTAGCGCTAAAAAGATAGCTAAAAAGACTACCCATTAGCCCTGAAACTATATATAGTATAATAAATTTTATCTTACCAAAGAGCTTTTCCACTATAGGTCCATATATAAATAGAGCATAGGAGTTGAAAAATAAATGCAGTATTCCTATATGCAAAAACATGGCAGTAAATAAACGCCAATACTGTCCCTGAGCCACGAATTCATTAACTTTAGCACCAAAAAATAACAACTGCACATTCTGATTCCAGCCCATTATTAGTCCAGTAAAGTTCATCAATAACCAGACAACTATATTAATACCTAATATGATATAAGTTATATAAGGCCCACTATCGTCAATGTGAAAAAAAGACCTCTTGGGCTTGGTGTATACATCATCGGCATACTTTTCCTCTATTATTTCAAATTCGCCTTCAATAATCTCAGGATCTCTCCTCCATTCACCATGCATTTTATTTCTCTACCCTTTCATAAAAACAAAATTTACCATATACCTCAGTCAAATAATCCAGCAATAGCCTTCATATCTTGCCTAGAGAAGCCCTTATTCTCTAATTTCTCTATAATATCCTTTTGTCTGTTTGGTATATATGATTTTAGCAAAGTGCACTCTCCATGGATAGAATAATAGCCTAAACTGGCAGGGATCATTATAGAGTCTCCTCTTTCAAAGGATTGAAGGCCTCCATTGTATTCTATGCTGCCTTCACCCTCTAGGATAGTCAAAATAAAAAATTTCTCTCCATTGGCTATATCTTGGATACTACCTCTAATCTCAACCTTTTCAACAGCAAAGCAAGGACAGGCTACTAGATAAGTTATTTTCCCGCCATCTTCCATTATTTCTATACCTTTAACTTTCTCATTGGAGTATCTGCCATCAAAATCAATAACATCTAGGGCCTTTTCCACGTGTAATTGCCTAGGATTTCCATTATCATCTACCCTATTCCAGTCAAATACCCGATAAGTAGTATCGGAATTCTGTTGGATTTCACATATCACTATTCCAGAACCTATAGCATGTACCATGCCAGCAGGTATATATAATACATCTCCTTTTTTTACATTAACAGAACATAGGTAGGGTTCTACATTGCCTTCAACAATAGCCTTTCTAAAATCTTGGGGTGTAGTTCCTGGCTTTATTCCAAAATAAAGATGTGCTCCCGGCTCTGTATCTACAATATACCACATTTCAGTTTTTCCTAACTCTCCATTTTCATTTAAAGCTGCATACTCATCATTAGGATGGACTTGTACCGACAAAACATCAGAAGCATCAAGCATCTTAATAAGCAAAGGAAATTTTTCTATATCCTTATCATCTAGATCATTTCCCAACAAACATCTGCCAAACTTATCAATAAGCTCATCTAAGCTTTTACCTTTATATTTACCATTAGAGATTATACTAGTTCCATTTTTGTGGCAGGCCACATCCCAGCTTTCTCCAATTTTATCTGCTGTCAGCTGTCTATTAAACAGTTTTCCCAATCTCTGCCCGCCCCAAATTCTCTCCTTTAAAATAGGCTCAAATAACAACGGATATAACAAAAGACCACTCCTTAGTATTCATAATTACTAATATTTTCTGTGATTATCATACAATTATATAGGAAAAACACTAAAATTAAAAGGATAAATTTAGCTCCCGCTATAAGCGGGAGCTAAATACAATTTATGCTTAATTAATCTTACTATTCATTTTCTTCGTTTGTATTATCTTGTTTAGGCTCTTGACCGTTAGATGGTTTATTATCTTTGGTGTTATCCTGAGTAGATTCGTCAGCAGGAGGTTCTTCAGGCCTTTTTTTAGTGCCCACTCTCTTTACACCTTTAACGGCAGGATAGGTAGAATTGGCTTCTTTAACACGATTTATCTCCTTACCATCTTTATAATACACTCTGTAAGACACGGCTTTTATTTGGGGGCGGGATACAATTTCTATTACTTCTTCTCCCTCATATAAATTGGGATCCTCTACTATCTTGTACTCAGGAACTTTGCTTCGGCTAGTTTCATAGCTTACAATCTCAATCTTGTCATACTCCTCAGAAGGCTTGCCGTATACCTCCACGTGGAGCTTACCCCCTGAAATATATCTGGTTATAAATATAGGGGTATCCTTGTTATTTCTAAATTTAAAGTCCGCATAAGGATAGTTCACTGTAGCATCTGTTCCTATAGCGGTATAAGTAGAAGGTATAGAGTGAGGTAGCCTTTCTACTATCTCCAAATCTGCCCTTAAGACTGCACCATATAAGGTAGTAGAAGACTGGCAATTACCGCCACCTGGCTCATCTTCAAATCTATTACCATCTTTTATCACTGCTGCAGATTTATATCCCTCTTTTGCGCCTCTAGGACCAGTTGCTTCATTAAAGGAGTATATTTCCCCTGGATCTACGCGCAGATTATAATATGCTTGGGATGAAAGTCGAATATTATGGTTGCGATTACTATTATTGGTCAATTTAGTTGAATAATAAGCTATTCTAGTAGTCCAGGTTTTCACTTCATCCAAAGTGTATTCAGGATGCAACTCCTCTGTGGGAATCTCATAGGGTGTAAAATCACCAGCATCAGCTCTTGCTATCAATTCCTCTAGTGTTTTATCCGTTAGCATGCCTTTACCAATCTTATGTGGAGTAAAAGAGAATTTTTCCTTTTTGTCTGGATGAAATTCTATGGTGGCATCTACTGGTTCTTCGTTTATCTCACTGGCAATTGCTTCTATTTCATCTTTAAGCTGAGAAACATCATAGGTAAGAGTAGTTTGGAATTTTCTAGGCTCATTTGAGATATGGTAGATTTCCTTAAGTCTGTCTACCACAGTGCCCTGTCTACCAACTAAGTAGGCCTCTTCAACAATCTCTTCAATGTTTATATGAGCATTAACATCCTGATATCCAAATTCCCATCTTTTATCCTCATGAGTTAGCACTATCTTAATCTTATCCAAGATTGGTTGATTTTGAGCTTGTACCGCAGATATAGCTTCCTCTTTTGTCATGCCTTCTAGAGAAACACCGTCTACTTCTACGCCTGCATAGAAAGTGTCTATATTCAATATCTGATAAATATATGTAGCAACTCCTCCAACGGCTACCATTAAAACCACTAATACAAATACAAGGAAGACCTTACCCCATATATTGTTTTTCTTGGTCCTTGTTCTAGCTTCCATTTACGTTACCTCCATCGGTACTTTTCTTTGCCATATTAATCATAAAGTAAAGCATTTAAAAAGTAAATAGAGTTGATGGCAGAATTGAAAAAAAATTAATACCTTGAAGCAGATATGTAACCAAATTAACAGATATTTAACTCTATTTTAAATTATTGTAACAACTTTTTCTTTTTTTAAATAAAAGCACACCCTTTTATAAATGCCCTCTATTTCTTACAGGTAACTGTAAATAATTTTGTGTTTAAACTAAGTGACAGCTTTACTGGATAATTCTAATTGCCTTATTTGGTGATTTTAGGATTTTAATTTAATTCCTTTTTGCCACTAATTTTTGTCCCATCTTTTCGTAAATGACTATGAAAGCTTTCAATTATCTTTGTATTATATAACATTGCCGATTTCACCTAGTTTATTAAATAGTGTTTAGCATCCATGAAAGTAATAGATCTGTTTGTTTAAATACATAAATTATTTTACACTCCCACCCAAAATAAAATTTACACTATCATGAACTGGTTATTTGTTGCAAACCCAAGAAAATAATGCTAAAATATAGACAATATAAAAACACCTGTGCAAAGCATTGTCTTATCTATGGAAGATTAGGTATAAATTAATATCCACCTATTATGAGTTGTTTAATTATTTTTTGCGGCATTTGTTCAACCTAATATATTTAGTGCGAACCCTAAGTGGTGGCAAAAATCCTGGGAGATTCGCACCCCAGTTGTATCAAGCCTTTGCTGGCTTTTCCTATGATTAATGACCTCAAAAAAACAGTAATTTAATGACCTTCGCACTAACAGCCTCTAAACCCCTTGAGGTAGAAGGGTTTGAGGCAGGCGCTGTCGCAACCCATACCCCGCGAGGGGACGGAAACCCGAGGTTTCAAGCTCATATAGACAGGGCTACCGATGTCGCAACCCATACCCCGCGAGGGGACGGAAACTAGCTCCATCTCCATATAGGTTACAAATCTACTGGTCGCAACCCATACCCCGCGAGGGGACGGAAACTTTTTACGACCTTCTTCTTGGATAACCCCTGTTACGTCGCAACCCATACCCCGCGAGGGGACGGAAACCTAAAACCGAAGGTGGTGAGGGGTAGGGTGGCATGTCGCAACCCATACCCCGCGAGGGGACGGAAACTAATTTAGAAAGTGCTAATGCAGAGATTAAAATATGGTCGCAACCCATACCCCGCGAGGGGACGGAAACATAGGAAGTTACGTGTGGATTTCTACCCATGCAGGTCGCAACCCATACCCCGCGAGGGGACGGAAACTGGCCTTGTAGGAATTATTGGAGTATAGAAGGCCGTCGCAACCCATACCCCGCGAGGGGACGGAAACCTACATGAATTATTTTCATGTAATTGATAAAAAGGTCGCAACCCATACCCCGCGAGGGGACGGAAACATAAAATCCATTACATCCACCCAATTGTCGCACTGTCGCAACCCATACCCCGCGAGGGGACGGAAACCCCATATCTCTCCTTTATCTGTTATAACTACCCATGTCGCAACCCATACCCCGCGAGGGGACGGAAACAATGGAAGTTAATGGAATCAACGTTAGTGGATTCTAAAATAAGACACAAAAAAACTCCTTTCCTTTAAGAATCTTATTTTGATTCTCGCCAGAAAGGAGTTGTTTTTCTAAAAGCATAAATTATTTTACACTATCTCTTATACTGTATTTATAGTTATTTCAATAATTTTATTCTTGTCAGTAACCTTATCCAATATCTCTTTTGTTATGGCTTGTCCCTCTTCTACTAAAACATTCCCTGAGCTGTCTAGGATTGTCTTTTTTGCTCTTCGTCCAATTAAAAATTGCCTCTGCTTCTCTTCAAATAATTTGGCACTGCTTATATTTTGAACTGCTTTTTCTTCCTTCCCTACTATGGCTTCCTTTACAACCAATGTTTTAGTACCGAAGGAGATTATTTCTGGTTTTTCCATAATAATAGGACCATTAACACCTTCTAGTTCATATCGAATAATTTGACCATCATCTGAATTTATGTAGTATTCCAAAACCATCCCCATATTTTCACCTTTTTCGGTGAATACTCTGGACCCCACAATCTTAATATCCTTTTCCACTAGCTCAATGGCATCCTGAACTTCAGGAAGCATTTGAACATCCTCAGCATTTCCTACTGTAATGGCATCCTGGCCTATGGACAGAATTCTATTAAAAGGAACTATCTTTGCTCCAAAATACCACTTATCATCCATTATCATTAAATATTTAACCCTAGCCTCACTGGGATCAATAAGTATTTCCCTAATTTGCCCCAGTTCTTTGGCCTCACCAACACTTATTAAAGGAAGTCCTATAATATCATGGGCCTTTTTCATACTACCCCCACCATCCATTTTCATTCACAAAATTTATCTGTTAAATAAATTCAAAATTTATCACTATGAACAAAACATGCTTATAACAAAGACATATAGCATACAGCATTAAATCTCGTTCATCTTGTATACTAAAGTATATAAAGTATCACTTAAATGAACATTCTCTACTGCAACATCATCGGGAGTTTCCACGTCAATGGGCGCAAAATTCCATATGCTCTTAATACCAGATTCCACCATTTGATTAGTTACTTCTTGAGCCTTATCCTTTGGAACACACACTACTCCTACCTGAATATCGTTATTGGTTATAAAATCTTTCATAGCGTCTATATCCATAATTTGAATTCCCCTAATAGACATACCTATTAGACGAGGATTTACATCAAATATTGCCTTTATATAAAAACCTTCTCTTTCGAAACCTATATAATTAGCCAAAGCTTGCCCTAAGTTGCCCGCTCCTGCAATAATAACATTATAGTTTTTATGTAGACCCAAAATCTTTCTTATCTCATTGCACAATTCGCTCACGTTATAACCATAACCCTGTTGTCCAAATCCACCAAAACAGTTAAAATCTTGACGAATCTGAGAAGCTGTCAATCCCATTTTATCACTAAGTTCCCTGGAAGATATCCTTTGCACTCCATTTTTCTCCATATCTTTTAGATACCTATAGTATTTAGGCAAGCGTCTTATAACAGCTTCTGAAACTTTATTGTATTTTGCCATAGCTCTACCTCCCTAAAATTATACACTATTGTATAGTGAAGCATATCAATCTATGCTTTGTTATTTTTTTAACGATATATATTTATTCTACCTTTTTACACTAGTATTGTCAATTTACAAAGCCTAGCTGATTAAACGCTTTCATTTTTTATAATTTTCTGCTATCATTAATTCTATGCAATTATCCGTATTTATTATTAATAACCTGATTATATCATACTAACCAAATATTTTAATTTCATACAAACCTATTTTTTGTATATTTCTATCTGGATATAATCAGAGAAATTTTTTTGTCTTGGGAGGCTGAAAACCGTGATAGTTCTTGCTTGTGATAAGGTCACCAAATCTTTTGGAATTGATATAATTTTAAACCAAATAACTTTTAGTGTCAATGCTGGGCAATGTATGGGAATTGTAGGTGGTAATGGGGCTGGAAAATCTACTCTTTTTAAAATAATAGCTGGAATTCTTCCTCTGGATAGTGGTGAAATTTACAAAGCTAAGGATACTTCTTTAGGTTATTTGCCCCAAAATACAGTGCTGGAATCAGACAAAACCATATGGGATGAGCTTATGCACGTCTATGCACCAGTTTTGGAGCTGGAGAAAATCTTAAGACAAATGGAACAGCAAATGGCTGATTATGAGTCTATGGATGAAGCTCAATACACTAGGCTGTTAAATGAATACTCAAAACTGCAGGAATCCTTTAACGAACAGGGTGGATATAGTTATGAAAGCTATATAAAGGGAGTACTAACGGGCCTTGGTTTTACACCAGAAGAATTTCATATGCCCATACCTCACCTAAGTGGTGGTCAAAAGACACGTGTGGCCTTAGCAAAAGTATTATTAGAAAAACCTGATCTATTGCTACTGGACGAGCCTACCAATCACCTGGATTTGGATGCCATTCAGTGGTTGGAGGATTACCTTTCGGCATATCCGGGAACTATTATGATCATCTCCCATGATAGATATTTTCTTGATTCTCTCTGTGATAATATATTGGAAATAGAGAATACCACATGCCGCCTTTATAAGGGGAACTATACCAGCTATCAAAAGCAAAAAGCTCAGTGGATAACACAGCGTGAAAGAGAATATACCGCCCAACAAAAGGAGATTGCCCGGCAACAGGAAATAATAGAGCGATATCGCTCCATAAATACCGAAAAAAGCGTAAAAGCAGCAGAAAGCCGCCAGAAAATGCTTGATAAAATTGAAAGGGTAGAAAAGGTTTATTATGCGGAGCAGGTTAGATTTTCCTTTGATATAAACAGGCAAAGTGGTCAGGATGTATTGATAGTGGATTCCCTTTCCAAAGCCTTTGGAGATAATGTTTTATTTAAAGATATATCCTTTAACCTTCGCCAGGGAGATAGGATGGCCATCATTGGTCCAAATGGATGCGGTAAATCTACCCTATTTAAAATCATATTAGGTCAGATTACTCCTACATCGGGATCAGTAAAGATAGGTACAGGAGTTGAAATTGGCTATTATGATCAGGAATTAACCAGCCTAAATCCTAATAATACAGTTCTAGATGAACTATGGGATAGCTTCCCTCAAATGACAGAGACTGAGATACGAAATGCTCTTGCAGCTAGACTATTTAAGGGAGATGATGTATATAAGCCCGTAGCTTCTCTAAGTGGTGGAGAAAAAAGCCGTCTGATTCTTACCAAGTTAGTGTTAGGCAATAATAACTTTCTTATGCTGGATGAGCCCACCAACCATCTGGACATGCCTTCTCGGGAAGAATTAGAAAAGGCTTTGATTGAATTCCCTGGAACTATTCTAATGATCTCACATGACCGATATTTTTTAAATAAAATTGCCAATAGGATTATAGTTCTAGAATCAGGGCATATTAGGGAATATTTGGGTAATTATCAGGATTATATAAATAAAAAGAAAGCAATGGAAGCTTTAGAAAATCAAGGTAAAGAGCAAGCTCCCCAGCTTACCAGGACAGCCTTAAAAGAACAGCGCCGCCGCCAAAGATTGGAAAGGCAAAAAGCAAGGGAAGAAAGGGAGAGGCTTAAATCCCTGGAAGAGGAAATACATCGGTTGGAGCAGGAAATTGAGGCTTTGGAGTATGAAATGGCTGATCCTGAGCTATACCAAGATAAGGAAGAAATGTTCAAGGTTCAGCAACAATATGAAAAGCTAAAAGATGAAGTTGATAAACTCTACACTGAATGGATGGAGTTAGAATAAAATTAAAAGCTGTTGCTAAACTAACTAGTTTCGCAACAGCCTTTTTATATTATGCATTCATCTTTGTATAGTTTAGCAGTCCTCCTGCCAATATAACTTCCTTCAACCTTGGAGACAGGGATAGCATAACTTCTATATCCTTGTTCTTTGTCACATTTCGTACTATTAGTTTGTCTCCTGCTTTTATCTGGGATATAGCGTCTTCAATTACTAGCTTGTCATCCTGATCAATACCATCATAATCCTCTTCATTGACAAAGGTTAGGGGTAATATACCAGAATTTATTAGGTTAGCCATATGAATTCTAGCAAAAGATTTGGCTATAACCCCTTTTATTCCTAGATATAGAGGTACCAAAGCTGCATGTTCACGGCTGGAACCTTGTCCATAGTTGTGTCCAGCTATCAAGAAACCGCCTCCTGCTTCTTTAGCCCGTGCAGGGAAACTGGGATCTACAGGAGTGAGACAATAGTCCGATAGATGAGGTATATTTGACCTATAGGGCAGCAGCTTGGCATTAGATGGCATAATATGATCGGTGGTTATGTTATCCTCCATCTTCAATAATACCACTCCCTCTTCCCTATCTGACAAAGGAGTGTTGATGGGGAAGGGTTTAATGTTAGGACCTCTAACCACCTCCACCTCATCTCCATTTTCAGCAGGTGGTATAATAGAATTATCGTTTATAATAAACTCCTCTGGCATGGTAATATCCTGGATATCCTCATACTGTGCCACATCCTCAGGGGTAGCTAAATATCCTGTCAATGCTGTTACAGCCGCTACCTCTGGACTGGTAAGATAAACTTTTGCACTAGGTGTTCCACTGCGGCCATAGAAATTTCGGTTGAAGGTTCTTACAGAAACAGCATTGGTGGCAGGTGCCTGGCCCATACCTATACAAGGTCCACAAGCACTTTCCAATATTCGAGCGCCGGCATCTATTAAATCTGCCAAAGCACCGTTTTTGGCCAGCATTGTGTATACCTGCTTTGAGCCTGGTGCTATAACCAAGCTAACGTCAGGATGTACTGTTTTGCCCTTTAGTATTCGTGCAACCTTCATAAGATCTATATAAGAGGAATTGGTACAGCTTCCTATTGCTACCTGGTCTACCTTGATTGGTCCTACATTGCGGACAGTATCTACATTGTCAGGGCTGTGAGGTTTTGCCACTAGAGGTTCTATCTTGCTAAGATCAATTTCAATCTCTTCATCGTATTCTGCATCACTGTCAGCTGATAGTTCCACCCATTCATCTTCTCTACCTTGGGCCCTAAAGAATTGTCTAGTTATCTCATCACTGGGAAAGATGGATGTAGTTGCACCAAGTTCTGCACCCATGTTGGTAATGGTGGCTCTTTCAGGTACAGTTAAGGTCTTTACACCTTCCCCTGCATACTCCATGACCCTGCCTACTCCGCCTTTTACTGACAAGCATCTTAAAACTTCTAAAATTATATCCTTGGCAGAGGCCCAAGGTTTTAATTTGCCTTTTAAAACTACACGGCATACCTTTGGCATGGTTAGGTAATATGCTCCTCCAGCCATAGCTACAGCAACATCAAGCCCGCCAGCACCTATAGCAAGCATTCCAGCTCCCCCACAGGTAGGGGTATGACTGTCAGAACCTAATAGAGTCCAGCCCGGTCTACTAAATCTCTCTAAATGTACTTGATGACATATGCCATTACCTGGCCTAGAAAAATAAACTCCGTGTTTTGAAGCAACTGTTTGGATATATTTATGATCATCGGCATTTTCAAAGCCAGCTTGTAGCGTATTATGATCTATATAGGCTACAGATTTCTTTGTCTTAACCCTAGGAACTCCCATGGCTTCAAATTGCAAATAAGCCATAGTTCCAGTAGAATCTTGGGTTAGAGTCTGATCAATAGAGATAGCTATTTCTTCACCTGGTATCATTTTTCCAGATACTAGATGATTTTCAATGATTTTCTGAACTATATTCTTACCCATGTTCACCCTCCTCTTTAATAAATATACAAAACAAAAGCTATATAATGTATAAAAACATATATTTACATTAGCTTTTATTTTATACAACAATATAGTCCCTGTCAATAATGCATTATATTACTAGTCCTCTATGCCTATTTATAGCTGTTATGTTTCCTAAAGGTATATTCACTCTTTTCAACCTAGTCAAAAAATGATATAATATGCCAAATATTATTATTTTTTGGAGGGGATACATATGGAGTTTGGTGATGAATTTATCCAAAAGAGGTTAAAGTTTTTCGTCAATAACCCTTTCCTTTCTGCCGCCATATTTACAATAATTATTAGCTTGCTTTTAACCCTGATCTTAAGATTGAATATTGTGCAATTTATAGTTATGGCTATTATAATGACCGGTGTTTTTGAATTAATGGCCTATATCCTACTTAAAGATGCCAGCAATAAATTAGAATCGGTTACTTACATAATGCAGCGCATAAAAAATAAAGATCTTAGCCATAACTTGGATATTGACCAGTTTGAAGGATTAGAGTCTGTATCCATATCCTTTAATAATATGATATATGAACTTCGCTCTATAATGGAATCCCTAAAAACCATATCCCTAGAATTGGTTCAAGCCTCAGATTTGCTAAACACCAACTCTGAAAGAATCAATGTTTCTATGGATGAAATGGCCACTGCTATGGATGACATAGCACATGGTGCTTCTGAACAAGCCAGTGAAGCTGAAAGAGGAGTTAACCTTATTACCAATCTATCAAATCAAATCGACCTTCTATCAAGGAATGCCACTGGAGTAGCAAAGGATTCAGAACATATGAGAGAGCTAAATACCCAAGGTTTAAAGACTGTTGAAACCTTAAGATCAGCTAATGAGCAAAGTGCCAATACCGCCGAGGAAGTTTTTCAGTTTATCAATTCATTCGTAGAGAAATCCAAAAATATCGGAGAATTTGTTACAACTATAAATAACATTGCAGAACAAACCAACCTTTTAGCCTTAAACGCAGCTATAGAAGCAGCAAGGGCAGGCGAGGCAGGCAGAGGATTTGCTGTAGTAGCTGATGAGATAAGAAAGCTTGCAGATAATAGTAAGCAAGCTACTGAGCAAGTAGAAGAAATAATGGAAGGTATTCTCAGGGAAGCTGACAATGCATCTTCTATGATAAATACTATGGGCGAAGTTGTAGAACGTCAAACTGAAGCAGTAGACAATACTACAAATATATTTAATGTTATAGCTAACAGTATAGAAAATATTATAAATAGCATTAAAGAGGTAACTGAATCCATTGCAGTTATGGAAGAAGATAAAGATGAAGTGACAAAAGCTATACAAAATATATCAGCTGTATCAGAGGAAGCAGCAGCTGCTAGCCAGGAAATTGCAGCAAATGCCCAAGAACAGAAAGCATTAATGGACAAAATGGCCGCTTCTTCTAGAAACTTAAATCAACTGGCTCTTGAGCTTCGTCGATATGTTGAAGTATATAAGATATAAACCTTTAATTAATATACCGGGTGTAAAATTATACCCGGTATTTTTATACTTTTTTTAATTTGATGGTATTATATGCTCAAAACTGGATTCTAGAGTCCTTACAACATCTCCATCAATCTTATTATTCTTTACCTGATCCCATAGTATGTACATTGTTTGATCCTTGCTAAGACCACTTCTATAAGGCCTATCCTCCAATAAGGCGGCAGCAATATCTGCCACAGCTAGAATTCTAGATCCTTGATCCAGCTGATTTGCCTTTAATCGAAAAGGATAGCCACTACCGTCTAATTTTTCATGATGAAAGGCAGCCCAATTTCGAACATTGTTCATTGTATTCAATCGGTCAATCAAATAATATGTATAATAGGTATGCTGCCTGATAATTCTACTTTCCTCATCTGTTAAGTTACCTTCCTTATGCAAAATAGATGAAGGTATAGACAGTTTCCCTATATCATGAAGCTCTCCAGCTATCTCTAATAAAAATATATCTTTTTCTGTCATGTTTAGTGCTTTTCCTAACTTCTTAGCTATAAAGGCTACTCTTTTTGAATGAGTGGTAGTAAAAGGACTCTTCCTATCAACTATATCACCACATAAGTTGGCAAACTGGCGGATATCATTTTCATAAGCAATACTCTTTCTGCCAAATTTCTGCTGCCATATCCTGTAATGTACATACTGGTTATCTATATCCAGCCAAAAAGCTTCCTTTTCCCCTAGCTTTATAAAACAATCCACGATTTCAGGGTGAAACATGGAGCCAGAATAATTTTTGACTTTATTTATGATGTCCTTTGTCTGTGGGAGAATATAATGCCTGGAATCAATTAAAACATCCACCCTATCGGCCAGATTAATAATTTGAGCTTCTATTGGAACTATCTCATCATCTATTTTTTGTATATCTTCATATGAAGTATGATGATGCTTTACAACAGGCCTAATACCCTTTAGTAAATCTACTTTGCCTAAAAGTCTCTCTCCGTCGTTAGTATGCTTGATTAAGATATGCTGATCTACTATAAATTTCCTAGTTTCCTTCTTTTTTTCATCAGAATCAATGCCTATATCGTGCAAGAAACTAGCCAATACCAGGTTAAAGGCATCCTGACCTGGATATAACTCTTCAAATATTCGAAAAGCTATATAGGCTACTCTCTGGCCGTGATGATAAACCCCGTCTTCCATTAAGTCAACAGATTCAGAAAGCATATGTGCTAAGTTCAATAAATTCACCGATATAATTTTCTCATCATTTTCAATGTCAGTCATTTCAAAGGGACTTTCTAACATAACTTAATCTTCCTCCACTTAATATAAAAACATCTATACCCTTACCATAGAATACCATAAACATACATGAATATCTATACATTATTACAATAGGCTGTAATTTCATTCATATCTTTCCATTATTTTTGGTGATTTTCACAATAAAACCAATAAATTTTTATTAATTCTTGAGCTTTTAAAAAATGTTATTAAGTGTATAATATTAAATGTATATCTTTTTATTCAATGTTTACTCAATATAATAACCTAGTTATATGATATTGCCAACAGAGTTGGGTAATACTTTATGATACTGCTAGTGTAGTTGGATAGTGAAAGGAGAAACTTGTTTGAACAATTTTTCAGTTTATGAGGACAAAATATATGATGATATAGATGAAGTAATAGAAATATTATCTAGAAAGGATGGTTCTTCAAGACCACCTGCTTTTTTATGGAGCAAGGTGAGCTATAAGGTACACCGTCAATTACTAGAGAAAATAGCTGAAGAGTTAAATTTGCCTAATCCTAGATTTATCGCATCTAAAGATCTGGAAAAACATCGCTATAAATTCTTAAACAATACCCCCTTAAATGGGCTTTATTCCTATTACAAAAATGGTTTTCCTAGGAAAAAGGGAGTTCATATAATAACCAATGTCTGCAACCAACTTGGTATACCTCAAGTTAGTGTTGATGAATGGATAGAATTCATTGGGAAAAATAATATTTTTTCATGGAAAAACGTCCCTAAGGCTGCAAGACGCGAAATACTCCTCAAAGCATGTGATGAGCTACATTATTCTCACCCAATTTTCTTCAAAAATGAGGACTTCTCCGTTAAGTTTGAGTTTTTAAATGGGCGAACCCTAACAGGGTTTTATAATTATTATAAGAATAAATACGATGATATTCGTGGTAGCGTTATCATAAATATGTGTCATGACTTAGATATTGAAATAACGCAGGATGATTGGATCTCATATATTACCGATTCATCAATCAGTATATTCTGGGATGTTATTCCCCATGATATAATCCGGGATATACTATTTAAGGCTGCTAAATATCTGGGTTATGATAACCCAAGGATGATGTCAACTGATGATTTAAAAGTGGGTATTCCTTTCCTAAAGGGAATGAGCCTTTATAGCTTTGCTTCCCGATTTTTTGGTTTAAATCGTGGAGGGGTACGCAGTATTGACTATATATGTGATGTATATGGCGTTCCTCAGCTCAGTTATGAGGAATGGCTAAATGTTATTTCTTATCAAAAAAATTTTAAATGGGAAGCAATCCCTGTAGCCTATATTGGTCGTATTTTGCAGGAAAAAGCTAGGGAAATGGATAAGAGCAATCCCCGCTTGCTGAAGCATGAAGATTTAAATACACCCACTAGCTTTATTAATAATAAGACTTTAAGTGGTTTGCATGCTGCCTACTCCCAGAAGGCTGAAAAGGCAGGTATGGACACTATAACCTACCTATGTGGTATTTGCGGTATAGCGCCTTTGTCTGTAAAAGAATGGTATGGTTTGTTAAGGGAGCCTGATACGAAAATCCCTTGGGAATCTATACCCAAAGATATTAAAAAAAGCGTAGTTTTAGCCGCTGCTAGGGAATTAGGTTTATCTAGCCCAAGATTGATGGGGTATAAGGACTTTTGTAATACTAGGTTCAACTTTCTAAACAATAAAACTTTAGGGGGACTATATTACAACTATAGCTCAAAACTTGAAGATGAAGATACGCCTGTGGTGCAATTTATTTGTGATGATCTAGATATTGATAAGTTGACTATAAACCAATGGATAGATATGATAGCAAATTCTAATATTTGTCATTGGGAAAGCGTTCCTATTAAAGTTCAGCGAGAAATAGTGATAAGAGCAGCTGTTGAGATAGGCGTATTTCATCCTCGCTTGATGGGAGCAAAGGAGTTTGATTCTGAAAAACTAAAATTTTTAAATGGCAAAACCTTAGCAGGGCTGTACTACCATTATAGTGCCAAAATAAAAGATGATAATACAAAAATCACTGACCTTATCTTTGACACCTTAAATATACCCCAAATTGATATTAATCCTAAGACCGGTCGCCTAACCACCATTGATAGCGTCGAGCATAGAAAATACTTCGATAGCAGGGCCAATATAAAGGAGTTTTTTAATACCTACTTGAAGCATTTTGACTTAAAAAGCCTTTGCAGAAAGCATGTAATGCTTAAAAACGCAAGGCAAGCGGGTATTTATCGTAAAGGCCTGGTTACAGTGCTGGCTCCTTTAAATCGAAAAGAATACGTAGATTTTGTCTTTGATATATTGAAAAATACTCCTAGAGATAGATTTGGACTTCGAAAACCTAGAGGATGGGGAGACTATCGTCTGATGAAATCCGATCTATATAGGCTGGCAGAGCTAGAAGAGCCAGAAGAGCAGGAGGAAGAATGGAAAATTGAGCTGGCCAATCTTGATTTGCTGGATATCAAAGATAAAGAGGAGGTCCTCAATGATCTAAAGATATATATGGATATCCTTGATATCAAGATTAAGAAGTTCCATGAAATCCAATGTGAATATCTGGTATTCTACAAAAATTCATATATCTTTAGTATACCTATATCCTTCTTCCCTGGTGAAATACTAACCTCCAACAATGGTTGGGAGTTTGAAGTTGTGGAATGTCGTGAAAAAAAGGCTAATGATGGCTATATAGTAGAGTTGAAAGCTCTAAATGATCTTTCTGAAGATCAAGTTGCTAAAATATCCACTCTGGCGCGCGACTCAAACAGCACTATACTCTTATCCTATTTGGAAAGAATAGTCAATGATATAAAAAATGATAGTCTTTCTCCATTGCTTGCTATAGCCTTAGGTCTAAAAAAAGAAAAACAGTTACAGCCAGAAGATATAAAGATGTTGCCTAATAATGCTTACTACAATAAAGATCTGGTACACAATGTAGCCCAAAAACAAGCTGTAGCTTTGGTTCGAAATATGGATGGAGTCAATAATGCCTTGACCATTGTTCAAGGGCCTCCAGGTACGGGAAAAACTACCCTAATTAAAGAGATAGCTCTACAATACTATCATGAAGGTAAGGATGTTTTGATTCTTGCTAAAACTAATATAGCTGTAGATAATATTTTGGAAAAGCTAATAGAAGATAATGTAAGGGCATTGAGGACTGGAAACAACATTGAGGCAAAATCAGATTTGCCCTATGCCTATACTGTTTCTACTTCTAACCCAGCTTATACTTCCTTATTGTCTGGTAAAAATAGTATTGTTCTAGGGACTCCCTTTGGTTTTTATCTTGATAGAAATTATTCAAAGAATCACTTTGATATCCTTATCATTGATGAGGCTTCACAAATGGATGTACCAGAAACCCTGTTTAGCTTGCAGTTTTCCGACAAGTGTGTGATAATCGGGGATCATATGCAAATCCCTCCTTTTCCAATACAAAATGAGATACTCTTAGAATATGATCCTTATATCGATCTAAATACTAGGGATAAGTTGCAAAGAAGTATGTTTGAAAATTTAATAACTGACACAAATAGATATAATAGCGTTTTCCTAGATATAAACTACCGTACACGGGATCCTCATATGGTTTCCTTTATATCTGATTTGATATACGATGGAAGGTTATCCACTAATTTGGATTCGGAATACTATAAACTTGCCCCTGCCCAGCGCAAGAAGAAATTTCCTTCCAATCCTATTGAAATTATCGATACTTCCAGGTTTTTAGATCCTAAAGAAAGAATGGAAACCGAAGTTAACTCTACCTACTATAATATGGCTGAGGCCATGCTATCTGTTAAAAAAGTAATGGATCTAATTAAAGAAGGAGAAAAATTAAGCGATGTCTGCATAATAACCCCCTATAAGGCTCATGCAGAAAAACTTAAAGAGATATTCGAGGAGCAAGCCCATTATTTTTATAATATGAATCAGGATATTAAAAGCTTTATAGAACAAAATATATATACCATAGACTCCTTCCAAGGTAGAGAACAAGAAAATGTAATAATAAATTGGGTGCGCAGCAACTATACCTCTCCTGGAGCCACTACTAGAACAGGATTTTTAAAGGATTATCGCCGTACCAATGTAGCCCTGTCCCGTGGTAGAAAAAGATTAATATTAATAGGAGATTTTGAAACCTTAACAAAGTCCGAAAACATGAAAGTACAGTATATATTCAGTAAAATAAAAAACACCGAAACGGAAGAAAAAATCGTTATATAGAATCAATCCTTTTATTGTGGATATACTATAGGTATAAACAATAAATAGGAGTTGGTGTGATGGATCGATTATCCCTAATTCTTGTAATAATTGGTGCACTAAATTGGGGGCTAATCGGATTGTTTCAATTTGACCTAGTAGCCTCCTTATTTGGTGGACAAGACGCCATACTTAGCAGAATAATCTATTCCCTTGTAGGCTTGGCAGGCTTATATGCTATCACCCTATTATTTAGGGATAGGGAAAGAGTTACTTAAACTACCTTGATCAAAAAGCTGCTAGATCTTTTTATCCAGCAGCTTTTTGTTATTATGTTATATATAAAGTTTTGATTTTAGATTCTAGCTAAAGGCAGACCAGGCACTGCGTTTAAGGCTAAATCGGAAATATCCCCTTTCATAAGCCTGTAATATCCTGCACAGGCGATCATGGCTCCATTATCAGTACAAAGGAGTGGACTGGGATAAAATAATTCTATCCCTCTCTCTTGGCAGCTTTGCCCTAGCTGCGCTCTCAAGGCTGAATTAGCAGCCACCCCTCCTGCCAATACCACCTTTTTAGCCTTAATATCCTCAGCAGCTTTTATGGTCTTATTCACTAATACTTCTACAACCGCCTGTTGGAAACTAGCCGCTATATCCTCCACTCGATATTCTTGTCCCCGCTGATCCAAATTATGAAGATAGTTTATTACAGCAGTCTTTAGACCACTAAAACTAAAATTGTAATGAGGCTCTTTAATATTAGGTCTAGGAAACTCTACAAAGTTTGCATCGCCCTCTTTGGCCAGCTTATCTATTATAGGGCCTCCTGGATAACCTAAGCCTAAGGTTCTAGCAATCTTATCATATGCCTCCCCTGCAGCGTCGTCTAAGGTTTGGCCTAATATCTCATACTGGCCATAATCCTTAACCCAAATCAGATGGCTATGACCTCCAGATACCACCAAGCTTATAAAAGGAGGCGCCAATTCCTGATGGGCTATGTAATTAGCACTTATATGCCCTTCAATATGATGCACCCCTATCAAGGGAATATTTAGGCCATAGGCAAGAGCCTTGGCAGTAGCCACACCCACCAATAGGGCTCCCACTAACCCCGGACCATTTGTTACTGCCACAGCATCCAGATCCTTTAAAGTAATTCCCCCTTGATCTAAAGTTTCATCAATTAAGGGATTAATGACTTCGATGTGTTTACGGGAAGCTATTTCAGGCACTACTCCCCCATACTTTTTGTGTAGTTCAATCTGGGAAGCTATCTTATGCCCTAATACTTCCCTCCCATTTCTTACAACAGCAGCTGATGTCTCATCACAGGAGGTCTCAATACCCAGTATTATTACTTCATCTTTACCCTTTATGTGCTCAACTTTCTTCTTCATATCACTAAAGTATGTCATATTTTCACCTTTTCATATATAGCTTTTTACCTATTTTATCTATTACCTTTTCTAAATTTGGCTGATTTAAATAGGACTATCCCTGAACATATAGCTAAAAAAGCTAAAACTAAGCCAAAAATACTTAGAATCCTAATAACTGTATCATAAAAGAATGGTTCCGGTACCATCTGAATTAAAATGTCAGTTTCTGGATTGAGAATCCATAAATCATTGCTAAAAGCAATATAATGAAAACCATTCCATGCTGCAGTAAAATCTATAGATATTAGAATGAGTAATACTATAACCAATATTCCAAGTATAGCTAGCATGGTTAAGTATGAAATACTTAAAACTCTTAAAGTTTCTTTACCCTTGTACCATACTAAAAAAGCTACAAGAAGGCCAAAGCCTCCAAAGGAAATCCATCTAAGCCTAAAGCCCAAGGTAAACAAGTTTTTTACATCTATCATATGGTCTATCTCTCTTTGGTTAAATACCTGTCGCTCTTGTCCATGAACTACAGCTGATATATTTAAATCCTCTCGCCTATCCTTTATATAATTAAGTAGCTCCTTGGTGGTATTTAAAAGCTCTTGATGACTCATTCCCGTAGATTGGGAAATATTAAGTTTCTTATATTCCCTATCATAGAAATCCATATCAAATGCTACCCACATAATTGAGCTAATAAAAAGCCCGATTATTATTAGAAAAACAGCCATGATACCCAAAAAGAATGATATAATACCTGAGCGGTTCCTAGTCAAGTCTATACCCCCACTATTCTTAAGTATATTTGCCCCTCCACATAATAAGAGCATCTTCCCCATTATCTCCATAATATCCTTTTCGAACTCCAACACTTACAAAACCTAGCTTTTTATACAGGTTTTGGGCAATTACATTAGATACCCTCACCTCCAAGGTCATACCATCCACCCTAAGGCGGGAAGCAGTCCCAATTAGAGCCTTCATTAAGGCTTCCCCAACTCCCTTACCCCTATAGTCGGGATGTACCGCTATGTTGGTTATATGGGCTTCATCCAATATAATCCACATGCCACCGTAGCCTATTACCTTACCTTCTAATTCTGCCACCACATATCGGGCACAATGATTTCTCTCTATTTCAGCTCTAAAGGCTTCACGTGACCAAGGAGTTGAAAAACAAAGCTTTTCAATGCTAAGCACTTCATCAATATCTTCCACTTTCATAGGGCGAATCCAAAGACCATCCATAGTTAGCCTCTCCCTAACCCTTCTTAGAAAATTTCTGTTCAGCTTGTGATTTTCTTAAATAAAAGGGTACTACTTCTGTATACTTTTGTGCCCCTTCTGCCTTATATTTATCCAGTGCTAGGCAAGCTATGGAAGAGGCCCTTTGAGTAAGGAGATTTACAGGAGCCATTATGCCCTTGTCTCCCATTTCATTTTTTATCAAATCCCAGTATGCTGGTACTCCATCTCCATTGAACATAACTGGTTCATCAAAAGTGTTTAGTTTTTGTACCAACTCAATGACAGGAATAGCCATATATTCATCTAAGCGCTGTAGCTTGCCATTTGATCGATATATGGAGGTATATACCTGTTCTCTTCTAGCATTCATAATAGGACAAATTAGGCCTTGTCTAGACAGTAGATTATATGCTAGTCCATCAAGGGTGGGCACTCCAATGACAGGCTTATCTATGGCCTGGGCCAAGCCCTTGACTGTAGCCAATCCTATCCTAAGGCCAGTAAAGGAACCAGGCCCCTTTGAAGCTGCAAAAATATCTATATCGGAAATTTTCATATCAAGGCCGTATAACAACTGCTCTACTAGGGGCATTAAATGCTGAGAATGAGTTTTTTCGTGATCTAAGAAATACTCACCTATAAGCCTACCCTCTCTAACTACGGCTACTGCTGCTACCATTCCAGAAGATTCAACTGCTAATATATTCATAAGTCCATCAAATCCTTTGCTAATTTCTTATAATCTTCACCTACAGGAAAGATTCGAATAATTCGCTCATCTCCCTCATGTTCAGGATTTTTTTCTATCTTAATCTCTAAATATTCATCAGGCCCCAGATCCTCCATCCTCTCAGGCCATTCCACCACTGACACTCCTTGACCATAAAAAAACTCTTCATAACCCAGGTCATACATCTCTTCGGCGTCTGTTAGGCGGTATATATCAAAATGGCATAAAGGCAATCTGCCATGATATTGATGAAGCAAGGTGTATGTAGGGCTAGTAATAGGCTCCTCTATGCCCAGGCCTCGGGCTATGCCCCGGGTTAGAACAGTCTTGCCTGTTCCCAAATCCCCTTTTAATAGAATAATCATGCCCGGCCAAGCAAGCCTGCCTATTTTTTTGCCAAGGCTTTCGGTTTCCTTTTCATTATAAGTTCTAATTTCCATCATACCACTATCTCCGTAAAATAAAATTATATCTATATTCATTATACATTATAAAACAAAATCGTACTTATTATATCCTTATTTTCTAAGTATAACAAGATATTTACCCCAAAAACAACAGAGCCGAAAATTTCGGCTCATTTTATTTTTTACAGATATCTAATTGACACTTTGGTTAAAGTCCTTTTTGTAAGTTTTTTTACTATATCCCACTATGATTTATTATTTGCCATTCACAATGGCTATTCATTAGTACTGAAGGGAACGGTAAATATAACTTCATATATTAATAGCTACTGAACCAACACAGAAAATTACTTTAATAATGGAGATACCTTCTTATAAAGCAAAAGTGTTATGCCTGATGTAATAATTGCTTTGATTAAGTTAAAAGGAATAACTGCAAATATTATATAGGTTTTTACATCCACAATATATTTGTTAGCCTTGGTCATTAAATCCATTACCAATTCCATTGAAAAAAGTTTGGAGTATAGGGGAATCATGACATAATAGTTTGCAAGTGAAGACATTATAAGTAAAGAAATAGTTCCCACTATCATTCCTATTACAGCACTCTTTCTGCTTTTGTTTCTTACATATACTATTGCTGCAGGTGCTGTAAAGCTAATACCAACTATAAAATTAGCCAAGTTGCCAACGCCCCCTGTGGTGCTTTTAAAAATAAAGTGCAATAAATTTTTGACTAGCTCTATTAAAATAGCTGCTACAGGACCTAGGGCAAAACCACCTATCAATGCCGGTAGATCGCTAATATCCATTTTTAAGAAGGCTGGAAATAGGGGCAATGGAAACTCCAACAGCATCAATACAAAAGCAATGGCAGATAATAAACCAATTTTAACTATGCCATTTAAGGTATATACCTTAGCAGATAAGGGTTTTTTTCTAATAATTTTTTGACTTATCATCTATTATCATCCTCCAGATAATCTAATAATACTCATACATTCATTTAATTATTGATATAAAATAAAAACCCCCGAAACTTCTTCGGGGGAATCTATCCATTACGACATATAACAATCATTACATCACCACCTTCTCCCATCCAGACTTTAACTGTCGGCCCCAGAATTTCACTAGGTCAGTCCTTCTTTATCGAAGGAGTCGCGGGCTATACCGCCGGTAGGGAATTTCACCCTGCCCCGAAGGTTAATTTATTTATATTCACTTTTCTCCTATATAATACGTTAATTATTATAAAAAATCAAGCAATTTTTATACTATTCAGGTTTTTTCACTGCATGACCTTCTATAAACACCCAGACTGTCTTGGAACGGAAATCCAAAGGATGACCATCATAGATTACAACATCTGCGTCTTTGCCTGGTTCCAAGCTTCCTACCCTGTCGGCTATGCCTGTAATCTCAGCTGCATTTATGGTAATAGCCTTTAGGGCCTCCATCTCATCCATACCCTCTCGAACGGCAATAGCAGCACATACGGGCAGATATTTTATAGGAATAACAGGATGATCTGTCATGATGGCTACTTTAATCCCAGCCTTAGAAAGAATGCCAGGAGCTTTAAAGGACATATTCTTAAGTTCCACTTTACTGCGATCGCTTAGCAAAGGCCCTAATATTACCTTGGCATTTTCCTCTAATAGATAGTCAGTAATCCTGTGTCCTTCTGTACAGTGATCTATAGTAATATCTATATCAAATTCCTTAGCGATTCTAATAGCTGTTAAAATATCATCTGCTCTATGGGCATGAGCCTTTATAGGTATTTCCCGGTTTAATACCTTAACCATAATCTCCATCTGTAAATCCCGCTCTGGCAACTTATCTGGGTCTGACTTGCCCTTTTCTAATTTTTTCTTGTACTCCTGGGCTTTTATTAGATTCTGCCTTAGAATAGCAGCTGTAGCCATGCGAGTACTAGGAGATTTATGCTGCCCATTATATACCCGCTTGGGATTTTCACCAAAAGCAACTTTAAGGGCCAAAGGCTCCCTAAATACCATATCATCCACACGTCTTCCATAGGTCTTTAGTGCAGCAAATTGGCCTCCAATTACGTTAGCACTACCGGGACCAGTTACTACAGAGGTGATACCATTTTCTCTGGCTTCACGGAAGCAGTTGTCATCAGGATTAATGCCATCGATTGCCCTTAGTTCTGGCGTCACAGGATTGGTGGCCTCGTTTCCATCAGCTCCTTCAAAGCCTATTCCATCCTCCCACATTCCTATATGGCAATGAGCATCTACTATCCCCGGCATGACCCACATGCCCTGTGCATCAATAACCTGAGCATCTGCCGGCGCCTCAAGATTTTCGCCTACTTCTATAATCTTTTTACCTTCAATAAGTACATCGCCTTTTTCGTATACCTTGTTACTCATGGTAAGAACCTTACCATTCTTAATTAAAATCATCTTATAACCCCCAATTTTTGTTGTTTATCTATAAAAACTAGACATCCTTCATAGTTAAGGATATTCTGTTTCTTTCCACATCTACGCTAAGTACCCTAACCTTGACTATATCTCCAACCTGAACTACATCCATGGGATGTTTTACATAGCTATCTGATAGCTGGGAGATATGTACTAAACCATCCTGATGTACTCCTATGTCCACAAATGCCCCAAAATCTACCACATTTCGGACAGTTCCTGTAAGCACCATATCAGGTTTTAAATCCTTGATATCCATAACGTCTATTCGTAAAATGGGTTGGGGCAGTTCTTCTCTAGGATCCCTTCCAGGCTTTTTTAGTTCCTCAATAATATCCTTTAGGGTTGGAATTCCTATACCCAAAGTTGCAGATAATTCTTCCAGATTCCATCCATCTACTGCCCTTTGTAACTCTTTTATATTGTTAGAAGATATATCCTCCAAAGAATAGCCATTAATCTCCAAAAGTTTAATAGTAGCGTCATAGGACTCTGGATGGACTGCAGTATTGTCCAGTATATTATGTGCTCCCGGTATTCTTAAAAATCCGGCACACTGCTCAAAAGTCTTTGGTCCTAATTTACTGACCTCCAATAGCTGTTTTCGGGAGGTAAACTTCCCTATCTTTTCTCTATAAGCTGTAATATTGCGTGCTACTGTTTTGCTTATCCCTGCTACATATTGAAGCAGGGATGGGGATGCAGTGTTTAAATCTACTCCCACAGTATTGACACAGCTTTCCACCACACCCTGGAGGGTCTCAGCCAATCTCTTTTGATTTACATCGTGCTGGTATTGACCTACCCCAATGGCTTTAGGATCAATTTTCACCAGCTCTGCCAGAGGATCCTGAAGCCTCCGTGCTATAGATACTGCGCTTCTTAGAGCTACATCAAAATCAGGAAACTCTTCACTGCCTAAAGGTGAAGCAGAGTATACAGAAGCTCCCGCTTCGCTGACTATTATATAATAAGTCTCACTATCTATCTCCTTAAGAAGCTCCGCCACTATAATCTCAGTTTCCCTAGAGCCTGTCCCGTTGCCTATTGCTATTATGTCTACATTATATTCGATAACTAAAGCCTTTAAATAATCCTTGGCCTTATCCTTATCATGATCAGGAAGCGTCATATAGACTACTCCAGTATCCAACACCTTACCAGTTTCATCTACCACTGCCACCTTATTTCCAGTTCGATAGCCAGGATCTATTCCCATTACTATCTTTCCTTTTATAGGTGGCTGAAGTAAAAGATTATTAAGGTTTTCTCCAAAAACCTTAATGGCCTGTTCTTCAGCTGTCTCTGTAAGCTGGTTACGAATTTCCCTCTCAATAGATGGGGCAATAAGGCGTTTGTAGGAATCTAAAATTGCCTCCTGCATATAGGGGTATACTATGCTCCCTTTATTGGTTATTACCATGCTTTCAATAAGGTTTACAATTTCCTGTTCATCAACATCAATCTTTACACTAAGAAAGCCTTCCCGCTCTCCCCTGTTGATAGCCAGAATCCTATGAGGCACAATTTTCTTTACAGCCTCACTGTATTCATAATACATTTCATAAACAGACTGCTGCTCTGGGTCCCCTGTCGTTATCAACACTCCCCGTTCAAAGGTATGCTCCCTTATAGCCTTCCTTAAATCGGCATTATCCGATATTGCTTCAGCCACAATATCCATTGCACCCTGGAGGGCCTCCTGGGGGGTATTAACTTCCTTGTCTGGATTTATATATGAAGCAGCTACATCAAGGAAATCTCCATCCATAAGAGTTTGGGCTAGTATTATGTCTGCCAAGGGTTCTAGGCCCTTTTCTTTTGCAATGGTGGCACGGGTTCGTCTTTTTGGCCTAAAAGGCCTATATATATCATCAAGCTCAGTCATGGTGCTGGCCTTTTGTATTTTTTCCACCAATTCATCACTTAGCTTGCCCTGTTCATCTATAAGCCTGATAATTTCCTCTCGTCTAGCCTTTATATTACGTAGATATACCAGGCGATCATAAAGTTTGCGCAGAACTGTGTCATCTAGTCCGCCTGTAACTTCTTTCCTGTATCTGGCAATAAAGGGAATTGTATTACCTCCATCTATAAGAGCAACGGTATTTTCCACCTGTTTTTCCCTTATCTCTAGCTCTTTTGCTAACTCTGCTATAATATCCTTCACTAATCCATTCCTCCAAAATTAATAGTTAAACCAACTTCTATATATGGTTAGCATTATTTTCAAAACATCAGCCTCATGGCTGAGTTGACTCTTCATAATCCTTGGCCAATTTATCCTTCTTAATTGTAAAAAAGCCTATAACAGAAATAATAAGGGCACTAAGAGCGTCCACAATTATATCCTTCATAGTATCTGCCAAAGCTGCTCTTCCCTCCAATAGGGTGCCGTCTTCCAATGCAAACTTTTGCATATTTAGAGATAAAAGTCCGTCAAAGGTATATTCATATATCTCCCACAATGCTCCAGCCGCCAGTGCAAAACAAAATGCAAATAAGGATACAAAGAAAGGACTTAAGTTTAATTTCAAACGCTTTGAACCGTTTAGAGTGCTTACTAAACTAAAACCCAATGCCCCCAGCATAGCACCGCTAAAAGCATGTAATATGGTATCCCAGTGAGGAATAACAAAATAAAAATTTCTTACTTCTCCCAGATATATGGCACAATATAAAAACACAAAATATAATATATACATATAGTTAGGTATACTAATCATCCATTTCCTCTCGATAAAAGAAGGAATCGCCATAACTATAAGCCCTAATATGCACTGAACTAGCATTAACACATAATCGCTTTTTGCCCTTGTGGACTCATCCACAACCATATCCTCAGAAGGAGCATTAATTATTTTAACAATTGAATATATTACTGATAGTATAAGAGTAATAAGTAAAAAAGCTCCCACAATTTTCTTCCAGTCAAGTTTATTCCTAATAAAATTTTTAAATCCCATGCCCCACCCCAAAGATTATATTTTACTACACTTGACTTGTAAACATCTTAATACTTGTTTACTATAAAAATATATGTCCATTTAATTGTACCTATGATTTATACTTTTTACAAGGAAAAGTAAATAATATGTTTATTCAACTAGGAAAGGAAGATAGCCTTGCTAAATGTTACCCTTCTGGGAAGCGGCGGCAGTCTGCCCATGCCCAATAGATTTCTTTCTTCTCTCCTTATTAATTATGAATCACGAAAAATCCTTATAGATTCTGGTGAAGGAACTCAAGTAGCCATGCGAAATTCTAATTCCGGCTTTAAATCCCTGGACATAATCTGTTTAACCCACGCTCATGGGGATCATATCTTTGGTTTGCCTGGATTATTATCCACCATTGGCAACAGTGACCGTACTGATGCTATAACTATTATAGGTCCTAAAGGCATAAGGAAAATAATAGAAGGGATGATAATACAAGGTTGCTCCTGTCTATTTTAGAGCTGGATCATTCATCTCCTTGTCTAGGCTACAGTTTCTATCTTCCCAGAAAACCTAAATTCTACCCGGAGAAAGCACAGGCAGCAAAAATTCCCCTAAAATACTGGAGCAGACTTCAAAATGGTGAGATTATAGTAGATGGTAAAAACACCTACTATCCCAGCATGGTACTGGGTAGAGAACGAAAAGGCATAAAGCTAAGCTATATAGTTGACACACGGCCTATCAATGATATACCAGCCTTCATCTATGAAAGTGATCTTTTTATATGTGAAGGTACCTACTACGATGGCCTTTCAAAGTCTATAAAATATCCAAATTCCTGATTTGTATTTTTTCATACTACACTTTGATATATCTGTGGAATCCTACTTTCTGATTATCTTTCATTTTTCCACGCTTTAGGTGAAATAAGTGCAACAATAGTAAATAATTCTAACCTACCCATTAGCATTAGAAAGGATAAAAAAATCTTACTAAATGCACTTAAACTACTAAAGTTTCGGGTAGGTCCAACAAAACCAAAACCAGGCCCTACATTTGCGATACTAGTTGCCACCACACTGATTGTACTTTCAAAATCAAGGCCTTCTAAAGAAATAACTAGTATTCCTATCACAAATATAATAATAAAAAGTATAAAAAAACTTGAGATACTAGTTACTATGTCATCACTGATTACTTTACCATCAATCTTAATTGGTATATATGCATTTGGGTGGAAAATCTTGGCTACCTGTCTTTTTACCAGCTTGATCAGCACGAGTATACGAATGACCTTGACAGAGCCACTAGTAGAACCAGCACATCCTCCTATAAACATAAGCAATAATAAGATCGTCTTACTAAAAACTGGCCAAAGGTCAAAATCTGTAGTAGCATAACCAGTGGTGGTTACTATTGATGATACTTGAAAAAAGGAGTCCCTAAATGCTAGACCTATATTTTTGTATCCATCAGTACGCGTATATATATTTAATCCAATTAATAAGCCAGCGCACAAGACTATTCCTAAGTAGAAACTTAATTCGTTATTTCTTATAACTTCTTTCCACTTACCCTTAACCAAGCCATAATATAAAGAAAAGTTGATACCAGACAATATCATAAACACTGTAATAACTATATGAATATAGGTGCTATTATAGGCACCTATACTGGCATTTCGAGTAGAATAGCCACCAGTACCTACAGTACCAAAAGTATGGATCACTGATTCATATAAACTCATTCCTCCTATAACAAGAAGTATGGTCTGAATAATGGTAATAACTATATAGGTTGTATATAAAATCCTAGCCGTATCTTTGATTCTAGGAACTATCTTGTCTGCAGTGGGTCCTGGACTTTCTGCTTTAAATATCTGAAAACCACTAATGCCCATTGTAGGTATGACGGCCAATGTAAATACTATTATTCCCATTCCTCCTATCCAATGAGTAAAAGAACGCCAAAATAGTATACCCTTGGGTAAGATTTCAACATCCTTTATAACCGTAGATCCAGTAGTAGTAAAACCCGATATGGTCTCAAAAAAAGCATCTACAAAAGAGGGAAGACTCCCAGAAATAGCAAAGGGAAGGGATCCAAAAAAAGAAGCCAGCAACCAGCCAATAGCCACTATAGCTAAAGCATCTTTAGCTTTCATCTTTTTATAAGAGCCCTTCACCCTTGACATAATAAAGCCAACTATAGCTGTCAATAATATAGATATTAAGAATGCATAAAAGTCATTTTGCCTGTAAATAAGAGAAATTAATGATGCAGGTATCATCAGTAGCGCTTCAAAAACCAATAAATTTCCTAATACCTTGATTATAATTCCGTAGTTCATCCATTACACCTCCTCTTGTTGACTTGAAAAATGCCTTTAAATGAGGCGCATTCGATTCCAAGCAAAATATAACTAACCTATCCTTAGGATAAATAATGGTCCTGCCATTAGGAATAATAACCTCCCTATCTCTTACTATAGCGCCAATGATGATTCCTTTGGGCAGTCCCAGCTTTGATATAGGCTTTCCTAACACGGATAAATTCTCATCCATAATTACCTCAGTTACTTCCGCTTGTTCTCCTAAAAGCAAAGATACAGAAACTACTTTACCACCACGGATAAATTTCAATATATCCCCTGCTATTATATTAGTAGGATCTAAAGCAAAATCTATATCCAGTTTTTCAATCAAATTAACATAGCTAGACCTGCTTATTTTTGCTATAACCTTTCTGACCCCAGATTGCTTAGCCATAAGGGACATTAACAAGTTTTGTTCATCATATCCAGTAGCTCCAACAAAAGCATCCATAGATGATAAATCTTCTTGTTCCAAAAGGTTTATATCAGTTCCGTCGCCGTTTATTATCAAAGCATTATTTAATTTTTCTGATAGGTATTTACATCTATCCTTATCCTGCTCAAATATAGTTACACCTATATTGGCTTGAATTAATTGCTCCGCTAAATAATGGGTTATTTTTCCTCCACCTAATATCATAACCCTTTTGATGCGATTATTATCCATATTTAACCTAAACCTAGCAGCAAAATTATTTATATTTTTACTTTCTCCTATTATATAAATAATATCATCTTCTTCTAGCATAGTACCCCCATGGGGTATAATAATATTCCCATCCCTAGATATAGCAACTACTAATAGGTTTTCAAAGTCATTGAGTTCAGCTAGACTTTTGCCAATAAGATCTTTCATATGATTCACATGAAAATCCATCATGGATACTCTTCCCTTAGCAAATTCCCCATTATTGAAACTATAACTTTTTAAAAGATAATGGGCTATTTCATTAGCTGTAGCTAAATCAGGATTTACAATATGATCTATTCCCATTTTATCTTTTATAAAATCAAATTGGTAAATGTATTCCGGGTTCCTTACCCTTGCTATAGTCTTCTTACACCCTAATTTCTTAGCAACACTACATATTATAACATTAGCCTCATCGCTCCCTGTGCTTGCTAAGAGAAGATCATAGGTTTTTATATCCAATTTTTTTAACGTTTCCAATTCCAAACCATTGGCGTTTACTGTAAGCACATCCAAATGATCATTAATTCTCTCTATAGTTTTTATATTTTTATCAATCAAGGTAACTTCGATGTCTTCATTATTCATTAATTCTGCTAATTTATAACCTAGTTTACCCGCTCCAACAATCATAACTTTCATTTATCTATTCTCCTTTTTATAAAAACAAAATATTTATACACATTCTATTCATTTCAATACAATACTTATATGTTACAGCCAATATATTAAATAATAGTACCAGTTGTACTAATTCATCTTATAATCATAATGTGCTATTGCTTCATCACTGGCCTAGAGAAAACCAAGGACCAAGTTTTCTTTACCAAATCAGTGGAAGATTCACTTATCAATAGCACATCAAATAATCTATAAATCTAAAATTATTAACCTCACAATAGGTTATATTTGTATTCTAATACTATATATTAAATTGTCAATACAGTATAAATAGTATAATAACCAGTTTTAGCCTTTTTACCCATAGGCATGAGAAAAACCTTATAATGACTATGGACAAGCCTTAGTGATTTGGTATAAAATTTGGTTTAGTATAGTTTTTATCATATTTATATATGTAAAGGAAGGATTTAATTGAAGTATATAGTAGTTCTTGGAGATGGAATGGCAGATATTCCTGTACCTGAGCTGGGTAATAAAACCCCTCTTCAGTGCGCCAATAAACCTAATATGGATAGCCTGGCCAGAAAGGGAGAGATGGGGTTGGTTAAAACCATCCCTGATGGTATGCATCCAGGTAGTGATATAGCTAACCTCTCTACCATGGGATTCGATCCAATCCGTTATTATACTGGTCGCTCTCCCCTGGAGGCTGTAAGCATGGGAATACAGCTTAAGGACACCGATGTTACCTTACGCTGTAATCTAGTTACTCTGTCGGAAGATAAAGATTTTTACAATAAGGTAATTATAGATCATAGTGCAGATGAAATAACCACAGAAGAGGCCAAAGAGCTAATAGGCACTATACAAAAGCACTTTAATGGACCTAATATCTCATTCTATCCAGGAGTTAGCTACCGTCACTGCATGGTATGGTCCAATGGCCAGTTAGACCTTGATCTTGTTCCTCCCCATGATATATTGGGCAAGATTGCAGGAGAGTTTCTGTGTAAAAATCCTAAAAATGCTATATTGCTGGATATGATGGAAAAAAGTTTTGAAATATTAAAAGATCGTCCCATCAATCAAGCTAGAATTGCCAAAGGCTTAAATCCTGCCAATTCTATTTGGCTATGGGGAGAAGGAAAAAAGCCCTCTCTACCTAAGTTTGAAGAAGTTTATGGTATAAAAGGCTCAGTAATATCAGCTGTAGATTTAATCAAGGGCATTGGTATATGCGCAGGCTTAAAACCTGTCCATGTAAAAGGAGCCACAGGGAATATTAATACCAACTTTAAAGGCAAGGCTGAAGCTGCTTTAGAGGAGTTAAAATCAGGCCAGGATTTTGTATATATTCACATAGAAGCTCCAGATGAATGTGGGCATCGGCAAGAGATTCATAATAAAGTAAAATCCATAGAGCTAATTGATGAATTGGTGCTTGGAACGCTTTTAGAAGGGTTAGAGATGTATGAGGATTACAGAATAATGATTCTGCCAGACCACCCTACTCCTCTAGCTTTAAGAACACATACATCAGATCCAGTACCATATCTTATTTATGATAGAAATAAAGATATAAATAACATAAAAGATAAGAGCATTAGCTATGATGAATTTTATGCTAAAGAAACAGGAATATTTATAGAGCAAGGCCATGAAATAATGAAGAAGTTTTTACTTGTCTAAAGGCTATATTCTTCCTGGCTCGAAAAACAAAGATATTTGGATATATATGCCGATGTAGGTGATTTTTTCGGGCGTATACTACATATTGTATTTTTTATGGCATTTGCACCTATAAGTAGTGTGTGATAGAATCCTATAAAGGAGGATAATGTTCTAAGGGGGAAGAAAATTGATTACTAAGATTAGAAAGAGGGATGGTCGAGAAGTTCCTTTTAATTTGGAAAAAATCGCCAATGCTATTTTTAAAGCTGCCATGGCATGTGGAGGTAACGATTATAATACAGCCATGGAGCTAGCAAACCAAGTTGCCAGAGTTTTAAACCAAGAAATGGATGGTCAAGTTCCTACAGTAGAGTACATACAAGATGTGGTTGAAAAAGTTTTAATAGAGAATGGACATGCTGCAACTGCAAAAGCTTATATCCTTTATCGCGCTGAAAGAACTAGAGTGCGCGAGATGAACACCCGTCTCATGAAGGTGTTAGAAGACCTCACCTTTAAGGATGCAAAGGATAATGATCTAAAACGGGAAAACGCCAATATCAACGGAGATACTGCCATGGGAACTATGTTAAAATATGGTTCCGAAAGTGCCAAGCAATTTTATGATATGTATGTGCTAAATCCCGAGCATTCTGAAGCCCATAAGTCAGGTGATATACATATTCATGATCTGGATTTTTTAACACTAACTACTACTTGCTGTCAAATTGATATTGAAAAGCTTTTTAAAGGGGGATTTAGTACAGGCCACGGCTATCTTAGAGAACCAAATAGCATCCAAAGCTATTCTGCCCTTGCCTGTATCGCTATACAATCTAACCAAAATGATCAGCACGGCGGTCAAAGCATACCCAACTTTGATTATGGCATGGCACCTGGTGTAATAAAATCCTATAGGAAATTATATACTCAAAATCTTATGAAGTATCTTGAACTATTACTAGACCAAGATTATCAGGAGGATAAAATTTTATCCGTTTTTGATAAAATAGAAAAGGATTATGGCTTAATACCCAGAATGGAAGATGATGATGAATACCTAGATAGGGAAGCACAGCTCTTATATGAAATATTTGGAAATAAAGAGTTTATAGAAAAATCTCAGAGATTTGCAAAGGATAAAGCTCTTAAAGAAATTGATAGAGAAACCTATCAAGCTATGGAGGCTTTGGTTCATAATCTGAATACCATGCATAGTCGTGCAGGAGCACAGATACCCTTTAGCTCCCTAAACTATGGAACCGATACCTCTCCTGAAGGCAGGCTTGTAATTAAAAACCTGCTATTGGCTACAGAGGCTGGGCTTGGAAATGGAGAAACTCCTATATTCCCTATACATATATTCAAGATTAAAGAAGGAATTAACTATAACCCTGGTGATCCCAACTATGACCTGTTCCGCTTAGCTTGTAGGGTTAGCGCAAAAAGGCTTTTCCCCAATTTCTCCTTTTTGGATGCTCCCTTTAACTTAAAATACTATAAACCAGGTAATCCAGAAACTGAAATTGCATATATGGGATGTAGAACAAGGGTTATTGGAAATGTACATGATCCTTCCAAAGAGATTGTAACTGGTAGAGGTAATCTAAGCTTTACCACCATAAATCTTCCCAGATTAGGCTTAAGACACAAGGGGGACATTGATGGTTTCTTTGAGGAGCTGGATGAAAGAATAGCTTTGGTTGTAGAGCAACTACTGGAGCGATTTGAAATTCAAGCTAAGAAAAAGGTAAAAAATTTCCCTTTCCTTATGGGACAGCATATATGGCTGGATTCAGAGAAGCTAGGCTATGAGGATGAAATAAGAGAAGTTATTAAGCACGGTACTATGTCCGTAGGCTTTATTGGTCTAGCTGAATGTCTAAAGGCTCTTATTGGCAAACATCATGGAGAGTCAGAAGAAGCACAAGAATTAGGATTAAAAATTGTAACCCATATGCGTAAGCGGTTAGACGAGGTCAGCCAATCCTTGAAACTAAACTTTACCCTATTGGCTACTCCTGCAGAAGGTACCGCTGGCAGATTTGTTAAGATAGATAGAGAGATTTTTGGCAATATACCAGGTATAACGGATCGGGAATACTACACTAATAGCTTCCATATTCCTGTATATTATAAAATCAATGCTTTTGATAAAATTAGGTTGGAGGCACCCTATCATGAACTAACCAATGCAGGACATATTACCTATATTGAGCTGGACGGAGATCCAACACAAAACCTGGCAGCTTTTGAAAAAATAGTAAGAGCTATGAAAGAAGCAGGAGTGGGATACGGTTCCATAAATCATCCAGTAGATAGAGACCCAGTTTGCGGATATACCGGTATTATTGGCAACACCTGTCCTTCCTGTGGTAGAGAAGAAGGAGATGTAAAGTTCGAAAGAATTCGCAGAATTACGGGCTATCTTGTAGGAACCCTAGACCGCTTTAACAATGCAAAAAGAGCTGAAGTGCGAGATCGTATAAAACATTTTAACATGAGCCCAAATTTATAGGATATATATGGAGGAAGGATATTGAATACTACTATTAGAATAGCCGGAATTGTAGATGAATCTATTGTAGACGGTCCAGGCATTAGGCTGGTGGTTTTTGCCCAGGGCTGTCCACATCGGTGCAAAGGCTGTCATAACCCCCAAACCCACCCCTTTGAAGGAGGGCGTTTGGTGACTCTAGATGATATATTAGATATAGTGAAGAAAAATCCTTTGTTAGACGGCGTTACCTTTAGCGGTGGGGAACCCTTTGCACAGGCAAAAGCCTTTGCTTTACTAGGACAAAGGCTTAAAGATTTGGGTATGAATATTATGACCTACACGGGATATACCTATGAATATCTATTAAAGGAAGGCAGTAGTACAAATGGTTGGAAAGAGTTGCTAGACGTTTCGGATATTCTAGTAGATGGTAAATTTGACATAGAAAAGAAAAATCTATTACTTCCCTTCCGGGGCTCCGAAAACCAGCGTATTATTGACATGAATAAAACTAGAGAGCAGCAAAAAATTGTATTGCTGCCTCTCTAGTTTTTTTCTTATCTGTGTTTATTTATATATTCCATCCCATAGCTGTCCTTATTAGCCAAAACCCTATAGGCATCTATTGTGGCCATCATACTATTATCTAAAGGATCTATAATGGCGGCATCCAAACCACTATTTAAAGCCATAGCCAAGAAAGTGCGATTCAGCAGGCTGCGCTTAGGTAATCCAAAGGAAATATTGCTAATACCCAGCATAGTATTAACTCCCAGCTCCGCCTTGACCATTTCTACTGCCTTAAGAGTCTCTATTATACTTTCTTGATTTGTCGCAGCTGATAGTACTAAGGTATCAATAATTATATTTTCTTTGGGGACCCCATATTCCAGGGCAGTATATACTATTTTCTTAGCTATCTCCAGCCTCTCCTGCGCTGTATTGGGCATGCCATTTTCATCCAAGGTAAGCCCCACTACACATGCACCGTATTTTCTTGCGATGGGAAATATAGCTTCCATGGATTTTTTCTCACCATTCACCGAATTTATAATAGGTTTTCCATTATAAATTCGTACTGCTGCTTCTATAACCTCAGGATTTGTGCTATCTATTTGCAAGGGTGTATTTACCATAGCCTGTAATTCAGTAATTAACTTTACCATTGTATCTTTTTGATCTATCTGAGGTAAACCTACATTTATATCCAATATGTGAGCCCCAGCCATTTTTTGTTCTATAGCCTGGGAAATAATCTCATCAAAGTCCTGTTCTACCAAGGCTTTTTCTATGGATTTTTTGCCACTGGGGTTTATCCTCTCTCCTACCACCTTTATATCTTGGCCTATTATTACGGTATTTGAGGATGAAGATACAGCAGTTATTCTCTTTGGTAGAGTTACTGGCGGTTTATGGATTATATCCTGAACTTGATCTCTTAAGGTCTTTATAAATTCAGGAGTTGTGCCACAACATCCGCCTATTATCCTAACACCCTTTTTTATCATCTCTCTGGCATAGGTAGCAAACTCCTCAGGGCTTGTAGTAAAGACCGTTTCTCCATTTTCAAGTCTTGGCAACCCTGCATTGGGTTGAATAATCACAGGTATATGGGCATATCTTACAATTTCCTCTACTATGGGTAATAGCTCCTTAGGACCTAGGGAACAGTTGGCACCTACAGCGTCTATTCCCAAGCCCTCCAATATATTAACGGCTGTTAAAGGATCGGTTCCCATCATGGTCCTGCCGCTTTCCCCATATGTAAGAGTACAGAACACTGGTAGGGATGAATTCTCTTTTACAGCCAATACAGCTGCCTTCATCTCATAGATATCCGTTAAGGTTTCGATTATTACTAAATCAGCTCCAGCCTTTGCTCCAGCCTTGACTTGTCTGGCCACAGTATTGTATACATGGTCAAAGGATAAGGTTCCATTAGGTTCCATAAGCTGACCAATAGGACCAATATCTAATGCAACCCATCTATCTCCTGCTGCTTGACGTGCCAGACTTACTCCCTGCTCAACAATTTCTTCCACAGTATATCCAGTGCCCTGGAGCTTGTAATCATTAGCTCCAAAAGTGTTTGTAGTTATAATATCAGCACCTGCATCCACATAAGCTTTATGTATAGAAGTAATGATTTCCGGATGGATCATGTTATAGACTTCAGGCTGCTGTCCTGCCTTTAGGCCTGCACGCTGTACCATAGTGCCCATAGCACCATCGAAAAAAAGTACTCTCTCCTCCATGGTTTTTCTTATATCCATGTGCATAACCTTCCTTTGCTTCTGTATTTTTATAAGTTATCTTGTTTATTATATCACAACAGCTAATATTTTGGCACTTTCCAATTTTATATTTCAGCCGCAATATTTGGAATATGTTGAAAATGGTAAGTTTTCATTTAGTTGCTTTTTAGATGAAATTTGCTTTTCATATTTTTTTCAAAACTTGTTGATTTTTCTCGAAGATTTGATAGAATGAAGTTGACAGGCTAATTTTTTACATAAAATAAGTTTGAGGAGTGATTATATATGCCTTTGGTAACAACCACAGAAATGTTCAAAAAAGCCTATGAAGGTGGGTATGCAATAGGTGCCTTCAACGTGAATAATATGGAAATCGTTCAAGGTATTACAGAAGCCGCTAAAGAAGAGAATGCCCCTCTAATTCTTCAGGTTTCTGCAGGAGCTAGAAAATATGCTAAACACACATATCTAATGAAGCTTGTGGAAGCAGCCATTAAAGAAACTGACCTTCCTATAGCTCTCCATCTAGACCACGGTGACAGCTTTGAAATTTGTAAAGCCTGTATTGATGGTGGATTTACCTCTGTTATGATTGACGGTTCCCATCTTCCATTCGAAGAAAATATCAAACTTACCAAACAAGTAGTTGATTATGCTCATGATCGTGGAGTAGTTGTTGAAGGTGAATTGGGCAGACTTGCAGGGGTTGAAGATGACGTAAATGTTTCAGAAGAAGATGCAGTATATACTAACCCCGATGAAGTAGAAGAATTTGTTGAAAGAACCGGTGTGGATTCCCTAGCCATTGCTATTGGTACCAGTCATGGTGCTTTCAAGTTTAAAGGAGAGCCAAAACTAAGATTTGATATTCTTGAAGAAATTCAAAGAAGACTCCCTGGATTCCCTATTGTTCTGCATGGTGCATCCTCAGTCCCTCAGCAATATGTAGAAATGATAAATAAATATGGCGGAAATATGCCTGGTGCTAAAGGTGTTCCAGAGGATATGCTGCGTAAGGCCGCTTCCATGGCAGTATGTAAGATCAATATAGACTCTGACCTTAGACTGGCCATGACTGCTACAGTTCGTAAATTTATGGCTGAAAATCCAGAGGCTTTCGATCCTAGACAATATCTAGGAGCAGCTAGAGAAGCTATTAAAGAAATTGTACGCCATAAGATTATAAATGTACTAGGATGCAATAACAAAGCATAATTGACCCTATATGGACAAGATATAATAAAGCTGCTAAGAACTACGAACTTAGCAGCTTTGTTTTTGTTAATTTGCCATACTCCAGGTCAAATATCCCCCACTTAAGTTGCGCACCTTATTAAAGCCCTTTTGCAACAGAATCCTTGTAGCAATATAGCTTCTCTGACCTGATCTACAGTATACTACAACTTCTTTATCCTTATAATCTGCTAATCTATCCAGATTTTGCCTAAGCTCATCTACTGGTATATTAATAGATCCCGGGATTGTACCCATGCTATATTCTTCTCTAGTTCTGGTATCCAGAAGTATGGTGTTTTCTTTGTCTAACTCTTGAATCTCATACCACTGTATAATGGGATGATGCCCCATTAAGGTGTTGGAGGCAACGTAGCCTGCCATATTAACTGGATCTTTGGCTGATGAATAGGGGGGTGCATAGGCTAGCTCCAGTTCCTGAAGATCATACACTGTCATCCTGCCTCTTATAGCAGTAGCTAAAACGTCAATTCTTTTGTCTACTCCTTTGTATCCCACTATCTGTGCACCCAAGAGTTGACCATCATCTGGGCTAAATAGCACCTTTATAGCCATTAAGGTAGCACCTGGATAGTAAGTCGCATGGGAAGGAGAGTGAACATGGACACACTGATAGGGAATATTAAACTTTTTCAAAGTTTTTTCATTGTTCCCTGTAACAGCTGCTGTAATATCAAAAAGTTTTACTATGGAAGTTCCTTGAGTTGCCTTGTAGGTATCCTCAATACCCCAAATATGATTTGCTGCAATTCTACCTTGCTTGTTGGCTGGACCAGCCAAAGGTATTAATGCTGGGCTTCCATTGATAAAGTCTACAATCTCCACAGCATCTCCAACAGCATATATATGGGGATTAGATGTCTGTAAGTGTTTATTAACCTTTATTCCCCCAGTATCACCTATCTCCAATCCTGCTTTCTGAGCCAGGGTAGTTTCCGGCCTAACACCTATGGCTAAAATCACTAGATCTGTTTCTAGTTTTGCACCGCTCTGTAGCTCAACAAGAGTCTTCCCACCCTTTTGGCAAAAGGCCTTAACTCCATCCTTTAATACAAGCTCAATATCCTTGGTCTTAAGATATTTATGTATAATGGCAGCCATCTCATAATCTAATGGAGCCATTACCTGATCTGCCATCTCTACTATGGTTACTTTTAAGCCACGATGACAAAGATTTTCCGCCATCTCCAGGCCTATAAAGCCACCTCCTACCACGACAGCATCCTTGCAATCATTATTGACTATATAATCCTCTATATCAAAGGTATCCCTTACATTGCGCAAGGTATAAATATTTTTTCCCTCAATTCCTGGTATAGGAGGCCTTACAGGTTCAGCTCCTGGAGATAGGATAAGTTTATCATAGCTTTCAAAGTAGCTCTCACCAGTAACCCTGTTTTTTACCTTTACCTGTTTTCTTTCTGCATCTATATCTAAAACTTCACTCATTACACGAATATCAATATTAAATCGCTGCCTCATCCCTTCTGGGGTCTGAACTAATAAGTCCTCTTTATCCTTGATTACTCCTCCAATGTAGTATGGAAGCCCGCAATTGGCGTAGGATATATGCTCCCCTCGCTCAAATAGGATTATCTTCATATCCTCATCCAATCTGCGAAGGCGAGCTGCGGCACTAGCACCCCCTGCTACTCCTCCTACTATAACCACTTTTCTGGGTTTCATATTTTTATCTCCCCTTTTTATGAAATTAAATCTATGAAACCGCTTCTAATCCCTTAACAAACTCATAAAAATCCTCATAAGTTCCCTTATAAGTGCTTCTAATCTCCTCATTGTCTCTATTGATCATATAATTGGTGATAAGATAGGTCTCTATACCAAGTTTTTCTGCTACCAAATCCTCCTGTACATCATTGCCTACCATATAGCATTCCTCTGGTTTTTTCCCAATTGCATCTAGAACTTCCTGATAAAACTCTATATGGGGTTTACAATAACAGTTTTTCTGGTAACAGGTTATATAGGAAAAGTCCTCAACATTAAGTCCTGCCCATTCAATCCGTTTATGTATAGCTTTTATGGGAAAGATGGGATTAGTGGCTACTACTAAGTTATAACCTTTGGATTTGAGTATCTCTATAGCGTCTTTTATCAATGATACCTCTTCTACACATTCCCTTACCCTATCAAACTTTTCATCATAAAATAGGTCAAACTTTTCCTTGTATGCCCCTAAGTCGTCAGTTTTTAATAATTTTGCAAAATGCTCCATAAACTTTTCTTCATTAGGCCGCGGTTCCAAATTTTTAACCATGGCCTCGGTGGAGGCCAAAATATATTTGGCCAACACCTTACCATCTATCATATCATGAAAATGCTTACCCATCTCACTGAAATAAATTTTCATAAAATCTTCTATCTCGAAAGGAAGCAAAGTTCCATCCAAGTCAAATAAAAAAGTATCTCTCATTTAAATCTCTCCTGCTAGCTTTGTATCCTTTGTTCAACTGCCTTTATTAATTTTTCCATTTTGTTTTTGGCATCTTCTACACTCTGTCCTATGACTGAGAAATATAGCTTTACCTTGGGCTCTGTTCCAGAAGGTCGAATGGCAAACCAAGATTCATCTTCCAGGGTATAACGTAAAACATCGGATACTGGCAATTCTATAGGAGATATGCTATTGTCCATTAGGTTATAGCTCTTGCTTTCTTTGTAATCTTCTATGACTACAACCTTAACGCCAGCCAGTTCTTTAGGAGGGGTTTGGCGAAGTCCCTCCATCAATTGGGCAATTTGCTCCATGCCCTCTTTTCCTTCTGCCTCAACAGACTTTAACTCTTCATGGAAATAGCCGTATTTCTCCCATAGTTCTTGTAATCCCTCATATAAGCTCATATCCTTAGACTTATAATAAGCCGCCATCTCGCAAATTAGCATGGATGAGGATACCCCGTCCTTATCACGCACAAAGTCCCCGGCCAAATATCCGTAGCTTTCTTCATAGCCAAATAGGTAGGTGTTGCTCTTGGTTTTCTCAAATTCACCCATTTTTTCCCCTATAAACTTAAATCCTGTCAGGGTATCCATAACATCTACGCCATAGGATTTGGCTATCTTTTCTCCCATTTTACTAGTTACAATGGTCTTTATTACAACACCATCTTCAGGTAAGCCATTCTTTTTCTTTAAGGTGCCTAAAACATAATCCGTCAATAAAGCTCCTACCTGATTACCGGTAAGTACAACATATTCCCCTTCTGCATTTTTTACCACTACACCTACCCTGTCACAGTCAGGATCAGTGCCTAAAATTATATCGGTATTATTGCCCTCTTTCCTAGCCATCTCTATGGCCAGCTCAAATACAGCCCGTTCTTCGGGGTTAGGATATTCTACCGTACTAAAATCCGGGTCAGGAAGTTCTTGCTCAGGCACCACTTTTACATTTTTAAAGCCTACCTTATCCAATACCCGACGCACCAGTTTGTTACCTGAGCCATGTAGGGGAGTATATATGATATTTACCCTATTTCCCATGTCTTTTACCAGCTCAGGATTAAGGGATAGGCCAACTACTCTGTCTACATATTTGGCTAAGACTTCTTCTCCAATGATATTTAGCAAGCCTTTTTCTAAAGCCTGCTTTCTAGGCATATCCTTTATTTCTCCGAAATCTTTTATAGCGTTAATCTCAGTTATTATCTCATTGGCCCTTTCTAGCCCGATTTGAGCCCCATCTTCCCAATAAACTTTATATCCATTGTATTGGGGAGGATTATGGCTGGCAGTTATTACAACACCTGCTATGGCGCCTAGTTCCCTTACAGTAAAGGATAGTACAGCAACGGGTTGAAGCTCGCTGTATAAAAAGGCTTTAATGCCATTTCCATTTAAAATCAGCGCCACTCTCTCAGCAAACTCCGATGACATTCTCCTGGAGTCATAGGCAATAACTACGCCTCTGTCCATGGCCTCTTTGCCATGCTTTTTAATATAGTTAGCTAGGCCTTGAGTAGCCTTCCCTACAGTATATATATTCATCCTATTGGATCCTGCACCAATTACTCCTCTAAGCCCTCCTGTACCAAATTCTAAATCCTTATAAAACCGATCTTCTATTTCCTTTTCATCATCAGCTATTGATTTTAATTCTTCTTTTGTTTTATGGTCAATTATTGGACTATTAAGCCATTGCTCATACTTTTTTCTGTACTCCATACGCATTCACCTTATTCTTTAGATTTTGCCTTCTTCCCCTGTTTTAAATAGGTCAGTTTCAATCAAGTTTTGTATATATTCTTTAAAGTCTTCCCTTAACTCTGGATTGCGAAGGGTAAATTCCATAGTGGCTTCAAGGTATCCTAATTTGTTTCCTACATCATATCTTTTACCTTGGAAATTAAAAGCATACATAGCTTCTTCCTTTGCCAAGGATCTTAAAGCATCAGTTAATTGGATTTCCCCTCCTGCCCCAGGCTTTGTATTCTCTAAATGTTCAAAAATTCTAGGAGTAATTATGTATCTGCCTAATATAGCCATATTGGAGGGAGCTTCTTCTATCTTTGGCTTTTCTACTAGATCCTTAACCTTGTACACATCATTTTCAATTAGCTTTCCGTCCACTATACCATATTTATTCACTTGACTTTGGTCAACAAATTGGCACCCTAGTATAGTGGTTTTATACTCCTCGTATACATCAATAAGCTGTTTTAAGCATGGAACTTTAGAATGGACTATATCGTCACCCAACAATACTGCAAAAGGTTCATTTCCAATAAAGGAATGAGCGCAGTATATGGCATGCCCTAATCCCTTGGGCTCTTTCTGCCTGATATAATGAATATCCACCATATTGGATATATCTTCAACCAATTTTAATAAATCTTCCCTTTTGCTCTTCTTTAGAGAGTATTCTAACTCCAAGGATCGATCAAAATGATCTTCAATGGATCTCTTATTACGGCCTGTAACTATAATTATACTTTCAATACCCGAAGCAATAGCTTCTTCTATAATATATTGAATAGTGGGCTTGTCCACTATAGGCAGCATTTCCTTGGGCTGCGCTTTGGTAGCCGGTAAAAACCGTGTGCCTAGACCTGCAGCAGGAATAATAGCTTTACGTACTTTCAATTGAAACACCCCATTCACATTTTTTAAATAATTATATCATATATTACCTCTAAACAACTTTAATAATTATATCATATATTTCCTTTAAACGACGGAAATTTCATGGTAAAATAATAAGGATGGTAAAAAAAGCAAAGGAGTAACAATATGATAGAGATTAAAAGTCTTTCAAAGAGCTATAATAAAGGCCGTGTTAAGGCTGTGGATGATTTAAACCTTCATGTTAAACCAGGTGAAATATTTGGCTTTTTAGGCCCAAATGGCGCTGGTAAAACCACAACCATAAAAATGATGGTTGGCCTATTAACTCCTGATAATGGCTCCATTAGTATCGCAGGAATTGATATGATGAAAAATCCCCTAGAGGCTAAACGAAACATAGGATATGTGCCTGATAATCCAGACGTTTACGATCGATTAACTGGTATGGAATATTTAAACTTTATGGCAGACGTCTATAAAGTACCAGCCAAGGAGCGAAAGGAAAGAATAAGCTATCTATTGGAGATGTTTAACTTAACTGATGCAGTAGGTGACCTAATCAAAAGTTACTCCCATGGAATGAAACAAAAGATAGTGCTAACGGGGGCTTTGCTCCACAATCCTGCTGTCTGGATTTTGGATGAACCCATGGTAGGCCTGGATCCAAAGTCATCCCATCTTTTGAAAGAATTTATGAGAAAACACTGTGATCAAGGCAATACAGTTTTTTTCTCTACCCACGTCTTAGAAGTAGCAGAAAAGCTGTGTGATCGGATAGGCATTATTAACAAAGGCAAGCTCATAGCCATAGGTACTTTGGATGGGCTAAGGCATGGAGAACAGGCTGATTCACTGGAAAATATTTTCTTGGAGTTGACTGAAATATGAAAACCTTTATGTCCCTATTAAAAACCAACCTAAATGTGTACTTTGGTATCTCCGCCCTAAAATACCGATTTACTAAAGAAAAAAAACGCCTATGGGAGCCTATCCTTGTGCTATTTGCTGTTGTCATAGGTGGCGGTAGTTTACTGGTGCTATACAGCTTTTTACTCCTAGGTGTTTTTATGGGAGGCCAGGGTATAGGTCATCCTGAAATAGTGCTTACCTTTGCCTTTATGGCAACTCAACTGCTTATATTAATCTTTGGCATATTCTATATAATGTCAGTCTTTTATTTTTCCAATGATATGAATATACTAATTCCCCTGCCTTTAAGACCTGCAGAGGTGCTTGGGGTTAAGTTTATAATAATACTAATAGGTGAATATCTTATAGCTCTTCCCATGTTACTTCCTGCCTTTATTATATACGGTTTAGGCACCTGGTCAAATATATTCTATTGGCTAAAAGGCCTTATATTGGTGCTAATGGCACCTATACTGCCTTTGGTTATTGCAGCTATATTCGTTATACTGCTTATGCGGTTTATCAATATCCGTAAAAGTAAAGATTTGATGGTGGTGCTAGGTAGTCTTCTTGGTCTTTTTCTAGGCATAGGCGTAAACTTTTTAACACAGAGTATACCTCAAGGAAATGAAAAAGAGTTTATCACCAGCCTAATAGAAAGCAACACTGGACTTATAGAAGCCATTGGAAATAAATTTCCTCCCAGCATCTGGGCTACTTTAGGCCTTACCAGCCCTGGTTGGCAAGGATTGGGGTATTTCCTTCTATTTATTGGTTTATCCTTGCTACTACTTGCCGTGCTTTTATGGCTGGGCAATGCCTTCTTCTATAAGGGATATCTTTCTGGTCAAGAGGTGCAGCGTAAGGCTAAAGCTATATCAGCTGGGGATATGGAAAAAAGAGCACTAAAGACTGCTTCTCCTGTTGTGGCTTTGTTTAAAAGAGAATGGAAACTATTTATACGAACACCCATATATTTCATGAATGGTATCGCAGGAATGATCATGGTTCCCTTTTTAATGTTAATGCCTTTAGCGACTCAGACAGAAAAAATGTCAGAAGTGGTAAGCCTGGCAAAAGATCCTAAATATGCTCCTATAGCTGCCCTTGTTTCCTTAGGGATTATGCTCTTTGCTTCTAGCATGAATTTAATTTCATCCACCTCTATATCTAGAGAAGGACGGACCTTTTGGATATCCAAGTTGATACCTGTATCTCCTAAAGATCAGGTTTTAGCAAAGCTCATTCACAGCAGCTGTCTATCTCTGATAGCACTAATTTTAATAGCCCTGCCCTTATATTTCCTATTAGACATGCTTTTATATAGGCTGATTATAATAATCTTTATAGGGTTGTTGGCAAATATACTTATAAATATTCTGGGGCTGATTATAGATCTACTACGCCCCAAATTAGAATGGAATGACCCACAGGAAGCCATAAAGCAAAACTTGAATGCTTTCTTGGCCATGCTTGCTGTTATGTTTATAATGTTTATACTAGGTGGAATCGCTGTTTTATTGGCTTTAAAAGGAATCTCCGAATTGTGGATATATGGAATTTTAGCCTTGATTATTGTGCTGCTATCAGTGCCCAGTATCTATGGATTGTTCGCCTTGGCTCATAGAAAGTATAACAGTTTAGAAATTTAGGAGGTACCAAATATATCTTCTAATATCTTGTCTAAGGCCTTTTGTGATAAGCCCTTTTTCTCTTTATTACACACACTACAGTTTCCGCATTTTTCAAACTGGGCTTTTTCATTGAAGTATTCTAATATAAAGCGCCTTAGACATTTCTTCCCCTTACTATATTCCTCCATGGCATCTAGCCTGTCAAGTTCTATCTCTTTATGCCAATCTATTTCCTGCTGGGTAAGTTCAAATTCCCTATCATATATTGAGTACACTATGCCCTCTTCTACTTTGACATAATCGTATTCGAATAGTTTTCTAAGGGCACTTTGAAGGACATGTTTATCTATTGTCCTACTCTTAATTAGAAGCTGTTGAGGAATTCCCTTGTCTCCCTTAGCCTTTATACGCTTATATAGGCTTTCCACTAAGGCAACAGAGGGATAATTCCCATCTATCATAAATCGATTAAGGTCGTAGTCCTTCTTTGAATGCAATAGTATGCAGCTAGATCTTTTACCATCCCTGCCTGCCCGCCCAGCCTCTTGGTAGTAATGCTCCATGCTTTTTGGCATGTGCCAATGGATTATATACCTAACATCGCTTTTATTTATGCCCATACCAAAGGCATTAGTAGCTACCATAACCTTTATTTCATCATTTAAAAAAGCCTCTTGGGTATTATTGCGTGAAACGCTATCCAATCCAGCATGGTACATGCCTGCTGCTATCCCCCTATTTTTTAAAAAGTACCAAAGTTCTTCTACACTTGCGCGGGTTGCAGTGTATATGATGCCTGAGCTATTCCTATGCTTTCGAATATATTTTAATGTAAATACCTTTTTATCTACACTCTCTTCTACTTTAAAATGCAAGTTTGGCCTATCAAAACTCTCAACAAAAACATTGCAGTTTTCTTCAATGCCCAGTAACATCATAATATCCTCTTGAACTCGCTTAGTAGCTGTTGCTGTAAAGGCAGCCAGGATTGGATTTCCCATATGCTCTATTAGTTCCCTTATCTTTAGATAGGCAGGTCGAAAATTATGACCCCATTGGGATATGCAATGAGCCTCGTCAACAGCCACAAAAGGTACGTGAACCTCTTTTATGGCTGTCAGAAACTCCTGAGAATAGAACCGCTCTGGGGCTATATAAACAATTTTATATTGCCCTCTTTTCATTTTGCGAATTATCTCTGTTATCTGTCTATCTGGCAGCACACTACTTATGTATGCAGCATTGATATTGCGCTGTATAAGCTCATCTACCTGATCTTTCATTAACGAGATAAGAGGAGAAATCACTATAGTAGTTCCAGGAAAAATAAGAGCAGGCAGCTGATAACAAAGGGATTTTCCACCACCAGTAGGAAATATTGCTAGTGTATTATTACCCTCCAAAATACTTTGAATCACTTCCTGTTGGGATAGAAGAAAATCATCGTAACCAAAATATTTTTTTAAATATCTGTTCATTTGTACTGTATAATCCATAACATTCCCTCTCTTATCTTACCTCTAGTCTATCCATATTCTAGTGCAAAATCAAGGGGATTTAGTAAATTTATGTAGATATATAGCGCCATTGGACAGACAAAAAAATTTACCCGTTTTATGTTTCATAAATAGAGAAAAATGGTATATAATAAGATGAGTCTAAAAAACAATATTAAATGGAGGAAGATAGATATGAAGAGTCTAAAAGGAACAAAAACTGCTCAAAACCTATTAAAAGCCTTTGCAGGAGAGTCTCAAGCACGCAATAGGTATTTCATGTATGCTAGCGTTGCTGGCAAGGAAGGATACAAGCAAATTGAGGAGATTTTCCTTGAGACTGCTGACAATGAAAGAATCCATGCTAACCGATTCTTTAAGTTCCTCGTAGAAGGTCTTGAAGGTGAACTTCCCACTTCCCTAGAGATTACCGCTGATTATCCTATCGCTCTAGGTAATACCTACGAAAATCTAAAAGCTGCTGCAGCTGGTGAGCACGAAGAATGGTCAGATCTATACCCTGCTTTTGCTGAAGTTGCAAAAGAAGAAGGCTTCCCTGAAATAGCTAACGCCTTTACTATGATTGCTAAAGCAGAGGTAAACCATGAGGTAAGATTCAACAAGCTTGCCGAAAATGTTCAAAATGGTAAAGTATTCCAAAAAGATGAAGAAGTACAGTGGATCTGCAGAAAATGCGGATATATACATAAAGGACCAAAAGCTCCCGAAGTTTGCCCCACCTGCCTACACAAACAGCCACACTTCCAGCTTTTCAAAGAAACCTATTAATTTACAAAAAGTCCTCCCTAAGTGGAGGACTTTTTGTATTAGAAGATTATACTTCAACAATAACACCACATGCCAAACGTTTACCGCTGTTGCCTGAAGGCTGAGTCCTGTAGTCATCAGGATTTTGATGAATTATTACGGATTTTCCTACAACATCCCTAGGTCTAAATTTATTGGTGTAAAAGCACATATGGGCATATCCGTTGTTTGAAAATAGAACTGGAAAATCCCCTGCATGATTACCGTGAGGCTGATTGGTAGGATTCCAGTGTCCGCCTGCATTTTGAAAAGGGTCCTGAACATCTCCTATCTGGCAGGTTCCATATTCATGGATATGAAATCCCAATGGTCCTATGGGGTTACTGCCATTCTCACCAGGTCTATAAGAAGGAAGCCCGGTCACCTCTACACATACCTGGGTTCCCATACCACAAACATCCCTAAACCATACTATACCATTGATGTTAGGTGCTAGGGGACCTCCTTGAATGTGGGCTACTACTCTACTAGGTAGATTAGAATTGTGCCTAGGATTTATCATAATATCTAACCTCCTCTTGAGTCTAAGGAACTGATATTATTTTATTCCTAGGCATAAAGATCTGTTCATATCCTAATTTATTTGTTTTTGGATATCCTCATATTCTTAACGCCCTCTACAGTATTTTTTGTAGCTGAGTATAAGCCTGATGCTGCAAGTCCCAATGATAAACCGGTAATTATTCCTTCTGGGATATTAGTGGGATATAAAAAGAAAACGCCTATTAATAAACCCATCAATACTGCTGCCAAAGCAGAAAATTTGTTAGGCACCCCCAGACTTTTTAATAACTCCACCACTCCAATAATAAGAGGAACAATGGGTACTTCATATATCTCCAAACCTTTCCACCCCACTTTTTTATAGTGCATTTCTAAAATGCCTTCAAAATACTATATGATTTTTTCCTTCTGTACATTACAAATTTAATGGAATTTGTGAGATTTTTAAGTTTTTTTCATAGAACCTGTCCAAAAATCTAAAGAGTGGTCCACTGACAATGAACCACTCCTTTGCTACTAATAATAATATTTTATAATATATATTTATCCTTTTTCTTGGGCCTTGCATCCAGTTCTGCCTTCTTTTCCTCATAACCTGGTCGGCCAAGTAAGGCGTAAGTAGCATTTTTACCTTCCTCTACTCCCGGCTGGTCAAAGGCATTGATATTTAGAAGTTCTCCTGCAAAAGCGGTCTCTACCTCCATAAAGTATAGAAGTTGACCTACAGTGAAAGCATTGACTTCAGGGAGAGTAATAGTTCTGTTAAGGCGATTTGCCTTTAAAAGGGCATATTCTGTTGCGGTTTGTTCAGCATGAATAAGCTCATTTAAGGTATGTCCCCCTAGGAAAGATACAGCAGGAATATCCTCATGTCCTTTTGGAATATCTACATTACTCCTATAATTTTTTACCCCAAGGAAGGTAACCACTTTATCAAAGGGGCCTTCTGTATATAGTTGTATTTGAGAATGCTGATCTGTTACACCTAAGGCTTTAACAGGGGTTTGACCTACAAACATCTCATTGCCTTCAAGGTCATATCTCTTACCCAGACTTTCCGCCCATAGCTGTGCATACCAATCAGCCATATATTTTAAGGAATCAGCATAGGGCATCATCACAGATATATTCTTGCCGGCCTTCATAGCCAAATATTGCAAGGTTGCTGCCATGTATGCAGGGTTTTTATATGGATCCGATTGGCTTACTATGTCATCCATGTAAGCAGCTCCAGCCAACAGTTCTTCTATATCAATACCACAAACTGCCGCAGCCAGAAGGCCCACAGGACTTAGCTCAGAAAATCTTCCCCCTACACCTGCTGGAATATAATAGGTCTTAAAGCCTTCCTGGCGAGCAATCTTTATAAGGTTGCCCTTTTCTCTATCGGTGGTAGCTATGATATGGTCCTTATATTTATCACCTAACTTGGCCTTTAATAAATCCGTTACTATAAGGAATTGGGCCATGGTCTCAGAGGTGCTTCCAGATTTTGTTATTACATTGAAGACCGTTTTTTCTAAATCAATAATATCAAATAGCCCTTCCATACGTTCGGGATCCACATTATCTACTACATATAATCTAGGACAGCCACCTCTTTTTTCTTTTGGTAGTTCATTGTAAAACATATGGTTAAGAGCTTGCTGTACTGCAATTGGTCCTAAAGCCGAACCACCAATTCCTAGAATGACGAAATTATCAAACTTTTCCTTAATTCTAGCTGCGGTTTCCAGAATATCCTTAACCACTTCCTGCTGATTATATGGGAGCTCTCTCCATTCCATCTGGCCTGCTGCTCTTTTTTCCGCCATAGCTGCAGCAGCTTTTTTAAGATTGGGCTCCAATGCCTCTATCTGTTCCCAATCAATACCTTCTTCTCCCACAAACTCAGACATCATGTTGTTAAAGTCAAAGGTAATACGCATGCTGTCTTGCCATTGTTTGTTCTCATACCTCTTCATTATCTAAACTCCTTCCTTTTACATATAGCATCGCAAAAGTTATTGTACCATAGCAACATAATATTTGCTACTACAGCCATCTACACCTTATTCCTTTTCCTTTATTACAGTATTTATACGCCATTTTCCCTTATCATAAACACATATAATAGCACCGTTCTTGTGATTCTTGTAAACTATGGCACCATGTTCTTCTAACTTCTCAATAACCTCAGGATTGGGATGTCCAAAATTATTTTTCCCTGACTGGATTACAGCAATGCGTGGTTTTATCACCTCCAGCCATTTATCTGTAGAAGAGGTATTGCTGCCATGATGGGCTACCTTTAAGATGGATACACTATCCTTCCAAAAGCTTGATAAATAGGATTCAACTCCTCCTTCTATATCTCCTGTTAACATTACACTGGTCCGCTGATATCGAACTCTCAATACCAAGGACAGATTATTCTCATTTTTATTATACAGACTTTCCACCACTTCATAATTTGAGGTAGGATAGACAACATCAATAAATACATATTTGCCTACTTTATAGGTTTGTCTCCCTATGGCATGAATGCATTTAATATCCTTATTATCTATCAAATCCTTTAATTCTTTGTATCTTTCAGAGGGCTGCCTTGGGGGAAATTCCATAAACGCATCTACCTTTATTTCCTTTATCACAGGTATAAGCCCGCCCATATGATCATCATGCCCATGGGACATGACCACCAGATCAAGCTTTTTGACTCCGTTTTTAAGTAAAAAGGGGACAACAACTTCAGCACCTACGTCAAAATCACCCACGCCCTCAGGCCTTCCTCCCCCATCCACTAATATATGTTTTTCATCTGGAGTTTTTATGTATATGCAATCTCCCTGTCCAACGTCAACAAAGATAACCTTAAACTGGTTATCAATAACAGGTTTTATCGCTAGTAACAAAAATACAATCAATGTCAGTATTAAACTTGTTCTCCAAGGCCTTTTTACCCACAAAGGCCGCTCCTGTGAAAGAATTAAAAGGATAGAGTAGTAAACTGTCATAAGCAAAATTCCTGGGGATACTACCCGTATGCTTGACCAGGTAAAGCTTGACAGCCATTTATTTACTTCTATTAAGAATTGGCAAAGCAGCCACAGCCACCAGCCTATAACTGCCCCTATCAGGGGAAAAATAGCTGCAGTTAATAGAAGTATTAGACCTAAAATTACAATAACCCCAGCAACAGGAACTAGAATTAGATTGGCTATAAAACTAATTATGGAAAAAGTATTGAAGTGATAGGCTATCAAAGGCCATACACCAAGCTGAGCACTCAGCATGATAGCAATAGCCTCCCCCACTTTTAAGGGAAGCTTGTCCAACTTAGACAGTTTAGCGGATAATAGCTCATTGAATAGAACAATTCCAGCCACCGCCGAAAAGGAAAGCTGAAATCCTACTTCAAACACTTCCAAAGGCCTAAAAAGCAAAATAATAAAAGCTGCTAGAGATAAGCTATTTAAAGGATCGGGTTTTCTGCCTACCACTTTGCCTCCAAGGAGGATAATGGTCATAATGGTGGCCCTTACAACCGATGAGCTTCCTCCTACCACTATACAATAAACACCAAGAGCTGCTCCTTGAATAAAAAAAGTGACTTTGGGTGAAAGCTTAAGCCTATTAGATATCCATGACAATAATAGCACCACAAATCCTACATGAAGTCCGGAAATGGCCAGGATATGGGCAATACCTGTATTGGTAAACTCTTCTCTTAGCTCTGAAGGCAGGCTCCATCTTTGTCCTATAATCATAGCCTTCATAAGCTTTGAACCCATACCTCCTATATATGTGTCAAAAACGCCCTCCATATATTTCCTTATGGATTCTATCCATGATTTTGGCCAGGGCAAATTTCCTGAATCAATTGATAGAATATTTCTACTTGCCGTCCCTATTATATAGTGAATACCACGCCGTGCCAAATAAGCCCTATAATCAAAGCCCCTAGGATTTCTCATCCCTTGAGGCTTTTCAATTGTCCCCCTTACCTCTATCCAATCTCCTGTCTTAAACGGCATAACACCATGATTTGGGGAATTGTGGTAAATAGTGATTCTAATCTTACCCTTATATACATAGTCTTTATCAATATGACTTATCCTATAGGCATCCAAAATAAAGGAAGTTTTTGAGTCACTACTGCTTACTATCTCTGCAACTTGGCCATAAGCATTGACAGCTTGTCCAACTAAATCCTCAAGGCCATTATCTGGCTTGTTATGTATATAGGCATTGGCAATACCTATTAAGATGAATATGGAGAAAAATAATACTAGATACAATCCTTTCCATTTTACTTTTAATCCTGCTCCACCAAGAACTAATAATGGAAGAAGGACTATATAAAAATATCTAAGCTCCCATTTCATATAAACAGCTATTAATATTCCGATTATATATGCAACTGTTACCCAAATAATTGGTCGCTTAATTCTAAGCTTCACCTTTCTCTCCCCACTTAACAGATATGACTACTAATATGACAACCTATTAGAAAAACTTAACACCTGGAAAAAAGATTAGAGTATATAAGCATAGCAAAAATAAGACAAATAAATGTGATTATAGATCAAATTTTACCATATTACTGTTGAAAATAACAGCTAATCTTCAGTAAAAGCATACTCTAAGCTACTACTATATTTCAAAATCCTATTCATTACTCTTTGAGCTTCTTCACCTTCTAACACTGTAGGCTGATAATCATTAACATGGGTAACCGATGATATACGACAGGGAATTATCTTGCATTGGCTGTCTTTCAACTGTCCATCCATAAAAACAAATTCATTCTGAAAGATAAAGGTGTCCTTGTCCTTAGGGTTTCGATTTCCTCCAAAACAAAAATTTCCTAGACTATAGACAATATATCTGCCCTTATATTTCTCAATCCCTTGAATAACATGAGGATGGTGTCCAGCCACCAGGTCAGCGCCGTGATCAATAGCAAATCTCCCTAGCTCTTTCTGTATATCGTTGGGATAATTACTCCTCTCCTTTCCCCAATGAAAGGAAACAATGACAAGATCCCCTTTACTTCGAACATCCTCTAAATCACTCTTTAGTTGGTCCTTTATACTAGTGCTCCAGCCACAGTAGCCTAAACTAGCAATAGTAAGGCCCTTGGTCTCAAAAAAAGCAATATGCCCCTCACCGGAATAAAGGATTCCAGCTTGTTCTAGGGTTTCCAGGGTATCATCAAAACCTTTTTGTAAGTAATCATAGATATGATTATTTGCTATGTTTACCATCTCAATGCTGCCTTCCTTTAAAATATTTACATAGGAAGGATCCCCCTTAAACCTAAATGTTTTCTTTGCCTTTTTCTTGGCAGTAGTAAAAGTGGTCTCTAAATTTACTAAGGTTAAATCATCATTTTCAAAAATATGTTTTACCCCAGCAAAAAAATAGCTCCAATCTTCATTCTGCTTTTTTACCTGATAGGGAAAAGAATTAGCATAGCTAAAGGATTCATCCGTACCTAAGGTACAATCCCCTGCAAGGGAGATGGTGATTTTCTGCTGTACTGGTAACTGTTGTACTGGTGGCTGCTGTGCTGGTGGTAGCTGTGCTGGTGGTAGCTGTGCTGGTGGCAGCTGCACTGATGGTTGCTTTATCTCCTCTTGTAGCTCTGTTTTTTTCTCTACTTGTTGTTCTACATCTTGTTTTGTATATAATGGTTCTTTAACCCCTGGTACATTTTCAGGATCTGAAATATTTTGCTCTTCTAGCTCCTTATATATGCCGGATGCAGACAAAATGAAACAAAAGCTAAGGATAATAACCAAACAAAGACTACGTCGAAACATTTTCATGCTCGCTCCTAATTATGTAATATTTGGTCCTCAAATTTTTATCCTTAGCTTCTTACTATTTAAAATTCATTTTCTTTTGCTAAATGCTTATCCAATTTTATTTCTCAAAATGCGTGAAAGATTTTCTATAGATAATATATTATTAAATTCTTTAACATATGCTGTTTCAAGCCAATAAAACCTCCTTTAGTAGAAAAGGATATTGTCGTGGCGAAAGATTGCGAATATTTTATCAATGGTGTATAATAAAAATTATTAGTTAAATTCTATTTTATTATCATTAGGAAGTGATTATTATTAGCACTAAATTGTTTCGTAACTCCTTGTACAAAGATTTACCCATAGATCAGGTTTATGAAATACTCCTAAACTTGATAAGACAAGCGCCCCACAGCGAATATCGCCTATCCATAGGAACAGATTCACAGGTTGGGAGAAAGGAAACAGTTTTTGTTACAGCTATTCATCTTCACAGGGTAGGCCGTGGAGCTATAGGCTTTTTTACCACTGAAATTCTACCAAGGCCTATACTAAGTCTTAGAGAAAAAATCTATTATGAAACTAGTAAAACCTTAGAATTAGCCTCTTGGTTTACTGAAGAAAAAATGGATCTAATGATGGAATGCATCCTTACCACAATGGGGAAACCAGGAGATATTCATTTTGAATTTCATTTGGATATAGGCACATCAGGTCCCACACGAGAATTGATTAGTGAGATGGTGGCTATGGCCAAGAGCACTGGCTTTGAGCCCAAAATTAAGCCGGAAAGCTATGCGGCTAGTTGTTATGCCAACAGATATACTAAAAAGGCCAACTAGCCGCACTGTTTTTTCTCTATTAAGAAACAACTTAACTTACTTTACAGGAATGGTGCTATTCCTTTAATGGCTTTAAAGCCATATTTTTTCACTAATTCATCGGCCACTTTATATAGGGTTTCTTGCCCTAAGAAAGGGTATAAACCGTTACACTCTTCTATCTGCCCTGAATCTATAGCTTTCATCACCAACTTGTCTAGTGTTTTTTTGCTAAGAAAAGGAGCAAGGCCGGTAATATCCTTCAAACTTCCCACCTTAGTCAGTTTTTCTACCAGTTTATCCAAGGTTTTTTTGCTAAGAAAAGGTGCCAGGCCAATTATACCATCTATATTCTCTACCCCGTCAACTTCATCCAGCCATTTTTCTAGAAATTCTTCTCTTACAAATGGCGCTATTCCTATTAAATCATGGGTAGTCAATCTATCCATATTTTCATTTATTACCATGTCCATTAGGCTTTCTGTCTGATTGGGTTTTAATACTGGCGCTGCCTCTGCTACAGTCTCTAATGTAACCTTTTGTTCCTTAACATATTCTTCTGTGTTACCTGAAATGATGTGACTGACTAATTCAGATTTTTTGCCATCACAAAGAAGTTCATCAATGCTGCATCCAAATATTACTGCCAATTCTGGTAACTTTGAAATATCTGGCATGGAATTGCCCCTCTCCCAATTGCTAACGGCTTGGTAGCTTACCCCCATAGCATCAGCTAACTCCATCTGTGTCATATTTTTGGCCTTTCGCAACTCTGCTATTTTCTTCCCCACTTTTCTAGTATCAAACATATTTATCCTTCCCCTCATCATATTTTGGCAGAGCTTTCCTCTCTGCAGCCTTATAATATCAAGCCCAGCTTTTGTTTTTGAAGCAAGTAATAGTTGAGTTGCCAATTCAACTATTACTTTAGTTCTTTGTCATGGCCAATGTTCATATTTACATCTACTTATATATAGGCATCACGTGAAATAAAACCCAATATAAACACAGAAAGCTAAGGTTTATTCCATTTTAATCGTTATTTTTTTATTCTACACTCAAATTCGATATCCTTTTATTCATTCACTTTAATAATGAATCATATTCTAAAGTTTTTGCTTTATTTAAAAATATCTATTGACAAATTAACCATGACTGTGTATATTGTATATATACAGTATAGACGGATGGGGGATTAAATGAGAATTATTATTTCACACTCATCAAGTGAACCTATCTATAAGCAAATTGTATATCAGCTAAAGGAGCTGATCTTAAAAGGTCAGCTTAAAGCAGGAGATGCTCTTCCCTCTATACGAAACCTTGCTAAAGAGCTGCAAATTAGCGTTATAACAACCAAAAGAGCATATGAAGAGCTGGAAAGAGAAGGCTTTATCCAAACTGTTCAGGGAAAAGGTTCATTTGTGGCTACTCATAATAAGGAAATGCTAAAGAAAAAAAAATACTCCATTGTAGAAGAAAAACTGATGGAAGCGGTTTTGGCTGCCAAGTCCCTGGAACTTACTTGGAATGAGTTGATTGAGATACTCCAACAGTTATATGATAAGGAGGCATAAATATGGGAAATATCTTAGAAGTAAAGGATTTAAGAAAAAACTTTAAGAGCTTTGCCCTAAAAGGCATAAGCTTCACACTTCCTAAAGGCTATGTTATGGGTTTTATTGGTCCTAATGGTGCTGGAAAAAGTACTACCATAAAACTTATTATGAACTTACTAAAAAAAGATGGAGGCCAGATCAAAGTTCTTGGTAAAGATCATATTAAGTATGAAAAGGAAATCAAAAACCATATAGGATTCGTATATGATGAAAATCATTTTTACGAAGAGTTAACCCTCCGTGAGATGAAGACTATTATAGCTCCTTTCTATAAAACATGGGATGAAAAAATATTTGATAAATACATGAAGATTTTTGAACTTCCTCTGGATAAAAAGATAAAAGAGCTGTCAAAGGGAATGAAGATGAAATTTTCCTTGGCTATTGCACTATCTCATGATGCAAAGCTTCTCATTATGGATGAACCAACTTCTGGGCTAGATCCCATCTTTCGTAGTGAGCTATTGGATATACTAAGGGAAATAATACAAGACGATGAAAAAAGCGTATTTTTCTCTACACACATAACCTCAGATCTGGAAAAGATAGCAGATTATATTACCTTTATTCATGATGGACAAATTATCCTGTCTAATACCAAAGATGATATTCTAGATAATTATTGTATTGTAAAAGGTGGGTTAGATTTATTGGATAAAGACGCCCAAAAAGCCTTTGTTGGTATCCGAAAAAACAATTACGGTTTTGAAGGTTTAGTTGAGAATAGAGGGAAAGTCCGAGAACTGTTCAAAGAAAATATTGTGATTGAAAAACCTAGCCTTGAAGACATAATGCTATATATAGTTAGGGGGAGCCAATATGCTTAATCTAATTCTAAAAGATCTGCTGGTACAGAAAAAATCCATGCTTTTTGCCTTTGGTTACTGCTTCTTCCTTGTCTTTGCCTTCCAAGGCTTAGATGGAACTGCGCCTGTTGGTGCTGCAACTGCTGTAGTATATCTTTTGATCCAATATTCTTTTGCCCACGAAGATAAAAATAAATCTGAAATTATGCTAAACAGTTTGCCTATATCAAGGAAAGATATTGTCATTGCCAAATACTTATCCATATTCCTATATATAGGTCTGGCTATGGTAGCCTATATGCTTGCCACCTTAATTGTAATGGCAATAAAGATCCCTGTAAAAGTCCATTTTTTGAGCATCGAGAATATTACTACAACTCTATTTATTGTGTCTCTAATGACATCTTCATATCTGCCCGTAGTCTTCAAACTTGGCTATCTTAAGGCCAAAATGTTCAATATAGTTATGTTCCTATTGTTCTTCTTTATCCCCATGGGCTTGCTCAGCTTGAGTCAAAATCCAGAATTTGCTTTGTCTATTAGTAAAACATTAGATGGTTTTGCAAACTGGTCTGATTGGCAAATAGCTACACTAATAGCTGGTATATCATTACTTATGATGTTTATATCCTGTTGCATTTCTATCAGAATATATAATAACCGTGAATTTTAATTTATAAAGGGCAAGTACCAATTATACTAGCTGATACTTGCCCTTTGTATTCATTTTTTCGCAACGATAATATCCCTATTAATTGCCTGGTCCACTCGATGTTCGAAGTCAGTATATGGGCTATCATTCAAAACCTTCAAATTATGCCTCGAGAAAATCTCTATCATCTGTTCACGGCTAAGGACAAACTTATTCCAGGCTAGTACGATTACCCCTCCTGATTTCAAACTCTCTATCCAGCTAGGCAGGCAATAATTAAGTAATTCCTTAGGACTTCGGGTGATAGATGATTGATTTTGGTTGCTAACATTTCTATGCTGAACCCCATAGGGTAAATCCCCAACTATAATGTGAAACATCTTTTTCTTAAAAAATCTATTAGAATATCTGGAATCGCCTGCAACCATACAAAGCTGCAAGGTTTTCCCAGCTTTAAAATCCTCTTTTGATTTTGCAAATTCAAATCTATAAAAGTTTGCAGTAAAGCTTTTAGCTTCGCCTCTCATTCTCTCTTTCTTTAGGCTATGCTTATACTTTTCATTCTCAAGATACTTTTTAAAGAATACTGCTGCTTCGTGAACCACATTTGGATTAATCTCTATACCATAGCTATTATATCCTGCAATCAAAGACTCAAAGAGAGTTGTCCCCTTGCCTGCAACAGGATCAAGTAGGTTAATATCCTTTGTATTATAAAAATCACTGGACAAAAGAGCCACATTTATCATTAATCTCGTAAATAGCTCATTGGTCTTTCCAGTGTATTTTAGTATGGTGTTTAAATCATCGTTGAAATAGTAAGAAGAAATCTTGCGTATGGGTATTAAAGCTACTTCTGATTCCTTTTTCCTAAGTTCAAATATAGCATAAGTAAAGGAAAGTCTAGATAGCCAAGCCAAATCATCATTACTTAGTGGTTCTTCAGCGTTAAAGGTTAAATATAATATACCTTCTATCTCTGCCAGAGCAAAATCTCTGCACTCAACAGAAAAACGTCTGCAAGCAATTTCAAGCTCTGCTAAAGAAAGCTTTTTTGAGGCTTCAAAATACACTCTATTATGACCGGGATTTGCTAATACTGCATAAGTTATCATGTATTTTTTCTCCTATCCACACCTTTATCAATTACGACTAACATAACCATTTATAATATAAGCAGTTTTGCTAGTTCAAAAATTATCATTCACGGTTCACAATTTATAATGGTTATTGGTCCATTGGCTTCATCACTGATTTGAATAAAACTAAAGCCAATACAATTACCAAAACACATTGTAGCATTTTTAACTTTAGGGCACAATCTTTTTATTCTATAATTTTTTTTGAATACTTGAGCTGTTTGGTGCCATACTAATTTAAAGACCTACATCTAAAGGAGATGATATTGATGAACGCAAATGCTGAACTTTTAAATTTTATATATCAAAACTCTGAAATGGGGGTAAATACAATCAGTCAATTAATGGATATTGTGAAAGATGAGGATTTTAAAAAGCATTTAGAATCCCAATACAATGAATATAAGGAAATCCATACTGCTGCCAGGGCATTGTTAAATGAAAATGGCTACGATGAAAAGGGGATTAGTGCCTTGGAAAGAATAAGAACATATCTGATGATAAATATGCAAACCTTAACTGACAAATCTCCTTCTCATGTTGCAGAAATGCTTATAATTGGCAGCAATATGGGTATAATAGACGCTATTAAAAATATCAGGAAATATGAGCAAGAAGCAGAACCCAATATTATAAAGCTTATGAAAAGATTGCTTCGGTTTGAGGAAAACAATATTAAGCAACTTAAGAAGTTTCTGTAGGTTTAATCTAGTATAAAATCCCCAAAACACTCTGGCTTATGAAAATTAGGCTCAGGGGCTTCTATCCTATTCCAACATCCATAATGGGGAAATTTGGTTTTATCCCCGCATTTTTGAAAATTACCTCTCATCTTTTTGCCTGAGGAGAAGTCTTGCTTCCCATAATATTTTTCTATAAAGGTATAAGGAATAGAAAACTCTAAAGTCCATGATTCATCCTGATATTGACAGACTTTATCTGTGTCAACAGAGGATCTTATATTAAAAATATTCGAAGATACATCCTCTATCAATGTTCTATTATCCCGATCCCTGCCTAGCCCTAATAAAAGAGTTCCAATGGCATTTATTTCGAAATTAAAGTATCTATCATCCTTGTCAGGATCAGGGTTGAAGAAAAACTCCACACAGCTATCGGTGTATACTGGCTCATTCATCTCTTTGTATTTAGCCCGAATCTCCTTCTCATAGGATGTAAAATGAAGGTAAAGTCTGGATTCGGTATAGAAAAATCTCACCTCTACTTTTGGCTTGTAGCCATTTTCATCCCAAGGATATTCCTGAATCAAGATTGGCTCTAACTCTTGCCAGATAGACTCATCCACCTCTTTATCCTTAAAATTTTTCCATCTACACACCTTGTTCATAGTTTCCACCTTTCTCTACTAAAGCTGCTACTCACTGAGCTAATAGCTTATCCAAATTTAAAAATTACTCCTACTACTCCTGCAGCAAGTAAATATACAATAGGATGCTTTTTATACTTGTTGGTTAAAAACAACAATATACCAAAAAGTATTATAGCTTTTAAATCAAATATATCCAAAATCTTTTTTGTATCTATATATTTTTGTAAATTAAATAATGAAACCTTAGCCACTTCAAATCCTGCTGCTGCTATAAGTCCAGTTACTGCAGGTCGTAACCCATAAAACCCTGCTTTTACAATGGGTTGTTCTGCAAATTGCATAAAGTAATGGGCGATTATAACAATTATAATCACTGATGGAGCTTCCAGACCCAAAGCTGCAATGATAGCTCCTGGTATCCTAGCAGCCTGGTAGCCTACATAGGTGGCCATATTTACCCCTATAGGTCCAGGAGTAGACTCTGATATAGCTATCATATTAATTAATTCTTGATGGGTAAACCAATCATATTTATCTGCAAGCTGTTGAAGAAAGGGTATGGTTGCCAAGCCTCCACCTATAGCAAATAATCCTATTTTAAAATATTCTATAAATAACTGTAGATAAATCATTTGTCAACCGCCTTTCTGTAGGTTAGAATAATCCCTGTAATTGCTGAAACAATGATAACGATAACCGGCGATATATTAGTAAAGGTTACAAGCAAGAAACTTAAGCCAAACAATATCACCCCAGCCAAATCCTTTACTGTAGTCTTCCACATCTTGATTACTGCATTCAAAACTAGTACAGTAACTCCTACCCTAATACCTGCAAAAGCATGCTGCACTATTTTATTGTTCTGAAACTGCATAAAGGAAGAGGCTATAATAATAATTGTAATCAAAGACGGAACTGTAATTCCCAAGGTAGCAACAATGGCTCCAATAAGTCCTTTTTGCTTATAACCAATAAAGGTTGCTGTATTTACAGCAATAATCCCTGGAGTACTCTGTCCTATTGCATAATAATCAATTACTTCCTCATCGGTAGCCCATTGCTTCTTTTCTACAACTTCCTTTTGGATTAGAGGAAGCATGGCATATCCGCCCCCAAAGGTAAAAGCACCTATACGAAAGAAAACACTAAATAATTCCCAAAGCTCTTTCACTAACAGTCACTCTCCTAACATATTGCTGTGTTAAAAATGAAAACAACACCTATATTCTAATAGTATTGCATATATAAAGTCAAACTAATTATATAAACCGATAGCGTCACTTTACTGTAGGAAAAAAATACATTTTACCCCCAGCTAAAGTCTCTTGTTATAGCTCTAAAAAAGAATGTATATTTATTTACATAAAAAATGCCACCCCTTTGTTACTTTGTTTTTGTCACATTTAATATATTAACAGGGTGACATCTTCTTTACAATTTGTATGGAAATTTATTACTGGAATTCCCTATGATAATTTATGCTAACAAATAGTTACAACTCAGGCTTATCCATTTGGACATGCCTGAGTTGTAGTATAGCAATGGCTATTTGTCTTTCATTATTTCTTTTACTGAAAAATACTTAAAATAAGCAGTTCCATTACTTGCAAAAACACCTAGATATGTGCCCGTAAAGGTCATAGTCATAGTTCCTTCCGTGCATAATCCAGCAGTTTTAGCTGTACCTAGCATTATCCAATCATCACTTAGACGGTAACTGAATTTATAATCATCTACGCCTGTTTCAATTTCAAATTCTATTTCACCCTGATAATCTACTTCTATCTGATGTGTTACACACTCTATATCGTGTATCCGTTTGGACAAAGCAACATAATATTTGTCCTGCTCCTTGGTTAAGTAAATTTCATAATGATAATCTTTATTATAAAAAGCCGTAAGCCCTGCTTTTTGATTCTCATTCATAGAATCTACAACAAGCTTTGTACGAGCTTTTACGTTAAATTCTTTTTGACGAATTCCTACAAAGGTGGGATGATAATCGCTTAAAGTTTCAGCTCCTGCCGAAAGCCTTAAATATCCTTTTCTGTCAGCTAAACTGTAGTTGTCCCTCCTAGGATTGCGCACAAAATTCCATTCTAATTTTAAAGTATCACTCTCGAAGTTATCCTCAAAATCTATAGATAGTACTGAGCCTGATAAAGGAGCAGGAAGCTTAGCCTCCATCTCTAATGCGATTCTCCCATTATTTCCAACCACAGGCCAATCATCTTCATTCCAGACCAACGGAGTCAAAAAAGTTTCCCTTCCTAAATTGTGTAACATTGTTGTAGGCAAAGGACGAATTCCCAAACATACCATCCACCAATTTCCGTTAGTATCTTCTACAATGTCTGCATGTCCAGTTGCTTGAATGGGGGACCCCATAAAGTCCTTGTGTGAGATAATTGGATTATGAGGACATGGTTCATAGGGACCATAGATTGATTTACTGCGGAAAATGGTTTCCATATGACCGTATTCAGTGCCCCCTTCTGCCATCATCAAATAGTAATAGCCATTAATCTTATAAATATGGGGTGCCTCAGGATATTTGCCGCCAGCTCCATAGCTAATAACTACAGTATCGCTAAGTTTTTCCCCTGTTAAGGGATTAATTTCAAAAAGAGCTATAGCTTGTCTCCCATTCTCATTGTGAGTTCCACAAAAATAAACCTTCCCGTCATCATCAAAAAATAAGGACGGATCAATTCCTTCATGATCTATCCAATGAGGTTCTGACCATTCTCCTCTAATATCCCTAGTATGTACTATAAAATTTCCTCCACCAGTTACATTAGTAGTAATCATATAGAAAACCCCATCGTGATAGCGAAGAGTTGGGGCATATATGCCGCCTGAGCAACGACAATTGTTTAGATCCAACTGACTATCCCTGATTAAACAATAATTGATTAATTCCCATTCCACTAAATTCTTACTATGATATATAGGTACACCCGGAAAAAACTCAAAAGTTGATGTGACTAAGTAATAATCATCTCCTACACGACAAATACTGGGATCCGGGTTAAAACCTTTAATAACAGGATTTTGATATAATGTCATTTTTAACACCCCTTTCAGCTGCCCATTATTATAATAATTTATAAAACCTTTCTTGGATAACCCCTTATATCATATTATAAATAGTTTTTCGTACTAGTAAACCTCTGTTTCAGCAAAAAATCCCCTGGTTTTTCCATCCACATATAAATCTGAAGTTATTTCGAAACTATCATGCAAACGAATATCATTTGATGAAGAACCAACCAAAACATCCATTGCTCCAGCTTCTACCTTCCATTTCATTTCGGCATCTAAAAATGCAAATTGGCTTAATTTTATTCTAAATGTTATGGTTCTTTTCTCATTTGGGTTTAGCCAGATACGTTTAAATCCTGCCAGTTCTTTTACTGGTCGAACCATGCTTGCATATGGATCCCTTATATAAAGTTGAACAACCTCATCACCAGCCATATGGCCTGTATTCTCAATATCCACTGAAACACAAAGCGTTTCATAAGGCTCATATTTTTTCTTATTCAGCCTCAGATCTGAATACTCAAATGTTGTATAGGATAAACCATGACCAAAATGATACCTAGGTGTATGGGGAATATCTACATAGCTATTAAAAGCGCTTATCGTCCCCACGTCATAGCTTGCCCCATTCTCATGGTTATAAAATACAGGGATTTGGCCTGCATTATACGCTACAGATACGGGAAGCTTTCCTCCTGGATTATAATCACCAAAGATTGCAGCTGTAATCGCTTGGGCTCCTTTTTCTCCTGGACTCCATGCTTCAATTATAGCATTAAGATAACGATCTGCGGCATCGCTAGAAATAGGTCTTCCGTCAAAATGAATCCCTACAGATTTTTTACCTAGCTTACCAAGTTTTTCGATAAATGATTCTTGACATTTTGGTAAGTTTATATTAGTTGAATCAATTCCCTCTCCTGTGGTACAGGATACGCCCCAACCAGCTTTACCTCCCAGGGTAAGTATGACCACATCTGCTTCTTTAGCTATCTCCAAGGCCTCTTCATGTCCCGATTCATCGTCTCCAGCATAAGGATATCCATATGAATACAAGATTTCAGCATTAGGACACTCTTCTTTCAATTGCTCTAATAAATTTTTGGATTTAGGATAATATTTTTTTGCCATGTCCTCCAATTTTGGATTCTCAACCTCTACATTACTACCGGAATAAGTGGTACGGCTCTCCCTTGCATTATGCTCCTCTTTTTCATCGTTAGAGAGTTTATCAGTCTGGACACCAGCCATTGTGTTTTTAACCCCCAACAAAGGCTCTGCCATGCTCATAAAAGAATATCCACCAAACAAAGCACGCAAAGAGGTAGCATGATGTCCTATTACTGCTATCTTGCTTATCTTTCTTTCCAAAGGTAATATGCCGTCATTTTTCAAAAGCACAAGAGACTCCTTAGCCATCTGAAGACTTAATGCTTCATTTTCCGGTTGGTTGAATACTACAGTAATCTTCTCTGAATCTGTAGGATATGGATTTTCAAAGAGTCCTAAAGCAAATTTTACCGTTAGTATACGCTTTACAGCACCATCTAGTAATTCTACATCTATCTCACCGGTCTTTATTAATTCAAGAAGTTCATAGTTATAACATTCCCCTGAAGGCAATTCAACATCTATTCCTGACTCTAAGGCTCGTTTTCCAGCCTCAACAGCGTTTTTACATACTTTTTGTCGTCTCCATAGTTCAGCTATAGAAGTATAATCTGATACAGTGATGCCATCAAAACCCATCTCATCTCTTAATAAATTGGTAAGTATTTTTTTTGATCCTGCAACAGGCTCTCCGTTTATGGCCCCATAGCTATTCATTACAGACTTGAGTCCGCCTTGAGTAATAGCTGCTTGAAATGGCTTTGCAAAAATTTCTACAAGCTGTCTTTCCGGAATATGACAAGTAGCGGCATGTATTCCGCCCTGAGAGTTCATATAACCTAAAAAATGCTTTGCAGTTGCCATAACACCATCTTTTAGATTCCCATCTTTCTGGATTCCTTGAACATAAGCGGTACCCATTGCCGATGCTAATGTTGGATCCTCGCCATAGCTTTCATTCTGACGACCCATCCTTGAGTCCCTGGATATATCCAATACTGGTGCAAAAGCCTGAGTTACTCCTATAGCTCTTGCTTGTCTACTAATGATTTCAGCCATTTTTTTCTGTAGATCAGGATTCCATGTGGAAGCTTGACCAATTCCTGATGGAAAGCTGGTGGCTTCGGGCATAAGTGCTCCACATAATGTCTCCATATGAAAAATAGCTGGTATACGGTGCTTGCTAAGGCTCATAACTTTTTCCTGTATTTCACGCAAAGCTTCAACAACTTGCTCCTTTGATTCCATCTCACTTGCAACAAGAAATGATACCTCACCTACGCCATATGGATAATCCTCTTCTAAGTTGTCATTGGACCAGGCTGCTGGGTTGTACCCCTGGAGCTGACCTAATTTTTCTTCCAAACTCATTCGAGAAAGAAGATCCTCCGCCCTCTCTTCCGGGGATAATGTTGGATCTTTGTATTTTAATATAGATTCTGACATATTCAAACCCCCATCATCCAATTAATTAGAAACAATTATTTCTCATCTAAACTAACCGTGAAATTATCCTTTTACTGCACCTAAAGCTATACCTCTTACAAAGTACTTCTGAACAAAAGGATACACGACTAAAATAGGCAGTATTCCTATAACCGCAATGGCCATACGTACTGTTGCCTGAGGTATTGCACTGGCTATATTGCTTAAGTTTATATTGGAATTTGCGTTCTTAGAGAGATATTCAATATTTTTCATCATATTATTTAATAACTGTTGAATACTATATAAATTATTATCTGTTACATAGTACAAACCGTTCATCCAGTCATTCCAATAAGCAAGACCAATAAAAAGTCCTATTACCGTAATAATTGGTTTTGCCATGGGAAACACTATCTTATGAACAATCTGATATTCATTGGCACCATCAATGAAAGCAGCTTCTATTAATGCCTGCGGAATGTTATTTTGCAAATAACTCCGAATCAAAATAACATTAAAAGCGTTCATCAATAAGTTTGGTATAATCAATGCCCATAGGGTATTTTTTATGTGAAAATATTGTGTATACATAATGTATGTGGGAACCAATCCACCATTAAATAGCATAGTAAAAAACAGAAAGATGGAGAAAAAACTCTTTCCAGGAAATCGCGGCTTTGATAATGCATATGCATAAAGAACTGATGTCAAAAGACCAATTGTGGTACCAATGGTAGTAACGATTATTGTAATGAAATATGCATTAAAAATCTGATCACGCTCGGTCCAAATGTAGGAATAAGCATCTAGACTCCAATTTTTTGGAAAAAATGAATACCCATATAAGGTAATATCTGTGTTTTTTGTAAATGAAGCAATAATGAGCAAAGCAAATGGCAAAATTGTCATTAATGATATGATAAACATAATCACGTTTGCAAAGATTTGAACTTTATAATTACTTTTTTTGGCCAATCCTATCATCCCCTTAAAACAACGCATTATCTTCGCTATATCGTTTCGTAATGTAGTTTGCAACCATGACAAGAATAAATCCCACGAAAGACTGATAAACACCCGCTGCTGAAGACATTCCAATATCTCCTAGATTCATTAAGCCTCTATATACATAAGTATCAATGGTGTTTGTAACATCGATCAAGGGACCTGAGTTCATGGGCACCTGGTAAAATAATCCAAAATCTGAGTAAAAAATTCTGCCTATGCTTAATAACACCATTGTGATAATGGTAGGTTTTATCAATGGTAAAGTAATATACCAGATTTCCTTTATTTTTGTAATTCCATCTATAGATGCAGCTTCGTACATTTCAGAATCAATGCCCAATATTGATGCAAGATATATAAGAGCCCCATATCCTGCTCCCTTCCAACAGTTGATAAATACTAGAATAAAGGGCCAGTATTTTGCCTCGCTATACCAGGATATCCTTTCTAAATTAAAAATATCTAACAATCTATTAATAAACCCAGTGTCGCCAGCAAGGAATGCATAGGCCAGATAACTAACAATAACCATGGAAATCATATGTGGAAGCATAATAACCGTTTGATATATTCTAACTAATAATTTACTAATTATTTCACTGAGCAGAATGGCAATGAACACTGAAACAACTAGGTTTACAATAATAAACGTAAAATTATATCCAAGGGTATTCCTTGTAATTCGAAAAGCATCCGGAGTTCTAAACAGATATTCAAAATTTGCAAAACCAGCCCAATCGCTTTTCAGAATCCCCTTGGCAAAGTTTAAGTCTTTAAATGCTATGATTATTCCAAACATAGGAATGTAGTTGTTTATCAATAGGTACAGAAACCCCGGTGCTAGCATGACATAGATCGGAATATGTTTCTTTATCGTTTTCATATAATAAAGCATCCTCCTATACTAAAATAAGGAATATTATTAAAATCGCACAATATATTAGCCACTGATATACACGATTAATAAATTTCATGGAAGATACCACAGTCCATTAAAGATATGTGGCATCTTCCATATACAACTTATATCTCTTTAATTGTTAATTTCTATTTACTCTAGGGTTAGTAATTTAGTTTTTATTAGCTAACCACTCATCTACCTGCCTCTGTGCCTCATCTATTATTTTCTGAATACCCGCAGATTCAAGTTCTTTATTTAAAGCTGTTACAGATTCGTTAGGATCTGCATATCCAGCCTCAATTACTGCACAATATTTAGTAATTACATTTGTAACTGCAGATATCTCATTTTTTACGTTCTCAATGTCAAAAACAAAACCAAACAGCGGAGATACAGTAGCACTTGCATTAAATTCAAGGTAATCTTCCCAAATGGTTGGAGGATCTGTTTCCCAGGCATAAGAAATAGAAGCATTACCACTGAGCCATGGTTCATTAGACCAACCCACTGAGGTTCCATCTTTTCCCTCTGGGTACCCAGCTACTCCCTTTTCCTCATCCTTTACAACATAGTCCTCGCCTTCAATACCATACATAAACAGATTCTGCATATCTTCATTGGTATAAAGTTCGTTAAGAAAAGCTAAAGCCTTTTCAGGATTTTTGCTGGCTATTGGGATCATATACTGGGCAAAGTTGACATTACCCGTTGTTAGTCCGCTGCCAGTAACTGGAATGGCCACCATCTCTTTACCCGAATTTCTTGTTTCCTGAGTTACGGTACCGGGATGTATCATTCCAATATATCCAAATGTATTACCAGCACGTATTAGATCCTGACGGGTTTCGGATATAGTGGTTGCATCAGGAATAAAATATCCCTTCTTGTTCCAATCATAAGCTTTATTTGCTAGCTCCATATATTCAGGCGTAGAATATATGCTAACGACCTCAATGCCATCATTGGGATCATCATCTAAATAGATTCCCATCCCTGAATCTGCCTGGATTATATCAAATATGCCCTGATTATAGTATTGTAAAGTACCGCGACTTTGTTCAGCATTGGTCAATAGGTTCATTTCAGGATAAATCTCTCTAACTTTCTTCAGAACATTTTCAATATCATCCCAGGTCTTTATAGTTGATACATCAATTCCTGTTTCATCCAAAATGTCTTTTCTACAAACTAAACCAGATTTTGAGGTATATTCATGAAATGTAGGTAATCCATATAGCTCCCCGTTTACCATGCAAGCATCTATGTATTGCTCAAACAATTTATAGGCTTCTGGTGCATAGCCTTGAACTAACTGGGTAATAGGCTGAATTTGACCATTATTTGCATAATTTATACTGCTGGTAAAAGTGAAAGCTATATCTGCATTTTCACCACTGGATAAAATTAGATTTAGTTGATCTGCATAAACACCCCATTCAAAGATCTTAAGCTTAATTGTTGCATCCACTTTATCTTTAATAATGCTATTCATGGAGTT